>PJEL010000074.1_pt1 | contig 106290 bp, 79 predicted proteins | sample 1853271 | NCBI WGS metagenome assembly PJEL01 (sample SAMN08108733, study PRJNA415343) | Invertebrate metagenome, whole genome shotgun sequencing project. | host: Globobulimina | place: Sweden: Gullmar Fjord | collected 2015-08 | reverse complement strand
ATAAAGCCTCTATTTTGGCAACAATTTGATTTTGCGGTCATTTGTGCCATTATAGAGGCTTTATTTATTTTAACAAACTGTTTTTATTAGTTTAAACACTAATCTTTTCAACACCCTTTCAATTTACATTTTAGAATAATTTATCAAGCTCGGTACTATGACAAAAAATATAAAATTTAAATCTAAAAAACTAAGTCTCAATAAACGCCTTGAGATAGAGGAAAAAATAGATAACGCTTTATGTTTTTTAGAAAAGGGTGACTTTGATTATTGCAAGAAAGTTCTCAACAAACTGGGAAGAAAATATAAAGATAATGTTGATATAAATTTTGCAAAAGGAGCTTATTGTACCAAGCAGGATGATTACGATAATGCACTATTGTTTTTTAAAAAGACAGTATTTCTTGACCCTAAATATTCAGAGGCATATTTCAATATTGCTATAATTTATAAGAATAATATCGATATCAAAAACATGATTATCAATCTGCGAAAGGTGATTGAGATTGGCAGTGATGATGAATATGTCTTGGATACAGCTAAAGAATTGTTATTTGGTTTTGAGGAAAATATTATGAAGGAAAGTAATATTTCTTTGGATGATTACCTTGAGGCCAATGAATTATTCGACAAGGCGTTTAAAATTATGCAAAACCGTCAATGGGAAGAAGCTATACCATTATTTGAAAAAGCCGTTGAAATAAATAGTTTCAGCCCACAAACCTATGGAAACTTAGGGCTTTGTTATGGTTGTTTAGGTAAAAATAAGCAGGCTCTTTTGTACCTGGATAAGTCCTTAGAGCAGGACCCCAATTATGAAGTGGCTGCTGTCAATCGTACAATAATCAATGCATTAGGAGAAAATGAAAAGCTTTCTGATAAAGAATTAAAAGCCGTTGATTATTACAAAGACTATGGTTCTGGCGATAAATCGTACATAGAAGAGCATCGTACTTTTCACAGGTAACTAGACTCTGGAGCACATTAAGTTGAAATAAGAATATCCATATGTCAAAAAGGATATGCCAAATTGACATATGGGTTTTTTCTTATTTGATAATATACAAATATTTGCTGGTAACTGAAAATTAATACACTAAATTTATATATGATAATCATTTGTTAATTAGTTCTGAGCATAAAGAATCTATTCTACATTTCCCTCCTCATAACCATTCAAATAATATCCATGAACTGTATTTTGATTTCAGTATGTAGCTTAGCTTGTCAGAGCACATAACTCATATCCGTGTTGTCCGGGGTTCAAGTCCCTGCACCGCCACCAAAAAGTAATCCGGAGATGTCCTGTAAGATATAAAATCCCGAGTCCTGATAAGGATTTCGGGGTTTTTCTTTTCCAGGGTGTTCCAATAAAAACTATTGACATCCCGTCACGTATGACGGTATTTTTGACGGTATAAACAGATTTTGCAAGTTAGATACCGTCAAAATCGTGTTTTCCCCATCAAGTAAAGTGGTTGTGACTATCCTTGAGAGTCTGTCTCAGAGAGAAATACCTCCACCAAATGAATGGAGATACCGTCATGCCTCTCACAGATACCGCCATTCGTAACGCCAAGCCCCAAAGTAAGCAATACAAGCTCACTGATGAAAAGGGAATGTATCTTCTGGTCAACAAGGCCGGGAAATATTTCCGCCTTGATTATCGTTATGCGGGTAAGCGCAAAACCCTCGCCCTTGGAGTTTATCCAGATGTAAAACTTGTTGAGGCAAGAGAAAAGCGTGATGACGCCAGAAAGATGATTACCAACGGCATTGATCCCTCCCAGACCCGCAAGATTCAAAAATCAATACAGATCGAACAGTCCGAAAACAGCTTTGAAGCGGTGGCCCGAGAATGGCATGGAAAATTTTCCTCAAACTGGGCGGATAGTCATGCAAAGAAAATAATTCGCCGGTTTGAACTGTATATTTTCCCATGGCTTGGCTCTCGCCCAGTATCAGAAATTACACCGCCGGAGCTTCTTGCAGTCCTCCGAAGAATTGAAGGCAAAGGAATTTTGGAAACATCTCATCGAGCGCAACAGAACTGCGGCCAAGTGTTCCGGTATGCTATAGCAACGGGCAGGGCGGAGCGTGATCCTTCTGCAGACCTGCGAGGCGCATTAACCCCGGCCAAGCACGCACGGATGGCGACCATTACTGATCCAAAAAAAATCGGCGAATTGCTGCGGGCCATTGATGGCTATGAAGGAACACCGGTGGCCAAAAGTGCTTTAAAATTGGCCCCATTGGTTTTCGTCCGTCCTGGGGAGCTTCGACATGCTGAATGGATAGAAATTGATCTTGATAATGCAGAGTGGCGTATCCTGGCAGAAAAAATGAAAATGAAAGACCCGCATATCGTTCCGCTATCATCGCAGGCGGTAGAGGTCTTGTGTGAAATCCTCCCGATAACCGGCCAGGGGCGATATGTTTTTCCAAGTGTCAGGACAAATTCCCGGCCCATGAGTGAGAATACTGTTTTAGCAGCCTTGCGGCGTATGGGATTTACCAAGGAAGAAATGTCTGGTCATGGTTTCAGGGCCATGGCGTCGACTGTCCTGCATGAGCAGGGCTGGCCTTCGGACATTATAGAGCTTCAACTTGCCCATGCAGAACGAAATAGTATAAAAGCCGCCTATAACCATGCTCAGCATTTGCCTGAACGTAGAAAGATGATGCAGGCATGGGCTGACTATCTGGAAAAATTAAAAGGTGGCCAGCTATGAGCAACAAACAAACATCTATAAAAAGCAAACTCTTTAAACTGAAAAAATGGCTTACAATCCCGGAAACAGCAAAGCATTTATCAATTATGTTCGGTGAGGAGGTGCAAGAAGCTGATGTATTAAGGCTTGGCTTGGACAGACATCTAAAATTATCAGTAAATTTCGTGAATCATGCTCATGCGAAACGTGGCGATAAATTTCTTCCTTTCGACGAGTGGGAAGAAAAACTTAGAAAAATGGCATCTTGGCAGAATGCAAAAACCCTTGCCGCCAATGACGGAATGATAGCTGTTTATTTTTCAGGATTTGACATGGCTTTTTACCTGAAAGATGAGGAATTGAACAAAGACAATAAAGACAGGCGTTTTGGACAGGATGAAGAGTTAAAAAGTGCTTTATTAAACAAGCTGTCCCCTGAAGTACAATCTGCATTTCTCTCTAATATGATCGAGCAGGCAATAATCGATCACCGAAAACAATCAGAAAAGTTTGGAGGTAAAGTCCCTCCCAGCACAGATAGTTTTAGGGGAAAGGTTTTAACCATTAAGGATGTATGGGATTTGCCCATGTTAGGCACAGAACGTATAGACATTGAACATGAATATCAAATGCTAACAAACGGGCCTGAAATAACCCTTACAGGATTAGATGGTGCTTTTGTTGAAAGAGAAGATGGGGTGATATTCCAAGTTCAAGAATCGTTTGGCAAAGAATGGATTGATTACCAAAACAGCGAAGAATCAAAACAGAAAAGTCTTGATTTCTACCGGAAAGTTCTCGACAAGAGAATTGCCAATAATGAAATCGACGAAAAAGAAGCTGAAAGGCTCCTTGGCCAACGTAAAAAAAACCTTGATAGGCCAAGGGAGTATGATGACAATTTTTATCCAGCAGGGGGCTTGCCTGATGACAGTGTGCTTGTCGTCCGCACCCAGGCATTAATTGACCTGCAAGAGCGCTTATCCCAAGCGGATTATGACAAGAGCACTCCTCTGGATAGTCGCGCCGAAACAACATACCTCAATATAATCGGGGCCATGCTGGAAACCTATGTCCATAAGGATCATGGAGATGTCAATTTTCCGAGCGAGACAAAATTGAGGGAGTTTTATAGCGAGAGATATGCCGGTTTCAAGGGCCTGACAGAAAGAACCCTTGCCGAAAAGTTTTCTGCCGCCAAAAAAGTAATCAGGGAGGAGGTTGACTGATTTTTCATAAATGCGTGTTTAATGATTGGAGAATTTTACTATGGCGAATCCATGGGAGTCAGATAGTTGTGATGAAGTCAGGGCGTATTATTCCGCTTATTATATCCCCCAAGCAGCGGCATTGTGGTGTGGTGTTCCCGTGGAGGTTCTTGGCCAGATATTAAGCCAGGCAACTGAGACGGGTAGAAATGTCTATGCCCATCCAAAAATATCTTGTCTTGAGCCAAGATGCCGGGCGATTCATGACGCTATTGATAACGATAAAATACCCTGTGGCCGTGATGGCAAGGGGAGAAGGCTGGAATCCGAGGACCTTGTTGCTTCTGAAAGGCGGACAGTTTCTCGGCAGGACCTCAAGGAGTGGATAGCCAAAGAATTTCCCTCTGATAAGCCGGATTTCCTGTTTGATGAAATTGAGCGCAAAACGCATTCCTCCATTAATGCTGAATCCTTCCGGGCTCTCCAAGCAGATAGGGATGCTCACAACGGCAAATAAAATCAGCAAAGGCAACCATCGAAAAGATGGCGCTGGAAAAATATGAAGCAGCAGCCAAAGTGAAACAGTATGAAGAAAGGCTGAAGCACGTGGGTGATGAGCTAGATCCCCGCTCTGAAAGGACCTATCTCAATATAATTGGTGCTCTTCTTGAAATTACCACCGGCATCTTTAAAAACGAGCGTTTCTCAAGTGAAACCCAGCTACGGGATTATATAGCTGAGAAATTTGATGATCTTCGGGGTGTTAGCCCCAGAAATACGGCTGATATTTTTGCTGCAGCTAAAAGAGCGCTCAGTGACGATCTGGGCTGAAAAGGCCCTGCCTTCCTCTTTATACTCCTTTCCTTTTTCCACTCCCGAGCAGTACCTGCCTACCATCGTTGTGTAAAAACAACACCATTGCAATTGCAACGCTAACCGTTGCAACACGCGATGCCCGTTTTATCTCAAGTCATTATAAATACCGCCATAGTCCAACAACTTCTAATTCCAACTCATGGGGTATTACTATGGCGAACACAAACCAAGAAAAACTTACCATCCTTCGACGCAAACAGGTTGAGAAGCGGACAGGCTTGTCCCGCTCAACCATTTATCTCCGTATTCAGGAAGGTACTTTCCCAAGGCCGATCAACCTTGGAGCACGGGCAGTAGGCTGGCTGGAAAATGAAATTGAGGCATGGCTGACGGCACGCATGGAAATTCGCAATAACAGCTAATGTGCGGTGCTGACCAACATGACTAAAAATATCTGGTTCGATAAAAATCTTATCCGCTCTTCAGCCTTCAGATCGCTGACTAAATGGTCATTGCTTGTTTATCTTGATTTCCTCCGTAAGCGGCAGATGGAACAGGTTAAACGAGCAAAGATGTCTGATGATTGGGTTATCAGGAATAATGGCGAAATAGTCTATCCCTATTCCGAGGCTGAGAAAAAAGGGATTGGGCGCCGTGAGTTTCGCAATGCCGTTGACGAGCTGATAGAGAAAGGCTTTCTCGACATTTCCCACCAAGGTTCCGGGGGGAGCTCTGGCGACATGACCAAATATTTCATTGATGATCGCTGGAAAGACTATGGCACGCCTTCATTTCATCCGACTAAAAAACCAAGAATAAAAGACAGCCGGAAAGGACGGGGCTGGTCTGCTTATCACGCCAGGCAGAATAAATCTCCGGTAACAGAATTGATACCTAAAAAGGCAGGTTCAAGTAACAAGTTTGATACTCCAAAGGGAAAAACCCGAAAAATTTCGAGTAGCAAATCTGATATTCCAAAAGAGGTCAGCGATAGCGTAACAACTGAAAATGGTTGAATAAATGGGTCAACATCCCTCAACTGCTTTGGAGTAACAATATTGATACTATTCTATAGATACCACTCTACAATAACCTTACGCCAGACCTGGGGGCTAACTCAACCATGAGCAAAAGACATCCAAACCCCCGTTTAATAAAAATACACCGTAGCTACACAGTGGAAGAGGTCGCCAGATTGTTCGACATGCACAGAAATACCGTGCGCAACTGGGTCAAAGAAGGGCTTGCCACCATTGATGACAAACGGCCCATGCTGATTCTCGGTCATGACCTGGTGGCATTTATCAAGAGACGTCGGACAAAAAACAAACAGAAGTGCAAACCGGGGGAACTGTATTGCGTCCGGTGCAGGGTTCCAAAATTTCCCGCAGGAGACATAGCCGAATATTCACCTGTTACGGAGAAATTTGGCAACTTGACGGCGATTTGTCCGGCCTGCGATTCTATCATGAACCAGCGAATGAGTTGGGCGAGAATCCTGGAGATTAAAGGCAATTTGGACATCACATTTCCGGAAGAACTGCAACACATAGTTAAGAGAGCCAAACCCAGCGTAAACAGTGACTTGACACAAGGGGTATGAAACCATGAAAAAGCACAACTCAAATAACGAACGAATCAAGCGTAAATATTTCGCTTTTCTGAAGGAAGCAAAACGTCACAGTGAGCCTACAGTTGATGCGGCGGCCAAGGCCCTGAACCGTTTCGAGGTCTATTCCAAATATCGTGACTTCAAAACCTTTCACTTTGAACAGGCAGTCGCCTTTAAAAAGCACCTTGCAGAACAGAAAGGGCAACAGTCCGGCAAGAAACTCAGCAAGGCAACCCTGCCCTTAACCAACTCAAGCGGTTTTTCAAGTGGCTGGCTCGGGAACCTGTCTACAAGTCACGCATTCAGTATTCCGATGCCGAGTATTTCAACCTGTCAGACAAGGATACCCGGATCGCCACCGCAAGAAGGCAACAAAAAGTGCCGACCATGGAACAGGTCAAACATGTTATCGCAACGATGCCATCAGACTCGGAAATAGAAAAACGCAACCGCGCCCTGGTGGCATTCACTCTGCTGACCGGCGCAAGAGACAGCGCTATTGCCTCCATGAAGCTGAAGCATGTTGATCTCATTAGTGGCTGTGTCAATCAGGATGCACGGGAAGTGCAGACAAAGTTCAGTAAAACCTTTGACACCTTCTTCTTTCCTGTGGGTGAAGAAATTGTCGGGATTGTGGCTGAATGGGTGGCATATCTGCGCAATAACAAACTGTGGGGCAATGATGATCCGCTTTTTCCTTCAACACTTATTGAGGTGGGGCCTTCCCGCCAGTTTGAAGTCGCAGGGCTGGCAAGAAAGTGCTGGAGCACAGCCACTCCAATTCGGCAGATATTTAAAGATGCCTTTGCCGGTGCCGGTCTGCTCTATTTCAATCCGCACAGTTTCAGAAATACCCTTGTCCAGCTTGGCCAGGAAGTCTGCAAGACCCCAGAACAATTTAAGGCGTGGAGCCAGAACCTGGGACACGAAAAAGTTCTAACCACCTTCCTGAGCTATGGTGAGGTTGCCTGTCAACGTCAGGGAGAGATTATTAGAAATTTGGCCATGCCTCTCAAAAAAATATGCAAACAGATGCCAATAAAATCACAGAGGAAGTTTTCAGGGGGTTGCGCCGGGCGGGAGTGGATGTCTGAAAACAAAAACAAGGAAACTTCTTGTTTGGCGCGAAAAGAAGCCTAACAGGCCAACAATCTCTCCTGCCTGATTATAGGGCAGCTGTTCTGGATACATCCCCGCCATTGTTCTCCCCTGCCAGGACCTGGCAATGAAAATCCTTGACCAAGTCGTCCAGTAACTGCTAAGAACTGATACAATCAATCAATTTATTATACGGAAAATGTAATGACTGAAAATCAGGACAATGTGCTGACTATTGACGAGTTGGCAGCTTATCTGAAAATTTCTAAATCTACCCTTTACAAGCTGGCCCAGACCGGAGAGGTTCCCGGTCAGAAGGTCGGCAAGCACTGGCGGTTCAGGCGTGATATCATCGACCAGTGGCTGGCGGACAGCAAACAGACAACCAAGAGGAAATAAGCAAGATGCCGGATAAGCAACAGAAGTTTCTCGATAGTTTGGATAAAAAACTGTGGACGGCGGCGGACAAGCTGCGCTCCACCCTTGATGCGTCCCAGTACAAACATGCGGTACTGGGGCTCTTGTTTGTTAAATATGTCTCGGACTCCTTTGATATTCGGCGGAAGGAGTTGTTCGAGCAGTTTGAAAATGCCAAGCATGATTATTTTATTGACCCTAAGGAATATGACACACCTGCGGAATACCTGGCTGAAGTCGAGGATGAGCTGGAGATTCGGGATTACTATACGGAGAAAAATGTTTTCTGGGTGCCGCAGCTGGCCCGCTGGCAGACCCTGCGTGACAATGCAACGCTGGCTCCAGGCACCGAGATCGAAATCAAGAACGGCAAGACCCACACCTACACCTTCCGCAGTGTCGGCAGATTCATTGACGATGCCCTGTGCCATTGAGAAGGACAACCCCAGACTGAAGGGGGTACTCAACAAGCAGTATGGCCGCCTGCAGATCGACCAGTCAAAACTGATTGAACTGATCAACCTGCTTTCCGAGATTCCCTTTGCCGGGCGGGTCTATGATCCTGCCATGGGCTCCGGCGGTTTTTTTGTACAGAGTGAACGTTTTGTCAAGGAGCATGGCGGCAAGTTAGGTAATGTCTCCATTTATGGCCAGGAGTACAACCACACCACCTGGCAACTGGCGGCAATGAACATGGTGATCCGGGGATTGGACTTCAACTTCGGTAAAGAACCAGCCAACTCCTTTACCAATGATCAGCATCCCGATCTTCGGGCTGATTTCATCATGGCCAACCCGCCCTTTAATATGAAAGAGTGGGACAGTGGGGTGAGCGACGATGACCCACGCTGGCAATACGGCAAGCCGCCCACCGGCAACGCCAACTTTGCCTGGCTGCAGCACATGCTCTACCACCTGGCCCCCAGTGGCTCCATGGGGTTGCTGCTGGCCAACGGCTCCATGAGTTCCAATACCAACAACGAGGGAGCCATCCGCAAGGCCCTGGTTGAGAATGATCTGGTGGAGTGCATGGTGGCCCTGCCCGGCCAGCTCTTCACTAATACCCAGATTCCGGCCTGTATCTGGTTTCTGACCCGAAGCAAGAAGGAGCGCAACGGCTTTCGGGACCGCTCCGGAGAAGTACTGTTTATCGACGCCCGCAACCTGGGCTATATGAAGGACCGGGTGCTGCGGGATTTCAAGAAGGAGGACATTGAAAAGATTGCCGGAACCTTTCATGCATGGAGAAAGGATGAGGAATATGAGGACGAAGCCGGGTTCTGTATGTCTGTCAAACTGGATGTGATTACAAAGCATGACCACGCGCTGACACCGGGCCGGTATGTGGGGGCGGCGGCAGAGGAGGACGATGGCGAACCCTTTGCCGAAAAGATGGCACGATTGACCACCCACCTCTCTGAGCAGTTTGCCGAGAGCGCTCGGCTGGAGGAGCAGATTAAAGAGAACTTGGCGGGGTTTGGTTATGAGTTCTGATTGGCCAGAGCACACCATAGATGAACTAAAAGCACCTTATAAAGGCTCTATTGCAATGGGACCTTTTGGTTCGCGGATCAAAGCTGAAAATTTCGTTGATCATGGGGTGCCCGTTATTAAAGGTAAGCAACTGCACGGCGCTTATGTGCAAGATTCTGGTTTTGACTTTCTTACAAAAGAAAAGGCTGAAGAGTTAAAAACTTCGATGGCGGTCAGGGGGGATTTGGTAATTACTTATCGTGGAACGATAGGTCAAGTCAACATAATTCCGCATGATTCAAAGTACGAAAAATATATTGTTTCTCAAAGTCAGTTGAAAGTAAGTTTGGATACAGAAAAGGTTAATCCATATTTTGTTAACTATTTTTTCAGGAGTAAACTTGGTCAGCATAGATTGTTAGCTAATGCCTCACAGGTTGGGGTTCCAGCTATAGCAAAAGCGTCTTCATCTGTGAAAGAAATTCTCGTACCATGCCCAAGCCTTCAGGATCAAAGCAGAGTGGTTGGCATGTTACGGTCCCTAGATAACAAAATCGAACTTAACCGCCAAATCAACAAGACCCTGGAGGAGATGGCCCAGGCCATTTTCAAATCCTGGTTTGTGGATTTCGAGCCGGTCAAGGCCAAGATCGAGGCTAAGGCCAACGGTCAGGACCCGGAACGCGCCGCCATGTGCGCCATCAGCGGCAAGACCGATGCAGAACTCGACCAGCTCGCCCAACTCCACGCCACCGCCGCCCTCTTCCCCGATGAACTCACCGACTCCGAACTGGGCCTGATCCCGAAGGGGTGGGGGAAAAAACGAGTAGATGACATATTAGAGTTAGCTTATGGAAAAGCATTAAAGAAAACAGCCAGAAATCCAGGCCATGTCCCGGTTTATGGTTCAGGGGGAGTCAATGGTTCCCATGATAAACATTTAGTAGAAGGGCCAGGGATAATAGTTGGTCGGAAAGGAACTGTGGGTAGTTTGTATTGGGAAGATGTTGATTTTTTTCCAATAGATACCGTTTTTTATGTGTTGCCCAAAAGAGGGTTTAGCCTGATTTATATTTATTACCTTCTGCAAACTCTTGGGTTAAAAAATATGAACACAGATGCTGCTGTGCCAGGCTTGAATCGAAATAATGTTTATCGCCTAATTGTGGCCGGGCACCCTTTGGAGCTTGTGAAGGTTTATTCAAATATCGTTGGCTCTTTTTCTGACAAAATATCGCAAAACAAAAAAGAAAACACATTTCTTATCCAACTCCGCGATACCCTCCTCCCTAAACTCCTCTCTGGCGAGATCAGTGTTAGCTCGGCCCAGACCATTATCAAGGAGGCGATATGACAACCTACAATGTCTATTGCGATGAATCCTGCCACCTGGAACAGGATCATATCCCCGTTATGGTGCTTGGTGCTGTTTGGTGCCCTAAAAATATCAGCAAGCGTATAGGCAGAGATATTCGGGCCATCAAGGAAAAACATGGCCTGAAACCTTACTTCGAGATCAAATGGACCAAGGTGTCTACAGCAAAATTGGATTTTTATTTGGAGCTTATTGATTACTTTTTCGCCAATCAGGAGTTGCATTTCCGTGCTCTTGTGGTTCCTGATAAATCAAAACTTGATCATGAAGAGTACGGGCAGGACCACAATGTCTTTTACTACAAGATGTTTTTCTATGTGCTGAGGAACATTCTAGCAAACGATAACCGTTATCGGGTTTATCTGGATATAAAAGATTCGCTTGGCAGAGAAAAACTTGATTCATTGTCCAAAATTCTTCATAACGCCCATTATGATTTTGATCGCCAGCTTGTCGAACATGTGCAACATATCCGTTCCCATGAGGTCGAACAGCTTCAGCTTACTGATTTATTTATCGGCGCTATCGGCTACGTAAACAGGAAATTATCTAGCAGTAAAGCAAAACTGGCTCTCGTCAAACATATTCAGCAAAGATCCCGTAAGTCACTTGTGAGAAGTACCTTGCCGCTGGAGCAGAAATTCAATGTCTTTATCTGGGAGCCGAGGGAAGGATAATGGAACTGCCTCCTTTGGAAACCTTCTCTGGTAATTGGGAAGAGTATATTGACCATGTTTATGAAGTTTATTGCGGACTGATCTTAAACAGCGGTCTTCGTTTTCGTAGGCTTCCTGTTAAGCCGAGATTTACACCTGAGTCAAAAGGGAAGATATATGGATTCTGGCATGTCACGTCCAAAGGCGCAGATGAAGAAGACAGAACTCCCGACCTTAGACGCTGTGAACGCATTCGCTGGATAAGTTGGGTAATTGAAAATGTGGATAATTTTGGTGAAATATCCTGGTGGGATGAGCGCAGTAAATCAAATAATCGTGAGGTCGTTCTCTGGCTGGAGGATGAACAGTTTGTCGTTATTTTAGCATGGCGTAGTCAAGGATACTGGCTTCTGAAAACAGCGTATCTGGCCACAAAGCCGCATAAAATAAAGTCACTTAAAAAGAAAAGGGAAAGATACTGGAGGGCCAGAAAAAGCTAAACCCGAAACATGTTGCCATGCATCGGGTTCGATCGCTCCTTCTACATCTTGGTAGATGAGACTATTATTATAGTAGGCATATTTTTGATTAATGGCAATACAAAAAATAAAGATCTTATTTGCTTTGACAATGTCTTTATCGACATGATTGCTATGAAACATTAATGATAACGAGTAGTTCCTATTTGAAAGCAAATGCATTGAGTATATTTGATGTGAGATTATGATTTCCGAAGACCAACTTGAACAAATCTGCTTGGAGTGGTTCCGCGAGGATGGTTATGAATACGCCTTTGGTCCGGACATTGCCCATGACGGTGAAATGCCAGAACGGGTAGACTATCGGCAGGTGGTGCTGACAGGCTGTCTTCTTTCTGCTATGCAGAAGATTAACCCTCACATCCCCATCCCCCTTGTCGTTCTGGAAGAAGCGGTCCTTGCCGTTAGCAAACCAGAATCCCCGGTGCTTATTCACAACAACCGTACCTTTCACCGCCTGCTGCTGGAAGGTGTGCCAGTGGAATACAGTGATGGGGAAGAAACCCGCAATGACCATGCCCAGCTAATCGACTTCAACAACTTTCGTAACAACCAGTTCCTGGTGGTCAATCAGTTTACCATCCAGGGCACCAAGATGAACCGGCGGCCTGACGTGGTGGTTTTTATCAACGGCTTGCCCATTGCAGTTATCGAGTTGAAGAATCCAAGTAATGAGCAGACCGATATCTGGGATGCCTTCAATCAGTTGCAGACCTATAAAGATGAGATTAGCGACCTTTTTGTCTTTAATGAGGCCCTGGTGGTGAGTGACGGCTGGACGGCCAGGATCGGCTCGCTGACCGCCGACAAGGAACGGTTCATGCCATGGCGTACCATCAAAAACGAGGACGACAAGCCCCTGTTGGAATATGAACTGGAAAAGGTGGTGAAGGGCTTTTTCGATCCGGAACTGCTGCTTGATTATATTCGCTATTTTGTCATCTTTGAGCAGGACGGTGATACAGCGGTCAAGAAAATTGCCGGATACCATCAATTCCATGCAGTACGAGAGGCGGTAAGGGTGACAGTTATCGCTTCTCGGCAGCCGGAAGGACTTCAAACCAGTGAGCCTCGGGCAACCTACGGCCAGGAGGTGGTTCCAGGTTCCCGCAAGGCCGGAGTAGTTTGGCATACGCAAGGATCGGGCAAAAGTATCTCCATGTGCTGCTATGCCGGGAAACTCTTGCAGCAGCCAGAAATGAACAACCCGACCATTGTGGTGGTCACAGACCGTAACGACCTGGATGGCCAGCTCTTCAACACCTTCAGCAATGCTCGGGAGCTGCTCAGGCAGATCCCGGTGCAGGCAGGCAGCCGGGATGAATTACGAGAGATGCTGGAGGCCCGGCAAGCTGGCGGTATTATCTTTACCACGGTGCAGAAGTTTTCTCTGTTAAACGGGGAAGAAAACCACCCGAGCCTGAGCCCGCGCAGCAATATCGTGGTGATCAGTGATGAGGCCCACCGCAGTCAGTATGGCCTGAAGGCCCGGCTCGACACCAAGACCGGAAAATATATTTTCGGCTATGCCAAGCACATGCGGGACGCCATCCCCAATGCCTCATTCATTGGCTTTACCGGCACCCCGATTTCCATGGAAGATAAGGACACCCGTGCGGTTTTCGGCGATTATGTCTCCATTTATGACATTCAGGACGCAGTTGATGACGGGGCCACGGTGCCGATCTATTATGAATCTCGCCTTGCCAAGCTCGACATCAACCGTGAGGCCATCGAAGAGCTAAATGATGAGGTGGATGAGGTCATCGAGGATGAGGAGGACATCAACCTTCGGGAACGGACCAAGAGCAAATGGGCAGCCCTTGAGAAGTTAGTGGGGTCTGAACCGCGTCTGCGGGAGGTGGCTGGAGATTTGGTGCAGCATTTTGACTCACGGGCGGCGGTAATTCCTGGCAAGGCAATGATCGTTTGTATGAGCCGGGAAATCTGTGCCCACATGTATAATGCCATCATCGCCTTGCGGCCTGACTGGCATGATCCTGACCCTGAAAAGGGGGCGATCAAGATTGTCATGACCGGCTCTGCTGCTGACAAGCTCCTTCTGCAACCCCACATCTATAATCAGCAAACCAAGAAACGGCTTGAAAAACGCTTCAAGGATGCCGATGATCCGCTCAAGCTGGTGATTGTCCGGGATATGTGGCTGACCGGCTTTGACGCTCCTGCATGCCACACCATGTATGTTGACAAACCCATGCGGGGCCATAACCTGATGCAGGCCATCGCTCGTGTGAACCGGGTCTTTAAGGATAAACCAGGCGGCCTGGTAGTGGATTATATCGGTATCGGCAATGAGCTGAAACAGGCGTTGAAGATTTACACCGACTCTAAGGGCAAGGGCGCTCCGACCTTGCTTGCCGAAGAGGCTTTCTCCTTTCTTCTTGAAAAGCTGGAAGTGGTACGGGCCATGTACCATGGGTTTGATTATAGCGATTATAAAACCAATGCCACTATGCTGCTGCCCATGGCCGCCAACCATATCCTGGGACTTGAAGACGGCAAGAAACGGTTTCTTGATGCCATGGCATATTACCATGGCATATTACCAAGGCTTTTTCCCTCTGCAGTACCCTGGATGAAACCGCTCCGCTCCGAAAAGAGATTGCCTTCTTCTCTGCTATCAAGGCGGCAATTATCAAACACACCACGGTTGATAAAAAACGGACCGAGGAAGATAAGAACTCGGTTCTCAAGCAGATTCTTGATAACGCAGTTATTGCCGGAGGGGTGGCCGATATTTTCGAGCTGGCCGGATTGGATAAACCCAATATCAGCCTCTTGTCCGATGAGTTTCTGGAGGATGTGCGGCGGATGCCGAGCAGAAACCTGGCGGTAGAACTATTGGAAAAACTGCTGCGGGATGCGATCAAGGCCCGAACTCAAAACAACGTAGTCCAGGAAATGAAATACGGAGAGAGGCTGCTGGAAACCCTTCGCAAATATCATAACCGGGCCATTGAAACCGCTCAGGTTATCGAAGAGCTGATCCAGATGGCCAAGGATTTCCAGGAGGCCATGAAGCGCGACGAAGCCCTTGGTCTCTCTCCTGATGAGATTGCCTTTTATGATGCCTTGGCCAACAACGAAAGCGCCCTGCGAGAGTTGGGAGATGAGATACTTAAAAAGATAGCTCATGAATTGACCGAGAAACTTCGGGCAAGCACCACGGTTGACTGGCAGGTGCGCGATAGTGTGCGGGCCAAGATGCGCAACATGATCCGGCGATTGCTGAAAAAATACAAATACCCACCTGACAAACGTGATGACGCTATCGAGCTGGTCTTGAGGCAGGCAGAGAAGTTATCCTATGCTTGGACGGTTTGAGAGGGTGTGAACAGAAAGATGAAATGGAGAAAAGGCCAATGGCCAAAGACCTGACCAATTCGCCGGTTGACCGGCAGAATATCCTTAATAACCCCTATGCCGTCACAGAAATCCAGAAGGCGACTCATCTTACCTCAATCCAGTTTGAGGGGGCCGAGAGACTGACTAAGGAGCAGATTGCCGCGTTCTATGAGGTTGATGCGCGTACTATCGAGCGGTATCTGGAAAAACACGGTGATGAACTCGGTCGAAACGGTTACGAGGTTTTGCGTGGCAATAGGCTGAAATCATTTAAGAAAGCAATCAAAGAACAATTTGTTTCCGACATTCATGTCGGTAGCAAAACAAACCAGCTTGGTATCTTTGATTTCCGGGCCTTTCTGAATATTGCCATGCTGCTGACCGAAAGCGAACGGGCAAGGCTTTTACGGCAGGCCATCCTTGATATTGTCATTGATGCTATCAATCAGCGTTCAGGCGGCGGCACTAAGTATATCAACCAGCGGGACGAAGATTTTCTTTTGTCCTTGTTCCAGGAGGAAGATTACCGAAAAGAATTTACTGATGCCCTGGGTGATTATGTGGCCATGGGAAACTTCAAATATCCCATGTACACAGATAAAATCTATGTCAGCATATTCCGTGGCAACGCCAAAGAGTACCGGAAGATATTGCGGCTGCATGCAAAGGATAAAGTCCGCGACACCTTATATTCTGAAATTCTCGACCTGGTTGCCGCTTATGAATACGGCTTTGGAAAGGTCCTTGAAGAGGCATTCAAAAGGGAGGGGCGAAAACTTACATCATGGCAGGTGGATACGCTTTTTCAGGAGTTTGAGGCCCAACCCCATTGGAAACCTTTGATAGAAAGGGCCAGGAATAAGATGGCAAGCCGCGACCTTGCCTTCCGTGACGCCCTCCACCTTCAATTGAAAGAATATATTACGCCCTTACAGGCGGACGAGTTTGAACGGTTCCTCGGTGAAAAGAGCAAAGAGCTGGTGGATCGTCTGGAAGATGCGAAAGAGGTCTTCAAGCGGTTGAAGGATCGTTGAACATGGCGATTATTTACCCGACAATTGACCAGGCCATTGATGTCCACAGGAAAACAGTTGAGGTGAGTGGCGGCGGGGTGATGGGCCATCTCGACATGGGGAGGCTGGAAAGTGTTCTGGATCATATCCAGAATGATGACTACTACCCGACCTTTGAAGAAAAACTGACCCATCTCTTCCATAGCGCCTGCAAATTCCATTGCTTTCAGGACGGCAATAAGCGGATTGCCATATCTCTTGGAGCCCAGTTCTTGTTGTTCAACGGATACCTGTTCGTGGCGGGAAAATTTCTACGAGAAATGGAAAACATCACCTATCACGTTGCAGCCGATAGGATTGACAAACAGCTACTGGAAGAAATTATAACCGCTATTATTAACAGTGATGAGGATAATGAAGAACTCAAGCTGAAAATTCTCCATGCCATCAACAACCAGGAAGACGGTGAACTCTGATCGGCAGGAAGACGCGCTGTCACAGTTTTTGCTTTGCCATGTCCGTCTTGTCTTGCCAGCGGGACTATTGCATACGGTTTCCGGGCGAAGCCAAGCCAGCCATGGGCCCAGCCAGCCATGGGCAAAAACTCCGCCAGCGCTCAGGCCGTGCATGGCTCCTCTTTGGTTGCTTGTGGCAAGTCTGTATGAGAAAAGCATAGGAAGGCGGCTTCCACCCGGTCATTCCATGGCTGTCACGAAACCTGCATTGTGTCAAGCGGATTCCCGCGCATAACAGACACTATGTTTAGCGGCTGGGGCTGTGGGTCTCTTTCCATGTTGGGTAGGATGTTAAGTTTTGCTAGGTTTTCAGGCTTAAAGGTGGGCCGCTCAAACATAATGTGGTGTTATGCGACACAGGCCAGGTTTAGCACCAGCCATTCCATGCCCGACTTCCAGTCGCAAGGAAATAGATGCCCACCCGCCACCCTGGAAAAAACATTTTTGAGGGGGTAGCAGAAAGAACGTGACGGTATTTATGACGGTATTTTTATTGCACCCTGCAATATATCAATAATAATATCAACATATTAGCTTCTGTAGTCAAGTTCCTGCACCTCACTAAAAGACAGGATTCTTTAAATTTTGAATCGTTTTTACTATGTAAATCTTCTCTTAGCCTAGTTTTGAGTGGGGTTTTTCGTTAGTGCTTTTCTTTCTTATATAAATTCACTTGTATATCGACTTGTACGTGAAAACCGGAATTTTGATGGATCTTTCTCAATTGGTGACTTGTTTTATTTGTTCATTTAAGCTTCTAAGACCTAGATTGCATTGATTTTTATGAAAGTACAATATATCACTGTAAGTTCGTTTATTAATGATTGTGTCCAATATGGTATTTTAAGTAAAATAACCGATTGTAAATGGAATCGTCTTTTTGCATTCGATAAGCATTTGAATTTGGACAGGTAAGATGTTTATTACCATTGCCGAAAGAAAGCTCTGTTTTCAGATGTAAAAAGTTAGATCCACAATTGAGATCAACTTGATTATGGAAAATCAAAGAAGATGTGTAAGGGAAACAATGAAAAAAATATTTTTGTTGATAGTAGGTCTAATTGTTCTTGGTGTTACAGGGTGTGCAGACAATTACGTTATTACGCCAATTCAGGGAGAAGATATCAAGCTTAACTCTGAAAAAAGAATATTCATCTCGAAGCCAAAAGATGGAACTTCTGACAATATCCGATATCTAAACTCTGGATCAATGGTTTCTCGGATAATGCAGGCAGAATTTTCAAAGTACTGCAGTTTTGTGGAGATAGGTGAAAGATATCAGACATTAAGTAAATCTGTAATCACAGCCAGGGAAAAAGGATATGACTACCTTGTATATCTTACTATTCTTGAATGGTCAGATATTTCCGATAAAGCTAGTTTGAAAATTAATATTGTTGACCTGCATAGGAATTCAACTGTCTGTAGTGTGGTAGTTGAAGGAAAAAGTGGATTTATGACCTTTGATGGAGACCAGCCTCAAGATATGATATATGAGCCTGTAAATGCATTTGTCGGTAAAATGTATGAGCATGAGGATGAATAGTGCGGAGAACCGAAATCCTGAAAATAGCAGGTATTTTTTAATGAGCGATTAATGATTGCTGTCTGTCAATTACATCGATAACAACGGCTAGTGCCTCTAAAAAAGATTAGAGTTGTGCAATTTAAGGATTTGTAAGTGTGTTTGCGATCTTAATAAATTTTCGTCATACTGATTGAATAAAGATGAACAACATAGTCCTAAATTGTTAATTTTATGAGGAAGGATGAATGATATCTTGATTGAAAATTGGCTGACATTACAAAGGTGTAATTTGACAATAATTTTTTAGTGGTTTAAGACGAAACTAACAATAGGTATTGATAAAAGAAAACATTGAGAGAAAATATGGCTTTTATAGACAAAAGAAATGCGGAAAGGTTAGATTTGTATGGATTTGCTGCTCATATCAATGTTGCTAATACTGTGATTGATGGAACTGTAAAAGATATTTCGTCTCTGGGTTTAAGTGTGTGTGATGTGAAAAGAGATCAGATGCGTGCTTCCCATCAGTATACAGTTGCAGTTAATGGAAAAGGTTTTAATATTTTTATTCCAATTAAGCCTCGTTGGGTTAAAATTTCTGATTGCGGAGAGTTTTTGGATATCGGTTTCAGAATATTGTATTCGCCGCAGGCATGGAAATTATTACTGGAATCAATATTGTCAGAAGAATTAGATCAAGTTGCCAATAACGCATCTTTTAATTAAATTTTCAACTGTCTTAAGTTCAATTCTTAACGGGATTAGTTACGCCTTAACCACGCAAACGGCAGTTGATTACGGCTTTTTTGTTGATTCATCAGGAAACTCAGTTGCTGCTGCAAATGGGTCTTCTGCATGATAAAGAATCAAAGTCTCCAGGTAGACAAGACAGTCTTGATTTGGATATGAAAATTCTAAGGCAATTCCCTTTGTTTTAACCCTGATAATTTTGCAGGGAAGTTTTAAGTATGTGTTGGGTTGTTCTTCACTTGTTTTGAGTAGTAATTCGCACTCATCTCCTAATTTATCAGTAAATAAGCCTTCAATATAAAGTCCAGATAGGCTCAAATCTTTGATTTGAATGTTTTGGTAATGTTTGTTGTTCAGTAATAAATCTATATCTTTGAAAGATGTCAGAGGAATTCTGCGGAATTTTCTTTTATTCATGTTCTGAAGTTTGAGGCAGAGCCTCTAAAATTTTTCGGATAATGTTTATAGTTTTTTATATTAAAGATCAGGCAGATAAATTAGTCAAGAAGAGAGCTTGAGGAATAAGTTAATTGCTAAATGATTGTCGCGCAACATGTTAAAGCTCATCAGGGCTTAAATTTTTTCATAATTTATTTCAGCTTCTTTGGTTTTTTAGTGTGATATTCTTACGTATGTGAGAACGAATTAGTGTTTATCGCTGGTAATTTTGATTTTAAAAGAGACTGATCATATCTACAGTTTTATTTGTACCCATCTAAGTTTATATTTGAGCACAAGCTTGTAATCGCGATGGAAGTTTTGCAGATATCATATTTAAAATCACACATTTTTTTCTGTATATTTGACATGTTTTCATGATAAAAGATTGAAAAGGGCTTTAGCTTGCTTCAGGCGAAAATGTTCACTTCATTGCTATTAGCATTTGGAAAATAATTGTTTTTGAGGAGTGTTAACACATGGAATTTACGATTGATCATGATAAATGTACTAAATGTGGAGAATGTGTAAACGATTGTCCACATGATATTATTGAGTTGTCTCCAGAGTATCCTTCCATAAGTTCCGAAAAAGAGGGTGGGTGTATCAAATGCCAGCATTGCTTTGCTGTTTGTCCGACAGGAGCTTTATCAATTTTTGGAAATGATCCAGAAGAAAGTACACCTCTAAAAGGAAATTTACCAAGTTCTGAACAAATTGAATGCCTGATAAAGGGTCGCAGAACGGTTAGGCGGTTTAAGGATATAGCTATTGATAAAGACACCATAGCTCAAATGTTGGATGTTGTATCTAACAGTCCAACAGGTAATAACAATCAGCAACTGTTATTCACTGTTGTAGATGATCAAGATACAATGAAAAAAGTGCGCAAGGAGATAATGGAAGGTATACGGGAAGCATTGGTCACTGATAATCTTCCTCCTGGTCTTGAATTTTTTGATGGTCTTTTACAGGCATGGGATAATGGAAAAGATTTGATATTTCGGGATGCGCCCCATATGTTGATTGTCTCTACTCCAGCTGATGGACCTTCACCGGAGCAGGACAACCTGATTGCTATGACATATTTCGAACTTTTAGCTCAAAGTATGGGATTTGGTACTGTATGGAGCGGTCTTGCAACGTGGGCTATTAATTCTATTGTTATGGATATGAAGGAAAAGCTGGGGGTTCCAGAATCTCACATGCTTGGTTACGCCATGGTTTTCGGGAAACCGGCTGTTCGTTATCACCGAACTGTTCAAAGGGGACCTGCTAAGACAAATAGGGTACGTTGGTAAATCATCTTGAAATTAAATATCGTCAAGAGATATGTATCAGTTTTTCCTATGTCACTGGGGGAGAAAAAATATTTTTGTAAAGTTTTTCTTTAGTAATTGATGTATTTTTCTCAATAAAACGAGGCGTTATCTTGTTTTTAGGTGACCCTTGAATTTCTTGCTAAGAAGTGATACTATTTAAGGAATAAAAGTTTTTTAACTACTCAACAGGGAGGAACCCTGATGAAAATGAAAAATAATTGTATTCTTAAAAATATATCATTACCTTTGTTATTTATTTTACTGCTGCCTGCCATTAGTATGGCATCAGGTTCTGGCAGATATAATTTCCCCGGTTCTGGCTCTGATGTAAAAAATTTGTTTTTTGCCACAGAAGGCTATGGGCAGGAATTAAAAACATCCATAGCTGGTCAGGTTATAGATGTAGTTCGCCTGCAGAATGTTGGTAATAAAGACATTGGAAATATAAGCAGTGGGACTAATTATATCTCTTTTTCTTATGAGGGATCCAGTGGGTTGTTGGGTTTTTCATCCGGATATATATATTCAGCAGAAAATGAAACTGGTTTTTTAGTAGATAAATCCTCCGAGCATGCGTTTGTTGGCAGTGGAAATCCTGATGCCGTGACAAACGTTTATATGGGCTTGGATGTAGGTCATTCAATTTCCTTGTCAGACGATGTGGAACTCGGTGTTCGTGCTGGAGTTATTTATCTTGAGGATATTTATAACGAGAGAGATGATGGTACAATTTCTTTATTGTTTGTCATGCCACTTGAGATAAGCAACAGTTTGACAATAGCTCCAAAAGTTCATTGGTCACACAGTTTTTCTGAAGATTTGTCTGATACTGAAGTTGTTCAGCAACAAGTAGAAAATGGTGACCAAGATTCAGGGTCCTTTTATGGTGGTGTTTCTATTAGTTTTGCCTATTAAGCTGCAGAAAGATTATAATTTCCCTGTCTCTGGGGAAATGTTATAACAATTGTTTATTTGCTGACTCTAGAATCTATTCGCATTATTTTTATCTGATGGTTGGAATATTCTGATTCCAACATGCTTCTTATAAAATGTCCTCCCGGTTTCGTTAGAATTCCACCTGTCTTTGATCAAATCGATATTTCCTTGTTTCTTGTTTGCAAATAACAAGGATTTCTGTCCTTTTGCTTCTGTTTTTCCAACCTATTTTACGCTTCAATACCTGCATCAACTTATTAATAATTTGATTTTTGGTTAAATTATAACCATAAATCAGGAGCAAGCTGTTAAGGGTAGTTGCAGAAAATTAAATTTCAGGTAGATTGTTGTCTTTTGATATAGAAAATATCGGAAATATGAATGGCAGCGGGTTACTTGAAACGGGGCCATAGAGATGCTTGTTAATTTAGCAATCAGATAGATACTTGTCACAGGGAAATACTAATGATTCATCCTTATCGTAAGATATGTAACATTGTCTTTGTTTTTGTTTTTGCTGTTGTTATTTCAATTGGTTGTTGTTTGTCTGCACTTGCTGATGATTCTTCGATCAGTCAAGTTGCATTTTTGCCGTTTAATGTTCAAGATGCTGGAGATTATGCCTATCTTCAGGATGGTGTAACTTCAATGCTTGCAAGTCGGGTTGCGGCCAGGGCCGGTATAGCGATTGCTAGTAGGACAGAGGGTGTTGCTAAACTGGGTCAAGCATGGACTGCCAGTCAAAAACAGCTTTTTGATCAGTCATTAAAGAATTTGCAGACTCAATTAATTATCGCTGGAACAATGATTTCTTTGGATAATGGAATCCGATTTGATGTCTATTTGTTTGATTTGCAAAGTGGAAAAGCTAGAAAGTTCTCGGCAGAAACTAAAAGTGTAAATGGTATTTTAGCCAGTGTTGATGATTTGTCGTGGGATATATCGGAGCAGTTTTTTGGTAAAACACGACCCGTTGTTCAACGCAAAAAAAATATTGAAGAAGAAAGCAATGCGTTACGTTTCCAAACTCCTCATCCAGAAAGAGATTTTAAAACCGGTATTATTTCAAGCAATACTGATAAGATAACAAGTCTTGAAAGTGTAGATTTTACTGCTGTCACCATTGCTGGAAGTAAAAAAATGGATATGGAACTCCGTGGTTTGAGAGTTGCTGATTTAAATGCAGATGATGTTCAGGAGATAGTAGCTGTCTCAGATAAAAAACTGATTGTTTTGCATAGTGAAAATGAAACATTACAGATTGTTGATACTCTTGATCTCCCTAGAAACCTTAAGGTATACGCATTGTACCTGGCAGATATAAATGAAAATGGAATTTCTGACATTTATATCAGTGCTTCGGTTGGAGATGTTCCTGCTTCATTTGTAATTGAATGGAAAGGGAAGGGGCAGTTTTCTTATCTGTTGGCGAAAGTGCCGTATTATATACGTCCATTGATTCTGCCTAATGGTCAGAGTGTTATCGCCGGTCAGAAAGATACAATTGGAAGTGATGAAAATAGTACAAATTTGCTTGGATCACCAGTGTATCACCTTGTTCCTGGTAGTAAAAAAGATGTGTTGGTCGAGGGGATTCTGGATCTACCGGACGGGGCAAATATTTTTAATTTTGTATATGCTGATCTGGATAATGACAAAATGTATGAGTTAGTTGTTGTTGATAAAGAGAATAAGATGAAGGTCTATAGTCATGATGGTTCTTTGATCTGGGTAAGTGAACAGGATTATGGTTTAAGTGAAAGTTATCTTGGTGCTTCTTTTGTTGATCAGGATGACACTCTTGACCGTGAAGCTGTTTATGTGACATCAAGGCTTCTTGCGGTTGATGTTAATGGTGATAGTCGGACCGATATTATTGTTGGAAAGAACAAGTTGACAACACCAAAGTTTTTTAAAAATATCCGATCTTTTGAGGGTGGTGCGGCAGTGGCTTTAACTTGGAATGGTTCAGGAATGTCAGAGATGTGGCAGACTGTGAAGGTCAATAGTTATTTGGCGGATTATGATTTTATAGTTGAAGGCATTGCAGGAAAACAAGAGGAAAATGATTCTCCTGCTGGTAAATTTTATACAGTTACCCACGTGGAAGCTTCCCAGTTAAGCTTTCTGCTACCCTTTGAAAATCAGTCCAGGCTACAAGTTTTTAAAATAAGTTCAAAAAACAGAGAAAAAAAAGTACAAATTATTAAACCTTAGTAAAAAAATCTTGACAATATCCCTAGATGACTTTTATAATCGTTTATATTTCTTAGAGTTGGAAAGCTTTATTGCAACTAACTCAATGAAATAGTTGCAATGGCAGAATCCTGACATTCAGGATTAAATAAAAAACCGATATTGGAGGAAGACAATTGAAAAAAGTAATTGCTACAGCAGCAGGACTTATGCTGGTAGGCGCGATGGCTTCAACAGCAGTAGCTGCAAATGGAGTGAGCTTGAATGGTGACGCTCGTGTTCGTGCCTTTACAAAAGTTGATTATGATTTGGACGATAGTGCTGATGATGATAACCAGAAGCTGAACAGCCGTACCAGAATTGGTATGAAAGGTGTTTTCGAAAATACTTCAGCCAATATTCGTATTAAAATTGGTGATGGTACCTGGGATGGTGGTGCTGAGACTGGTGGAGTAGAAGTTCAGACAGATTACGCATTTCTTGCATGGAAATTTGGTAACACCACAGTATCTGCTGGTCGTATGATCGCTGGTTGGGGTCACAAGTTTGCAGCATGGGATGGTCGTAAAGATCGTTTGAAAGTTGTAACAAAAATTTCAGACTCTACAACCGTACTTGCAGCTTACGATAAAAATGATGAGACCATTGACAACGCAGATGGCAGAACTTTGGTATACAATGCTGATGGAACTGTAGGTTACACAGGTACATTGACTGACAACTCTGCTGAGAATGCAACTGATAATGACAAAAACGGATACCTGGTTGGTTGGATTCAAAACTGGGGAATGGCTGATACCAAACTTTTGGCTGTTTATTCAGATGACGAAACAACTGGTGGTGATGGTCGTATAGCACTTGTTACACTTGCTACTACCATTAAAACTGGCGCAATGCAGATCGTTGGTGAGTTTTCTTATAAAGAAGGTGCTGGAAGTGCTGATGATCAGACTGGTTTTTTCGCTGGCGTTATTTTGCCAATGGGCGACATGACCATAATCTTGCCAGTAGCTTTCACTCAAGATGGTTTTACTGCTGATAACGATTTCAAACCTACCTACATGTTCGGTACTGCTGATCCAATGGGTATCATGAACTTTGGTGCAAATGGTGATACCATCGCATTTGCTCCTTCTATAGATTACAAAATGGGTAACATCTCTCTGCACGGTGCAGTAGCTTACGCCCAGATCGACGGTTTTGCAGATGTAACAGAAATTGATGCAGGCGTTACCGTTGGTATCAATAAAAATGCTTATTTAACCGCTAAAGCAGCATACCTCTCTGTATCTCCTGATTCAGGAAGTGCTGATGATCCAATGGTTGCAATGGTTGAGGCTGGTATCAAGTTCTAAGTTTTTTCAGAACGATATCTCAATCACCATTTGAGGATTTTAAGGCGGGCCTTTTTTAAGGCTCGCCTTTTTTTTTAACATTTTTTTTGTATTTTCTAGGATGACATATGTTTAATCTAAGCATTTTATAGATATCATTATCCCTGCTGTTAAGTGCAGTCAAGTGGTATTTGTCTGGTAAATTTAGGTAGTCGGGGAGATATCCTCTGAGTAAATTGAGTTGCTTTAGTTATAAAGCCACGTTTTTTGGAAAAAAATGACTGGAAAGTGGATTTGTATCGATGAATAGGATATGGTAATACTTAATATTATCTTGATACTGGCACGTGTTGTTTCACCTGAAAAGAAATTATTTGTTCTGTTCAGGGGTGCGGAGAGTGCTCAATGGTAAAATAGAGGAAACTAATGGAACATGTAGAAAAAAATGAACTGGCCTCTCATGAAAGCCTCAGTGAAAATATTGACAATGTCGTTGATGACCTCTTCAGTGAATTGGCTGAGCAAATCGAAACATCAGGTGAAGAAGCTGACGGTTATGGTGACGAGGCAGGCTTCAATGATAATGAACTGACTTTTAGTGATGAAATTTCCTGGCAAGCTGAAACAACTGAACCTGAACCTGCATCTGAAACAACTGAACCTGAACCTGCATCTGAAACAATTTCAATAGCCACAAGCCAAGATGATTCTGTCCCCGAGGCGTTCATCGGAGTCGTTAGGCACAATGTAAAATCTCTAACTCATTGTGCGTCCCGTCTTACTCAATTGGAAAGATTATTTACAGAAGCTCCAGGGTATGGGAAATTATACGGTGCTGTTAGAAATCTACGCGAAACAACAGAATACCAGATGGATTCTTTAACCAGAGCCCTGGCAAATGATTATCGCCAGTTGCAAGCTCCTCCAAATTTGCCTGTCAGACGATGGAAAATGCGGAAAAAAACAGCTAACGCAAGTGCTTGTCCCTGGACTGTTCTGACTCTTGCACGGTGGAAGGATGAAATGGTTGCGTTTGTACCAGATCAGATAGCCTATGTAAGTAATACACCTGTGGTTACAAGTAAAAAAAATAGCATCCTTTTTGACCTTCCTCTTAAGAGTTTAAAAAAATGGCCTTGGGATAAAATTAAGCCTCTTTTTTCCGGAAAATTGGCTGAGTTGGAAGAACAACAATTGGTGAAGTTAAGGTTGCCAATTATTAAACATCCTGGTGTGTTTCAAGCATTGACTGCGCCAAAGGACAAGAATTATTTGCTTATTCTTAATCATGATAATAATTCAGGAGCTGTTTTCTTAGACAGTCATACCGAGGATATTCATATACCTCCCCGTTGGGCATGGAGTCGTGAGTCACGCGATGATACTGTTTTAGCAGGACATATAAAAGTTTATGGAAAGTATCTGCCAGTTATCAACATCGCCAAGCAGGAATCATTGGCCATGGATCTTGGGTAATCTATTAACAAGGAATTTCTGGAGGAGAATTGTTGGAACAGCAATTATTTATAGGAGATTCCCTGCATGCCATTATTACAACAGATGGTCAAGATAAGATTGAATTATGGAGTCCAGAGGCTGAGCAGATTTTTGGCTGGACTGCTGATGATATTGAAGGGCGGAAATTATCCGAAACAATCTTTCGAAAAAACGTAGTCGATTTATATAAAAATGCTCTTAAGCGGGTGGATACAAGCGGAAAAGAAACCACTCTTGATAGCTATTTGGAGCAAAAAGCCTACCATTTAGACGGCAGCGAACTGCCAGTAGAATTATTTATTTCCAAATCAGCATCAATCGATGGTGAATTTTATATTCTGTATGCCAGGAGCATCACAGAGCAAAAAGAAAAAGAAAATCGTTTAAGAAATGCCTACGAAAGTCAGCGCGTTTTAAATGCCATCCTGAATTTATCCCTGAAGCCATTCTCACTTCAAGAATTTTTAGAAAAAGCTCTTGATACTTTTCTCTCCCTGCAAAACATAAGGCTACTTCCTCGTGGTGGAATTTTTCTTGCTGGAAATAACCCAGAAACACTGAGTCTTACAGTGCAAAAAGGTTTCTCTGATGAACAGTTAAGAAGCTGTAGTAATATTTCATTTGGAAAGTGTCATTGTGGTCAAGCTGCGCTAACCAGGCAAGTCCAGTTTGCTTCTTGTGTTGACGATAGGCATGAAATCCAATTTTCCAACATGCAACCCCACGGACATTATTGTATCCCGATTCTTTCAGGAGAAATGTTGTTAGGGGTAATCGTCCTGTATGTGAAACATGACCATCATTCAACACCAGAGGAACGTGAAAATTTTCAAGCTATATCTAATATATTTGCAGGTATAATTGAAAGAAAAAAAATGGAAGAACAGCGAGGGGAACTTATCAGTAGGCTTAATGATACTGTCAATGCCTTGTTGAATGAAAAGCTGTTTTCTGAATCAATTATTCATAGTCTCAGTGGTGGGCTTATTGTTCTCGATTTAAAAGGTGTTATTACCCTGAAAAATCCTATTGCTGAAAAAATACTCTCTAGTTTCTCTGGTGGAACTCCAATTGTAGGTAAAAATTTAACCACTTTTCTTGGTGAAAAATATGCTAAAGAAATAATGGATAAGGATGCAGGCGGTGTTCAAGCTGATCATGAAATAAAACTTATGGATTCCGACGATGAAATGCGGATTATAAGATTTAGTAAAACATCACAGGAGGATTCGGGAAATAATAAGGTCGGAACTATTTTATCGTTTAGTGATGTTACTGAATTAAAGCGAAGTCAGGCAGAAATGGAAAAAATTAATCATCTGATTACTGTTGCTGAAATCGCATCTGCTGTTGCTCATGAAGTTAGAAATCCCTTGGCAGGCATTAAGACAATGTCACAGGCCATAGAAGAAAGTCTTGATGAAAAGGATGAGAACAAAGAGTATTTATACCGGATAATTAGACAGGTAGACCGTCTTAATGACTTATTGTCCAACTTTTTCACCTATGCAAGACCGGGGAGACCGAAAAAAAGCAAAATTTCATTAGTTGGTATTGTTGAAGAGACTCGACAACTTGTCAGTGATAAACTTAATGGCAAAAATATTCAGCTCATTGAAAATTATGAGCCTAATTTACCTTTTATTTTTGCCGATCCTGGTCAGATGCAGCAGGTTTTTCTAAACCTTATGCTCAACTCCATTGATGCTGTTGAGAAAAATGGCATCATCGAGATATCGGCTAGGTTTATTCCTAAGAATAAGGGAAGTCAAAAAAGAATAGCTTTTCCAGATTATCATCATACTAAAGACTACATAAAGGTATACTTTAAAGATAATGGTTGTGGCATGAATAATGAGGTTACCGAAAAGGCATTCAAGCCTTTTTTTTCAACCAAACCCCATGGAGCCGGGTTGGGACTGGCTATAGTTTCGCGTATCCTAAATGAGAACAATGCATCAATTTATCTGGATCCTGTTGAAAATAAGGGAACTACATTTGTACTTTTTATTGAGACCAGTTAGGTATGGGAAATGTACTTATAGTTGAAGATTCAGATGATCTTCTTTTTACATTGTCAAATACTGTTCGAAAAGAAGGTTATGGAGTGCTTACCGCTTCTACAGGTGCAGAGGCTATTAAAATTTTGAGTAACCAAATCGTTGATTTGGTTTTTCTCGATATTGGTTTACCTGATTTTGATGGTATCAGTCTTATAGGACATCTCAAGGAAAAGAATAACGATGTTGAAATTGTTATGCTTACCGGGAAAAATGATGCTACGACTGCCGTGCAGGCCCTTAAGGCAGGAGCAGTTGATTATATGCTCAAGCCCTTTGAATTGATCAAGTTCAAAAAAAATCTCCACCGTATCATGTCTGGAAGGCTTGCAGCCATGAAAGAGATGATTGCTTCAAGTGAAAAAGGGAAGCATTTAATTCTTGGCTCCAGTAAGTCGGTGCAATCCTTAAGGGCTGAGATAGCGACTGCAGCAGCTGTCAAGGCTCCTGTCCTTGTAATAGGCGAGACAGGTACAGGCAAGGAGCTTGTTGCCAGGTCCATTCATGCACAGTCTAAAGATAATAAAGGTATCTTTGTAAAAGTAGACTGCGGTACCCTTTCTGCCAGTGTTATTGAATCAGAACTTTTTGGGCATGACAAAGGGGCCTTCACTGATGCTGGACAGGAGAAAAAGGGTCTGGTTGAAATGGCAGACGGCGGCACACTTTTTTTGGATGAGATAGGAAATTTGCCTCTTGCTCTGCAACCGGTATTGTTGCGAATGATTGAGGAGTCAACATTTCGAAGGGTTGGTGGGTTGCGGGATATTCATGTTAATGTCCGGATAATTGCTGCTACTAATATTAATATAATGGAAGAAATTTCTCGTGGGACATTCCGGGAAGATCTTTTTTATCGGCTCAATGTCATGAATATTGATATCCCGCCTTTACGTGAGAGGGGAGATGATGTGCTGTTGCTGGCAGAATATTTTCTAAGATATTTTAGTCGTGAGATGAAGAAAAATATCAAAGGGATGACGGCTGAGGCAGAGACAGCCTTACAGCAATGCAGTTGGCAAGGTAATATTCGCGAATTGAAAAATTGCATGGAACGAGCTGTTATATATTGTCATGATAAATGGTTGAGTCCTTCTGCCATGTCGATCCAATCAGAGATATCTTGTAAAGATGATAATGATGAAGAGCTAGTTTCTCTTAAGGAAATGGAAAAACGTTATATTGAAAAAGTGCTAAAGACTACAGGGAATAATAAATCAATGGCTGCCAGAATTCTCAATATATCCCGCACTACTCTTCGAGATAAAATCCGATAAATCTTGTTGCTGTTGGAGTTTAATTCCGACAATTATTTTTTCTGCTATACATTTATAATGTTTTTGTATCTATGTTCCTGTCCACAGGTTGAGGGGATGTTCTACTTGTGGTGGTCAATTTTTGACCACCTGGATGGAGATTGACCACTTTTTGCTATACTGTTGTATGATAATTTGGAAAATAGAGATTAGCTGCAAGTAGCTTGAATTAATAGATTTTGTTCTTATTGTTTATTTTTTTTGTTTTGGGCATACATTTTGTAACTATAGTGTAAAATTCATTAAAACTATAACTTGCACCTTTGGAAGAGTTTGATATGGAGAATAAAGACAGTTTAAAAAAGGTTTTAATTGTTGATGATGAAGAAGACATGATCTGGTCACTTCAGAAAAATCTTAACAATGATAATCTACAAGTAGATATCTCTATTGCATCCTCTGGAGAGGAGGCAATGGCATTTCTGGAACAAAAGAATGTCGATCTGGTTGTTACAGACATAAAAATGCCTGGAATGAGCGGTATTGAATTGCTCTTGGAAGTCAAAAAAAGATTTTCTCAGACAGGCGTTATTGTCATGACAGCATTCCCTTCTCCGGAAAGAAAAACAGAAGCCATGGAAAATGGTAGTCTTAATTACCTCGAAAAGCCTTTTGATATTAATGAATTGAGGGAAATAATATCTAGCGCTTTAAACAAAGGAGATTTGTTTCAGGGCACTGTTGCTGGAATTGAATTAACTGATATTATACAGATAAATTGCCTTTCGCGTGCTACTTCAGCGCTGAGGGTCAAGGCCGCAGGAGGAAGTGGAATTATATATTTCCATGAGGGCGGAATCCTCCATGCAGAATGTAACGATCTTGATCCAGAAGAGGCATTTTACGAGATTCTTTCTTTCAGGGGCGGTATGCTTGAAAGTCTGGCAGTGACCGACCCTCCAAAAGGAACTATAGAAAAAGATATTGATGTTTTGCTTCTGGAAGGATCACGAAGGCTTGATGAAAAAAAAGAGCAAGAACAAGAAAAACAAGAAAGTTTAGATATAGAGTTGGAGTCACCAGCTATTGATGTTGATGGTGATTTTCCTGTAAGTCAAGATGAAACAACTATGGAGGATGTGATAATGGAAGGAGTTAAAAAATTATTATCTGAGTTTACAAATTTGCCTGGTGTGAATACTGCTTGTTTGGTCGGTCGTGATGGCTTTTTGCTTGATAGTATTGCAATATCTGGAACAGATACTGAAATGATAGGTGCTATTGCTTCCAGTGGTTTTGGTGCTTCCGAGTCAATGGGCACGCAGTTGGAAAAGGGAAAGCTTAGCATGACTATGATAGAGTATAAGAATGGACCTGTAATGCTTTCTCCAATAGGCGATGAAGCTTTTTTGGTTGTAGTTGCTGATAAAGAGGCAAATTTGGGAATGATCAGATTGAAAATCAAAAAACATGCGCGTGATATTGAGAGTACTGCATCGATTTGATCTATGCTATAGATCAGCATTATTTATGATCGATATCTTTACATAGGTATTACCGAGTGGTATACTATATGTAAAACTTAAACGTTGTTTGAGGAGGTAAGGAATGGGAGACGATAATATACTGGATATCGCTCATGTTAGTTTTTTGGACATGATTAAAGTAATGATCACTATGAGTGGCGCTGCAAATGCCAAAGGAACTCTTGTTCGTAATGCATTGAGTACTGCTCAGAAAATCAATGAAGTTGATTATCCAAACTTTGATGCTTTTTTAGCAGCCATAGAAGATACGACAAATCCTATCACTATGGTTGAAGGTAAGGCAAGCCATCAGGGAAACTATGTGTTTGGCTTGGAAGCCTGTCCGTTTGGTCCGTCCATCAAAAATTACACACAGGTGTTTGAGACTTTACCTGATGGATATGCAGATTTCACGGCAGAATTTAATAAACCAAGTATGGTGACGGATAAGTATCGGGTTGGAGAAGGTGCCGGTGTTAGTCCCTTTTGTTCTGTACATCAGCCGCTGCGAAGCGCTGTGGCCGATAAGATTAAGATAGGTGGGAAAAAGATTTTAATTTATCAGTTAGGCTGTAAAGCAGGGTCTGGTAAGAAGGGTTTTGCAGATAAATGGCTTGCTGATACTGGGATTTCTAAAGCAGTTGTGGATAAAGTTTTAGATAATCACATGTGCTGTTATTTTTTGAAGGTATTGAATTAGCCTTTTTTGATATATGCTTTGGATTCAGCTCAGGTTAATTTCTGAGCTGAATTGTTTTGAAGAAAATAAAGGTTAGTTTTTACTACCTATCGAGTGATTAAATTTCTGTAAGGAGAGCGTCTACTCGCTTAATACCTCTCTGCGTTACATTAAAGGTATATTTTTGACCTTTGATTGAAATCAATATTGTTCCCCTTCCTCTTCGTTTTTCTTTTATATTTATTTTTTTTATAAAATATAATGAACATCCGCAGTTAAGTGTCAGTAAAAAACAATAAATTCATATCATTAATCCAGCACAAATCAAAAAGATCGAACCAGAAATAGCTTTTATTATATTTTAAGCATAGAAAATACTATCAAGTTAAATTCAATGTTGAAAATCTATGTGAAATTTGACTGTTATTTCGTATAATAAGGTCATGTGCATTTTACGAAATTAGCTATGCCAGAAACTGTTTGTTTGGGTCTTGTTGGATAACGTTTGCAGTTGTGTGAGAGCAATCTTCTAGCAATGTCCGAAAGGATGTTGTCCTGTGCTTGATTTTTGGTTGGCTAGTTTTTGGGTTCAATAACAGATATTTTAGGAGGGTGCTGTGAACAGGAAGTGGTTGCTTTCAGCTGTGATAGGTGCTTCTGTTGTCGCTGTTCTTTTTTTACCCTTTTACATGATATTCCATGTTTTTCCAACGCTTTCAAATATAATTACCTTTGATAAAGAGGTGGATGCTCAAAAGGTCGCACGAAATTTTCGGCGTCAATTACCGCCAAAAAGTAATAACAGTGGTTTAGTTGTTGAGGATATATCAGATGATTTGCAGATCATGATTCAAGACTTCATGAAAGATTTTGACATGGTGAAAGTGAAAATATTTTCACCGCTTGGTGAAGTGCTGTATTCAACGGATAAGGAAGATATTGGTACTGTAAATAGTTATCCGTATTTTCATGAAATAGTTGCAAACGGAAAAAGTTATACCAAAGTAGTGCAAAAGGATGAGAAAAGTCTTGAAGGCCAAGTGATAAGACGTGATGTCGTAGAGACGTATGCTCCATTAATGGACTCGAATGTTTTTATTGGGGCCTTAGAGCTGTATTACGATATCACCTATAATAACGAACTTATGAAAGGCCGTTTTTTTCAGATACAGTTTATTGTCCTAATGGTGTCAGGTCTGTTATTGGCGACCATTGTGTTGTCATATCTTAAAGGAAGGCGCTTCTATTTGAGAACCCTGGAGAGTGAAAAGCATCTTAAACAGTTCAATGAAGAGTTGATGGTTTTATTTAAACTCTCTTCAGCCATAACAACTAGAGTTAATGTTAGGGAGTTGCTTCCTGCTGTATTAGACACAATTATTCGATTCAATATCTTCAAAATTGAGAAAAATGGCGGAGTGTTTCTTGTAGAAGGGAAAAATATGGAGATGGTGTGTTCTCTTGACAATGAAACAGAATTTTTGCAGCTTCATGAAGCCATTAATGTAGGGGAGTGTTTGTGTGGCAAAGCAGCTGAAACAGGAGAAATAATAGTTTCAAATACATGTAATAAGGATGAGCGATATACGTCTCAATGTTCCTGCCACGTAGAAAAGGGAGTCGATTGCGCTTTAGTAGCTGTTCCTTTAAAAAATGGTACAGAGGTTGTAGGAGTATTGTTTTTTTATACAAGTGAAGTACAAGTTATTTCAGGAAGAAAGAAGCAATTGTTAGAAGCCATTGGTTCACAGGTTGGTATTATAATCGCTAATTCACGCCTCCACGATCAAGCCATGTCGTTATCATTGAGTGATCCGCTAACGGGTTTGTCTAACCGGAGACAACTTGATTTGACTCTAGATCGTCAGGTGTCTTTGTATAATAGATATAAGTATAAATTTTCTGTTTTGATAATGCAGGTGGATGCGTTTGATAGCTATTTGAAACATCATGGACAGCGAGCTGGCAATATTGAACTGAAGAATATCGCTTCAGTCTTGAATACATTTGTCAGGGGATCTGATTTTATTGCTCGGTACAGTGGTGAGATTTTTGTAATAGTTTTAGCTGAAGCAAGTGCTGAAATAGCAAAAAATATTGCAGGAAGGCTGCAGGAAAAAGTAGTTAATGAAACAGATACGACAATTAGTATTGGTATTGCAGGGTCCTATGATGGAGTTGTGTCTGAGAGGATATTGAAAAAGGCAGAAATGGCCCTATATCAGGCAAGGGAAAATGGTAAAGGTTGTGTGGTCGTAGCTGAGTAGATATATAATAATATCTCAGCCCATTATGTTTCAGAGGGTAGAGATATTATTATACATGCTTTCTGATGATTTTGGTTGTTGTGCTTTACTTATGGGATTCTTGGAGGCGGCTGTCTATAAATATCAGCTTTTTACATTGGTGTGCTTGAGGGTAGACATCGCTGTTGCTACCATAGAGGATACATCTGTTAGGTTTGCTGGTAATATCATTGTATTGGATTCCTTGGCAATTTTCCCAAACTCTTTGAGGTAATGTTTGGCAACCTCCAGGTTTGCAGCATCTTGTCCTCCAGGAAGTTGTAAGGCCTGGGAGACTTTTTGGATGCCGGCTGCTGTTGCAGATGCCACTTTTAATATTTCTTGTGCTTTACCGTCAGCCTCATTGATTCGTTTTAATTTTTCGCCTTCAGAAAGTGCAATAGCTTCTGCTTTTTCTCCATTGGCGCGATTGATCAATGCCTGTTTATCACCTTCTGAACGCGCAATTTCAGCCTTCATTTGTTTTTCCATGGCCTCGAGAACTGTTTTAGGGGGTTGGATATCTTTAATTTCATAACGCAAAACTTTGACTCCCCAATTGGTAGCTGCTTCATCAAGAGCATTGACAACCTGTTGGTTTAGAGTCTCACGAGCCTCAAAGGAGTTGTCCAGTTCAATTTTACCGATTGCTGAACGAAGACTTGTTTGGGCAAGCTGAGTCGCGGCAAATTTATAATCTTCAATGCCGTATGCGGATAATTTGGAATTAACCACTTGAAGATACAGAATTCCGTCGACCTCAAGGGTGACATTGTCAGAAGTTATGCAGGTCTGTGCGGAAATATCCACCGGCTCTTCTTTGAGACTTCCTTTTTATGCAACTTTGTCGAAAAAAGGAATTAAGATATGGAAGCCAGCGCCTAAGGTAATTCTGTATTTGCCTAGTCTTTCAATGACAGATTCCTGCCGCTGAGGTACTACTACAGCAGTTTTGAGTAAAATAAATATTACAAAACCAACAAAAAAGCCTGCTCCAATAAGCATTTCCATTTAATTGTCCTCTCCTTTTGTAGGTATAGGTTCAACTTTCACGAACAGATCTTTTTTATCTAATATTTTAACTGTTTGACCAGTATTAACGAATTTGTCAGAAGAGGCGTTCCAGTAGGAGCCTCCATATTTAACGCGGCCATGCGCAGGAGGAATAATTTTTTCTGTTATAATACCGGTTTGAAAATGTTGATGAATTTCGTCAGATTCACTTATTGAATTTTTATCTCCTGAAAACGTTGAACGGAGATATTTACGAAGCAGTAGTAAAGAGATGATTGAGCTTGTTATAAATATTATGAGTTGGGTGGAGAGTTGAAAGTCAAAAATGAAAACACTTAGTGAAGTACACCATGCACCTACACCTAAGAAAAAAACTATAAACCCAGGCATAGCAAATTCAAAAAGTAGAAAAAGGATGCCAATGAGAAACCAGGAAAGAGTAGCAGATATCATATTTTTATACGTTGGGGTTTAAGATTATAATGTTCAATGTTGTTCTATGAAATAATTACTGTTTGGGTAAATGAACAGCTTTTTTTTTTATTTTAACAAAAGAAATTATAATAAATGATATGGGGTGTTACTATGATAATCTATTTGATATTAAACATTAAAATATAATTATTCGGTAGGTTAAAATGTAATTTTAAGCACGATTTAAAATAAAGGACTGCGCTGCAAGAGAATTAGCAAGGTGAATGTTAATGGATATAATTAACATGAGAGGTGTTTTCTAAGGAGTTTGTCTCTTTGTATTTCAGAATTGAATAATTTGAGCAAATCTTGAATAAAGTGTGGATGTTTTAATAATAAATAAAATGATAAATGTTTAATGCGGAAGTTTTTGTTGGAGATGGTATATGATAATTGTTGAGCGATTTTGGGCGACAATTATTTTTGAAAGCTAAGTTGAATTTGATGGTTGCTAAAAGATAGTATGTGCAACATGCGAGTTGAAATGCCAGATAGTATGGAGCAGTGGTTAACACATATTGTTAATATGTTTTGGTTAACGGTTTATTAGAATAGTCTTAATAATGTTTGAAGTGATGACATTAAATTTTCATGTAAAATAAAGTAATTATAGTTGATAATTATTATGTGGTAAACACGCTATCGCTCGTTGTCTATGCGAATTTTTGGTTAAAGTTAAGTGCTAAGAGATTAAATGTAAGGTTATCACTGTTTGGTACAGTAAAAACTGTACTGACAAAGAGAGTTAAAAAGTGGTTGAGTTGGTTTGAAAATGATGAAGCCATGCATTCATAAGCTTAAGGCATCCTTAAGTGCAGATAAATGCATGGTCGACATTAAATGACTTTAGATTTCACTAATTGAATCAAAGAGGTTTTTGTCAGAATGAATTTTTTCTTTATTTCCGATAGTCGATTTGAATGAGTGACTGCAAAGGTTGTTAAACAGCGGGGCAAAATCTTTTAGATCCTGAACCGTGGTCGAAAGTATTTGTTCAAGACATTTTTGTTTGTACTCCGGGGTAATTCCTGCGATGTATTCATTTTTTGCAGTGGCACCTTTTGCTGCAGGGCCTTGATGGGGATTGAAATTTCCATAGGCACCAACTATCAACTGCTGTAAAACCTGCTGGGACAAGTCAAGACTAGAAATACGTTTGGCTATGGAGTCATATGCTTCATAGGTTTTTTTGACCTGTGGGTCTCTGTAGCTGACAAGGGCAAAGTTTCCAGAAAGTTGATTAAACTGGATGAAGCAACCATAGGCACCACCAGCCTGGCGAACAGTGTTCCATAAATAATCGCGGGATAACCAGGTTTTTAAAATATCAAAATGTCCATTATAGTGACTTGTATCGGGAAAAATATTACATCCCTGTATGTTGTATACAACTTCACTGGAGGTGGTAAATGCTTCATTTGCAGCAAAGGACTCAAAATCAGGGGTCACTGTTTGTAATGGTTGGTTTCCTAGGCTATCCATTATCACTTGTTGACCCTGTTCAAATTTATACATAATCTTACTGTCAGAGGTTAGGGAAAGTTGCAATGCTTCACGGTTAAAAAGTAAACTTTGAATTTCCCTAAGTACGTTGATAAATTCATCTTCTTGAGCGTCATAGTTGAGGGACAATTCTTTAAGTGTTTGATAGGATGTCATTCCGCTGACGTAGTCGTTGTAAAGTCCTGCTGTTCCAAGCTGAGCAAAGACCCTTGATGTAGCCAGACCATATCCTTCACTTTGAGCAGAATGTTCAGCCCAGGCAAATTCCCTTTGGACAATTTCACGAATATGGACGTGATCGGCGAAATCCACTTTTGCAAAAATTTCGGACACAAGGTTCAAGGCTCTGTCAAGATAACCAGAAAGGGCTTTGACGTGAAACCAGAGGACCGGTTGGAACACATCTTTATTGTTTCTATTTAAATGAGTGTTAAATGAGTGATTAAGACCACCTGTGCAAATGTTCAATTCCTTGGCAAATTGCATGTAGTCCTTGTCTTTGGTACCAATTTCGGTGACGATTGTGGCAAAAAGATTGAGGAATGTAAGATGTCTGGCAGAAAGGCCGGAGCAGTTAAGGCCAAAATCCATATATGCAATAGAATTAGTGTCAAGCTCATTAACCAGAAAAGGTCTTCCGTGCAGTTCTCGAGTTTGAACCTCTAGGAAATCGACGGAGTGTTCCAGGTCATTGGCTGAAAGTTGTGGTAATAGTTTCAGGGTTTGTTCGTCGTTGGGCTTGAGTTGTTGTTCTTGCAATTGATGCGTGTTTTTTACAAGTTGCTCAAGTTCTTCAGTTGATAAACTGTTTTCGTAATCGGAAAGCCGTTTTTTCTCTTCCTGAAGATTAGCTAGAATTTTACCTTGATCAGGCTTAAGAGTGACAGTTACAGATGCGGGATTTTCAAGCAGGTATTTTTTAATAAGTTTTTCAAAGTAATTATTTTCCAAAGCATCTTTTCTGATATCAGTAAAAAGTGCATCAACACAAAGAGACTCGAAAGGATCAGAACCATGTTTCATGGCAGGCATAGCCTTGCCAAAAAGGTCGAGTCCGCGTTGTGCTTTAATCATTTCTTCCCGTGCGGAAAATTCATATTTATTGAGTTCTGAAAGTATCAAGTCTTTGTCGAGGGTCTCATTAACCATTTTTTCCAAAGTTTTTTTATACAGGCTCTGGAAGTGTTCTTTGTGTTCAGGCTCGCTTCCTATAAGGTAAGTCATCATAATCGTCTTATAACTGGAACTTGGTAGGAACAGTCCTCCAAAATCTTTACACAGGCCAGCGCTTAAAATAGTTTTTTTGAGTGGAGAAGCATCAGAGTTGTAGAGTATGTGCGCGATTATTCGAAAAGCGGTGTTGCGTTTTCTCTGAAGAACATTTCCAATCGAAGAGCCAACGGCATGAAAAGTTTTACCACTTAAATCACTTCCAGGTTGAACGCCGTAAGTGTCATCAATGACAACTGATTTGTTGATATCCTTACCCTGTTCTATTTTTGCTATCTCATTGCTGGAATCATATTTAGCGAGGAAGTGATCTTGTATAAATTGAAGTTCCTTCTCAAGTGGCGCATTACCATAAAAAAAGATGGTTGAGTTACTGGGATGATAATGATTTTTATGAAATTCAACAAATTCTTCATGGCTGAGATCAGGGATATTTTTTGGATCACCACCTGATTCATGTGCATATGTTGAACCTGGCATTAATCCGCCAAAAGTATGATGAAAAATAGATCTTATAGGATCGGAAAAAGCTCCTTTCATTTCATTGTAAACTACACCTTGAAATTGAATTTCCTGATCTTTGTCTTCTTTATGATAATGCCACCCTTCCTGTTCAAAAGTGTCTTTAGCAAGTAAAGGATTAAGTGTGACATCGCAGTAAACATCCATGATGTTGAAATACTCTTTCAGGTTTCTAGTGGCAAAGGGATACCAAGTGGCATCCGAACCTGTCATGGCATTAAGAAAGGTCATTAGTCCGCCTTTATTAATTTCACCAAAAACATCTTTGACTGGATATTTTTCTGATCCCATCAGCACTGAATGTTCGAGTATGTGAGCAACCCCGGTTGAATCATGGGGAATTGTTTGGAACGCAATGTTGAAAGTCTTGTTTTCATCCTTGTTCTTTATAGCAATAACAGGAGTTCCAAGTACTTCATGATGGAAAAGATAAACCGTGGAGTCTATCTCTTTTATATATTCTTTTTGCTTTAATAAAAAACCAAAATAGCTGGAGCCGGACTGAAATTCTATCATGTTGGATTTCCTGATAAATTAAATAGTGATTGATGCAAAATAATGAATGGTAAATATTCTTTGACACCCTAGCAGCTTATAGAGCTTTAGGCGAGTCAAGAATCAATGTTACAGGACCGTCGTTGATCAGAGATACATCCATCATAGCTTGAAATTCACCAGTTGATACAGTGATATTTTTGTTTTGGATGTTACTTATAAATAACTCGTAGAGTTGTTTGGCTAGATCGGGAGACGCTGAAGATGACCAGCCTGGTCTCCTGCCTTTTTTACAGTCTCCGTACAGGGTAAATTGCGAAACGATGAGCATTTCACCCTTAATATCGAATAATGAATGGTTCATGCGTCCATCCTTATCATCAAATATTCGTAGAGTTGATATTTTATCTGCCAACCATTTTGCGTCTTTTTGGTCATCATCTTTGTGGACACCTAAAAATATGAGGAGTCCAGGGCCAATAGATCCAATTATTTTGTTATTAACGTCTACTGAGGCTTTTTTTACCCGTTGAAGAACTGCGCGCATAGTATTGTATTTGTTAGGGTGAAGGTTTGATTTTGTTATAGGATAATTACGATTTATAATTATGCCAGATTTCCTTCTAAGGTTACAAGAAGAGATATAGAAAAGTGTTTCAAGCTGTCTTTATCTTTCTTTATTTAAGTAACAGGGATAGAGGCGATAGTTTTAAATATCTTGATATTCGTTCTTTTTTGTATTTCATGTTAATGGGAAATAAGAAGTTTAGGATATTTTAATTCAATCAATAATTATGGTCGAAAAATTTTGGTTTTAAATGAGTTTTGTCTAAAAATCTGCTATAAGGCGAAGGCTTTTATTTAAAAATAATATTTAGATTGCGGAGGATGTAACATTGAGGTCGATATTAGCAGTTTTTACTGTCCTGGGGACAGCACTATTTGGTATCCCCGATCTTGTATTGGCTTCAGCTGAAGCTTCAGGGACAAGCCTTAATCTCACTGGTCATGGTGTAGGGTATGCAGCTCTTGCTTTATTTGTGATTGCCTATGTTTTTGTCATGGCAGAAGAGTTTACCCATCTGCGGAAATCCAAACCGGTATTACTGGCTGCAGGCCTAATTTGGGGTATGATTGCCTGGGTATATGCTAAGAATGGTCTACCACATGCAGCTGAAGTTGCAGTACGTCATAATGTTCTTGAATACGCAGAATTGTTTTTATTCTTGCTGGTAGCCATGACCTATATCAATGCCATGGAAGAAAGGCTGGTGTTTGAGACGTTGCGAGTCAAACTGGTTCGTGCCGGCTTTTCTTTGCGTAAGTTGTTTTGGATAACAGGAGTCCTGTCCTTTTTTATCTCTCCGGTTGCTGATAACCTTACCACTGCACTTTTGATGTGTGCTGTTGTAATGGCTATTGCCAAGGATAATCCAAAATTTGTTGGTCTGGCATGTGTTAATATTGTAGTTGCGGCAAATGCGGGTGGTGCATTCAGTCCTTTTGGTGATATTACCACCTTGATGGTCTGGCAGAAAGGAATCATCCAATTTGGTACCTTTTTTACTTTGTTCTTACCTTCTGTTGTTAACTGGATAATTCCTGCAGCAATTATGAGCATTGCAGTGCCGAGAATAAATCCTACCTGTGGTTTGGAAAATATTCAGATAAAACGGGGTGGTATTACGGTCATCATTTTATTTTTACTGACTATTAGCACTGCAGTTTGTTTTCATAATTTTCTTCATCTACCACCAATGATTGGTATGATGACTGGCCTTTCCTACCTCAAGTTTCTTGGGTTTTATCTGAAAAAAACCCATAAAAAAGAAGGTGAGCAGTTAAGGAGAAGAGATACAGACGAAAATGAAGAATTAGGTGATCCGGTTGCTTTTGATATTTTTCGCAGTATTGCCAGGGCAGAATGGGATACTTTGATGTTTTTTTACGGAGTAATTTTGTGTGTTGGTGGTCTTGGTTTTATGGGGTATCTGGCAATGGTGTCACAGGTTATGTACATCGATTGGGGTGCAACTAACGCAAATATCATGGTCGGCATACTTTCGGCTATAGTGGATAATATCCCGGTTATGTTTGCTGTTTTGACCATGAATCCTGAGATGTCTCAGGGACAATGGCTGCTAGTTACTCTGACAGCAGGTGTTGGTGGAAGTATGTTGTCCATCGGCTCAGCAGCTGGTGTTGCACTTATGGGACAGTCTAGAGGCATGTATACCTTTTTTGGTCATCTCAAGTGGACACCTGTTATTGCCCTTGGTTATGCCGCCAGTATCTGGGTTCATTTTTTGGTAAACGGAAGTCGATTTTAATTTCAAATAAATTATGTGGGTTGATTTTTTATAGAAGAGTCAACCTGCTTGTAGTTTGTAACGCAGAGGTTTAGAGAACGGAGGGAAAGAGTAAAAAAAACTCACCGTTCTTTGCATCTCTGCGTTATTGTTTTTATATTTTTCTATAGAATCATTCAGCTTTCTTTTGTCCTATACTTTCCTGCCACATTTGTCTCATTGCTTTTGAAAATTCAGCGGCAAACTTTTTGGCGTCGCAAAGCGGTGAAGCGCTACATTGTTTTCTAAGGGTTTTTCGATAATTTTTTAGTCTGTCAAAATCATTGGCCAAATCTGAGGCTATGGTGATGTAGTCATCAATATTATTACCGACCAGTTCTGTTAATCCAGCATTTGTTAAATGGGAAGCAGAATGTCGGCTGCAGAATCGTTCACCGGTAAAGGTAACTACCGGTACACCCATCCACAGAGCTTCACAGGTGGTTGTCCCACCAACATAGGGAAATGTGTCCAAAGCAATGTCCATTAAGCTGTACCGCTCCATAAGTCCAAGGTGGGTGGTGCCGCCCAAGAGTTCAAGACGATCTTCTGTGATACCAGCCATGGCAAAACGCTCAATAAAACGTTCTCGCATGGATAGATCATCAAAGCCTCTGCCCACCAGAAGCATGCGGGAGTCAGGAGTTCTTTTCATAACTTCAGCCCAAACCTGCACCACTTCAACTGTGGATTTCACAAGTTGGTTAAAGGAGCCAAAGGTGATGTATTTGTTTTTAGTAGCAGGTAGTGGTGAAACTTTCGGTGAAAAATCAGGTGCTGTATAACAAAGAAAATCATCAGATAACCGCATGATCTTTTCACTGTATAAATGGTCTTCTCCTTCTGGAATGCAGATGTGGTCAGCAATGATATAATCCATGGATTGCATGCCTGTGGTATCGATGTATCCCATCCAGGTAGCCTGAATCGGTGCAGGCTTTCTGGCAAAAGCCAACAGGCGAGATTGTCCGGTATGCCCAGCCAAGTCAATTAAGATATCAATTTCATCTTCCTTAACCAATCGTGCAAGCTGTAAATCATTGAACCTGGAGATATCATGCCATTCCTCAGAGTGGTCATGAAACCATTTTGTCATGGGCTGATTGTTTATTACGTCTGAATAACAAACAAATTCTAAATTAGTTTTGTCTCTTTCGCGAAAGAGTGCATGCAAAAAATCACCTACAGGATGGCGTTTGAAGCAATCTGATACCAAACCGATCCTCAAAACATCTTTATCTGCATCTCTTGGTTCATGGGTAAATAATTCATCGGTTGGCAATTGAGCATGTAATTTGTCCCAATCTCTGTGCGCCGCAGCGATTTCATCAGGTGTGAAATCAGGGAGAAAGTGCATGGTAAAGAGGATATTGGAATGTGCACCCTGCATCTCAGGGCTTAATTCAAATGATTTGCGAAAACATTTGATAGCCTCTTTAACCCTGCACTGACGTGAATGAACACGACCCAGTCGGTTCCAAGTCAAAGCATTGGTTGAATTAAGAACCAGGGCTTTTTCAAGTGCAAGTCGTGATTCATCAAAGCGATGAACATCAAACAGGGCATCTCCCAGGTTGCTCAGTGCTTTTTCATACTGTGGATTGATAGCAACTGCCCTTTCAAGTGCTATTGCTGCTTCTTTTGAGCGACCAAGTATTTTAAGTGAATTCCCTATGTTGTTGTGAATCACAGCATTTTGTGGGTCATGATTTAAAGCCTTAGCATAACAATTGATTGCCTCCTCACTGCGTCCCTGATCATTGAGAATGACTCCAAGATTCACCAGGGCAGGCATATATTTGGGAGAAGTTTCAAGAATACTGCGATAGTATTGTTCAGCCTCAAGAATGTTACCGGTTTTGTGGAGTTGATCTGCCTGGTCAAGGTCTTGTATTTTGACAAAAACCTGATGCCAGCGTCCAGCTTCATCACTTATGTTTTTGATTTCCTGCAATTGATTGAGAGTTGGAGCAATGTGCAGTTGTTTGAGAAAATTTTGATGAATGGTGCTAAGGCGATAGTCAGTGGCAGCGGGACTTTTTTTTGCGGTAATTGGTATTTGTCTGTTATAGATCCGGGCGATCATGTCAACGAGTTCCAGATGTGTGTGCGTTGCACCCGGAATATGTCTGATACCATGCAAAAACATTTTTTTATTAATTATCTGAGCAATAACCCGAGCAAACTGAAGGCTGGTAATATAAGTCCAGCGTTGGTCCATGTATCCTGATATTTGATCTTGATGTTGTAAGAGTCGGCAGAGAAAGTGATGGAAATTATTTTGTTCTGGCCCCAAAATCGAAGCACGGAGAATAAGGGCTCGGTCAGGTTCGCCCAGCAGCATAGAGCGTCCTTGTTTATCAAGGGCGTCAGGTATTGATTTTTCAGTATAGAGACCCAGCTTACCGTTATATACAGATTGTGGCGAAACATGAATAAGTTTGCTCTTATGCAATGCACATTGTTGGGCCAGCAAATGGGGGAAAAGTGAATTGATCTGTAAATGGGTATCAGGTTTTTTGGGAGGATTTTTTATACAATTGATCACATAATCAAAATCATGTATTGGCAGGTCAGTGACAGGATCACGAGTAACATCGAATTGTTTTCTACTTGGTGCCTCAACTGTTAATCCGGCTCTGGGTAATTCATAGCGGAGCGCTGAGCCGATCATTCCGGAATTGCTTAATACTAAAACTCTGCTGTTATCAGATATCATTTAGTTGTTTTTACCTCTTGTTCAGGAATGAATAATTGTAGATTAAGTTCAGGTATTTTTGAATATTGAACTGTTTGAACAGAATCAAGAGAAGGAAATGTTATAATGCAAAAGGTTTGGAATACAATGCGGCTTAGAGGAATACACAAAAGGTTCCCTTTATTGCCAGGAGTAAGAATCAGAGTATTCTCAATCGCAGAAAATCAGAGTAAAAAAGCTCGGGAAAAGTTTTGTGAACTCAGCATCTCGGTGTTAATTGAGAAATGAAGTAAGATCCTAATTATTGAGTAATTTCCTGGACAGCGCTAACCAGAGCAAGTCGCTGGGCTTCAAATTGACCACCTTCTTGTTGTACTTCTGCCATGAAACCAGCAGGAAAGATCATCGGTTCATTGGAAGATTTGAACAAACTTGTTTCTGGAAAATTTTCTTTATCTTTATTTGCATTATTTGCACTCTCCTCTTCCTCCAACAGCTTTTTCTTTTTGGCCTCATCGTCGGGATTATTGCCCTGATTCTGGTGTTCCGGTCCATCCTGAACATGAACATCGCCATCAATTCCAGAGTTGAACTCTAAAACTTCTTCCTCAAGTTTTTTGTTGTCTCCTTCAGGGTTTTCAGGACTATAAGGTTGAACATCGTTACCGGAAGGACCAAAACCTGCTGATCCTTGACCAGATCCGAGGTTACCCGATACAGAGCCTCTAATGCCATTGAGCATTGCCTGGATTAATGATCCGGGACCAGGAGCATAAGGACCGCCAACGTAGCCGTTTAAGGAAAGCAGTCCCGGTCCATCAGGCAGATACGGATTACCCGTCAGAGGATCTATAGCTGGTGGAGCTGGTGTATTTGTTCCACTTCTTGTTGTTGTGATGGGAGTATCATCATTAATGACCTCTGGGGTGGTGTCTGTGTCTTCATTTGGAATAATATTGGTTATGTTTAACTCTTCAAAGTTAATCCAGTGGTCAGGGCTGTTGAAGCTGTTGAGGCCAGAATAGGTAGCAGTTCCTGCTGAAGCATTTCCAATTATGTTTGCATTATAATAGGTGGCATTAAGTGTATCATAACCAGGACCGCCGTTCATCATACCGGATACTGTTCCCTGTAAAACATTGACTACATCGTCACCGGAATTGCCTCGTATTGATTCTGCGGAAGAGTTTGTGGAATTGTTGGTAATAGTATCATTGCCATTACCGCCTTCTATGTCCTCGCCAACAGTACCGTGATTAATAATTTTATCAGCACCACCGTTACCATGTATATCGTCGTTAACTGTACCAGTGTTTTTGATGGTGTCATTGCCGCCTTCACCATCAATATCATCATCAATGTAACCACGGTTAGTGATGGTGTCTGCTCCGGAACCACCATCAATGTCATTTCCAACAAATCCGCTGGCTTTGTTGATAATAGTATCGGCGTTGTTGCCGCCGTCTATGTCTTGGCCAACAGTACCGTGATTAATAATTTTATCAGCACCGTCGTTACCATTTATATCGTCGTTAACTGTACCAGTGTTTTTGATAGTGTCATTGCCGTTTTCACCATCAATATCATCATCAATGTAACCACGGTTTGTGATGGTGTCTGCTCCGGAACCACCATCAATGTCATTTCCAACAAATCCGCTGGCTTTGTTGATAATAGTATCGGCGTTGTTGCCACCGTCTATATTGTTATAAACAAACCCGCTGTTGGTAATTGTATCTTGTCCATTACCGCCAAGGATTATTCCAGTCATTCCTGACTGAGTATTTTTGATAGTATCGTTTCCAGCCATACCGGCGATGGCCAAGGCAATGCCCTTATTGGTAATAGAATCAGCACCTTTTCCGCCTAAAATCAGGCCAACACCACCTGTAATTGAATTTGTAGCAGTATCGAAACCAGCTTTGTTTGTAATTGTGTCATTTCCATCTCCGCCAGCTATCAGTAAGGAAATGCCTGTCTTGGAATTAATGATAGTGTCATTCCCAGCCATACCGGCAATGGCCAAGGCAATGCCTTTATTGGTGATAGAATCAGCACCTTTTCCACCCAGGATCAGGCCAACACCGCCAGTAATTGAATTTGTGGCAGCATCGTATCCAGCCTTGTTTGTAATCGTATCTTTTCCATCTCCGCCTGCAATCAGTCCGGCAACACCTTTTTTGGCATTAATAATGGTATCGTTTCCAGCCATTCCGGCAATTGCAAGCACTGTACCTTTGTTTATGATAAAATCTTTGCCCTGACCACCAAGGATTGCACCAAAATCACCTGCTCCAAAATTAGTAGTGAGCCATCCTTTATTGGTAATGGTATCATTACCGGCGTTTCCATTAATGAGGCCATTGACTTTTATCCCTTTTGCAATTGTGATGTTGTCTTTGCCATCCTGGGCATTGATGGTCAGACGTCCTGAAAAACTGCTGTCCAGGCTGTTGAGGTTGATAATATCATTGCCAGCACCGGCATTGATGGTTAGTGAATTTGTGGGATTTGAAAATGTGGTTATTTCACCTGCAGTTGAATTTACGGTAGTTTGACCGCTTCCAGCATCGGTAATGGTAATAGTTTCATCAACTCCGCTGTAATTCAAGGTAACATTTGTGGCAGTAATACTGGAAGTAATGGGCTCCAGGCCTGTGTAGGATACAAGCAGGCCATCAAGATCAATGGAGCCGTCGTTGAGATTGTCAAAAGTAAAATTCACATCGGTAAAACTGCCGCCTGTCAGATTGAGAATGTCGCCGTTGGTTAGACTGTTGTTGGGGCCACCGCTGTAGGTTATGTTATGAGCAACGTTACTACTGCTGAAATCTATGGTTAAGGTGTCATCTCCACCCTCACCAAAGATTTGCAATGGTGCAGTTGTGCCGACGATGGTGATGGAATCGTTGCCATCAGGGGTGAGGATGTTGTTGTCATCACCGTAAACTGAACCAAGGCTGCCGTCGACAGTGATGATATCATTGCCGCCGTCACCAAACAGACTTCCGATGATAGTGCCACTATTATTGTTGGTAATTGTATCGTCACCACTTCCGCCGTGAATATTGTTACCAACTGAACCACTGTTAGTGATGGAGTCGTCATTGGCACCACCTCTTATGTTGCTGTCAACTGTCCCGAGGTTGGAGATTATATCTTTGCCTTGTCCTCCACGTATGCTTTTGCTGACCTGGCCGCTTGTGGTGTTGATTATGGTGTCGGCACCGTCTTCTCCGTTAATTGATCTTACAGAACCACGGTTGGTGATCGAGTCTGCGCCATTTCCACCGAGAATGTCATTGGTGATCGATGCTCCGACGGTATTGGTTATGGTGTCTGCTCCTGCCCCGCCGTTAATGGTTTTTCCAACTTCCCCGCGGTTAGTGATCGAATCAGCTCCGCCACCACCCCAGAGGACATATTCGGTCGTGCCACGATTGGTAATGGTGTCATCTCCCTGACCACCAAAGATTGCAGCAATTTCGCCTGTAGCGTTGTTAGTGATAGAATCGTTGCCACCTCCACCTAAAATGGCGCCGAAAAGGGCTGTGTCAAGCGTGCCTCGGTTGACAATGGTATCATTATCTGCGCCACCATGGATGCCGTAAAAAACATAAGCGTTGTTGGTTATCGAGTCTTCTCCCTGACCACCTAGAATAGAGCCGACATCGCCATTGGTGCCAGTATTGGTAATGGTGTCATCACCGTCTTCACCATTAATTTCGGCGTCTACATAACCACGGTTGGTTATTGAGTCGTTACCTTGACCGCCTAAAATAGCTCCTGCTTCACCTGTGGCGGTGTTCAAGATTATATCTCGACCATTCCAACCGTCAATAACGCCCAATACCAGGCCACTGTTGGTTATATTATCTTTGCCTGTTCCACCCTCTACATCTTCATTTACTGTTCCGCGGTTGATAATGATGTCGTCGTCGCCATTGCCGTGGATGTCATCATTGACGATTCCTGTTTTGGTATTAATAATGGTATCCTGGCCACCTTCACCATCGATGTCATCATTGATCCAGCCGCGGTTAGTAATAAAATCCCCTCCTGCGCCACCGTCTATATCATTTCTGATGTATCCGCTTGCAGCGTTAAGGATAGTATCGATATCATCACCACCATCAATATTATGGGCTACAAAACCATAATTAATAATTGTGTCTGTACCGCTGCCTCCTTCAATATCGTTATCAATGGTGCCGCCAGGAGTACCATCAATAAAACCATAGTTGGTGATAGAGTCATTGCCAGTGGTACCTGCTATTCGCCCAGTTGTACCGTGGTTGGTAATGGTATCATTGCCACCGCCTCCTACCAATCCATTGGCGACAAAGCCGGTGTAAATAAAGGTGTCTAAAACATTGCCATAGTTGGTGATAGAGTCGTTTCCTTCAAGTCCCTGAACAAGGTCTACAACAGCAGAAGTGTCAGTGGGGTCGCCTATGGTAATGGTGTCGTCTCCTCCTGTACCCAGAAGAGCTAAAACTTCAAAATTATTCCAGGTATCGGTGCCAGAGACTCCATTGCTCCATTCAGCCAGGCCGTTTGCAGCTGTACCGTAGATTGTTGCTTTATTATAATGACCTACGAGGACATCACCAAAGCCTGTTCCACTTTGGGAACCACCGGTTACTGTGCCGGAAGAACTGCCTTGAAACAGGTGGATTTCGTCATTACCTGAGTTGCCAGTTATGCCATTGGTTGTACCGTGATTTGAAATAGTATCATCACCGCCATTACCTTTGATAAGATTAGCAATGGATCCTTTGTTGGTGATAGAATCATTTCCGCCATTGCCATCAATCGAACCAGAGGTACCATTGTTTAAAATGAAATCACTGCCACTGTTACCCTTGATAGAATCGATTACAGTTCCATTGTTGGTGATATTGTCACTGCCGGAGAGTCCTTCAACGAAATTTACAACAGCTGTATTGTCCAGGACGATAGTGTCGTTACCGCTAGTTCCTTTAATACCCAAAGTTTCGAAATCACTCCAGGAATCAACGCCAGAAGTCCAGGCTGAAGAGCCATTGGCTGCTGTTCCGGAAATGGTTACATTATTATAGTGGCCCACCAAAATATCACCGGGACCAGTCCCACTATTACCGCCGCCGGTTACGGTGCCGGAAGAACTGCCTTGATAAAGATGAATTTCGTCATCGCCAGAAGTACCTCTGATTGAACTGGCCTGACCATGGTTGGTGATAGTATCATTTCCGCCACCACCTACAAGTCCATTGTTGGTGGGATGGGTGGAACTTACAGTGCCGTAGTTGGTGATGTTATCGTTGCCACCTAACCCTTGGACGACATCCACAACAGCAGTATTATCAATAACAATTGAGTCATTTCCACCAGTGCCAAGAATGCCAACGGTTTCAAAACCACTCCAAGCATCAGTTCCACTGGTAGTACCGTCATTCCAGGCAGCGCTGCCGTCTTTACCGCTTCCTGTGCCAGACACTGTTACATCTTTATAAAACCCAGCAATCAGATCTCCCGTTCCGTTACCACCTGTAGCTGTGACACTGACACCAGGGTGGTTGCCTAATTGACCCAGCCAAATTTGGTCATTGCCACCATTGCCATTGATAGTCAGGTCTGCGGCAAAACCATTGCCAAGGCTGACGACGTTAATGGTATCATCTCCGCTACCAGCATTAATAGTAAGCTTGTTGGAGGGGGAGAGAAATGTAATAGACTCTCCTAAGGTGGAATCGACCAGAGTCATTCCGCCTCCAGCATCGGTGATGTTGATAGTTTCGGTTCCGCCAGTAAAAGTCAGGATTCTATTGTCAACATTGAGGTTGTCAATAATAGGTTCCAAATTTGTATAAGTTATATTATTGCCTTTCAGGCTGATGGAACCGTCGTGCTCATTGTTAAAAGTATAGGTTCCCTTGGAGAAAGTGCCTCCTCCGACAAGTTTCAAGGTATCACCGTTTGTAGTATTTCCTCCGCCATCGTAAAGAATTTGCTTAGTGAAATTCCATGAGTCGAAATTGATGGTCAGCAGGTCATCGCCTCCCATGGTATTGATGATGATGCCACCGGTAAATCCCGGTTCGTTAAGTAAAACTCCTATCATGTCTGTGCCATTTCCAGTGGCAGTGCCGATAGAAGTTGATAAACTATTGCCATTGTCATCAGAAATAAAAATCGAACTCCCGTTGGTACTGAGTGTAATGTTTTCCCAATTATCGGTACCGGTGATAAGAAGGTTGCCTGAAGAATCAAGGGATACTTCCGTGGGAGGAGGCGATGATGTCAGCGAAATTGAAGTGTCATAAAACAAGGAGTTGGACACCAGGTTATCTTGTGTGATAATACCGGTTTTGGTTTCCAGTTGCCAGTTCTCGCCAATTGCAGAACCTGTTGAATCAATAGAAGCAGCAACGTCAGCTCCTGTTAATTCAGAGAGTCGTGAAGTGAAGTAGGCTCCGCTATTACCGGAGGCAACGTCACATCCGTAGAGCAGGATGTCACCGTCATCAGCCATGGAATTGCCCCAGTCCTGGAGCAGGTTAGAATAGTCATCAAGGTTGGTAGAGGTCAGTTGGCTGTTTCCAAGGTCAAGGCTTCCTGAGCTTCCGTGTGAAAAAACGTGCAGGCCCTCCACATTTTCATGACGGTTTAAAATTTCGTTGATCTGTTCCACGCCGTCGCGGTCTGCTTCGAGGATATAAACTTCGGCTTTACTGGAGAGTTTCTCTTCGATGATTGCTACATCGTCAACACCGGAATCGATAATAACAATGTCTGATCGGTCTGCTACAGGATCAATGGTCACAGGTGGAGGGGTGTCAAGGGAATCTTGGGTAGAGCCATCGCCAGTGGTATCTGGTTGACTTTCTTCACCGGTTTCTGTAGTGGGTTCTTGTTGACTATCACCTTCAGGAGCAGGGTCGTTAGGAGCTTCCTGTTCAGGTATTGGTTCGGGGTTTATCGGTTCTGGTTCTGGTACATTTTCCAGGCCGGTAATTAATCCGGCACCATCGAAAAGAATACGTGGTTCTAATGCCAACATCAGGCGTGATGAAGAAACAGGGGGTGGTGAACAGGGTGTTTTTTTGATTTTATCGCAGCTGTTGGAATTTATTTTCTTCAGCAATTGGTGGAAAAACATAGACAGGCTCCTGAATATTAGTTGGCAATTATCAGGAATGATAATTTATTCCATAGAGGAAGTAAATGACCTAATAACATAAACTTGCCTGTTTAGAACAAATGTATATTATTTGTCTTCTGAGTGTTGCCCAGGTGATTTCGGGAAAATGACTGGGAGGCAATGGTTTTGAGCGAGCAGCGATAGGGTTGGTTTGTAGTCATTTGTTCATTTTTTTGCCCGTCCAAAAAAACGAACCAAAAAAAGGACGCCCTGTGGTGCTTGGCCCTTCGGGCTGCATTGCGCTCCTCGAACAGACTGGAATTGAAAGAACTCGCTGCGCTCAGACAGCTTTCAATTCTTGATCGGTCTATTCTGCGGTGCTCAGCAAGCGCCAATGGGGGGAGTGAGAACATCTTGTTATAGACGTTTTAAATGGGTTTTGTTTTAACGCGGAGGACGCAGAGGTGCAGAGAAACATATTTAAAAATCTTTGCGTTCTCAGCGTCTCTGCGTTGAAGAAGAATAATGCAGACGTATGGATTTACAGAAATTTGTTCATTTTTTGTACGTCCAAAAAAAACGAACCAAAAAAAGGACGCCCTGTGGTGCTTGGCCCTACGGGCTGCCTTGTGCTTCTCGAATAGACCGGAATTGAAAGAACTCGCTGCGCTCAGACAGCTTTCAATTCTTTATCGGTCTATTCTGCGGTGCTCAGCAAGCGCCAATGGGAGTAGTGAAGAGACACTTGAAACGGTTTGTTGAAGGATTATGCTTCAACGCAGAGGTCAAGTTGTTTATTGAAGGCATCCTGGGATTACAAAGCCTGTTCTGCAGCTACTTCCTGCACAGCTGACAGCAAGGCAAATCGCTGGGTTTCAAACTGATTTCCTGCCTGATGAACTTCAGCCATGAAGCCTTCAGGAAAGATCATGGGCTCAGTCGTATCGGTAACATGTCCGTGTCCGAAAGTATCAGGATTGATAATTCCGGTATTATTATTATTATTATTATTATTATTGTTTTCTTCTTCCTCCAGCAGTCTTTTCTTTCTGGAGTCCTCATCCTCTTCACTTCCCTGATTCTGATTATCTGGTCCGTCCTGAGTGCTCACGCCGTCATTATTACCGTCAGGTGTCTGGTTGTTTTCTTCTTCTGGTGGGGTATAGGGCTGGGCATCTCCACCTTGGGAGTTGGAACCAGGGGTGCCTTTGCCGGATCCGAGATTGTCAGCGATAGAACCGGTGATGGAGTTGAGCATGCTCTGAACTAAAGAACCCTGGCCTGGGGTATATGGATTTCCTGTGAATTGGCTTGGGGTAAATTCTGGGTTGCCGGGCAAGTAGAGGTTGCTACCGTTGTTTTGCGGAGTTGACTGAGGCTGCGGTGTAGATTGTAGTTGCGGTGTGCCGGGGTTGGCACCTCTGGCAGCGGCCTGTGGTGAGACACCGGTAATGGTAATGGTGACCGTTGCAGTGTCATAGATGTCGTCACCGTTGGTGATGGTGTAGGTGAAGGTGTCTGTTGCTGTTTCACCGTCATTGAGATAGTCAAACATTCCGTTAGGATCATAGCTAAAGATGCCGTTGCCATTATAGGTAACGATTCCGCCGCCAGCGGAGCTAGAGTCGTAACTGCTCACCTTCAGGACGCCGCCCTGGTATTCCTTGTCATTATCAAAGACATTGATGCTAACCAGGGAGTCTTCACTGGTGGTAATATTGGAGTCATCATTAGCCTCCAGGCCAAACAGGTTAAAGCCCTCGAAGTTGATCCAGTTGTCAGGGCTGTTAGCACTGTTGGGATCTCTGTAGGTGGCAGAACCTTTTGCCGGTGTCCCGGTAATGGTTGCGTGTACATAGGTGCCGTTCAGGGTATCTGTACCTTTGCCGCCATTAATAGTATTCAGAACTGTTCCCTGAAAGACGGTAACTTCATCATTACCTTTTCTGGCATAAAGGTTATTGACGGTGGCAGTCCTGTCGACGGTAAGATTGTCATCACCCTTGGTGCCTTTGATGTTTACGGTCTCAAAGTTGTCCCAGACATCGGTGCCGCCACTGTGGATGCCGGTGCCGCTGGTCACCTGGCCGGAACTGTCACCGCTGATGGTGCCGATGTTGTAATGGGCATTGAGGCTGTCTGTGCCAGTGCCGCCGTCTACATCAACTTCGGTTTTACTGTCTACCGAGCCCTGGTAAAAACTGATGGTATCATCACCCGAACCGCCAAAGATTGCTTCCGCTGAAGCCTTGGGATTGGTGTTGGTGATGGTGTCATTGTCGTCTCCACCGTCTATGAATTGTTTGACGGTTCCCTTATTGATGATAGTGTCATCACCTGATCCACCTTCCAGGTCCTCACCAATTTTTCCTTTATTGATAAGAGAGTCGTTGCCGTCATTGCCTTCAACATCATCCTTGACGACACCTTTGTTGAGGATGGTGTCATTGCCATCGTTGCCTTCAAGATCGTCAACAACAAGCCCTTTATTGGTAATAGTGTCATCACCTGATCCACCTTCCAGGTCCTCACCAATTTTTCCTTTATTGGTAAGAGAGTCGTTGCCGTCATTGCCTTCAATATCGTCCTTGACGACACCTTTGTTGAGGATGGTGTCATTGCCATTGTTGCCTTCAATGTCATCCTTGACAATACCTTTGTTGAGGATAGTATCATTGCCGCCACCGCCGAGGATGTCATTTTTGACCAGACCATTGCCGGTGTTGGTAATGGTGTCAGAGCCTTTGTTGCCCATGATATTGTTACCAACCGTGCCGGCGTTAGTGATCGAGTCCTTTCCTGTGCCACCAATGATATTGGTTAAAACTTTGCCGGCAGCGGTGTTGGTGATAATATCGTCACCGGTCCAGCCATTGATAAAGCCAACCTTGTTTTTGTTGGTGATGATGTCATTGTCTTCACCGCCGCATATTTCAAAGACTTTGCCTTTGTTGACAATATTGTCATCTCCTTTGCCGCCTTCAATGTACCAGGCTAAACCATTGTTAGTTATAATATCGTTACCGGCCCCACCGTCAATTATATCGAATACATAAGCCTGGTTGATAATCGTGTCCTTTCCTTTTCCGCCAAGCAGTGCGCCAACATCACCTTTATCTTTGTTGATGATTTTGTCCTTATCATCTCCGCCGTTAATTTCATTTTCAACATAACCTTTACCACTGTTAATAATAGTATCTTGTCCGTCGCCAGCGTTGATTTTATTGCCTACATATCCCTGGTTGGTGATACGGTCATCGCCTGAGCCGCCAATGATAGAACCATTTGACTTATCATTTAATTTGCCAATGAATCCATCTGAGTTATTCTTAATGGTGTCATCTCCGTTACCGCCGTCAATTTTGTTGGTAACATAACCTTTGTTGATGATGGAGTCGTTGCCCTTGCCGCCATCGATAAATTTGACTTTCCCATGGTTAACAATGGTATCTTTATCATCACCGCCCAGGATTTGAGTGATTTTACCTTTGTTAGTAATGGTATCTTTGCCGTCACTGCCTTTAATGGTTATATCGCCTTTAGTGGAAATGTCCTTTGCAACGGTGATGGTGTCGTTGCCTTTCTGGCCATTGATGGTGAGATCTGTCTGAAAGTTTTTATCTAGGCTTTTTAGTTTTATTGTATCTTTGCCGCCGCCACCATTAATGGTTAATGATTTATTTGGATTAATAAAGGTAACAACTTCTCCGGCTGTGGAGTTCACTGTAGTCCTGCCGTGAGAGCTCTTGGTAATAGTAATGGTTTCATCCGCATTACTGTAGTTGAGAGTGACATTTTTGGCCAAGATATGAGAGGTGATTGGCTCTAGGTCCGTGTAGTTGATCATCAGACCATCAAGGTTAATGGAGCCGTCATGGAGGTTGTCAAAGTTGTAGGTCACATCTTTGAATTTGCCACCGGTCAGTTTCAGTGTGTCACCGACGTTGCCGTGTCCGACATTTTCAGAACCACCATCATAGTTAATAGTATTGGTGATTGGGCCATTGCTAAAATCAATGGTCAGGGTATCGTTGCCGCCATTGCCATAGACGTAATCGATAGCCGCATTGCCATCGATGGTGATGCGATCATCTCCGTCAGTTCCCCATAGGGCAAGGGATTCAAAGTTATTCCAAAAGATATTGGAGTCATTGGGGGATTTTGCCTTGCCATTATCTGCTGTGCCGACAACGGCGGTTGTCAGAGTGGTAAGGTATAGGATGTCTCCGCTGGTTTCATTTCTTTCATCACCGGAAATACCCTCCTTGACAGTTCCGCCAAGAAAATAGACCTGATCATCACCCTTGCCGCCATCAATGCCGGTGACTGTCCCATGATTAATAATTGTGTCATTCCCGCGACCACCATACACCTCTGAAGCCGTACCTTTGGTCCCGATGGTGATAGTGTCGTGGTCATTATTACCATAAAGCTCTCTTTTGATAGATCCATTGTTAGTGATAGAGTCATTCCCGTCGCCACCGGACACATTCGTCACAGTTCCTTTTGCGCCTACTGTGATAGAGTCATTGCCGTTGTCACCGTTGATATCAGTCACTGTGCCGTTAGATCGTATAACATCTGCACCTTTGCCGCCGGATATGGTGTTGTTGACCGTGCCCATGTTGTCAATGGAGTCAGCATTCTTACCGCCATAGATGTTATTGACCGTTCCGGAGTTCATGATGGTGTCGTCACCATCTTCTCCGTAAACATTGTTTACCTCTGCTCCTGATTTTATAGTGATTTTGTTGTTATCTGAGTTGCCATATAGGTCAACCGCTTCAAAACCACTCCAGGTATCAGTACCTGAAGTCCCATTGGTCCAGATGGCACTGCCGCTGGCTGCAGTGCCGAAGACTTTTACACTTGTATAATGTCCCACCAGGACATCACCAACACCTGCACCAGTATTCAAGCCACCTGTTACCGTGCCAGAGATACTGCCCTGATAGAGGTGGACCTCGTCATGACCAGTGTTGCCTGCAATTTTTCCGGTTGTACCGTAGTTGTGAATTAAATCATTGCCACCACCGCCAACTAGTCCATTAAGGGAAAAACTGTCTAAAACGGTGCCGTAGTTGGTGATGGTGTCATCACCATTTTGGCCATGAACCAGATCCACCACCGTAGTGTTGTCCAGGACAATGGTGTCGTGACCGGTGGTGCCAAGAATACCTACCACCTCAAATCCGCTCCAGGTATCTGTACCTGCTCCGGCATCCCAGATAGCACTGCCGTTGGCTGCTGTTCCAGAGACAGTTACATTGTTATAATGTCCCGCCAGGATATCACCAGAGCCTGCGCCAGTATTCAAGCCGCCGCTTACCGTGCCGGCAACACTGGTCTGATAAAGATGGACCTCGTCATGACCGGTATTGCCTTCAATCTGTCCGGTGGTGCCATAGTTGTGAATCTCATCATCGCCTCCACCGCCGAAAATACCATGAGTTGAATAGGTATTTAATACAGTGCCGCGGTTGGTGATGGTGTCATTGCCATTGAGTCCATGTGCAACATCAACTACAGCAGTGTTATCCAATTCGATGGAATCGTTGCCGTTGGTGCCAAGAATACCGACCACTTCAAAGCCACTCCAAGTGTCCGTGCCGGAGGTGGTGCCGATTTCCCAGGCAGCACTGCCGCTGGCACCGGTATCGGACACGGTCACATCGCTATACATTACTTGAATTTTATCTCCGTCACCGTCGCCACCATTTACGTTTATATTGGTACCTAGACCATTGGACAATTTAACAAAATCATTGCCGCTCTGGCCATTGACGATGAGGCTCCCAGCAAAATTACCACCAAGACTTTTGATATTGATTTCATCATTGCCGCCTTGACCATTGATGGTAAGGTCTGCAGCAAATCCATTGCCGAGACTGTTAAGGTTGATGGTGTCGTTGCCACTACCGGCATTGATTGTGAGTGAACCGGTGGGATTGTTAAAAGTAATTATTTCACCGGCAGTTGAATTTACTGTAGTCTGGCCACCGCCGGCATCGGTGATGGTAATGGTTTCATCTGCATTACCATAGCTTAATGTGACATCGGTGGCGGTAACGGTTGAGGTAAGAGGTTCTATTCCAGTGTATGAGATTACAAGCCCGTCAAGATTGATGGAACCATCATGGGCATTGTCAAAAGTGTATATTGGATCAGCAAAATGGCCGCCGACTAGTTCCATGACATCACCATCAGCAGTATCATTCTCACCGCCGTTATAAGTAATATCTCTGGTGAAATTGCCAGCTGTAAAATCTATGGTAAACAGGTCGTCACCACCCAAAGTGTTGACGATGATACCACCGGTAAATCCGGTGGTTCCCAGAGAGACTGTAATCTGATTGCTGCCCGCTCCTGTGGCGCCAACAATGGAGGTGGTGAGGATGTTGCCTGGATCAACAATAAAGATATAGTTGTCGTCGGTGCTGAGGGTGAGATTATCCCAGGTGTCAGTGTCATTAATGTCGATGATGACCAGATTGCCTGCCGCGTCAAGGGTGACTTCGGTTTCAGAAGTGGTTAGAGAAATGGATGTATTGCTGAAATCAACGTTGTTGATCAGGGTAGAATCAATTGGCCCGGCAGAATTCTCGAGATTCCAATTCTCACCAGTTCCAGAGCCGGTTGAGTCGTCGGAGGCTGCAATGTCTGCTCCGGTGAATTCGGAAAGTCGGGTTATAAAGTCTGTCCCGTTTTCTCCGGAACCAACATGGCACCCATAAAGAAGAATGTCTCCTTCTGCAGCCAGTGAATTTCCCCAGTCTTGGAGCAGGTTATGATAGTCATCCAGGTTATCGTTGGTGAGTTTACTGTTACCAAGATTAATGCTACCGGAACTGCCATGGGAGAAAATATGGAGCGCATCCACATCTTCGTGGCGGTTGAGGAGATCGTTAATCTGTTCAACGCCATCTCTGTCTGACTCCAGGATATATACTTCTGAGTATTGCGAGAGTTCTTGGCTCAGGGCTTGAGCATCCTCAACACCGGAATCAATAAAGACGATTTCTGTGCGGGGCTCAATCGGGTCAATGGTAAAAGGAGGCAGGGCGACAGGGTCACGCTCGGAGCTTGTCTCTGGCTCCGGAGTATTGTCTGGATCTGTCTCTTCCTGGGAGCCGGTTTGTTCTGTAGGTTGTTCCTGCTGATTGCTATCTTCTGCAGAGGGGCCCTCTGCATTTTGCTCGTCTGTTGGAGCAGGAGATGCGGATGATTCCGGTTCCGTGGTTGGGGCACTTTCAAGGGGTTCTGGTTCGGGCACACTTTCCAGGCCGGTGATCAGTCCGGCTCCGTCATAAAGGTATCTTGGTTCCAGGGCCAGCATCAATCTGCTGGAGGTCGGCTGGTGAGGTAAGGAGAAGGCCTGTTCTTCTTTGCTTGCCTGGAGCGCCTTTTTTTTCAGTTTGTTAAATGGAAACATAACCGGTCCCTGTTTATGAGTTTAAGAAAGATTGCTGAGAATAATTTAGCATGATTGCAAATGCTTTACATTAAAAAGTAATACAGTTTACCTATGGATCTGATTAGTGTTGACTATCAGTAGGTGCGTTATAGTCATAGGGTGTCTTCTAAAACACGGGAATGTAACACTTTTGTTTTTTGATTGCAAGGCAACGTGTTTGGCCGATCTTGCGTTAAATATTTGTAATGGAATTAAGGAGTAGGTCAACTGTAATGATTATTGTATTGGAAAAAGTGAAAGAATGATATCGGTAGGATTTCCTATTTATAAAACAGAGACATCTAATGCATTTCTGGTACTTTTTTCTAAGAGATGAGCATTTCTGGTACTTAATTCTGAGAGATGAGCATTTCGATTACGAAAACATATCCTGCTCCTGGGACGAGGTATTTTTTTTGTATATTTTATAATAAGGAAAAAGGGGGAGAGTGAGAGGGAATTAGAAGCCGCTTTCTCGGATAAAAACAGCGGTTACTTTTCGCAGGGCACGAAGTGCAATGCTTTGAGGGATGCCATTGATAACAATGGTGCCTCGATGCACCTGCGCGGGAAGCGCAAGTTCTGATGCCTGGGGAATGAGCAGGACACGGTAGAGGCTTTGGTCACTGATGAGCTTGTCTTTGTCCATTCTGACCGGGAGGTCTCCGCCGTAGAGAGAGGCAAGGTAGGGTTCGTCAAGGATTCGGGAACTGGTCTTATTGATGCTGTTGACCCGGCAGGGTATGGGGGTATAGTCACCGCTTTCCGGGTAGAAGCGGGCCTGGTCATTTGGACTGATCCGGGCAAGCTGATGTTCGTTGGGATAGCCTTCGAGAACTGTTTCATCGGTTTTAACCAGTACTGCGAGAAAATCGTTGGAATTGACCCATTTTCCTCGGACCAGGCCCACGGCCATGTCTTTGATAACACCATCTGCCGGGGCGGTGATCTTCAGTTGTTGTTTTTGTTTGAGATAGCCCTGCAGTTCGGTAAGAGAGCTGGTGAGCCGTTGCTGGATGACATGCTGCTGCTCTATGAGTTCAGTCTTTTGGCTGTAGCGCTTGAGTTGAATTGTCAGCATTTCAACTTTGATTTGGAGATTGCTAATCTGAAAATCAAGATGGGGAGAATCAAATTCAAATAACAACGCACCTTGCTTAACTGAACTGCCATCGCTAACCGTAATTTTTTGTATTCTGGCGGAGAATTGTGGATATATTCTATAGGGGACACCCGGTTTCATGAGTCCGGGGACATTGACCTTTGTGTTTAGAGGAACAAGCAGAAGGACTATGAGAGTGGCCAAGCCTAAAAATGTCAGCAAAACTCTGCTGTTGATACCAATTTGTGTACGTTTTTTCCACCACATGAAGAGTTCCTTGTAAATTGGCAGGGCGATAAACCAGATGACTTCCAGAATAAAGAGTGTAACACCAAGGAGTTTAAAAAAGAAATTATAAACCAGCAGGGCAATACCGGTAAAGAGAATCAAGCGGTAAATCCAGGTGAAGTAGGCAAAAAAGATGAGCAGTCGTCTTTTTTGGAGTGGCAGGTTTTCCGGACAGGGAGTTTTGAGTCCCAGCAGGAATTTTCGCATCTGCCATTTTCCTAATACAAAAGCCCTGGTATGGAGGTTGGGCATCTCCCAGAGATCAGACAGCAGGTAATAGCCGTCAAAGCGTAAGAATGGAGACATGTTGATCAACACGGAGCTGATCCAGGTGACGGTGGCAGTGACAAAACAGGCGCTTCGCAAAGGTCCGTCAGAGAGAAAGCTCCACAGGAAGGTGGCAATCAGGGCTAGCGCCAACTCCACCAGGGTGCCGGCAGCAACAATATGGACACGGGAGGATCTGCTTTTAATTCTCCATGCCTCTGAGTTATCTGAATAAAGCACTGGCCACAGGACTAAAAAGGCTATGCCCATGGTTGGAACATGCAGTCCGTAATATTTGGAGGTGTAGGCATGGCCAAGTTCATGTAATAATTTTGAGAGAAAAATGGCAAGACCATACAGGATCAGGCCCTGGGTTGAAAAGAAATAGAGAAATGTATGGATAAACGATTCCCACTGGCGGAGTGTTAGAAACAGACCCAGCAAACCAATTGTAGTCAAAAGATAGAGAAAAGGCCTGGATATAAAGAGGCGCGCAAAGGGTAGGGTGGTGTCTAGAAAATGATCTGGTTTGAACAGAGGAAGGCGAAAGAAGAGATAATTTTTTAACAGCCAGGTGAGGGTCCCAGGTTTTTTTTTTTTGATTCTTGCCTTTATAAGTTCAAGGGCTTCCTTGCTGTCGGGCACGACCAGTAGGTTTCTTTTTAGAAAATCATTTAAAAGGGTAATGTCCTGGGAGGTGATAAGTAAGGTAGTTGTCTGGTTGATTGTTTCCAGCAGCGTGTCTGGCTGAGCTTTTTTCCAGTGGTTCAGCATGATGAATTCCTGCCAGCCAATCCTGAAAAAGAGATTCCGTACTGGATCATGCAGGGTCCAGGTGGGGGAGCCGTTTTCCAGGGGTGGTCCCTGGGTCAGTTTCAGGTCATCACGCAGTGTTGCCAGCGAGGGAGGCGATTGGTCTGGTGCCACATGTGTCATTGTTTAAATGCCAATGGCTATTCTTGTAGCTGTCAGTGGTCGTCTCAGGAGATAATAGAACAGGGTCACTTTTTTGCCATAGATCTTTGCGGTGCCGCGCAGACCGATTCTTGGTAATTTCGTATCTGTTAGTGATGCTCGGAGTCGAAAGGCCAGTTCACCCATAGGGGTGACCTTTGCCTCATAATCTGCCTGTTTTAAGGTGGCAGAAATGGGACGGTCTGGTTCGATGTTGAGAAATATTCTGATATCAGCCCCTGGTTCAAGGTTCAGGGCATCAGCAACCTGGAGCATTATTTCTGCCTCGATCTTTTCCGGATTGGCAATGATCATTACTTTTTGTCCAACTGCAACAGGTTTTCCCAGCCAGTCTTCCTGGTCAGAATAAACGGCAATCCCGCTTTTTTGAGCGGATACTTTGCTAAGCTGCAGGATTTCATCAGCATATTTGACTTCTGCTTCTTTGAGGGCTACCTCGGCCTTGAGCATCAGGATTTGGGCTCTGCTTTCCTTGTCCTTAAATGATTTTTGAATGGCCTTCATGTATTCAGCCTTAACTACATCCAGTGTTTTGAGAGACACCTCGTATTTATTTCTGATTCCGGTGTCTTCAAGACTAAGGAGCAGGTCACCATTTTGAATTTGAGCGTTTGGTTTCACATGAATATTTTTTACAACTCCATCCATGGGAGATGAGACTATCATTGGCTCCAGAGGCACAATTTCAACTGGAGCAAGAACTGATAAGCGTACTGGCATAAAAAGGGCAGCAAGCATTGCTGTGGTGACGATGAGTTTGACTGTTTTTAATCGGGAAAAGGTCAGCAGCTTTTTTATGGCAGGACTTTTATGTCTGATCAATGACCAAAATGCGTGGGAATAGGCATCGAGAGCGCGTTCGATCAGTACATTTTCACCTTCAGTCCAGAGTTTGTCCCTGACGAGAAGCAGGCCTCCGGTAAGTTGCATATCAGGAGGGATTAACGGACACCAAAGCACATATTGCAAAGACCACTTTTTCCACAAAATGTGATTGGCTTCTTTGACAGACTCAGGGTTAATTGCAGTGATTTGTCTTCCGTAATCTGTATCCTGAGAATGAAGATAGTGTTTAATAAGTGTTGTCAGATCATGGATAAATGGGGCATCTGCGGCAGGTGAATCAGTGCCGGATACGGAGTGAATACGAATTTTTCCGCTTTGACTTAAGCTCCAGAAAAGAGCTTGGCGGTATGGGAGCAAACGCAGGGTTTCGTTGACCATGGAAAAGCCAAGTTCTGCGATGGTTTCTGCATGACGAGCATTGTGCTCCAGTTGAATCAGGGTGGAGAGAATCTGGACTTGCGGGTCAGAACCGTTCATTTGGTTTTTAATCGGGCAGAACCACTCATTCCAGCAAGGAGTTCCGGGTGGTGGCCGTTAATTTTACCCCTAATTTCCAGGGTCTGGCTAACAGGGTCAATTCGTGATCCCATGGCGGTGATTACCCCTTGGTATTGTTTGTCAACTTCGTCAACATGGACCAGAAAAGAAGTGGCTAGTTGGATTTTTTTTATCCATAGGGATGGGATATGGATTTGAACATCAATATTGCTGGTATCTATAATCTCCAGAATTGGTTGTCCCGCGGTGATGTATTGGTAAGGATAAGCAGTTTTTTTAACTACACCACCAGAAAATGGAGCATGTATCACGCATCTGTCAACCTGATGTCTATTAATAGCTGAATCAGCTCTGGCCTGATCCAGACGAGCAACTGCAACAGCTACTTCCAATTCGCTTATTGAGCCAAATTTTTCCAGCCGTTTGTTAACTTCCAGAGTTTTCTCGGCTTCTTTTTGCAGGGCAATGGCTTTGTCCAGTTCTGACTGATAGATGGAACAATTAAATTTAACCAGTATACTGCCTTTTTTGAAATGGTCACCAATATCAACAGCGATTTTCTCAATGCGCCCTGAGATCTCACCTGAAAGCACGGTTTCTGCACGGGGAATCAGCAGAACACGAACTGAATCCCCGGTAAACTGTGTATAGCCGCCTTCTTCTATCATCGGTTCAGCAGCTTGAGCCTCAAAGGAGAGCTGAACCAGGAAAGCAAACAGTAGTATGCTTACAGCAGATAGGCGCATCATTTGAAATTTCACTCCATGCCTTTTGGGTTTACTTTGCCTTCTAGGTTTTCAAACGATTTTTTAAGTTCCGTTGCCAGAACATTTACGTCCAGAGACTCAACAGTTTCGGGCATCAGGTCAAGACCAAGTGAGTTGTAGATCATGCCTGATGCATTTTGCAGCTCGGCATGGGCAATTTGGCGACGAGTGCGGGACACCATTGCCTCGGTTTCACTTTGGATCATTGCCAGGGTTGTGGCTCTACCTGAAGCCTTTTCAGCAACCATTTGATCACTGAGTTCGCTGTCTACAGTTGCCAGGTTGTCAGTAATCAGAAACTCTTCTTTTGCCAGATTGAAACGTTGCAAAGAGATATTTACCTGGGCAAACACACCAATGGCAAGGGCCTGCCTGCGTAGTTCATCCACTTCTTGTCTGCTTTTTGCTACATCTAGATTAGCAGGGCCGGCCATCAGGTTGATGAGGTTGAGTGAGGCCTGTGCGCCAGCTGTGTACCAGTCATTTGTATATAGAAAAGCGTTGGAGTCAAAATTGTAGCCCAGTTGAAAGTTCAAGCCAGGTATCATGCTGATGTAGGTTTTTTTAACTTCAGCGGCACTTATTCTAGCCTTGTAGTCTTCTTCGCGCAGTTCTGGCCGATTGAGCATGGCCATATCAACAAGATCAGATGGAGAAGCGGAAAACTGTGGAATATCACTGGATTTAAAACCGGGATCCATAACAGTGAATATAGTGCCAGGTTTTACGTTCATGAGGGTAGCAAGTTCAGTTTTAGCAGGAACAAGTATCTGGGTGAGGCCCCAGAGAATACGGATATTATTGAGAAGTTCTCTTTGAAAGGTAAGTGTTTCCAGCTTCGGTTGCAGGTTTTGGCCGGAAATTTCTCTGGATTGATCGTAGGCAAATTTGGCTCTGTCAAGAAGGCTTACCATATCATCAAGAAGTTTTTCTGAGCCTGCTGCACGCCAGTAGGCATATTGAATATCCTGAATAATGTTTTGGATAACCTTGCGTCTGATTTCTTCAGAGACCATGATAGAATCAGCATTTTGTTTGGCCCGGTAATAGCCAATTCCAAAGTCCAGAACATTCCACATGACTGTAATGTCAGCAGTGCGGGTATCTTTTTCCTGGGAGGTGGAGGTGACCAGAGATTCTTCACCCTCTGTGGGGCCAGTCAGGGCAAAGCTGTTAGCGCCGTTAAATTCGTTGCGGTTGTTGTAACCGGCATTGGCAGCAATTCTGGGCAAAAGATCGTAGTTTGAGGTGGTTAAAATTTTTCCGGCCATGGATTTTTCCATCAGCTGAAGCCGGTAGTCGAGGTTATATTTTATCGCCCTGGCCATTGCCTCGTATAGAGTAACTTCACCTTCAATTGGTTCTTGGTTTTGAAACATATCACTATAATCATCCGCGGTTCTCTGGGCGATTTCTTCCATGGTCAGCGGTTCGGGGTGAAATGTACAGGCTGTTATGGAAAAGAGAAAGCAGTAGGCAAGTACTGTCAGGGTCAGAAAAGTATATGACTTGTTGAGAAGCCAATTTTTCTTATAACTCAAGAGATTCATAATGATGTTTTCCTGGTGATTAGTATGGGTAAGAAGAACTTTGCGAGCAACTATACTTCAGAAATAAGGTTGAGTCCAGTCTGTAAATCTTTGGAAATGAGTCAGCAGATAAGTAGAATTGTACACGGTAAAAGAAAGATTTACATGATTGTCTCTTAACTCACTGAAAAAATATCTATATCTGCTATGTATGTTTATTGATATACGATATAATTCAAAGCAGATGTCGTGAAAAGATTTATGGACTTTGTTTTGGGAATTTTTCTAAGAATTTGCAATCAAAATTTTATTGTAAAATAAGTCATCTTTGAGAAAAAAATGGAAAAAGTACTGGTAGTTGAAGATAGCAGGCTGTTTGGTTCTATGCTGAAGAAAAAGATTGAATCAGCATCGGATTTTGAAGTTGAATGGTTACAGACATACGGTGAAACTGAGCAGAGGATTCAAAGTGGAGAGGTCGATTTTTTTGCGGCCTTGCTTGATTTGAATTTGCCGGATGCCCCCACCGGAGAGGTGGTAGACCTGGTTCTTAAACTGGAGATACCCGTGATAGTTTTCACTGGCGATATGACTGATAAGGCCAGGGAGTATATTTGGTCAAAAAAGGTAGCTGAGTATGTGCTTAAAGAAGATAGTCAAAGTATAGATTATATAATCTATCTGCTGGAAAGGTTACGGCGAAACATCAATATTAAAATTTTGATTGTTGATGATTCACGGTTTTATCGCAAGATTATTAGAGATCTGTTGCAAATTCATCAATATCAGACAGTTGAAGCAACAAATGGCAATGAGGCTCTTGAAATGCTTAACCAGAACCAGGATATTGCCATGGTTATCACCGATTATAATATGCCGGAAATGACTGGTTTTGAGTTGGTGAAAGCAATTCGTGCCACTCACAGCCGGGACAAACTTTCAATTATTGGCCTGTCAACGGAAGGCAGTTCAAATATGTCAGCCCAGTTTATCAAATCCGGGGCTAATGATTTTTTGAATAAGCCTTTCGGTAATGAAGAGTTTTACTGCCGTATCACTCAGACAGTTGTCATGATGGAGAATATTCAGAGAATTTTGGATCTTTCCAATAAAGATCCCCTCACAGATCTTTATAACCGACGTTTCTTTTTTGAATCTGCCTACAGAATGCTTGCCAGTGCTAAAAGGGATCAGATTACCCTCAGCGTCGGTATGATCGACATCGATTTTTTTAAAAAGGTTAATGATACTTATGGTCATGATATAGGTGATGAAGTTATTAAACATCTCGCCACCACATTAAATAATCGCTTCCGTGAAACTGATATTGTGGCACGGTTTGGTGGAGAGGAATTTTGTATTTTGACTGTAAATATGGATAAAGATCATGTGTTTAATATCTATGAGGAACTGCGTAAAAGCATAGAAGATACAACGTTGACTTTTGGTGAACAATCTTTGCAGTATACAGTAAGTGTTGGGGTGTGTTGTCATGTGATGGATAGTATTGAGGACATGATTAAACAGTCAGATCTGATGTTGTATGATGCCAAGGAAGGTGGAAGAAACAGAGTCATTGTGGCACCGGAATGAAATATTTATTTAGAATAAAGATGTCAGATTGTCGAGGATCGGTGACGTGTTAAGAGACGATGATGCAATCCAGATATTTGTCGAGGAATCCCAAGAGCATCTTGCAGATATTGAGGGTGACTTACTTGTTATCGAAAAAGATGGAAGTGCCATTGATGATGACCTGATAAATAAGGTTTTTCGTGCAGTTCATACTGTTAAAGGTGGCGCTGGTTTTCTCGGATATGAAACCATTAAAAACCTTGCCCATAAAATGGAAAACGTTATGGGGATGATCAGGTCCCGTGAACTCAAGCCAAATTCTGCCATAGTTAGTGTTTTGTTGCACTCTGCTGATACCTTACAGGATTTGATTCATAATCTCGATTCCAGCAATGAACAGGATATTTCCAAACATTTGAAAGATTTAATAGCCATTGCAGGAAATAACTTTAAGCAGACTGGACAAGCTTTAAATAAGGAAAAAAAAGCAGTCCCTGCTTCAACAGCAACTAAAGATACTCCATCTGATAATGACGTGGTTGAAAGTGTGCGACCATCGTTAGAAATACAACGTGACAAGGAAGCTGTTGAGATATTTGTTGAGGAATCTGAAGAACATCTTGCAGATGTGGAAAGTGATCTTCTTGCTATAGAAAAGGGCGGAAGTTTGACTGATGATGATTTGGTCAACAAGGTTTTTCGTGCAGTTCATACTGTAAAAGGTGGTGCTGGTTTTCTTGGTTATGAAAATATAAAAAATCTTGCTCATAAGCTGGAAAATGTCATGGGTTTGATTCGATCTGACCAACTCAAACCTGATTCAGTAATTATCAGTGTTTTTCTAGCAGCAGTTGACTCTTTACAATCTCTGATTGCAAATCTTGACAACAGTGATGAAATAAATGTGACCAAACATCTTCAGTCATTGGCAAGAATAGAAAAAGATTGTGTCGATTCCTTGGAACCTCCAGTGGAAAATGATGACAAAGAGCAGCATGAAGAGATTGTTATTCCCTTAAAAAAGCCTAAACCAGCTAAAAATCCTGCGGCAGTCGATTCTCAACAAAACAGCTCATCCCCGGATGTAGAAGAGAAAATCAATAAAAATAATGAGATATCCAGGGGGAAGATTAAATTTGATAGTAGTTTGCGGGTCAATGTCAAGCTTCTTGATCAACTGATGAATCTGGCAGGAGAATTGGTATTGAGTCGAAATCAATTGGTTCAGGCTGTTGCATCAAAAAATATGGCAAGTATTGAACTGGTGAAACAAAGGATTGATGTTATCACTTCAGATTTACAGGAGTCGATAATGTTTACCCGTATGCAGCCAATTGGTAAGGTTTTCAACAGGTTTCCTCGTCTGGTAAGGGAAATGACTCTGAGCTTGGGCAAGGAAATAGAATTGAGTCTTGAAGGTGAGGATGTAGAACTTGATAAAACGATTCTGGAAGCCATCAGTGGACCACTAACTCATTTAATCAGAAATTCCATTGATCATGGAATTGAGATGCCTCAAGACAGAAAACATGCCCAAAAACCTAAAAAAGGTTTGTTGATTTTACGCGCCAAACATGAAGCGGGAATGGTGATTCTTGAAGTTATAGATGATGGACGTGGTATGAGTCCTGATAAAATTGTTGCATCAATCTTAAGTAAAGGAATTCTTACAGAGGATCAGATCCAACATCTTTCAGATAAAGAAAAGTTGCATCTTATATTTTTACCTGGTTTTTCAACAGCAACATCCGTGACTGACATATCTGGACGAGGTGTTGGTATGGATGTTGTAAAAACAAATCTGGACAAACTGGGTGGCCAGGTAGATATTTTTTCAAAACCGGGGAAGGGTACAACCATTCGGATCAAACTGCCATTGACTCTGGCTATTATTTCAGCACAGATCGTTATATGCGGTAAGGAGCGTTATTCAATTCCACAGGTCAACCTTGAGGAACTGTTGCGAGTTCCGGCAAATGAAATCAAGGACAGAGTCGAGGTTATCGGCAGGTCACCGGTATTGAAATTGCGGGGGAATTTGCTGCCTTTGGTTAAACTTGTGGATATTCTAGGTGCACAACCAGTATATGGGGATTTCCAAACCAAAGAAACCAGAATAGATCGACGCCAGAACATTGCGGATCGACGTTCCTTGAAAATTGATTATAACGAACAAGGCCAACCTCTTGAAACCAGGAATTATAGAGAAATAAACTGTAATCGTAAGCAAAATGATCGTCGTTATCGAAAATGCAGTGCTCTTCATATCGCAATAGTCAACACCGGAAATCTTGAATACGGACTGGTTGTAGATGCCTTAAAAGATGTTGAGGAGATTGTTGTAAAACCACTTGGACGTCATTTGAGATCAAGTAGCAAGTACTCTGGGGCAACGATTATGGGAGACGGTATAGTCTCTTTAATCCTTGATGTTGGTAATATCGCCCGGGAAGCTGGGCTTATCTCTTTTGAAAATTCAGATCGTTCAAGACAACTTGCAGTTGAAATGGATGCTGCAACTCGAAAGTTGCAGGATTTGCAATCATTTCTTCTGTTTAGGAATGGGGACACCCAGCAGTTTGGGGTGCCTCTAAATCTGGTTTTGCGGGTGATCAAGATAAAGTTTGTTGAGATTGAATATGTCAGTGGTAAAAGGGTGCTTCAGTATCGAGGAGAAAGTCTGCCTCTATTTTCAATTGATGAAGTGGCAAATGTGTCCCCGTTACCTGATCTTCCAGAATTATTGGTTATTATTTTTCTAGTTTCCGGGCGGGAAGTTGGATTGCTAGCAACAAAACCAGTTAATGCATTGGAAATGATATTGTCCATTGATGATAAAGCACATCTAGATCCGGGAATTATGGGATCAGTGATAATTGACAAGAAAATTACTTTGCTCGTCAATATCTATGAAGTGGTTAAAATTTTAAAACCTAATTGGTTCTCATCAAGGATGGAATTTTCACAGTCTCGAGACAAATATACTATTTTGATAGCAGAGGATTCAGTGTTTTTTCAGGGACAGATAACTAAAACACTTCAGGAAGAAGGTTTTCATACGATACTTGCTGAGGATGGCCAATTGGCATGGGAGAAACTTGTCGAGCATGGAAAAAGAATTTCATTGCTGGTTACCGATATTGAAATGCCGCGTCTTAATGGCTTTCAACTTTCGGAAAAGATTCGTGATAATGTGCAGTTTGCTGATCTTCCAATTATTGCAATTACAACACTTGCTGGTGAAAAAGATTATCAAAGAGGTAAGAGGGCAGGTGTCAATAAGTACCTGGTTAAGTTTGACAGGGATCTGTTGGTTGAGAATGTGTTAAATGTTTTGGGCATTCAAGCATGAATTGAAAAAGCGAGTAATCGACTATGGTGATTGTGGGCCAATAGCGGTCAAATGATGAGTGTATGGTTTGAGATATGAGTGATGAGTAATAATGCTTCAGTTTTTTTACACGATCAGATAATTGAATTTCTCATTTTTCAGGTTGGTGAGGTTCGGTGTGGTTTGAATATTCTGGAACTGGAGGGCATAAGTTGGGTGCCAACAATAACCCCTGTACATAGTGCACCAGACTATGTGAAAGGATTACTGAACCTGAGGGGTCAGGTTGTTACAGTTTGTGATTTGGGGAAAAGACTGGGTTTTGAAGAGTGTCAAATAGGCAAAAAAAGCAGGGTTATTATTATCAGAACTGATATGGAATATATTGGCCTGCTTGTTGATTCTGTGATTGAGGTTATCGCAGTTCAGGCTGGGGAGGTTGATTTTCCACCAGCAAATACAATGGAGTCAAAAGCTGCTTTTTTCAATGGTATAGTAAAAAGAGGTAATAAGTTGACTACAATATTAAACCTTGAAGAAGTAATCAAAGCAGAAGAATAATCATTCTTGTCCGCAAGAGTGGTTCACTACAGATTAGAACAGGATTATTACATGGAACCTTTACGAGTACTCATCGTTGATGATTCAACTCTTTACAGAAAAATTATAAAAGACGCTTTTTCTCCACTTTCAATGGTGGAGATTGTTGGAATGGCCAGCAATGGTAGAGATGCTCTTTTACGTATTGCATCTCTAAAACCTGATATTGTGACTCTTGACATGGAAATGCCAGGTATTGATGGGATACAGGTATTGACAGAATTGCAGACAAGTGGTTTTTCCGGAGCAGTTGTGGTGATAAGTGGCTATACCAAAAAGGGAACTCCTCTGGCAATAAAGTCATTGGAGCTTGGTGCTTTTGAGGTCATTCTTAAACCTGATTATTCTTCGAGTATGGAAAATATGTCAGCTCTTCGCGAGAAGTTTTTGCCCATGGCAGAGGCAATTGCACAACGAAACAAGATTGCTATGTTGCTTCAGGGAAATACAGTCTTGAAACCTGATAGCAAACCTTTAGCTTTTCAAGATCTTTTATCGGAAAAACCTGAAACTAAGAAAAAGGTAGTCAGGATAAAATATACCCCTGAGATTCTTGTTATCGGAGTTTCAACAGGAGGGCCAAAAGCACTGAGTGAAATTTTGCCAAAATTTAAAGCAGATTTTAAAATACCCATTGTGATAGTACAGCACATGCCTTTGGAATTTACTAATGAATTCGCCAATGCCTTAAACAGGAAAAGTTGTTTGGCTGTAAAGGAAGCTGAAGATGGGGATATTTTGTTAACTGGCAATGTATATGTTGCTCCCGGGGGAAGACAGATGAAAATTGTCCGTGCAGGTTTAGATAGGGTAATTCGGGTAACTGACGATCCACCGGTTAATAATTGCAAACCCTCTGTTGATTATTGTTTTGAATCAGTGGCAAATTTGTACGGTGGTAGCTCTCTGGCATTGATTCTTACCGGTATGGGGAAAGATGGAGCCCACGGATCTCAGATTCTCAAAAATAAAGGGGCAAGGGTCATCGTTCAAGATGAGGAGACAAGTGTTGTCTTTGGCATGCCAAAAGCTGTGATTGATGCAGGAGCTGCTGATATTGTTTGCCCTCTTGGGAGGATAGTTACTGAGATATATCGTAGTTTATAAGAGATTGATATTTTGTCTTTTCAGCTTCCCGCAATAAAACCAGAAGAAATACTTCTTTTCAGGAAATATGTGTATGACCTTACCGGTATAGAATTGGGACTGGACAAGGGATATCTTCTGGAAGACAGGCTTGCGCCAATGTTTGAAGAATTGAAATGCTCTTCTTTTGCAGAGTTATATAATTTATGCAAGAGCAGTAGTTGTAAATCTTTTGAAAAGAAATTGATTGATGCTATTGCTACCCACGAGACATCATTTTTTAGAAATAGTGCTCCTTTTAACCTTCTGAAACTAAAAATAATTCCGGATTTGATATACAAAAGAGAGCAAAATAGATCGTTTGATTCTGTGCCAATACCTTTGAGTATATGGAGTGCAGCTTGCTCTACAGGTCAGGAGGTTTACAGTATTGCGATTGTGTTAAAAGAGTTATTGCATGATTTGACGCCTTACAGTATTCGCTTGCTTGGCTCTGATATCTCAGGGAAATCGATTAAAAAAGCTATGCAGGGATATTATAATGAATTTGAAATGAATCGCGGGTTGAGTCCAGGACGTACCCAGCTCTATTTTAAAAAAACAGATGGAGGGTGGGTTGTTGACAGGGAGATTCGTGCTTTGGCCAGTTTTCAACAATTGAATCTTATGGAGCCTTTTACGGAACAGGGTAAGTTCGATATAATTTTTTGTCGAAACGTGGCTAATTATTTTTCTCTGGAGAAAAGAAAGAAATTTTTTAAGAATATTTCAAGATCGATGCGAAGCGGTGGATACCTGATTATAGGCTCCACCGAATCTCTTGCAGAATTAAGTGATATCTTTGTTGTTTGTCAATATATGGATGCTCACTACTACCAGTTACGGTCAGCTCAGTAAGCACTGAGCTCTTTTCTTCTAAGATCCAATAGTGTTGAGACTGAGACCGTTTTAGGAGACATTTATAAAGTTAGCAATCAGTTTTTTGATTTCTTCAGAAAGCTGAGCCAATGAATCTGCACTTTGTTTGAGTTGGCCTCCACTTGTAGAGATAGCACTGTTTTTTTTACTCACTTCACCTATGTCTGAAGCAATTTCCTTAACCGAGCGGGTGCTAAGAGACATGCTCTGGTTTACTTCCTGTGTTCCCTCTGCAGATTGATTTATATTAAATGCAATTTCTTTGGTACTAATGGATTGCTCTTCAACAGCCGAAGCAATGCCATAGACAATTTCATTAACATTAACGATAACTGCAGAAATTTTTCCGATTTCGCTAATTGCAATATTGGTTCTGTCTGTAATGGAATCAACTTTTGTCTTGATTTCATCCGTGGCCTCTGATGTTTTCATAGCCAGTTCTTTGATTTCATTTGCAACCACTGCAAAGCCTTTGCCGGCCTCCCCAGCCCTTGCCGCTTCAATTGTTGCATTGAGTGCCAGAAGATTTGTCTGGTCTGAGATGTCGGATATGGTTTCAGTTATTAAGGTGATTTCTTTTGCAGATCCACCAAACTCATTAATATGTCCAGTGGTTATTTTAACCTGTTCAACTGCATCGGCTGTTACGTGGCTACCTTTCTCTGTGCTATTTGATATTTCTTTTATGGTATTAGTCATCTGTCCGGTAGCTGAAGCGATGACACTGATGTTGGTGGAAGTTTGTTCTGTTGCAGCGACAACAGATTCCATGTTTTCATGAAGTTTGTTTGCTGCATCGGTAACATTTACTGAATGTTCAGAAACGTCGGTAGTGATTTCAGTCAGGTTCAAGGCAAGTTCTGTAAGGTTGCTGGCAGAATTGTACAGGGATTCAGCCTTGGAAAAAATAGCCAGGATAATTTTTTTAATGATTTTAAAGAAAAAAATCTGAAATAAAAGCAGCACGGTTAAGATGGTGCCCATGACACCAAGCAGATGTTTGAGAATGTCATTGAGTTGATCGGAAAGGACTTTGCTGCTGTCCATTACCTTCTTCTGGTTATGCATCATTGCAATATTTACTTTCTCAGCAGACTTTTTAATGTCTAATCTTATTAGTTCTAGAGTAGTGACAAGGGCCTCTGTGGTGTCTCTAGCGTCATCTGCCAGTTCATCAAGCTGAGCAGGTGAGTTTATGGCATAAAGCTCATCAGCGATATCATTTAAAATGATGATATTACCCTTCATTCTTTTGAGTTGTTCCTTTGATATTTTTCCTTTGTTAATATTTATTAGTTTTTGATGCAGTCCATGCAGGTCGTCTAAAGCTCCCTGGAGTGGGTATTCATTGCTTTCATCCTGAACAATATAGCGTACAACTTCGTGCTTTACGTGGTTTGCAGAAAGTTCAAGGTCAGCCACCATTGTCTGAATGGGGAGTTCGTGTGTAATAAAAGCATTATGATGTTTTGCCAGGGATTGAATATTTTGGTTGTTCAAGATGTTTTGTTGCTGGCCTTGTTGGATGGTATTGTATATCAGCCGAATACCAAGAAACATGACAACTGCTATAAGAAGTATATTTAGAATAATGATATGATGAAGGCGTATATTTCTGATATTTTGTAGAAATGTAGACCTTTTGGGAGGCTGCTCGCTCACGGTCAATCTCCTGTCCCTGTTATAGTTAAATGAGGTGATTCGTATCTTTTAATTAGTAACTGTATAGAATTTATTTGTTAAAATTGAAAGGTTAATGTCTTTGAGAAGTTGTGATTTTCATCTCCTGAGTGGTCAAAGACTGCAATGGCAGATGGCACAGCCGAACCTCTGGTGAAAACGATATCATCAGCATTACCAGTATTTAGTTTTCTTTTTAACTCCAAGGTCCATTGACCATCTTTCCATACACCTTTTGCTTTAACATCGGTAATTGAACCTGTGGCATTTTGATTAAGGATATATTTGGGCATAACTCTTTTTTTCTTGGTCGCATAACGGGCGGTAGAATAAAGTTTGTCACCAGAGTCTGAAGGGCGAAGGATATATATAAGCTGACCGTTTTCTGCTTTTGTCTCGTAAGCTTTCTTGCTTTTTATGGTAGTTATGATGGTTTGTTTGTCATGGGCAAGTCCTATTGGGTTTGTGCGGGCCGCTTTCCAGTGCCACATGTCAGCCTTGAATGATTTTCCGGAAAGCCAGTCATGCGTGAAATCCCCTTCCATGCCAAAGTTTATTGCAAATCTATCTTCACGTTGTTTCCCTGGAGAGTATTTTTCTTTAGTTGAATTCCATATATGAGGTTTGTGTTTGGAATCATGGCTATCGTCCTGCCATTGAAAGATAAAGAAAATCTCATCGTCGCTAATGCCTGCCTTAACATTCACATTTTCAATATCCAGAGGCCCTTCCAGGGGGATTTGGATAGCATCATAGTTTTGCCAGTCTGATGGATTTCCGTCGATTTGTGGTGGCACATCAAGGGTGATTACAGGGATAGTAGATTGTGCAAAAGCTGATTGTAAAAGAAAGAAACTGATGAGAATACCTATATGGTAGGAGCGTAATTTCATGGCTAAACCTCTTCGGTGAAAAGCTAAGGAACAACTAATTTATAATTTCAGTATATGCTAATAGTATCTTTTTCTGCAAAGAATTGGAAATTTTAAATCTGAAAAAACAGGCTGATATACACATTTTTAACTAATGGAATTTGTGTGGAGAAATAAAGTCAGATTCTATTCTGGATGAAAATTAAAGATGCTGTTTGATAGTTGTCGTAAGATGTTTGAAATGATTAAAAACATCTTGATTAGCAAAGTCATCATTTTTGATATATCCAATTCTTTTTTGTGAATTGCCGATTTATAAGTATAATAATAAATACAAGAATTGATATTCAATAATTATGAGGTGTAAAATGTATAGAGTATTGATATTTACAGTTTTTTCTTTCAGTATTCTTGTTCCAGTGTGGGTCTTCTGTGAAACCCGTGAATATCATCTGATAATTGAACAGAAACAGGTTTTTGTTGGAAATCAATCTGCTTCAGGGATGACTATAAATGGAGGCATTCCCGGACCGGTATTACGATTTGATGAAGGTGACCTAGCTCTTATACATGTTACTAATAAAATGTCCGTAGCCTCTTCCATCCATTGGCATGGTCTTCTGGTACCACCTGCCATGGATGGGGTGCCCATGATAACTCAGTTACCCATAGCTCCAGGTGAAACTTTTATTTATAAAATTCCAATTCGACAAAGCGGAACATACTGGTATCATTCTCATACAGGATTACAGGAACAGCGAGGTTTGTATGGGTCTATAGTCATAGATGATTCTAAGATTAAAAGTAACCATGATCAGGTTTTATTGCTGTCTGATTGGACCACAGATAATCCTCAATCTGTATTACGTGATCTTAAGCGTGGCAGTGAATGGTTTTCTCTCCAGAAAGGATCTGCTCAAAGTATTTTTGGAGCGGTTAAAGCAGGACGTTTAGCGGATTATTTCATGCGTGAATTGATGCGTATGCCGCCAATGGATATTGCTGATGTTGCCTATGATTATTTTCTTACCAATGGGACACCACAATATTTGATCCATGCTGAAAAAGGAGAAAAAGTTCGTTTAAGGGTTATTAATGGTTCAGCTACAAGTTATTTTCACTTGAATTATGCTGGTGGGCCAATGACTGTTATTAGTGCTGATGGACAATTGGTTGAACCAGTAGAGAAGGATTTGTTTCTTATTGGAGTTGCTGAAACCTATGATGTGCTCGTTGCTGTACCAGAGAAAGGTACTTATGAGTTCCGCGCAACTGCCCATGATGGTTCCGGGTTTACGTCAACCTGGATTGGTGCAGGGAACAAATATTATGCCCAAGATATTCCACAACCTGCTTTGTACGAATCAATGGAGCATGGAAAAATGGGTTCACTTTTTGCGTTGACCCCTGCTGGTACTATGGGGATGACAGATGATCGTGTTCATGCTGGGGATTTTGACCTGCCTGGATTAGGACATGATATGCATCAAGTGTCTGGTAAATCTTCACATGGTCAGGTTCAGAAAGACGACATCAAAGGGCACATGATGAAGCCTTCTTTGAATTTTCATGGTTCTATGGATAGTGCTGGCAAGAAGAAAGACAAGATGACAGCGCATAAGATGGATATGGGTAGTTCTGCGTCAACTATGATGCAAGGGCAATCCATGAAAGGCTCCCCTGATGTTGAATCACCTAAAAAACAGGCTGGCAATAATATGCTTGAAGGTGCGAGGCCTTTTACTTATAGGTATGGTCTGTTGGAAACAGATATTGCTTCCCGCGTGAATCGAGCTTCTGAAGGAAGCTCAGAACGTCCTCTAACACCATATAAAAATTTAAAATCACTGCAGAAAACAACTTATCCCCATAACACTCCTGTCCGGGAAATTCGTTTAACTTTGGACGGAGATATGAAGAGATATACTTGGTTTCTAAACAACAAGCCTCTCTCTGAATCCGATCGAATTCAAATTAAGAAAAATGAAATTGTTCGCTTTATCATGATTAACAGGACCATGATGCATCATCCCATGCATCTTCATGGACATTTTTTTCGGGTAATGAATGGACAGGGAGATTATTCGCCACTAAAGCACACTGTGGATGTAGCTCCCATGGAAACAACAGTTTTTGAATTTTATTCTGATGAAATTGGAGATTGGTTTTTTCATTGCCATCTTTTGTATCATATGAAATCAGGTATGGCCCGTGTGGTTCATTATCAAGACTTTCAGCCACACAAGCAAGTGAATGCTATTCGCAGACAACTGTATAATGATTCTTTCTATGCTTATGGAGAAGCAGAACTGTTAAGTAATATGAGTGAAGGAATGCTTACACTGGCAAACAGTCGTTACAGTCTTGATGCGTTCTGGGAGGTTGGTTGGCAGGATGTTGATGAGACCCAATGGGAAGGGCAGTTTATTGTTTCACGATATTCAAATCGGTTTTTTTCCTATTTTTTAGGACTGGATTTTCTGAAAGGAGATTTGGATGAGGAATATACACATGGTGTTGGCGGACTCAGGTATTTGCTTCCCTTGAATATTGATTCTACAGTTTGGATTGATACAGTGGGTGGTGCCCGTTTTATGTTGGAAAAAGAGTTGGAGCTGACTCCAAGAATAGGGGTTCACGGGGAAGTTGAATATGATACTCATGAGTATTGGGAAGGAAAAGTGGTTGCGTCTTATCTGCTTGTCAAAGACATTTCACTGCTGATGAATTACCACTCGGAATTTGGTTTAGGTGTTGGGTTACAGGTTGGTTTTTAGAAATATTTGCTGGGAATCAATTGTGTTATGGTATCAAAAAATCAGACAGTAGCATGATAATAAAGGATGTCTTAAAAAATAACTGCTAAAGGAGGTTTGCAAAATGTCACTTGCAATGAACAGAAGAATAATTCTCATGTTAACAGGTGTCGTGTTTTTGTTGATGTTTAGTAATGTTTGCCTGGCTCATAAATGGAAAGCCCCTGAAAAGGCAGTTAAAATGGTAAATCCAATTGCTATTGATGATCAATCTCTGACTCTGGGCAAGAACAGTTATGCCCAAAATTGTGCTGACTGTCATGGGATAGACGCTAAGGGTATGAGTGCGGAGTCTGCGGGTCTTGATAAGAGCCCTTCGAACTTACCAAAGAGGTTGAAAACTCATTCGGATGGTGATTTTTTCTGGAAAATTCAGCATGGAAAAGGTGACATGCCATCATTTAAAGAGTCACTGGATGATAAAGAAATATGGAGTATCATTAATCATATAAAATCATTGATCAAGTAGGATTTGAGAGAAGAGTTATTTCTTTAGTTCATCTTCACAGTCAAGGTCAACAACACATTCTCCTTCATCAGGAAAGAGAAATAATTGGGAGTCGGGAATAGTTGTCTGCAAGATTTTATCAGGAATAATATTAGATGATTTTTCCTTGGTAGCAGCATTGCAATTTAATTGTATGTAATCAATTAGATTTTGCTCTCCCTTAATTACTGAGTAGCCACTTGTCTTTTTTGCAATGAGTATTGGCACAGTGTTGAGCCCCATGAGGTTGAGAAAGTTTCTATTGATTTCAGGGGAAAAAGATTGTGTTAGTTTTAGCCTTGGTAAATCAATCTCTAGGGAGTTTATGGTATCAATAGGATTGAAATGAAATGAGCATTTATCGCAATCAATCATTGATTTTATAACATTGTGACAATGGGGACAGTCTTCTGAAAAAATTAAATAGAGTTCCTGAAGAGGTTTATTGTTGATGATGGAAGCATAGGTTCCCCCGGTGATGGAATGGTTATTGGAATTGCTGGGTGGTGTTCCGTAATTGAGTAGTGCAGAAATAATAAGAATTCCAGCGAGAACGAAAATTGATTTGATAGCCTGTTGAGTTCCTCCCAGTAGATTCATCGCCAGCACCAGAACAAATATGACGAGACAATAAGAGCACATTGCCTGGGCAACAAAGATTTGAAAAGCCAGGAGAACCCCTTCTACACCTATTCCAGTAAGGAGAACAGTGGAGATCCAAAAGTTAAAAGACTCAGGTCTTGAACGAGATAATCGTAGCAGCCAAACTAGAAGTAGAAAGTAAAAAAGTCCTATCAGGTTAAATGCTAATGAAGATATTTTTATAAGGCTTTTTACAACGTTACAGCCATCATTGAGACAAAAAGCATCTCCTTGTATCATCATGATAGCCATTTGTCCCAGAATAAAAAGACTTCCGCTCAGAGAAATGAAAAAGAGATAATTTCGGTTGGTTAGCTGGGTCGAGAGTTTTGTAAACATATTGAATAGTAAAAAAATAGGAATATCAAGTAAATCAATAAATCAGAATGTACAGAATATACGCATTTGTGTGTGACTTGTCACTAAATTGGAACAATTAAACTCTTTTTGTAATTGTTGATGGGTGAAATGCTTAACATAGGTTAGAATTAATTTTCTATGGCAGTTATCAAGTATGTTGAAATGAAAATGTATGTGTAATGAGGAAGGAAGAATGGAGCAGGAAATGACCATCGAACAGCTCAAAGAAATGGTTAAGTCTCTGGAAAGAAAAACAGCAGAGCTTAGATGGGAACAGAAAAAAGCATATTTGATGCAGCATTGCCTTGATAATGCAAATGATGTCATTTTTTGGGTTGATAAGAATGCAAATATTATTTTTGCCAACAGTACGGCTGAGCAAAAACTTGGTTATCCAAGAAACGAGCTTCTCGCCAAAAAGATTTTTCATTTAATACTTTGGGAAAAAGAAAACAGTTGGTCTGATTTTTATCAGAACGTTCTAGACCATGGCCGTCTTGTTGAAAAGTTAACAGGGAAAACCAGTCAGGAAAATGAATTTAAAGTTGAGGTTACAGCTTCACCTCTCCAGTATCAGGATAAGGAAGTTGTCTTGCTTTATGTTCATGACTTCGGAGAGCAAAAAGAGATTGAGGATTCTTTAACAAGTATTAAACAGGAGAATACAGAGCATTTAGCGGAACTTAACAAGAAGTTGGAGTCTGTAAACGCTCAAATTGCTGAAGAAAAATCCTTGCGCCTTGAGACAGAGGAAAAGCTTGCCAGTTCCAGCCAAGAATACAGTGAGCGACTGTCTGATCTAGAAAGTGAGCTGGAATCTGTTCGTGGTAAACACCGTTCTGAAAAGTCTGACAAGAAGGATTTGGAGGAAAAACTTGTGTCAGAGCGGGATGAAATGGAGCAGAAAATTGTTGTACTTGACAATGATCTGGAGGGTAAAAAACAGGAATGTGACTCCATTAAGAATCAATTGGAGCTTGAAATTACAAAGTTTCGCGATGAGAAAAAAATATTGGATGCTGCTTATCAAAAGTGTGATGAGCAATTAACTGGACAGAACAAAGAGCTGCAGGGATTTCGAGATAAACTAGAAGGTGAATGTGCAGCGCGCCAGGCTATGGAAGAGCAACTGGATTCAACTCAACCTGCTTTTGAGCTTGTTGCAAAGGCCAATGATGAATTGGTAACAGTAATGACTAAGTTGGACGATGAGGTTATTGCAAGAAAAGAACTAAAAGAATCATTGAATCTTGTTCGTAATGAATTGGAACAGACAGGGGAAGAGCATAAGCTGGAAGTCGAAAAGTTTATACAACAGATTGATAAGCAGGAAGCAATATTACTGGCACAGAAAAAAGAGACCGAAGAGGCCTTGCTCTGGTCTCAAAAGGAAGGCGCACAGCATCTGGCGACACAGGAACAGCAGGTTGCTGCTATACAGGAGCAACTTGATCGTGAAATAAAGGTAAAGCAAAAGATTGAAACAGAGTTAGCAAGTAGCCGTATGGAAGCGAAGCAGGGGATTCAGAAGTTTGAAAAGGAATTACAAGCATTGCATGACGTCTTGGAGCGCAAAGAGAAGTATCTCAAACAATTGCATCAGCACCACAAGAATACTCTGGAAGTTCTCGCCACTTTTTTTACGTCAAAGGCTCATAAGGCAAAAAAGAAAAAACGGCAACTGATCCTTGAAAAGCATAAGAACGTAATCAAACTTCATTCTTTTATCCAAGAGAAAATGTACCAGGCACAATATCCCCTTCAGGAGTGTGGGAATGTATTGTTAGGTGACATTGTAGAAATTGTTCAAAGCTATGATTTGCTTGAAAATGAGAATGTGAACTGCATAATTTCAGGAGAAAAGGTTTTATTAAGTACAGACAGGGCCATCACCTGCGGTTTGATAATTCATGAACTGCTTGAAAACGGTTTCCAGCATGCTTTTAAAGAGGATAAAGGGGAAGTTTTGGTAACAATTCAAAAGCTCTCCGCTCTGGAAATAGAATTATCTGTTAAAGACAGCGGCAGTGGATTGGCTAAACAGTTTGAAATTGAAAAGTTGAAGACTCTGGGGTTGCCATTTGTCAGTTTGCTTGTAGAACAACAGTTGCAGGGTACTGTTGAGATTAAGGTGAGCGAGGGTACGGAATTTGTAATTCGTTTTTCTGCCAATGATGAAATCGTTTTGTAATACCTAGTGAATCATTGCCTATTTGTTTATGATCCCATTTCTGACTGTAACATGAATTGTTTGTCCATAGTGGGTGGTCAATATTCTTTTCTTGTTGGATGAGAAGATTCATGGGAACATTTAAAAGAGAAGTTTCACAAAACACATAATTTTATAAAGATCTGTGACAATGTTTCAACTTATGCACGTTATACTTAGGGTCCTCACGTTATCTGTATTAATACCCTTTCACCTGTTGTTCATGGTTTATCCTGCCACGGTATACTCACAAGGGGATAGTCCATGCCCTGAAAATGCAATTATTCTTGGTATGTCAACCGCTCTAACTGGTCCTGCATCCTACCTTGGTCTTAATATGCAGATCGGAATTGACGCTGCTTTTCATGAGATAAATATCTCGGGTGGTGTTCAAGGTCGTGAGCTTTGCTTAATTTCTATGGATGATGGCTATGAGCCTTTTAGAACCGGGCCTAATATTAAAGAACTTTTAGTTGAACATCAGGTGCTGGCCCTTATTGGCAATGTTGGTACTCCCACAGCAGTAGTAACTATTCCTCTGGCAAATAAATATAAGACTCTTTTTTTCGGAGCATTCACCGGGGCCGGTATTTTACGTAAAAACCCGCCTGATCGTTATGTCATCAATTATCGAGCCAGTTACGAAGAAGAGACATCAAGCATGGTTGATGCGCTTGTCAGAAAAGGAGTTGGTGTTGATGAAATTGTTTTTTTCACACAACGCGATGCCTATGGAGATGCTGGTTTTTATGGTGGAATAACCGCTCTTGCCAGGCATGGGCTTAAAGAAAAAAGTAAAGTAGTACATGGTCGTTATGAACGCAATACTTTGAATGTTGAAGAAGGGCTGGCTGATATCCTTTTAGCTGAACCAGCACCAAAGGCGGTCATTTTGGTTGGCTCTTACGCTCCCTGTGCACAGTTTATTCAACTTGCAGGTAAAAGCGGTCTGGATGTAATGTTTTTAAATGTCTCTTTTGTGGGTAGTACTCCTTTGCTAAATGAACTTGGTATAGATGCAGAAGGAGTGATTATAACACAGGTTGTGCCTCACTATTATTCAAATTTTCCACTTGTTTTGGAGTTTCGAAAAGCTTTATCTCAGTGGAATCCACAAGCGAATCTTTCCTTTGGAGCACTTGAAGGATATATCAGTGCCAGGATATTTATCAAAGCATTGCAGGAAAATGATGGAGATCTCACCCGGGAATCAATTATTGATAGTCTTGAAAATCTTGGTCAATTTGATATTGGGCTGGGTCGTCCTATGTATCTGAGTAAAGAGCATCATCAAGCCAGTAACCGTGTTTGGCCAACTATTATTCGTGATGGTAAGTTTTTATCCTTCGATTGGTAAAAGATGAAAAATAAGATGACGATGCAGAAGTTGAGTCGGCCGATATATTTAATTTGGTTTATCCTGTTTCTTGCTCTTTTAACCAGTATCGTTATGGTGTCAATTATTTGGAATACACGTCAGGCAATACTTGAGGGACGGCAGGGTATATATCAGCTACAGACAGATCTTTCGGAAAAAAGAACCCTTTTAAACCGGCGTTTGGCTCAAGAACAATTGTTTGCCTCAGGATTGCTGGCAGGGCAGTCAATGACTGATTCCCTGTCTGGTGATAAATTGACAACCTTTGTGAAGAATTATCGTCAAGTTGTTGAGAAAGCTGATTTCTCTTCCATTTTCAATGAATTTTCTATTGTTGTAAAAAAATATACCAAGCTTAGAAACAATATCGAAAAATGGTTTGAAAGATACAGAAGGGTGAGTATTGAGCTTCCACGAGCTTATATGGATACAAGGGCCTCAATTCGCGGGATTAACCAGATAATTGAAAAAAGTATGGGTAGGCAGCGATTATCTCAAGCACAACAAATAAGAAAATATCGACAAACCGGTGAGCTTATCCTTGCTCACGATATTATCACAGATCTTGGGAATTCTGTAAATATGACAAATCTTAGTCGTGACATTAACGATTTGGCATTACTTACCGAGCATCTTTATGCCGAAGATAAGCCCAATCAACTGGCAGATCTCAAAGATAATCAGTTCTTAAATATTATTTCCAGACTTTATCTGAGCACTGATTTTTTAGCTCATTATAATTTTGTTCAGACAAAGGATCCTGTTTGGTTGGAACTGGAATTGTTTATGAAAGAGATGTTTGGTCACGGTTATAAGCTTGATTATGACCATCAGACTATTGTTTTAGGTGTTGATGGTTTTTTCAATCTGCAGCAGGAAAAATTAAAACTGGCTATTTCAAGAAAAAGGCTTCAGTCGGAATTTGATGCTGCCATTATTGAAATAAATGATTTTTTGCAAATAATTGTGAACCGCTCAGAAGAGCATTTTTTTATAATTTCACAAGCTGAAGAAAAGGCATTGGCTCAGGCATGGCGAAATATGCTTTTAACTTGCCTTATTGCTATGTCATTATTTCTCTTTGTATCCTCTAGAATAATTAAGATGGTTAAGTATCAGATAACTGCTATTGAGGAAGCAAAAACTGAGTTGGAAATAAAGGCTAAAGCGTTATACAAAAGTGAAACCACTTTGCTTGGTATACTGCGTGCAGCCCCAACAGGAATAGCCAGGGTCAATAAAAGATTATTTGAGTGGACTAATGAGCAGTTGCAGGAAATGGTTGGGTATACTGCTGAAGAATTGCATGGAAAGAGTACCAGGATGTTATACCCTTCTGAGGAGGAGTTTCAAAGGGCTGGTAAAGAATACAATTTGATGAAAGATAATAAAGGAATAGGTGTGCTTGAAACTTTTTGGCAGCGAAAAGATGGTCAAGTCATAAATATTCTTCTTTCTGCTGCATTGTATGATGGTTCGGATCTTTCATCAGGATTGATTGTGACAATTCTGGATATATCAGACAGAAAAAATATGGAATTGGAAAGGGAGAAATTGATAGAACAATTACAGGAAACCATAGACGAAATAAAAACATTGAGTGGATTATTGCCAATATGTGCATCCTGTAAAAAAATACGTGATGATAAAGGCTACTGGAATAAGATAGAATTATACCTCATGGATCACACTGAAGCTGAGTTCAGTCATAGTATCTGCCCGGATTGCACCAAAAGACTTTATCCGGAACTCGATGATGAGGATATCATTTCCTAGCAGGAGATGTTGCCTGAATAGAGCTTTATTTATGGGATAAGAGCGTCCATTCAGGCAAAGGTAATTACTTCCCTTTAGATATTTTCCTGCCTATGTGATACATGGTGCGCAGTGAATCACTCACCTTGTCAGGAACAGCACTCAGGATTTTGCGACGATATATTTTTGCCTTACTGGAGAGGCCTTCATGAAGTTCACGACCACGACGCAAGACTTCTTCCTTGTCAAAGTCTGATGTTTCAATCCATACCACATCTTTGGTTGAAAATTGTTCTATTTTTTCGACAGTCGAGAAAATATCAGCAGGCAGCCAACCTTCCGCAATAGCTCTTTTCAGCAGTGATGTCCCTGGGTAGGGTTGAATGATGTAGCATTCGAACTCAATTGAAGGGGCAGATTCTTTTATTTCTATATAGAACCGAAGCGCGTTTTCAAACCTTTCTCTGGTTTCATCCGGGTAGCCGTATATGACAAAGATATTGCATGGAATACCTAGCTTTTCAATATGTGTGGTTATTGTTTGAACCTTTGGTAAATGTAATTTTTTATTCATACTTTTGATCATGTCAACATCGCCGTGCTCCAAGGCCAGGGCGATACGATTACATCCGGACAGGTGTATCTTATCAAGAAGATTTTCTGAAAGAGTATCAATTCTGAGACCGTTTGGCGCTTGCCAGGTAATTTGATGTCCTTTCTTTTTTCGTTCGATCAGGCCATCGAGGATTTGTTCGGCACGATCATTTTTCAAGGTAAAGTTATCATCCTCAATTTCGATCATAGTTACCCCATATTCCTGAGTAAGAACGTCGATTTCAGCGAGGACATCTTCCGGTGTCCGAGGACGCCAGACATAACCACAGACAGGATGCACTGAACAGAATTCGCAATTAAACGGACAACCCCGTGAGGTGACAATGGAGGCAGTTTTCCAGCCTCTTAGGTTTCTTGGAGAACGTTTTGAATACAGTTTAAAGTCTACAAGATCTCTTGCTGGATAAGGATACGACTGGATATCTTTGGCATAAAAGGAAGCAAAATGTTGATCCGGTTTGGAATCGGCAGTTGCATAGATTCCTTCAGGCACATTTTTGCTGCCATTGGCCAAATTGTCTAGCAGGTTGCTAAGAGGTATTTCCCCTTCACCCAATGCAATGTAATCAGCCATGGATTGTATTGCCAGTTCAGGTTGTGTGCTTGGATAAACTCCTCCGATAATGATCGGGACATCGGGCCGGTTATTTTTAATTTTTTCTATCAGTAAATGGGTGTTGGATGCCATATGAGAAAAAGGAATTGAAATCCCAATCAAATCAACCTGTTGAGGTATTTCATTGATTGTCTCATCATCTGTAAGGCCAACACGGTAGTGGGAATTTGCTAACTGATTGATGTTTTTTATTCCGCTGCCAAGGGCATCAATGACGGTGACATTATGCCCTTTTTCTCTAATATATGCAGCGAGATACAACAGTCCTAAACACTGAGACTGAATGATTTCGTTTTTTCTGAAAAAAGTAAATGGTGGATTTATCAGGACCAAGTTCATAATAACCTCCAGAAATAATAAAACTACTCTGCTGGCCCGATTGGCGATTTGACACTGAATTCAATCGTTGACTAAGCAAAAAGCAAGAGCGAAAAATTTCAAATTCTTTTTTTTATTTGGTGAATATATATTCCGTTAGAATTTATTATAACATATCAGTAATTGGCCTAGAAATGATAAGTCATATTATCTGTAAATTGTTACCATTTAAGGGTTGATAGTGTTTTCTTGAAATAAAGCACCAAAGCTGTAGTCATTTTCTTTTTTCACCTTTAACAGTTCCCATATTCTGAAATGACCTAGCAGAATGTGGCGAAGTTTATATTTCAAGGAGGTTCTGGGGTGGTAAAATGGTGAAAGCAGATAGTTTGTACCTGTATCCTGAAATGTTTGGTTATCTCGTATGTTTAAACCTGATGGTTGAACAAATTGCTCAAATACATCGGCAGGAGTACTAATTCTGGCCAGTCGTGATGGACTTTTATAGTCAAAAGTAATGGAAAATTTGCCACCTGGTTTGAGCATTTTTTTAATGGTTTTGTTAATTTCTATACGGGAGAAATATGGGATATGTTCAAACACGCAGATGGAAGTGATATGATCGAATTTGATTTTTATTTTTAAATCATTCATATCCATGACATGATTATTGAGTTGCCAGCCCATTTTTGCTGCCACATGATTTGCGTTATCTACCAGTTTATTGTTCAGGTCAATTGTTGTAACATCGTATCCCTTTGAAGCAAGGTAAAAAGAGAAGAGTGAAGAGCTGCCACCCAGGTCAAGGATATTGTGTCCTTTTTCAAATCCAGCGTGGTGAACGACCCAGGCGATTTCCCAATAAAGGAACCATGGAAAATTGATGTCATCAGCTGCACCTTCAACTGCTTTGTAGTTAAATCCTCGATTCAACACCTCTTCGCAGTTTTCTTCACCTTTCAAGTCAAAAGCTCCAGCCCAGGAACTGATTTTTAATCCTTTGTCTTTAATATTCTTTATTAATACCGATAGTTCTGTGATTATTTTCTTTGATTCAGGAGTTGTAAGATCAGATAATTCCATGGACTTGTTGATGATTTTTTGGTCAGACATGATTTTCCCCATAATTGTTCATCAGGAATAGATTTTGTATTCTTCTTCAGGTATGCCGAGTCTTTAGGCGGGAGTTAAGCGCTCAATGACAAGACGATTGTTTTTATTATACACATAATTATTATTTATCATAAGGTCAGTAGTGTTTTCTGGCGATTGTTTGAAAAGATAGTGGCAAATATTGGGAAAACGACTGAGGAAGAGCATAATAAGCCAGGTTGATATTCAAAAAAATATTCAGATCATGCGAATGAAAGAGTCGAAGCCAGGAAAAGGCAATGGCAAGGAGATTGAGTTAATATAAAAATTAAAAACGGGGTCGATTGTTGATATTTAATCGCGAGGGGATTACGGGAATATGAGCATGCTGCAGGATGGTTTCTTTATGGGTCATGATCTGCCCGGTTTTAAGAAGATGCAGGCAGTTGTCGATGTGGAGGCAGTTGTCAATAGATGTAATAACTTGGTGCGGATTCTGGTATCTGCAGTTTAAATTTTTTGCCATCATTTTTGTTACCATGGCGCATACATATTTGGGTAAAGTATTGTTGATTTTTTCCAGAGGAGTAATTTGTTCAGATATAAGTTTATTCACAACATCCTTGGGAGATTTTCCAGTAACAGGGGTAACTCCTGTTAGCATCCTGTATAAAACAGATCCAAGTGAATAGATATCACTTCTGGAATCGATTGTTATACCTTTAGCCTGTTCTGGAGATGCATACAGAGGTGAACCAAGAAATAATCTCGTATTGGTTAAATTGTTATTTTTGTTTTCAATGTGCGCCACTCCAAAATCAGTTATTCTGATCTGGTTTTTTTTATCAATCATGATGTTGGCAGGTTTTAAATCCCTGTGGACAATTCCTTTTTTACCAGCTTCTGACAGGGCTTCTGCAATTTGTCGGGCAATGAGGAGTGATTCTTTGACCGGTATAATCATTTCTTCTTTTAGTCGTTGGTTGAGATCTTTTCCTTTTATGTATTCCATTGCATAAAAAAAACGATTCAGATCTTTGCCAAAACTATGAAAGGAGACAATGTTGGGATGTTTGAGAGTTGCAAGTATTATGGCTTCTTTTTTAAAGCGGGTAATGAACTCTTGGTTAAGAGAGGATTGCAGTGAGAGGACTTTAAGGGCAACAGGGTGATTGAGTGATAATGAGTGAGCTTTATATACTATTCCCATACCACCTTTACCTAGAATTTTTTCGATTAGAAAATCTCCAAGTATGGTGCCAGTGCCAATAGCTTTTTTTGCTGTCACTTAATCTCCTGCTAATTGATTGGTCAATTGTCGAGATTGGTAAAAGAGTGATTGTGAACAGATGTCAAAAAGGTGATAGAATCAACAATCAATCAAAAACTAGATTGTTGACATTAAACAGTTCGGCAGGGAAGATGCAATAAGAAAAACTACGTAATTACAACCTGATTAGGTTAGTTTCTGTGGCACTGTCTCAGTGTTAGAGAAGGGGATTGGTGCAAATTGTTCCAGGGCAGTTGATTTAAGGTATCTGTGAAATTAGGCAAGTTAAAGATTTACCAATATAAGGTTTTTTAAAAAAAATCTACTGTATCGAAAAGTTGTCCTGAAATGCAAAAACAGGTGAGATAATATTTGGTTATTATTTAACGGTTGCGGAAAAATTCAATAGCAGGACATTTGTCGTTTTCATAAAAATAATTGCCGCGATTATCTGTGCGAGCAACTCCGCAAGTATCTTTTGATTCACATTCCAAAGCGGAAATAACCTTATTTCTATTATCAAGAACAGAATAAGTAAGAGCCAGGTTCACTGTATCCTTTATGCGAGGACATATGCACTGAGTGTTATCTTTACTTGTTGTCATTTTGTTTTATGCTGTAATAATTTTTATCGTGGGAAAATTAATGGTGATCGTCATGGTTGGATATTTAAAATTGTTTCCAACAGGCTTTATTTATGAAATAAAAAAGCAAGATTGTCAAGTGATTCCTATGCGCTGGATAGGTAAAACCGCTAATTTCAGCTGACAATATTGATAATTGGAAAATAAAAAACCGATGATGGGTAGCAAGCAGAGTATCTCTTCTTCAAACCTGATTTAGGTTAACTTGTTGAAAAAACTAGTAGAGGGGAGGAGGGGTTCCTGCCATTATGGATGAATTGGTTTGTGTCTTTTATTTTTTTTTATTTGTTACAAGTTTTAGAAAAATTTTGGGGATGGGAATTTCAATATTGTGTAGTTTGCCAGTCTTTGGATGGGTAAAAGCTAGGAATTGAGCGTGCAAAGCCATGCGCCGAATAGGATTAATGCCAGATCCATATTTTTTATCGCCGATAATGGGATGTTTGATATCCTGCAAATGGACTCGCATTTGATGCTTGACGCTTGTCTCCATATTGATTTGTAAGAGAGTGAACTCGTCATTACCACGAATTTTTTTAAAATGGGTTATAGCTTTTTGGTGACCAACTTGTTGGTTTTGTGATGAGTAGACTTTAAGGGCCTTGCTTTCTGTGAGCCAGGATGTGATGGTTTCTTCTGGTTTTTCTACTTTACCTTCAACAACAGCGAAATAGGTTTGCTGGTTGATTGCGGTATTCCAGGTTTCCTGTATCTGTTGTTTGATGGCCTTAGTTTTTGTGAACATGAGTAATCCAGATGTTTCCCTATCAAGTCTGTGTAGGACAAAAATTTTATTGTCCGGATCTTCAGCTTTGACATAATCGTTTAGGAAAGCATAAGCAGTTTGCCTTTTTTCCTTGTCTGTAGAGATTGTCAGAAGGCCAGCAGGCTTGTCGATAATAATCAAATACTGGTCTTCAAAGATTATTTTCAGGCCGTGGGATTTTGTTTGTGGTGCAGATCGGTCCCAACTGATTGTTACTTTTTGACCTGGAGTGAGGACATGGTCAAATTGGGTGACCGGGATATCATCAACTGAAACTTGTTTGTCTTTCAAGACTGCTTTGATAGTATTGCGTTTTTTTTGAGGCAGAAAAGCGATAAGACTGGCGAGAAGGGTATCGTCTTTTTCAACAGTAAAACTGTCGAGCATCTTTTTGTTCTTAACAGGACGGTAACTATTAGCTCTTTTTTTCATCTTTTTTTTTAATATACAATTTTGTCAACGTGTGTGATGCCTTTTATAGGCAGAAAGCTATCTCTACCTTAGTTTTGGCGAGAAGTCTTTCTAATTTCAAATTCTGTTTATCTCTGCTTATTATTTATTACATCAATAGAAATCCATAAGATTTTTTTCACTGGTAATTGTTGTTACATAACTAATGTAACATTATTTGGAAATTTTCATCTCATACTTTACTCTTAGAGACTTTTGCATAGATACTACTTTTTTCAGACATTCATCCGATTGTATCGAGAGATATGTTTTTGCTATAAAAGTATCATGTGATTGAAGAAATTTTCTTTTCTCTGGTATTGGCATTCGCTGTTAGGGAGTATTTATGTATTATGCTCAAGGTCAAAGAGTCAACAGGCGTCAGAAATCTCAAGAATTCACTGTTGATATTATCAACGGAATGTATGTTTTTTTTGGTAAAGTTGTAGATGTTTCTTTTTACGGCCTTAAAGTCACACGGTTGCCTAATCAGGTTTTTGTCCAGAAATGTAAATTTATTTCGGTCGTGTCCGGTCAGAATTATAATTATAAATTTGAGATCGAACCTTGTTGGATTCAGTTGATTCAACCTGGGAATTACCTGGATGTTGGTTTTAGAATTATCAATCCTCCTGAATCATGGATAGCACTTATTCATTCTATGTTGCCAGAACCTCAAAAAGTTGAATCCTGTCGGCAGTTATTTTCTATTAAAGAAGAATAGGATCTGCAAAGGTAAGTTGTTGTTACGTTACTATTGGTTCATTCGTAAATGTAATCGGCTTTTCTACAGCTTGGTTTTGGGTTGAGTTAATAAAAAATTACAACTCATGTTACGCTCTCAATTCCTTGGTTTGATCTGGTATAGACTTGTCAGTGAGTCAGCTGTTTACTGTATTCATCAACGGTGATTATGACAAATCCTTCAACTTTTCCTGTAGATACTTGCAGTTCATATGGACGGGTATCATTATCTTTTTTTATGATTAACACTGTTCGGATAGATTCTTGTGGTGTACCGGATGTAAAAGTCTCTATTACTGCATTTTTAATCTTGCAGCCTTCACAATTTTTGTCCTGACCGCAGCCCAGAGGGGTAAAGGAGTGAATGCAGTCAAATACCTGCCCGCCACGTTTGCCTTCAATTTGAGCAAGATCTTTGCCAAACAATTTACAGGCTGCTTCATTGGCCGTTACCACCTGCCGTGGGTCAGCTTGCATAAGCAGTGCTGCCTTTTTTAAAGAGTGAAGCTGGTATAATGCATCAGTTTTTTTGGGGTCGGATATACTGTCATTCTTCATGATTAAATCCTCATTATTTGCGAGTTCTCAATAGTCCATCAAAAGTTAGTGTTGTTGTTACAAAAAGATGGGAAATTAAGTGGTAGTTGTTTATCTGTTGCTGGTAGCAAGGCCAACGCCAGCACCAATAAAAGAACCGCCAATTATTTTGTTAATATATTTTCCAACTTTAGCTTTTGAGAAGAGGGGAATAATTTTTTGCCCACCTATTGCATATATCATGAAACAGCCAAACGCAATACACCCACCGGTTCCCATTAATATTGTGAATTGTGGAATGTAGGCAACATTTGGGTTAATAAATTGGGGGAAAATAGCCGTGAAAAATACAATGGCTTTTGGATTTCCGGCAGTTACAAAGGCAGCCTGCATGTACATTTTCCATAAGGAGGGATTTTGTTCAGAGTAATTGTTGGATTTTGCAGAGATCGTGACATCAGGAGAACGCCATATGCACAATCCCACATAAACCAAATAACCAGCACCAAGCCATTTGATGATATAAAAGATATTTTCAGAAGCGAGCAGGATAGCTCCGAGGCCAGCTACAGAAATAGAAGCCTGAACTAATGTGATGGTGACATTACCCAGTGCAGATGCAACAGTTTTTTTGGCGCCATATTTTATACCATGAGATAAAGCCAGTAACATACTTGGCCCTGGCACAATTGAAGCAATGAAAATTGTAACAGTATAAATGAAAAATAATTCAAGAGACATTTAATAATCCTTTTTCAGGGTTGGATATATTGATAAATGAATATACAGCAATTTGTACAGTGAAACGATAAAATTTTTAACAATTGTTATTGTATAATTTTCTTTTTATTACGTGTCCATATAGGGGTGTAGACACTTTTTAAACAGAAGGAGTTATTTGGGGCTGAAGTAGTTTTATTTAGAAAATATGATTGAGATCATCAAGGGTTAGTTGAAATTGGTTGATAATGACCGGGAAGTTTCTTTTTGCTTCTGATCTCTATAACTATACTATTATAAAAATTTTCAGCAGTGTTCGGTTAGAGAATTGTTCCGCTTCCGCCATACTGTTACTCGGTCATTCCGGCATGTTTTTAGCCGGAATCCAGGGCAACAGAAATGAATAAAAGAATGGAAGAGATCATGGAATTTAGATTTGGTTGAAAACACCAATCTTATCTGGAAGGATTTGTACCATTTTATAGTTTGACTGGATCGTAATCTACGTTTACCACCGGCTAAAATCGATGCGCAGAGTATGGAGTTTATAAAGACTATTAAAGTTGGAGATTGGCCTAATATTATGACAATAATAGATTAAGTGAGGCTTATTGCATGGTAAGTCATTTTTCACAGTATATTTCGATTCTCACAGATGCTTCAGTTAGGATATTGGCAACTGGAGATAGCCTTTTCTGCCAAGGAGATGCCGCACAGTACATATATGTGGTTGAAAAGGGAAAAGTTCGAATGCTACGTTATACTATCGAGGGACACCAGGTTAATCTGCATACAGCTGTGGCTGGAGAGAGCTTTGCTGAGGCGGCTTTGTTTGCTGATCATTATCACTGTAATGCTATTGCTGATACTGAGAGCCGAATTCTGTGTTATTCGAAAAAAGAGATACTTGCCATGCTCCGTTCAAATCCTGAAAGAGGAGAAGAGTTTATGGCTCTTTTAGCTCAGCAGATTCGAACCTTGAGGACTCATCTTGAATTACGAACTATTCGTTCTGCGTTCGAACGTGTGTTACAATATTTTCTTCTTTTATCTGATCTTGGTAATAACGATATCATTATAGATTCATCATGGAAGAGTGTTGCTCATGAGCTCGGATTGGCCCATGAAACCTTTTATCGGACATTGGCAAAGTTAGAAAAACAAGGCTTTATTGAACGAAAAGAAAAGACCATAAAGGTAATTAAGCTCACACTCTGACAAAATTTCACCAAGCTCGATTTTAATAATAAAGGACCAATTTTTAATTGAGTCAAGTTGATAGTTTTTTAAACCTAATCAGACATCGAGCTTGTAAAAATATGAGTTTTTTAAATTTTGTGGTTTTTTAGGTTTGATTAATTCACTAGTATTTGCTTTATGGAGTCTTGTATATGTTTAATTCTAAATGGTTTTTTGATGATTCCTTTGAAGCCGTATTGGTCATAGTTGGTCATTACAGTATCACCTGCATGGCCGCTTGTGATAAGACATTTTGCTTCAGGGTCAATCTTTAGGATTTCTTTGATTGCCTCCTTTCCTCCGATGCCTCCAGGGATGGTTAAATCCATCAAAACCGCATCAAATGGCTCTGCATTATCCAGTGCTTGTTTATACTTTTCAATTGCCTGCTGGCCGTCGGATACCGTCGAAACTGATAATCCTAATGATAATAATATGTCTGATACAAGGTTGAGGATTTTTTCCTCATCGTCCATTACAAGTATTCTGCTCATTGAATTAAATTTAGTAGTAGTTTTTATTTGTAAAAGTGATTTTTAAGAGAAAGAGGCAACACCCGTCTTGACCCAGTTTTCGTATCTCTCATATTCCAATATCATACTGTCTATAAAATGAGACCAGTCATCTGGTGATGATTGAGTGATCATGAACCCAATTTCCTGATATTCATCACAGTTATGTTGATTGGCCAAGCAAGGTTGAGTCGAAAACACATAGTTTTTTTTGTATCCTGAAATCGAAATAAGATATTTTTTTTCCTGAATTTTAAAGTGATGTGATAGGTGGGAAACTCTAAAACCACTTAATGAAATATCTTTGACATGACCGTGTATAATTATATTTTCATCCGCAATACCAGCTATAAGGCACCGAAGCTTGAGTCGCCGATGATTTCTTTTTTCGTTAATGTCAGTTTCCATTCGGTTGGTTTCCTCTTTATTTTATACACATTTGATAATGTATGCCCAGGCAAGCCGATAAAGCATTGCAGTCTTTGCATTAATCAGGCCATACACTCTAACGTGTTAAATTTATAAAGTAAGTTGCAAGAAATGAGCAATGAAGGAAAAACAGTGTAAATTATACCGACGTTCCTTTGTAAAGGGTTATATGAGGATGAATGGTTGTCTGGGCAACGTTTTCAAATGAATTATCATTCATTATGATTTACTGCAGCTTGTGCGAAAAATCCGATTAACTTCAGACTAATGTCGGATTACTTTACAGGTTTATGAGCGGTCATTCATTTTTGGTGCGTCACTCGATCATCTGGATGTGAATTGATGAAAATCTCTTGCAAGAGTTTTCAGTGTCACCATAAGGGATGGTTGAAATTCTTTTTTTTTAACAGGTGAGGATCGATAAGGTGGTAGAGACTTTCATGCCATGAAAGTTGCGACAAAGTACAATTGTTTTGGAAAAGTATGATCGTAGGGAGAATTAATTATCTTGTATCTTTTATGTTGTGCATTGCAGAGTGAAAATAATTGTACACAGGATGAGATTTGAAATAACAGAGAATTTAATCTTTTGGTTGGGGGTATTTTTCAAATTCAATTTTCATTAAATCTGGGTGCAAAAATGTGTAACCCAGGGTTTCCTTTACTTTTTGATTACTGATTATTTTAAAGGAGTTAGTCCCTGAATTTGCAAAATTTGGAGAAGGAAAGCCAATGGATTTAGCAGTATGGGTATAGAATTCTCTTTTTGTGGGATGACTGTCAGCACAACAATTAAAGATTTTACCCCAAACTTCTTGCTCGATAATTTGATTGATAATTTCAATGCAATCGTCACGATGGATAAGATTTACATGTGAGTCAGGATTCTGAACAATCTTACCTTTGCTAAAAAAAATACCAGGATTTCGACTGTAACCAATTAATCCTCCAAACCGTATAATTGAAGTTTTTATTCTATTAATGCCCCTAAATATGTTTTCAATTGTGATTAAGTGATGTTGTGTTGATTCTTCTCCATCAGGCTCAGATACTATTTTATTTTTGTTTTCGTAAACTGAAGTAGAGCTAATAAACAATATATTTTCAATTTCAGATTTTTCTATTTCTTCGACCAAGTTGCCAAAAGCATTTATGTCTTTTGAAGGTATGTTAATTATTAAGACATTTGTCTGGAGGAAACTATGAATGTTCAGTGGTAACTTCCCAATATCAAGAAGGAATGGTTCGGCTTTGTTAGATGTTAATTCTGAAAGGCGATTTTCAGATGTTGTCGAAGCTTTAACACGGTGTCCTTTCAATATAAAATATTTAACCAGTGGAAGTCCGAGCCAACCACTGCCTAATATGCTTATAGTTTTTATGGCCTCTCCTCTTCAGGTAAACTGAATGCAGAAAAATAAGGTGGCAACCTTGTCGCCCACTATTCTAAGGAAAACAGCTGACGATGACTATTGAAAATATGATAAACATATACTGTTGTTGCAGCTATTTTCTTTTGCAGTTACTCATCTTTTGAGATTTTAGGGATTACTTGACAGGAGTTCAAATAATTTCTGAGTCGATTGGACGCCAGCAGCTTGAACTTTTCCATTGATTACAAAGGAGGGTACAGCACGTACTCCAATACGTTTAGCTTCATCTTCATCAGCTAGTACCATTGGCGTGTAGTCGTTGTTTATCAAAGAAACGTGCAGGGAGTTGGCATCAAGCTTTAAGTTGGCAGCTAATTTTTCTAAAATTTTCAGATCACTAATGTCTTTGCCTTGCTCGAAAAAGGCACGAAAAAGTAACAAGCTATATTTTTCAAAACAGTGATGTGTATCAGCCAATTTAGCAGCTTCGTGGGCTAATCTGGAACGTGGCTGAATAAGTGGCTGTTTTAAAGGCATATTCATTTTTGCTGCAAGCGGATAAACATGGTTTTGCCATGCACTTACAAGATAGTCTCCATTTGGATCTAAAGTTGGTACAGGTTCTGGCCGTAATTCATACGCCCTCCACAAAACCGTGATGTTCTGGTTTTGAGATTGTAAATCTTTAACAGCTGGCTCCGCCAACCAACAGAATGGTCAGAGGTAATCTGAGAATATTTCAAGTGTCTGCATAATAATGATTATATCAGCAATATTTTTTTAAAGAAGTAAGTAATAGATTTAATCATTATAGCTTAGGATTACCACGTCAGCAGCTTTGTCACGAATGGGGATTAAGTCCTGGTATTCTTTTGAAGAATACCAATCTTGCAGAGTTTTCTGGTCACGGAATTTGATAACTACGGTATCATGGTGCAGATGTTTACCTGTTAATACCTTTGAGAGTTTGCCTCGAAAGATAATATTAGTTTCGTATGGTAGTAATGATTTTTGTACGCCATTGATATATTTTTCCCAAAGAATAGGATTCTGTACCGTAATGTGACCTATCAGGTAAGCTGCCATAAACCGTTCCTCTAAAAAGTAGAAATGACAACCGGAAAATGATCATTTGTGGCAAAGCAACCTTGACCATCTTGATTGACAAATTAGTTGTTTGACTCCTTTGTTTGTTACTCCTGAAAATTCATTATATGCTCTAACTTCAGGCACTTTTTTTCTTTGCAATTATGCTTTCATATTGTTCGGGATAATGTTGTTTAATACAGGAAGGGCAAATTGTGTGACTGAAGTCTACACCTGAATGTTTGTGGATGTAACCTTCTATTTGTTCATAGTACCCCTGGTCGTTTCGGACATTTTTACAGAAAGAACAGATTGGTAGTATTCCTTGTAAGGTTTTAATCTCATCAAGAGCTTTTTGAAGAGTGTTGTTTTTATCTCGAAGGGAATTTTCAGCTTTAAGAACACGATTTATAGCTTTGAAGGATATAGCTATGGAGAGGAAAACACCAAAAAGTGTTAAAACAAAGATTATTTTTTCAAATTTTGCCTGTTCAGTTTCAGCAAGCTCGATGAAATTGTCAGCCTTTTTTCTTGCATATGAAGTTAATTCCAGCATTTTGGTTTCAAGCTTTGTTACATGTTCAGCTCCTTTTGATTTTGTAATAAAAATAGCATCCTGTTTGTTACCTGCTTCAATAAGTTGAATAACCTCTTCACGTATCGGCTTCCACTTCTTAAAAAGATTTCTAGCTTGTATCTCGAGGGTTTTACCTTTTTCACCGAGAATATTATTGCGAACCTTATCAAGATGTTGGTAAACTTTTTGCTCGGTATCATTTACAGTTTTTAAGGTGTCTTTTACCTCATCAGGATAAATAGCTAGAACAATATCTTTCATGTCTCGATGGATTTTAGTTATGTCAAGAGCTGCTTGTAGAGAGGCATTTGAGACAACAAGTGGATGTTCGTAAATTCGTTTTGTGAGCTCACCTAATGTGTACAAACCCTTTATTGTAAATAATCCAAAGGAGATAAACATAATTAGGATGAGTAAAAAGCTCATGGCTAATTTGTTCTTTTTTACTCTGCCAGAAAGAAAGGTCATTAATAGCTCATATTGTTTTTAATGCCGAATGTAGTCTGTTACCGCGTAGACTACTGCAATTACCGTTACAAAGTAAGCGAGTCCGTAGAGAATAATGCTGCGTAAAAATATCGGAAAACCTAGAACGATAAATTTTTCAATTATTTTTTTTGGTCGTCAATTGACTTATTTACTTTTGAAATTGCTACGACAACAAATTGTTACAACACCTGCTCTTTTGTTAATTAAACAGCTTCCACTGTTGCTTGAAAAATTCAAAAATAAAGTCAAACTTTCATTGAATCAACATGTGACCCCTTTTGTGATTATTCATCTAGCCAATCTGTAAATTTAGATCGTGTCCAGGGTTTGTCCATCCATGAGGTATCAGGCAATGGTAATTTAACAACTTCATTTGCCGATAACCATCCTTGCGGAAGTTCGAAAAAAGATTTTTTGCCTCGTTGCGTTATCCATTTGATTTTCTTGTTTTTTTCACTTGCTTCAGCAATGTCCAACGTTAATCTACAGTCCTGAGCCACGTAATCCAAAACAGTTTGATGCTTTCCACTTTTCCATAGTTGCGGAGCTACTGAACCATCAACATCAGCTGGTTTGCTAATACCGATAGCATTTGCAGCAGCGTTAAGCCCAATAGCAAAACCTTTGCCGCAAAAGAAATGAAACATCATGTCGACATGATTTATGGCTAATTCGCGACAATCATTTAACATGCCGGATTCCTCTGCTAAAATGTCAAAGTCAAAACCAAGTCCATTGTGGGTCACAATTGTATAGCCTTCAGTTACCTTGGTTTTGAGATGTTCAACAAACAAAGTTAAATCCTGTACAGACATTTGAGGAACGGGGGAACCATCAACATTTGTTGAATGAAATGTTTTGGCAGTTTCTTCATCTGTACACCAGGTTGCAGCGCATGTAATACCAAGTGGACGATAATCGTGTAAGTCACCGAAATCTTCGGGCAGAATTTTGGCTGTCTCAATATCAAAAGCTATAAATTTATGTGTCATGTTTGATTTAACCTAATGTAAATTGTTTTTACAGAGCAACAACAGTGTAAATGGTTTTGTAGTTCTTTGTTGGCTTTGCGTGAATTACTCTGGCTTGGATGCTATCACCGTCATCATGCCCCAAATCCAGTTGATTTTAAACTTTTTGATCTGGATATCGATAAAGTTTTCCTGTTTGAGCAGGCAATGACAAGCTGTTGAGCTCAGCATGTTGAAATGTCCCTTGCCGATGAGCTTCAAATATAAATCACATGCTTTGCAGGCTATGTAATCATGGCACCAGTCTGTAATAATCAGCTGGCCTCCAGGTTTTAAAACTCTTCTAAACTCGTTTATTGCAAGTTTTTGATTACTGAAATAATGGAAACAATTAGTCGAGATAACAACGTCGATGGAGTTGGTGGTAAGTGGAATATTTTCTGAACTTGCCGATAACAAGGTAGCTGCTGTTCCTAATCTCTTTTCAGCAATGTTGAGCATGCCGGGAGTAAGGTCAATTCCAAAAAGATTAGTTGTGCCGTTGAGTCTGGAGAGAAGGGAAAGCAGAATGCCAGTGCCACAACCAACATCAAGAATGGATTTGTTATCTATATTGTCAAGTGAAAATACTGTTTCAGAAATGGTACGAGCGTTATAATGTTCGTATTTTGAATCATATTGCTCAGCAAGATTTTGATATTCTTCAGAGACCTTGCTGTTTATCATATTGTTAGATTCAGTCATTGAACATAAACCTGGAAGGGATTGATTTGTATGTTGAATAGAATTAAAAAAAGTCAGGCGTAGGCATGTACTTTGTTTAAATAGTTAATAAAAATTAATAGAGTGACTGGCATTCTCATTTGTCTTTTTTGTTTTTCAGTTATTAGTTTGGATGACATCCACCAATATGTTACGTAGTTTTCGTTTTCATTGTCTTTTGTCTTTCTTGAGACTTTGGATGGTAATATGACAAATGAACCATTCTCAATAAGCATTCGAAAAGTCACAATCCTGGCCCAGCCATTGGATCGATTGAATCCTTTGACCTTTATGTGATTTCGTTTAATTCCTATAATTTTAAAATCATCGAATCCGTAATCATTAAGTTGAAAGAAATCAGGGTTGATGTCCTGAGAGGATAGGTATTCTTGAGAAATGAGGGTAAAGCGCTCTGCGTCGGTATTTTTCCCCTCAACCCAGTCTTGTACAGATAAAGCCATAAACTTTTCGACAACAGGAATGCCCTGTTCCCTGGTCTCGTTCTCTGTTGGAAAATGGAGTTGTAACTTTTCGGGTGATTGATAGAGAGCAAATACAGCACTGGATATTGTGATCAGAGTAATCAACGCAATTGTGGCTAAAAGTTTTGAGATTTTTTTATTTTCCATTTTATCCTACAGGCGTGAAATTCTAACATAGAGCAAACTCTTTGTTATTACTTTATTAAATCATTATATAATGTAAAAGCTCAAATTTGATACAGTATTTTTGGAAAATTTCCTTAGGCTGTTGTTGCTGCTACGATAATGCTTTGTAATTACAAGATTTGGGCAGGTAGTATGAATGGTTTTTCCTGCAGGGTCACCTCTTGATAATTGAGATTGGCTACTTATGCTTTTTTTAACTAAATTATTAGCGGAAAAAGTTTCTAACCTGAAGATAGTTAAGAGTAGTTGTATATTTATGGCTATTTTGAAAAAGATCATGCCTACTGAACTACAAAATCTGTGAAAAAGATTTCTGTTACAGCACCTTCTCCAAGTAATGAGTTTAATCTTTTGCTAATTTCTGTTTTGAGTTGTTTTTTGCCGTGATTATCAATAATCTCATCATACATCTTATTGCTAACGAGTAAGAGAATGGTATCTCGGTATCTCGAACTTTATCTATTTTCCTGTTTGCAGCAGTCATTGCAGGTTCATTTGACATTTCTATAGCCAATGATACCTTAGCATAGTGATTGATCTCTTCACTTATAATATTGACAATGAATTCATCAATATGAATCACATGGTTTTCCTTTCCATATGTCAGGCTGGAAAGTGAAATTGATAAGATTATAACCCCTAATATACAATTTCGAAACAACACCATAGCAGTCCCCTTATATGATTTTCTATCACTTTGAATCTTTAAACTTAGCAAGTAATTTTGAGATGGTAGTCTGAAATTGAAATCTTATTCTAATAATTTATAATTATTTTGGTTTTATCTTTTTTCTTTTTTTACCAATGACTCGGATTTTTGGGTTTTCTATCAGGAGCAACATCTGCGTATTTATGATTAGTTGAAAGTCTTCTCCTGTAGAATCAATTTTAAAATATCGTTACTTACAAACCTTTCATCAAACATGCAGTTTATATGAAGACCAAAGGGATAATTATGCGCTGAAGAAAGTCGGAATGATCTATCTGTTTTCATTTCAGTGGGATCTCAGATCTTGCATGCTGTTGGTCTTGCAATGGTCATGAAATATCGGAAGCAAAAGCAGGTTGCTATGGGATTTTTTGGCGATGGGGCAACTTCTGATGGTGTTTTTCAGTGATAGCCTTGAGATATGTTGGAGAAGATAAAAAAAGCTCAAGGGCAACCACTGCAGTTTGGAGGAGAAGGTCATATCGATAGCCATCGGACCCTTGAGCTGGGTTTGTTTACAATATCAAGTTTTCCTTTTGCTTAAAATATAAGTAGGAGTGATCAAATAACAAGGTGTGATGAGTGATGAAGACAGCGTGTAGTAAGTTTGTTTGTCTGTCTCTTTGCTTGAACCTATGTTTATTTTTAAAAAGACTGTGGCATTTTTAAAAATAATACCAAATTGTGTCGTAATCCTGAATGTTTTCACCGTCTTCTTCGAGTCTTTTCAGATAGTCAAGAATTGGTACATCCACTGAGGAATATGTGTGGGAATGTTCAGCCATATTTTTCTCCCATGAATAAAATTCAAAAACTCTTGAACCATTTGGTAAAATGGAGAGGATATCTCTATGCTCTCTGGACTTAAGATAATTTTTACCAAGCCTAGGTACATTAAAGACTGCTTCATCTGTTCGTTCAAGGCCGGGAAGAAGTCTGGATTCTTCCTGTTGTTCCTGAATCAGTCTTGAGATTGGTACCCTGTATTGGAGGGTTTCTTCTTTTCCTTTGGTGTTGAAGGTGTAATAGGGGTCGATACCTACAAGGCGCAGGTTACGGCGCAGTGCGGAGGCCTCGAAGCGTTTGGAAACATAATATGTGTAAACCAGCTGATTGTAGACTGGAATTCCCCTTGATCTGAATCTGTCAATTGCTCGTACAAGTTCTGGTGTAATTTCATAAGAATGTTGGACATGGGTGTTGATGGCAATCTCTCTTTTGCCCGGTTCTCTGAATTGTGCAATTATATCTGCCAGGTCTGCTGTTATCCGCATAGGCAAGGTTACCGGTGTTCTGGTGCCGATTCTGATTCTGTCAACTGTGGGAATAGCAGCAACTTTGGTCAAGATGTCAGCAATGGTATGATCTCCCATTGTCAAAGGGTCGCCGCCAGTTATTAATACTTCATGAATGGTCGGATGTTCTTTAATCCACTCGATAGCGGCATTGATTTTATCCATGCCAGCAAACGCATTACTGTCTAAGCTATCAATCTCCCAGTTACGTTGACAATAAATACAGATTTGAGGGCAGGAGTTATACGGTTTAAAGATGCAGATGGCTGGATAACGGCGAGTAATCAAGTCAAAAGGTGAGGTATCTTCCTCTCCCATGAAATCAAGGGTTGAATTTGGTTTTGTGGCGGCAACTTTTTCAACGTAATTGAGGGGAGGAAGAACCTGGGCTCGGATGGAGATGTCTCTTCCTTTGCGTGTATCATCCATTAATGAAAGATAATAAGGAGTGATTCCAAAAGGCAGGTTATGGCTTTTAGCAAGTTTGACAGCAGATTTTTCCTTTCTGGAAAGCCGGGTTAGTTTTTGCAGTTGCTCTGGTTCTTTGACAGCATTGTTTATCTGCCAGCGCCAATCCTGCCAATCATCTTGTGATGAGTTAATAGTTTTGAGAATGTCGTTACGTCTTTTCTGGCGTCTGTTAACTGAACGTTTGTCAAGTCCGGTAGTAAATCGTGCTATTTTTATGTCGACCTCAGACCGTAGTTCGTCAAGTTGTTGGGAGCGGCGGATTGCTGCTTTTCGTCCCTCAATATCAATTGCTGAAAGGTGAATGTCGTCCATTGATTTGCGGGAACCCTGTCCGGTAAGACCAAGAAGCAGGTAATGCAATTCAGCAAAAAAGGCCACAGAGAGATCTGGTCGGGGATTATCATTGGCAATGTCGTAGATTGCTGTGGACATAGAAAAGGATGCCAACTCATCAGATCTTTTTTTCAGCATATTTCTTATGACTTGGGCTGTGTCGCGTATTCGGGCGAGTATATCAGCATCTAGGTCATCTTGTTGGGAGGCTTCAAGCTCTATGGTAAATAAGAGACCTGCAAGATCCTTGCGTAATTGGTTAACATCAGATCCTGCTTGGGCTACTTTGAAAAAGCGGGGATTGAGTTTCTTGATTGCTTGTGGGGTAAATAAAGTTTCATCCATGTTAATATATTGGTTTGGAAAAGTAAGTTATTGGAATGCAAAAGCTATTTTTTTGGAATGCTTAGAGGGAAAGTCAAAAATAAATAGAATGCAGAATATTTTATATGCCTAGGCAGAAATTAAATTCCAGTGTTCTATGAATTTGGAATTCAATTGTTAATTGTAAACGATTTAGCAAAATTTAAATCTTGGACTATTTTCCATGTATTTCTCATTCAAAAAAACTAGTAAGTTACTATTTATTGTGGAGCCTGATTTAAGCAGATACTACCAGTAGAGATTGAATAATGAAAGGCGAGAAATTTGTTCTTAAAAAAAATATTAGTTAGTCGGCTTGACGTATGTTTTTTTGGCAAGGATCTTTCTATTACACTGAAACGGTCGAACAGGTTTCTATTTTTCCTCGACGTTCTCTGCGCCTCTGCGTTTATTGAGAACTGCAAAAATCAACATTTTTGAACTGTTGGCGTATGCACGCATCTGCCGTGTTGAGAAAATCATGCAACCATATCTTGAATCAATAGCATGAGTAAGGAACAACCTGCAAATATTGCTGCCTCAGTCAGGCAACGTTTGTTGAATAAAGCAAGAATTGAAAAACGAACCTTCAATGAATTGCTCCAATACTTAGCTATGGATAGGTTTCTGTGCCGTCTTTCAGTATCCATGCATGTAGATAAATTTGTCTTGAAAGGAGCATTATGCTCTCGACTCTTTCTTTCTTTTGCCTGTTTAGGGGTGAGCCAAGAGCAGACTTGACCCTATGACCTATGGCTTTGCTATCTCACCGTAATGATGAGTGATCAACGACTAACGGACATTGCCGGGGGGTGGTCTATGGCACTAGGCAACAGGATTTATGGGTAATAGTATGGTGGTGTGGGAGGGGCGGTTAGTGATCAGTCCCTATCCCGACGTGCGGTTTTATACTTTATTAGTGGCTAAGGCGTGAGCTGACGAGTCGGTTAATACTTATACCTGACTCGGCAGCTTGGATTGCTAAGCTACGATGAACTTCTGGAGGTACGCGAACCATAAATTTGCCACTATAATTTTTGTTAGCAAGTGGCTGTGGGATTTCCTCACCATTTTTTTTCATGTCTTTAATTATGTCAGCTACGATATTGCGTATACCTTTTAACGCTGACTCAGGAGTTTTAGAAAGCCAACTTACGCTTGGGAGTTCAGCACAGAGGCCAACATACTCTTTGTCTTCTTCTGACCAAGTAACTCTGTATGTGTAGTGATCATTTCTTAATGGCATTTTCCACCTCCAGTCTTTCAATGGCTTTAAGCACCTGTTTGACTTGGTATGCTTTGGCCTTTCCTTTGCTGTTTTGGATATTAACTCGTGGGTCTCCTTGCCAAGGAGTTTTGTATATTCGGTGACTACTCCCAGATTGTCGGGCTTTCCCAAAATAATGCTCACATACCTTACATAAGTCTGTAAAGCGAACATTGGCTGGATTTTGTTTAAGCTCTTTGAGAATGTCTTTTGTTTGACCCATATAAATATAATATCACTATTGATACTAATGTCAAGTTTGAGAAGTAATTGATTTGAAGCACAACGTCTGTCATCACATGCCGCAAGATGCGTGGTGGGTGGCTAAGATTAGCTTAAAAATAGGAGTGTAGCACAGACTAGAAATGACAACCGAAAAACACGACCCCTTGCGGTCTGAGTATTATTGTAATAGTTTAGTCCATATCATCAGTGTCCGATTAGAGAATTGCAGTGGCTATTTTATATCAAATAGCTACTGCATAAAACCAACCATTGTTCCGCTTCTGGCATCCAACTTCCGTCAT
>PJEL010000073.1_pt1 | contig 106512 bp, 77 predicted proteins | sample 1853271 | NCBI WGS metagenome assembly PJEL01 (sample SAMN08108733, study PRJNA415343) | Invertebrate metagenome, whole genome shotgun sequencing project. | host: Globobulimina | place: Sweden: Gullmar Fjord | collected 2015-08 | reverse complement strand
GTGCCTGTTCAGGCGCTCGACGCCGCTCGTGCTGGGACTCTCCCAGACGACACCAGCAGCGAGGGGTTGGGGAAGGAGCCTGCGGACGCGGACGGCAAGCTCGAGTGGGGCAACGACGCGTTGCAGTTCACCATCAGGCGATCGTGCCTTGGGCGAGTCGTGCGTCCTCTTTCTCAATCCTACATCTCTGGGCACCAGGAGTGTCCAGATCCCCTCGTGGTGAGAGGGGTTCCAGATTCCAACGATGCGATCCATGTGGTCGGTACAGTCACGGCGGGTGCGGGACCGATTGGGCGACCCCGAATTGTCCAATTCATAACCACACAATCCTATGACTTCATCGAAAGAAACACTCATCCCCGACAAGCTGCTACTGGAGCATGCAAGAACTGCATTGGCCAAGTCACTTCTAGACGCGACCAACAGGTTCTTCGAACTCCATCTGGCTGCCCTTCTGGTAGATGCGCAGTTCTCCGTGCCCGACGACTATGTCGAGCGGGCGAAGGAGCTGCTCATTGGCTGGCAGGTACGCCTAGATCTCCGCGATGGACACGTGTTTGCGTGTTTCGTTGCGCCGGAGGAGCGGCAACCGGCTCTAGAGCCGTCGGAGGACCAACCCGAGCAGGGTTGAGCCGAGTAGTCTGGAACATCTGCTTGCCATGGGCCTCGGCCCCGATCGACGCGGGGTCGCCCGTCTCGGTTCACCTGTTCGCTATGCATGCCGACCCGGACGCTTCTGGGTTCAGGCTAGCTTTCTGTTTCACTCCCGGCGACGCTCATCAGAGAGTCGTCACGCAGCATCTGGCACTGCTCGTTCACGCGCTCCTTTGGATCGTGCTCGAGTCGCCGTTGCCTCGTCTCGTTCGTGGCGACACCCACCTGGCCTTGATCCGTGAACCAAACACGGTCGTCGCCTGGCGGGTCTCGAATCTATCGCAGATGCGGATCACTCGACTCCTGCAGAACCTCTGCTCTAGTCGGCTGGCCCACGCTGCTTGTCGCGCCAAGGATGTCTTGGGTGCCATCGACGAAGGGATGCGGGACAGAGCGCCGCTTGAGTCTGGGCTTCGGGGGCGAACTAGCCTCGTGGTGGATCTGTTGCGGTGCTTCCGCGTCGGTCGGGCCGATCGGCCCGAGGGAGGCTGAAGCGGTGTCGAGCCTCCGACGATATCTGCGCCTGATGTGGCGAGCTCAACTCACCGCAGAGAGTTTGCTGTGTCTGGATGAGGCTACCGAGGCGCTGCCTGCGCGAGATCAGGAGGCGCGTGAGTGGTTGCTCACCAACGTCAAGCCCATAGGCGAGATGGCGGGGGTAGTCGTGTGGCGGTGGGGGGACGTGGTGGCCACTTTGGGCAGTGGCGACGGGCCAGGGTCCGCGGCACTGCCCGGTACAATGCAACCAGATGACGATGAACCCCCGACCCCCCAGTCCCATCCCACCGGCTGGTGCACCTTCGATGAGGCCTGTCGCCACCTCGGCGTGGGACGGCGTACACTGCGCCGACTCATGGCCGAGACCCCGGATAATCTCGAGCGGCCGTGGGCCAATGTGGGCCAGGGGCGTCGCCCGTGCTTCCGCTTCAAGCGTGAAGCTATCGACTGTTGGGTAGAGGAGCTTGAACAATGGCGAGCATCGACCGCAAGAAGGGAACCAAGAGGTGGCGCGTCCGCTGGCGCCAGCCCAATGGCGAGCAGTGTCAGCGCACCGTCGCCGGCCACAAGAACGCGAAGCTCCTCCAGCAGGAAATCGAAGTGTGCGTCTCCAAAGGACGGCCTTGGAAGCCAGATACTCGAGTTGCGCCGGCACTGGTCGAAGTAGCAGATGCCTACCTCACCTGGAGCCGTCGTATCGCTGCTGCGGGCACGGTCGAACAGCGCGCCGTGGCCCTGACCATCTTCTGCGAGTGGGTCAAGCACAAGCGTCCAAACTGCCGTCTGGGCTTGGAGTGGCTCGACGTACCCGTTCTCGAAGAGCACTACGACTACCTCATCGAAGGGCGCGGCATCTCCCGACTCACCGCCAACGACCGAGTGCGTTTGCTCTGCGCCTGGTGGCGCTGGGTCTATGAGCGCAAGGAGTACCGCGACTTTGCCGAGTTCCCTGTCCGCATCGTGCTCCCTGACGCCCGCCCGGCCCTTGTCCCCGATGCCCCGACCTGGGCGGAGATGGACCAGGCGATTGATGCGACAAAGTCCTGGTATCGGCACCTTTTCATCGTCTTGCGTTTCACTGGCTTGCGACCTGGCCAGGCGATGCGACTGGAGTGGCGAGACTTCGACTTCGACAGGAAATTCCTGCGCATTCGTCCAGAGCTCGGCAAGACCAAGCAGGAGCGCTCCGGTCGCCTTGTGCCCGTCTCCAGCCACTTGATCGACGAGTTGGCAACCTGGGGGCCGCGGGAGGGCCTCCTAGTCGACTGTGGCCGGGCCGCTCCCCAGGGTCGCCACAACAGCAGCCGCACTATTCACCGCGGTGCCGCCAAGGCCATCTGGCTACGCACCGGCCTGCAATCTACGAAGTTTCGCCAGCCCTGTCACTGCTTCCGCAAGGGCTTCATCTCCGAGCTGGCGCGGGCTGGCGTTGACGGGGACGTGCGCAAGCATCTGGTCGGCCACGCCACCGGCGTGCACGGCGATGTCTACACCGTCTACTGGGCCCGGGAGAGGGCGTTACGTGAAGCTGTCGCCATGATCCCCGCGGTAGGGGAACTGGGACAAATCCTCCCGCTGTCGAAGGCGGGAGGTGTGGGCTGATGTGGGCCTGGTGTGGGCCATCGGTCCTGAAACGCTCTTCTGCGAGGAAATGCCATGCGCTATGACGGTCGGATTTTTCGGCCTCCATCCGAGGCAAATGCCTTCATCCTCCAGGCCACAATCGGCTGCTCCTGGAACCACTGCACCTACTGCGACATGTACCGCGAGAAGAGCTACCGAGTTCGGGAGCTCTCCGAGACACTAGAAGACCTGGAGACGGTCTCGGCCGTCGCTGGGGATCGGATCTCCAAGGTCTTTGTCGCCGACGGGGATGCGCTCGCGATGGGGCTCGACCACTGGCTGCCCGTCCTCGAGGCGGCAGCGGAAGGCTTTCCACGCCTGAAGCGGGTCAGCTGCTACGCGATGGCGAGCAACGTGCTGGAGAAGGGGCTCTCCGACCTCAAGAGGTTGCGCGAAGCTGGGCTATCGAGGCTCTATATCGGGCCGGAGTCCGGTGATGATCTGACTTTGAAACGCATCGCCAAGGGCTCGACCTTCGACGAGCACGTGTTGGCAGCCGCCATGGCTCGCGAGGCGGGCATGGAGATCAGCGTGATCGCGCTGCTCGGAGCCGGTGGAGTGGAGCGATCCGAGACCCACGCGGTGGAGACTGCGCGGCTCGTGACCGAGATGGACCCTGAGTTCTTCGCGGCTCTCACGCTCACCGTCGTGCCGGGTACAAGCATCGCCAAGCTGCGAGATTCCGGGCGTTTCGAGCTTCCCGATCGGCCGACCCTCCTGGGAGAGCTGCGGACAATGGTCGACCTGGCTCGCCCTACAGACGCGCTCTTCCGCACCAATCACGCCAGCAACTATCTACCCTTGGGTGGGCGCGTTCCCGCAGACCGGGAGCGCATTCTCTCGGTCATCGACGCGGCGCTCGCGGGCCAGATCGCACTTCGACCCGAGTATACGCGGGGGCTATAGGTCAAGTCCGGAGTCAAACCCATGGGCTGTGAGCTGTCGTACATATTCCCCAGGTTTCGAAGGGCCGTCGGGGGTAACTGCGAATTGTGTAGGTTTCACCAACATATGTTCGTCAGTTTACAGGTCATAAGTGCAGAAGGAGGACTTGACCGGTAACTGTAGAGTCAGGCCGGACCCCAGTCGTGGATGGTCGAACTCTCGGTCAATAGGGCCTCGGCGAACCGGCCAATGGCGTCGCCGGCTTCGGGATCGAGGTCGATGAAGGAGACCCCGCAGCCGCTGCGCTCGCCCTCTGGCGCCCTCCGGATCCACCGGACCACTCCCTCGCAGGCGACGTGCGGGAAGTTGGGGATCGACAGCTCGAGATGCACCTTCTGGGTGGTCTTCGGAGGGTCGAGCAACAACAGGCGGATGCCGCTCCGAGAGATGTTCTCCGACAGGGCAGTCGTTGTCTTTCCGTTCCACGTCACTCGCACGCCGATCACCATGCCGGCGCGCGGATCCATGCGTCCAGACTCGGTCGGTTCTTCGATCTCGGCATCCTCTGTGGGCTCCACCAGGTCGAGTAGGAGGTCACCGAAGTCCTCCACGTTGGTGTTCGCGACCTGGAGCGCCTTCTCCTGTGACCGGACCGTCCTCTCGGCCGCGGCGGCGCGGGTCTTGAGGGCCTCCACCTGCTCAGCCAGGGTCCGAGTCAACTTCTGAAGGCTCGACCGCTCGGCGAGAGCACTCTGGAGGCGGTGCAGGAGCTCTAGACGGGGCTGGTTCGAGGCCAGGATGCCGATCGCGTCCCGCTCCTCGCTCGTCATTCGGTCCCAGATGTCCTGACGCAGAAACGTCGGCCTCGGATTTCCCATCGCGGCATTATGCCTCAGGTCCGCCAGAGCGGCGAAAGCACGTGCTGCACGGAGAGCACCGAGAGGCTGTTCCCGACGAGCTTGTAGGCCCGCCGGCGGTCGAGGTCGGCGGGGAAGGAGAAGCCGCTCGGAAAGTGGTGGAGGCGCAGGATCTCATCCGGGGAGAAGTGCCGGACGCCACCGGCATCGCGCAGATAGGAGCCGGCGTAGACGGGGCTCTTTCCATAGGCTGAGGTGAAACAAAAGGTCTCCGGCCAGGGAGCGTCGACCTCTGTCACGGGCAGCGCGTGGGCGTAGCGGTCGAGGAGCGGCTGGTCGAGGTAAAGCGACGGTTCCGGGTGTGGATCGAGGTAGGCGGAGAGCGGTCGGTCGTGGCGCTCCGGCTCCTGCCAGGGCTGAAGATCGTCCTGGGAGGCCAGCAAGTAGTACCGTCGGCGCTTGTTCGGCACGCCAAGCGCCGCGTGGCAGAGGATTTGCTCTTTCCAGTTGTATCCAGCACTATCGAGCGTCTCGCAGAGCTTGCGGTGGGCGCGGGAACCCTCGAAGGTGGGCACGTTTTCAAAGCCGAGGTGCTTGGGGCGTACCGCTTCGACCAGGCCGAGGAGATGCAGGAGGGGACGGCAGCGAGGGTCGTCCACATCCCGTTGTTGTCCCCGCACGGTGAAGGGCTGGCAGGGCGGAGACATCCACCACAGCTCGGCGCCGAGATCCCGCAGCTGTCTGGGTTTGACGCCCATGACGTTCCAGCGGCGGGTCGGGTGGGCGAAGTTGTGCCGATAGACGCGGTCGGCGTACTCGTTCTGGTCGATCGCCGTGACGATCTCGACACGGTCGGCGGCGGCGGCCGCAAAGCCGCCGATGCCGGAGAAGATCTCGAGGGCTCTCAGCCGCCCGCCGACATGTAGCCGGTCAGTATGCCGCTGAAGAGGGCGAAGAGGATCGCTATGAAGACGATCACGCCGATCATCGTATTCCGGTTCGACCCCTCCGCCGGTTGGGGAGCGAGCACCGCCGCCTGGGGGGCCGGCACGACAGACTCGGCGCCCGTCGCCATGCCCGTCTCGAGGCGCTCGATGACCGATTCGGCGGATTCTGGCCTTTGATCGGGGTATTTCGCCAGGAGTTGTAGGACCAGCGCGTCGAGCCATGGGGGAATGGGCTGCGGCGCGATCTTGGAAGGGGCCTCGGGGGTGACCGTCATGTGCATCTGGAGAACTCGGAGCGGACGCTCGGGATCGGTGAACGGGAGCTGCCCACAGAGGATCTGGTAGAGCACGACGCCGAACCCGTACAGGTCGCTGCGGTGGTCGAGTTCCTCGCCGCTGATCTGCTCCGGGGAGACATGCGACGGGGTGCCGACCATGATCCCCGAGGCTGTAACCCTCGCGTTTGATTCGCCAGAAGCGGCGGAAAACGTCGCGATTCCGAAGTCGAGGACCCGGACCACATCGGTGTCCCCGTACAGCTCCATGAGCATGACGTTCTCGGGCTTCAGATCCCGGTGGATGACGTGCTCTTTGTGGGCCGCATCGAGGGCCTTGAGAACCTGGAGCCCGATGTTGACGGCGACGTCGACCGGCAGGAACTGGTCACGATCGATCCGGTGCTGCAGCGACTCGCCGTTGAGGAGCTCCATGGCGAGGTAGAACTCGCCGTCCTCGGCCTGTCCGAAGTCGTAGACGCTGATCACATTGGGGTGACCGATGCGCGATGTGGTCTTCATCTCGCGGTTGAAGCGCTTGACCACGGTCTCGTCTTCGGCCAGGTGCTGGTGGATGACCTTGAGCGCGACCATGCGGTCCATCTTGACCTGTTTGGCCTTATACACCGCTCCCATGCCGCCGACGCCCAGCAGCTCGACCACCTCGTAGCGGCCGTCGAACATCTTCCCCACATAGGGATCGGGCTTCTCGTAGACTTCGCGGCGGTCGGACATGTGGCCGCAGTATCGCACAACCCAGTGAGCGCAATGGGCGCTTTCCGCAGCGCTGGGCCCAGGGTATACCGTTCGTGGCCAGGAGGGCGCTGTGTGGGCACGATACGGTTTGATGGCTCTGGTGATCGCGTCGGTTGCCTGTGAACCGGCGGTCGAAGATACCGAGCCGATCTTCGAGTTCACGGCCATGGAGACCGAGGTCCACGATCTCGTCAACGCCCATCGCCAATCCATCGGCCTCGCCCCACTCACTGAAGAGCCCGCCATCGGCGTCGAGTCACGCATCCACAGCGACAACATGCTCGCCGGCACGACGAAGTTCGGCCACGACGGCTTCGACGGCCGCGCCGACCGCATCGGAGCGTCCGTGGCTTGGGTCGCGATCGGCGAAAACGTAGCGACCAACATGGGTTATGCGGACCCGGTCGCCACGGCTGTCGAGGGGTGGCTCAACAGCCCGCCCCACAAAGAGAACATGGAGGGCGACTTCAACCTCGCCGGCGTTGGGATTGCGGAGACCGACGGGTACTACTACTTCACCCAGATCTTCGCCCTCGTGCAGTAGCTAGTCGCCTACGCCCTCGAGGATCAGCTCCCAGTCCATGGTCGTGCCGTTCGGCCCCATCCACGGCAAGATCACCAGATAGTAGTCCTCCTCGGGGACAAAGGCGCCGTAGCCACCGCCGAGCTCGGGTTTGTCATAGGTCACCAGCCAGTCCAGCGGCTCGCCTGTGCTGTCGTAGATGATCGCGTCGAGATCGGCATCGCCCTCGGACCAGTCGAGGTTGAAGTAGAGCAGCTCGGTGACGGGGACCTGGAACTTGAACAGATCGTGGTCGTGGACCCAGTCGGCGGAGTCGGACGTAAACGGCGTGGTGCCGCGAAGGATATCGACCTCGCCCGGCACCGAGAGCACGCCGAGATCGTTGGCGTTGCCCATATCTGCCGGATCGAGCTCCCAGCTCGCATACGTGACGGAGTCGGCGTCGTTGGGCTCTTGCTCGGTGAACTCCTGCCCGATCACGAGGGGCGCGAAGCTGTCGACCACCAGCTTGCTGGCGCTGTACACGATGGTGTCGTCGAGAGAGTTGCTCTTCGCCTCCTTGTCGAGCACGACCTTGACGGGCTTGGAGCTGTACCAGGTGCCGGCTGGCAGCGGCAGGTTCAGGCTGGCCCAGTCCCCGGCAAAGAGCCACGCCTCCTCGAGATCCTCGTCGTAGGTGGTCTTTTCCTTCTTGTCGTTGGTCGTCGTGACACTGCGAACCAGGAAGATGTCGTAGGAGCCGGTCCAGATCCAGCCATCGGCCGCCGTGCCTCCCTGGAAGGCGTGCACGTTTGTCCCACCGACGGGGAAGCCGCGGTCGTTGATGTCGTCGCTCTGCCAGGCACCGACCTTGAGCCCCGATCCGTCGGGATGAAGGCCAGTCATCGTCAAGATCCAATCGGTGTTTCCGGACCCACTCACCCCGCCCGTGTGCACCGCGTAGTTCGACCCCAGCATCAGACAGAGCGCGATGCTATCCGAGCCGGTGACGTCGAGGGTCTGGAAGACGATCGGACCCTCGGAGGGACCGTTCCCGACGATGACGTCCAAGTCGAGGATGTCGATCCGCACCGTGGCGCCGGGGTCGGCGACATCCAAAGTGAACGTGCTGGCCATGGTTCGCGGCAGGGAAGTGCCGGTATCACCGGTGAGGATCTCGTCGAAGACGTACTCGTCGGGAGTGCAGCCCTCGTCGGGGAAGGCGGGGGGCGGGTTGATGCGGAACCAGTCCTGGTCCGAGGTGGGGGCAAAATCGTCGCCATTCATCCCGAAACCGGTGGTTTTCCCTAGGATCTGGGTCACTCCGTACGCGAGGGGCTCGATGACGACGGCGTTGCCCAGGGTGCCGTTGGCGTTGTCCTTGGTCTCCTCGATTTGGGTCGGGGGGACCTCGACGGAACCCTCGATTGTGGAGTTGTCGAGGGCGGGCTCCAGACGGATGCAGGAGGCGAGTGCGAGAATGGTGATCATCAGAACTCACCCCCGGCATAGATCTGGATTCGGCGAGGGTACTGTCTGTCCACGGTGCCTCCGTAGTTTCGGCCGGACGTGCGGACCGAGGTTGGAGTCCGAGAATTCAACATGTTGAACCAGTCGACGCCCAGGTTCCACGAGGCTCGATCAGCGTACTCGAACTCGGCGCCGGTCCGCAGATCGACCTTTGAATACCAGGGCAGTCGGTCCACGTCGAAGCCCAGCGTCGCGTAGTTGTTGTTGGTCGCATAGTGCTCGTTGTACAGCAACTCTCGGTAGGGAGAGCCAGACTGCAGCACCCCGTTCCAGCCTAGCGTGAAGCCGCTCTTGATCTTCCCGCCGAGGTTGACCTGGGCATAGGTCCAGGACCCGGCGAGCTTGAAGTTGTGGCGGATGTCGTGGTCGAGGAAGCCGACTTCGTACTCCCGCTGCTCGGGAATATCCAGGGCATAGCTCGCTTGATCGTAGCTGTTCGTTCCGACCGAGCGCGACCAGGTGTAGGAGCCCAGAGTGGTCCAGTTCTCGGACCAGTCCTTGTTCAGGACGACCTCGAAGCTGGTGTAGTTTGTGAACGAGCCGTTTGGGGTGCGCAGGCGATAACGATCGACCCCGGTGCCGTCGCGGCTGCCGATGACCTCTTCCCCGGCGTCGTCCCAGATGAGGTTCACCTCGTCGTCTTCCCAGAACCGGCCGGCGTGCTCGTAGATGAAGGTCCCGTGGATGGAGAGCCGACGCCCGAGCTCCTGTGAGATCCCCAGGTTGTATTCGTCCGAGAACGGATTGCGGAGTGGCCCGTGCACGAGGAAGGCGCCCGCCACCTCGCTCTCGGTGTCGGTGAGATCCCACTCCTCCGCCTCCGCGTCCCAGCCAACCGTGCGGGAGCCGCTCGCGGTGCGCCGGAGCAGGTCGGAGATGATCAGGAAGCCGCTGTCATAGAATCGGCCGTAATAGCCGTGAACTGCGGTCTTTCCCTTGCCGGTCAGGTCGTATGCGGCCCCGAAGCGTGGGGCGGTGGTGAGCTGGTTGAAGACCGTGTCTTTCTGGTCGTCCTGGAGCGTTGTGTAGTCGAAGCGCAGCCCGGGTCGCAGTGTCACGCGTTGATGGGGCTTGTAGACGTCCTGGACGAACGCGGTGGAGATCTGTCCGGTGAGCACGACCTCGAAGTCGTCGTCGTAGATGGTGAGCAGGTCGGGATGGTAGGCGCCGAGCCGGTTTGGATTGGAGTTGTTGGTCGTGTAGGAGGGCTCGCCGATCGTCGAGGACCCCGGGAAGCCGTCGTCGCTGATCATGTTCTCGAACTGCAGCCCGACCTTCGCCTCGTGCTCACCGAGGAGGTCCGCAAACAGCGTCGCGCTCGTGTTTGCCGACATGCGATAGCGCTTTGCGTAGTAGATGTAGGGACTCTCGCCGCTCGAGAAGTCGTCCGCACTCGAGCCGTACCAGCGCTCGGTGACGCGCTCGCCCAGGTACTCCATGCCGACGAAGCTGTGGGCGCATTGTTTGCCATCTTCGGTGAATTCCTGGCAGTGCTTCCAGAGCACCGAGTGCGCGTCGATGTAGGACCGCTGCATGTACAGCTGGCTCTCGACGATGACGTTGTCGCTCGGTGTGAACTGGTGCCCGACGGTTGCGACCCAGCCTCCCTGGTTCTGGACCATCTCGGCGGAAGGCAGGGTGTACGCGTTCTGTTCGGTGTTCTCGATCCAGGTTGGATCGGTCTGCAGGTCGAACCAGAACCGATGCCGTGGGGTCGGCTGGATGGTGATCTTCCCGAACAGGTACAGGGAGCGCCAGTCCATGGGTACCATCGGGAAGCGCTTGAGCCTCCTCGGGATCTCGTTGGAGTCGATGCTGATGCGACTGATTGCTCGGTCTCCCTGGGCACTGGTGAAGAACCAGATCTTGTCCTCGAGGATCGGACCGCCAAAGGTGAACGCGAGCTGCTCGGAGATGGTGTCGTCGAACACGTCTCCCGCGTCGAGCTCCTTGGCGAGGATCATGTCGGCGTTCTGGTAGTAGGTGTGGGCGCTGGCTTCGAACTCGTTGCCGCCGGACTTGGTGACCAGGTTCACCGCGCCGCCGAGGGCGCGGCCGTACTCGGCGTCCATGCCACCCGTGATCACCTGGATGGAGTCGATGGCGTCGTAGTTGATGTTCATCGAGAAGGTGTTCGTCACCGGGTCCGTGACGTTGATGCCGTCCATATAGTACTGATTTGAACTGTAGAATGATCCATGCATGTTGGAGTTGCCGCCGCCGACCACTCCCGGGGCGACCGCCATGGCCGACTGATAGTCGCGGGCCTCGTTGGGCAGGTTCTTCAGGAATTCCTCGCCTAGAGTGACGCCTGTTCCGACGTTCTCGACGTCCACGGCTGGTGCTTCGCCAATGACGGTGATCTCCTCGTCCGCCGAGCCCTTCTCGGGAAGCTCGATGTCCACCTGCAGCGTCTGGGCGATCTGGATGCGGATCTCGGGCGACTGCCAGGTTCGAAAGTTCGGGTGGCTGGCGGTGAGGACATACTCGCCCGGCGGCAGGGGCGTGAAGCGGTAGCGCCCGCTGTCGTCGGTGCTCGCCTCGCGATCGCCCTGGAGGGAAGGGGACGTCAGAACCATGGGCACCCGGGGCACTGCCAGCCCGGACTCGTCAGTCACGGTGCCTTTGATGGTCGCGTTGAGATCGACTGCAAGGGCAGGGAGAGCGACTGCGAGGCAGAGAACCGCAGCGACTACCTGGAGGAACAGAGAGCGCATACGCGGCTCCGAATCGGAATGCGCCGGTATACACATCTGGGGCGACAAAGACAAGTCTCTGGCCCCTGCGGTAGGCTGGTTGGCCGGAGAACTGAATGGCATCCATCCGCCCCTTGATCGTCGCCGCCGCCATCCTCAGCGGTGCGGCGCTGACCGGCTCGACGATGTCCTACTACGAGGAGTCGCTACCTTCGACGATGAACCCGCTGTTTGCGCGGACCATGGTCGATCGACGCGCCCAGGAGCTGGTCTTCGATCGGCTCTACTACCGGTCGGCTGTGACCAGTGAGATCAAGAGCCGGGTGGTGGAGAGCGAAGAGGTCCTCGAGGGTGGCATCAAGCTCGCAGTGACCCTGAAAAAGGGCATCAAGTGGCACGACGGCCAGGACTTGGTGGCGTCGGACGTCTGCTTCACCATCGACGCGATGCTTGATCCGGGCACGCCGTCGCAGATGGCAAAGGCCTATCGCGAGGTGATTGCGGGGTGTGAGGCGGAGGACAAGAAGTCGAAGGCCACCGTGACCTTCACAAAGCGCTTCTACAATCCCACCGAGCGCCTGACCTTTCCGGTACTTCCCAGCCATGTCTTTGACGGTCAAACGGCCATTCCGCCCGATCACGAGTTCTCGGCGCGTCCGGTCGGCACCGGTCCGATGAAGGGATCCCAGGGTCGGAGGGAGGTCCGCTTCACGGCGACGCCGAATATCCACCACAACGCCAAGATCGGCGTCCTGAGCATGGGAGAAGGCGGCGATCCGCTCGTCCAGGTCCGCACGCTGTTGAACGGCGGTGTACAGGGCGTGATCACCGTCGCGCCGCCTTTCCGGCCCGATGTCGCCGCGACCGATGACGTCGCGCTCAAGTCCTACGATCTCCGGAGTTGGTGGTACATCGCGGTGAACGTGCATCGCGGCGCACTGGCCAAGCTCGAGGTCCGCCAGGCACTGAACCACGCCATCGACCGGTTCGAGCTCCGACGCCTCACCATGGGCTATGACCCCGACGATATCGTCCAGCCCTGCCAGTTCATCTCAGGTCCATTCATCCCTTCGTCCCCCTATTACAACAGGTCGGTCAAGGTCGGGGAACGCGCAGATATCGCCAAAGTGCGCGAGCTGATGACAACCGCAGGCGCCACGGAGCAGCATGGCCTGTGGACCATTGACGGCGAGCCCGTGAACCTGAAGATCGGCATGAATGCGCCGCTGGATCTCGAGGCCCGCGACCTGCTCAACCAGATCGGCAACCAGCTGCAGTCGAGTGGGTTTGGGCGCCAGGTCTACAAGGTGAGCGCCGACGACTGGAACAAGAAGGCCGTCACTGGCCGCCTGAACGAGGAATACGACCTTCTCATCGGCAAGTGGTCCTTTGGCGTTGTCGAGGATGTGAGCCCACTCTTCGAAACCCGTGAGGGTGGGAAGGGGTCGCTGAATATCTTCAACTACTCCGACGAGAAGGTCGACGAGTTCATGTCCAGCTTCGAGGTCGCCGCGACCGATACCGACGCCCAGGACGCCTTCCACGAGCTCCACCGCTACCTCTCGAAGGAGCTGCCGTACTTGTTCCTGTGGAAGCTCGACACCAAGAGCGCTTGGCGTATGGAGGTCGGGCGCAACACGATCACGCCGTACTTCTACTTCACCGAGTTCGATAGCTGGACGTACTCGGCACCGTGAAGGTTCTGGTCATCGGTGCCGGCGCGATCGGTCAAGTGTTCGGTTATTCCTTCGCTATGGGCGGAGCAGATGTCACGTTTCTGACCCGTCCGAAGTACGCGGAGGCGGCCAACGCCGGCTTCGTGATCTACCCAATGAACCGCGGTTCTTCGACGCGGCACACGCCGATTCGCTTCACCCAGTACGAAGTGGCGACCGATCAGGACGAAGCGATGCAGGAGCGCTGGGACCTGGTCGTGCTCGCGATCTCGTCGGTGGCACTGCGATCTGGAGACTGGTTCGACCGACTCTGTGCTTCGCTCGGCGATGCCCAATTGCTTTCCCTGCTGGCCGGCTCCGATGATCCCGTCCATATCTTGGAGCGCCTACCGGCCGAGAAAGTCTCGTGGGGTATGCTGTCCGTGATCAGCTTCCAAGCTCCACTTCCGGGCCAGGATCTCCCGGAGCCGGGGTTCGCGTTCTGGTTTCCGTGGCTGTCGTCGTTGGCTTTCAGCGGTCCCGATCCGGTCACGCCGAAGCTGATGGCCGTCCTGAAGAAGGGCGGAATGCCGGTGAGTCGGACCGACAGTGTGGAGCGGAGTGTGGCCCACGCTGGGGCGATCCTCGACAAGACCATCAGCGCCTTGGAGTGCTCGGGATGGACGTTTGCCGGACTCCGGGCCGATCCGGAGCTGTTGTCCTTGGCCGTGGCGGCGATGGGGGAGTCCTGGGCGCTTGCAAACGCCATCTATGGGATGAAGACGCCGCTGCCCATGCGGCTGATCCGAAGCGTTCACCTGAGGATGCTGCTGCGCTTGGCTCCGTGGGTCATGCCTTTCGACCTGGAGCGCTTCTTTCACTTCCACTACCACAAGATCGGCGAGCAGCATCTCCTCCAGCTGCGCACACAGGTCCAGATGTGCGAAGAGAAGGGGATTGAAAACCCCGCTATGCGTGAGTTCCTCGAACGCCTGGAGCGATCCAGGGGGCTAGGCTAGGGCCTGAGCTTGTGCAGGGGAACGACCCGCGGCCACGGTAGTGACGACGCGATCCGGGCGCCGGCGCGATGGGGCCAGGCCAGGCGCGCCACGTCGTGGGTGACGTACAGACCACCCACCCACAGGGTCAGAGAGAGCGCACCCGGCGGGGTCTGCCCGAGCATGGCGAGGATCCCGATCGCGCCGACCAGAGCCACGACGCCGAGGACGGCCCAGAACGACCCATGTGCGATGGCGGCGTGGGCGGCACGAATGGAAGCCACACGCTGGGTGATCCGGTCGTAGAGCGCCTCGTCGGTGTGCTCTGGCAGCTCGGCATCGGCGGAGATCGCGTCGAGCCGCTCGCAGTGACGGCCCCACAGTGCGCGCACGCTGGCGTCGAGGGTCTCTGAATACAGCCCGCCCCAGGGGTGATCTGCTCCGGTCAGCCACTCGGACTCTCCGCGGATGATCGCGGCACCCTCGCGCTCTTCTTCGGTGAGGGAGGAATCCCAGTGCCCGACGTCCCCTCCCGGCCGCCCGCGCCGCAGCAGGGTCTCGATGATCCGCCCGTTCTGGAGGATCGTGCGGAAGGCGAGGTGATGAACCCCGCGGTGGAAGTTGACCTCGGCGAACGCGTCTCCTTGGGGGCTGCGCATCAGCAGGCCATCGCTGGAGACGGCTTCGAAGCTGAGCGCATCGAGAGCGTCGATGTTCGTCGGGGCGGTCATCACTGAGGGCTACGACGCGCCCGCGCCCGAAATTTCAGCCGGACTCGACTGAGGTCTGCCGCAGGTCTCCGGTCCAGAGCTGGCCAGCGCACATCATGCCGAACAGACGCAGGTCGCAGACCATCGACCACGCAGGGAAGCGGAAAGTCACGGGTTTGTTGCCCTCGAAGTTGAAGTGACCGACCCACGCGCACACGTACGCGAACAGGATCCCGAAGGACATCACGGTGGGCGCGGCGACGAGCAGGGCGACGATGATCAGGGCGCCGGGGACAAAGGCCGCGCGATAGGGCTCCACGAAGCGGATGGCGATCCCCAGTACGATCAGGGAGTAAATGGCCGCTGCGACCATGGGGAGGGTGCTCAGCCAGAAGCTTGTGATGAGCGCGGCGATAAACCCGCTTGTACCGAGGAAATGCAGAGCTCTGGTCGTTGGGTCCGCGTGCTCGCTCAGGTAATAGGGCCAGAACTCACTGAGGGTTCGCGCTCGTGAAGTCATGGTTCTCTCCTCCCATGCCATACGCTGAGTACAGGGCCCCCTTACACGGGTCCATTGCGTGGACGTTCCCTTGACGAAGCTGGACTTTCCCTTGACGTTTTCAGCCACCGCCCCGAACGGGCTGTGGCTCGTGGTGTGGCTTGTGGCAGCACTTGGCACCGCCTGTGGGGACGCTTCGACGGAATCGGACGATTCCACAGATCCGACAACAACGCCGCCGACGACGACAGAGGATCCCGGGGCGGTGGCTGACGTGATCGGGGTGAGCGCTACCGGTAGCGATGGTGCCTGGACCTTCGCGGTGACCATTCGCAGCGACGAGACTGGCTGCGATCTGTACGCGGACTGGTGGGAGCTGGTGACACCGGAGGGAGATCTTGTACATCGGCGAATCCTCAACCACAGTCACCCCGACGATCAACCGTTCACCAGGTCGAGTGAGGAACCGGTGGACGTCGTGTCGACTCTGGAGTTGTATGCACGCGCCCACCTGGCGCCGGGTGGGTATGTCGGCAGCGTCTATGGCGGAACCATCGATGGTGGCTTCTCGGAGACACCCGTGACGGACGGTTTCGCCGCTGATCTCGAATCAGTTGCCCCCCAACCGAATGGTTGTCTGTTCTGATTGCTCCATTTCGAAACATTCTGTCACGATGACGGCCGTTTCGGTAAAAATGTAGCTTCTCGCGTGAGAATGCAGTCGGATTTCAGCCGATATCAGACGGAACCAGAGCCCCAGCCATTCAAAGAGACTGGTCAATCGTTTGCAAGGTCGGGTTTCCAGGGCTAATCTCCGGCCGACCCCCAAGGACGCTCGTTGAGCGACCCGTTGCTATTTTGATGAGGAGAGGCCGTCACAATGAAAAAGATCGTAGCCCCCCTGTTCGCTGTTGTTGCACTCACCCTGTCTTCGGGCACGGCGATGGCAGCCGACTGTGCTGGACTGAGTGGAAAAGAGCTGAAAACCTGTGAGAAGGAGGCCAAGAAGGCTGCCAAGGCCAACAAGGCCGCGAACAAGGGCGTCGCTATCAAGCCGTCCGAGGTCGACCCGTCCTGGACCAACATGGACACCGACGACACCAACCCGTTCAACACGCTCGACTACAGCGTTCGCTTCGACGCGACCGGTATCGACCAGATTGACGCGTACCTGAAGAAGGCCGCGGTCATGAAGGGCAAGCTCGTGTTCACCCGCTACGTCGTTGACCAGGCTGCGTCCGGCAACGTCGCGCTGGTTGGCTCGGCTGGCCCCGCGCTGGTCAAGGCCCTGGCTGCGCTCCCCACCGACGCCCAGGCGCTCGTGGGCGAAGGCAACGAGCTCGTCGGCAACCTGCCGAAGATCCTCGCTGGCCCCGATGCCATGAAGATCCCGAAGGTCACGACCGGTATCAAGGGTGCCATCACCAACCTGACCACCGCGATCAAGGAAGCTCCGGCCGCCGCGAAGTCCCTCGGTGACCTCGTTTCGAACCCGGGCGCCGCCGCTGCTGGTGCTGCTGGTGCCGCTGCTGGCGCAGCCGGTGACAAGGTTGGCGACGCCATCCCGAATCCGTGCACGCCGTAAACTGAATCTCGCGAGTATTCGCGAAAGGCCTGGTAGGAATCCCCTACCGGGCCTTTTTTCTCAGTCCAGAATGGCAGCCAGCCCCGTCGAGGTCTGCGGTCGTGTTTCTGTGACGGTCAAAATACCGCGTCAGGAAAGGGCGCTGGTGCGGCTAACCGCGTTAAGGCGTCAGTTCATTCCTGGAGGCAGGCCTTGGAAGAGGTCGAGTTCAGTCGCGATATTCGCGTCGTCCTGATCCCAGATGGCTACGAGATCCCGGTCGAAGCGGGGACGGGGGGCTGGATTACCCAGGTCCTTGGCGGTAACTACACCGTGCAGATCGAGACGGGTCGCCTGGTGCGTGTTGCCGCTCGCGATGCAGATGCGATCGGCAAAGAGGCCATCCGTCCCGCTGTGGTCGACGACAACCCCGATGCTGCAGTGGATCTCGAGCAGCTCTGGGCGGCGCTCAAGGACTGTTACGATCCCGAGATCCCCCTGAACATCGTCGACATCGGATTGATCTACGATGTTCGGCTCTCCAAGCTGGATGTTGGCCATCGCGTCGAGGTCGACATGACCCTGACTGCTCCAGGCTGTGGCATGGGCCAGATCCTCGCCGACGACGTAGAGCGAGCGGTGCGCGGGATCGCGGGCATAGCGGAAGCCCAGATCGAGCTGGTCTTCGACCCGCCCTGGACACCGGAGCGAATGAGCGAGGCAGGCCGCCTCGAGCTGGGGATGTTCTTCTAGACCGATGACAAGCTAGCCCCGCATCTGGCAGTCTCTCGGAGACGTCTATGTAGGGGGTTGAATTGGCAGCGGAGTTTCCCTGTCCTGGGTGCGGGGCAGAGCTGAAGTGGAAGCCGGGGTCCGACAGTCTCGAATGCCCATATTGCGGCACAAAGGCGTACAATCCCGATGAGTCGGTCGAGGCGACCGGAGAAATCGTCGAGTATCGGCTCGAGGACGCCGCCGTCAGTGCCGCTACCGGCTACGGCACCGAGACCGTCAGCAACAAGTGTGCGGTGTGTGCGGCTGTGAGCGATCACCAGCCCGAGCTGGAGGCGGCGGAGTGCCCCTTCTGTGGGAGCACGCAGCTGCTGGACGGGGGCGGTGAAGGCATGATTCGCCCGGAATCCGTCTTGCCATTCGAGGTTGAGAAGAACGACGCAGCCCGAGCCTTTCGGGACTGGCTCGGTGGGCTGTGGTTCCGCCCGAGCGCCCTCAAGAAGCAAGCGCAGCTCGAAGGGATCATCGGTGTGTACATCCCTTGCTGGACCTTTGACGCCGCCGCTGCCAGCAAGTGGAAGGCGGAGGCGGGATACCACTACCAGGAGGAGGAGGAGTACACGACCACCGAGGACGGCGAGGAGGTCACGAAGACGCGCACAGTCACCAAGACCCGATGGGAGCCGGCGAGTGGCGCCCACAGCGGGAGCTACGACGACTGGCTGGTCCAGGCCTCCAAGGGGCTCGACCAGCGGGCGATCAAGGGAATGCTCCCGTTCGAACTCAAGAAACTCAAACCCTACGATGCGCGCTTCCTGTCGGGATTCCGAGCCGAGCGCTACAACATCGATCTGCACAGTGCATGGGAGACCGGTCAGAAAGAGCTGCACGGACAGGAAACGAGCGCCTGCCGCCAGCTCGTCCCGGGAGACACTCAGCGCTCTCTTAGCGTCGACACCTCCTTCTCCGAGGTGCACTTCAAGCACACCTTGCTGCCGGTCTGGGTTGCGGCCTATCGGTTCGAGGGCGAGGTCTATCGGTATCTGGTGAATGGCCAGACCGGGAAAGAGACCGGTGATGCGCCTATCTCGAAGTGGAAGGTCTTCTTCCTCATCCTGTCGATCCTCACGGCCATCATGCTCTGTTTCGGCGGTGTCAGCGTGGTCGGAACGGTCGGCGCCCTCGTCGGCGGGGGCTAGCACTCAATGCGGCCGGGAGTCGCCCACCTCCGCGATGGCCTTGGCGACTACCGGATTCAGATAGACGGCGGCGTGGTGAGCGGCCGTTGCGGCGTGCAAGCAGTCCGTGGGTTCGAGGCCTCGAGCGATTTCTATCCACGCACGCTCGATGTGGGCGAAGGCGCGATCTCGGGTGTTCTCGGGGGCCAGGCCCTCGACGCAGGCTGAGAGGACCTCTTCGGCGGTGTCGAGGTCTCCGACCAGGCGGGCGACGCGCCCCAGGTACAGGTCGGCGATGGCCGCCAGCTCTGGGCCCACCCGTTCGGCCGCCGCGCGCTGCCGGAGGTGCAGGGTCTCTGCTTGCGCAAAGTGGCCCTTCGCTGCTGCAATCTGCCCGAGGATGCAGAGCGCCCCCGCTTCGCGTGTGGGCAGCGACAGTTCTTGGGCGATCTTCAGGGCGCGCTCTGCGTGTCGCTCTGCGTCGGCCGTCCGGTCTTCTTCCAGGGCGATGGTCGACAGCTCGACGGTCACATCTGCGGTCCACTTGTGGTCGCCCACGACGGCTAGCAATGTCAGGGCGTTCTGCGACAGCCCCTTTGCCTCTGCCAGGCGGCCCTCGGTGTGCAGATGGCGCGCGATGCAGAACATCGAGTGGCCTTGGTAGCGATGGTGTCCGACCTCGCGGAAGATCTGGAGCGCCTCTGCGTAGACCGCGTGGCTATCGGCCGAGCGCCCGAGCTTATGCAGGATGATTGCCCTGTTTGCCTGGACGATGCCCTCGCCGATACGATCGCCGATCTCCCGGTTCAGAGCCAATGCGCGGCCATAGGCGGTGAGCGCCCGCTTCTCCTCTCCGTTGTCGGCCTGGATGTTGGCGAGCTGGTTGAGAGCGCGGGCCTCCCTCATCCGGTCCCCGAGACTGCGAAACGCGGTGAGCGCACGTTTCACGCTTTCTTCGGCTGTGTAGCGGTTGTTGCGCTCTTGGTCGATGCGCGCCAGTCCCATGAGCGCGCGGGCTTCGATCCATGTGTCATGGGTCTCGATCGCGAGATCGAAGGCCTCGGCAAAGGACGCCTGACTTCGCTCGAGATCACCGATTCCGGCGTATCCGAAGCCGATGAGGCACAGCACACGACCCAATCCGCGGGGCTCTTCCTGATTCCGGCGGATGACCAGGGCCTCGTCGAAGAGATCGACGGCGTCCTGGAGGCGCCCCACCGTTCGGGTCACTGCACCGAGGTTCTCGAGGCTCTGGGCTTCTCCCTCGACATCGCCGAGCTCGCGGGCCTCGCGGAGCGCATGCTGGAGCTCGATCATGGTCTCGTCGTTGAGGCCACGCGGCATGAGCACCTGATGCGCCAGCTCGTTCCGAGCGAGGACGAACTCCGGCGTCGGATCAGTGAATAGACCCAGGTAGGTCCGATAGAATCGCTCGCTATCCTCGTGGGCATATTGGCTGGCAGCGCGGCGAGCTGTGGCCAGATACCGTTCTCTCGCTTTGTCGAGGTTGCCGGCTTTGTGCCAGTGGTTTCCGAGTTCGGCCAGGTGTCCGACGAGGTCGCCTTCGAGGGCCGCCTCGATGGCTGCGGCCGCCTGCCCGTGGAGGTGGGCGCGCTGTGTGACGTCGATCTGCTCGTACGCGACCTCTCGGACCTTGTCGTGAACAAAGCGCAGCTGACCGTCGGCATCCTCCATGACCTGTTTCTCGAGGAGCTCTGCCACCGCCGATAGCCAGACACCCTCCTCGGTCCCGTCGAGGGCGTGCAGCACGTCGGGATCGGCTTCTCGACCGAGGACCGCGGCGATCTCGGACAGGGCTTGTGCCTCCGGGCTGAGTCGGACAAGGCGCCTGCTGACGAGACTGCGGAGCGGACCAGGAAGCGGGATGTCGTCGAAGGGTGAGTCTTTGGCCCCGGCGATCTGCCAGCGTCCTCCTGCGGGTCGCTGCAGGATCCCTTCGTCCACCGCCATCCGCAGGTATTCCGCGACAAAGAAGGGATTTCCCTCGGAGTGTTTCGCGAGGAAGCTCACGAGGGTCGTCGGTGCCGGACTGAGCGCGAGCATATCGCCGACCATGGTGCCCACCGACTCTCGGCTCATTCTCTTCAGCCGGAGTGATGTGACCGTCGACGAGGCGAGGAGAGTGTCGATGCGCTCTTCGGTCTCATCGAGTCGATAGGTGCCGACCACAACCAGCTCGTGGGGACAGTTCCGCTGGAGATGGGACAGCCACTTGAGGGTGAGATCGTCGGCCCATTGCAGATCATCGATGAGGATCAGCACGCGGTTGTCGTCCGCATAGGCTGTGAAGAGATCCGTCAGGTAGGAGATCGCTCGAAGCTCCTCGGCCTCGTTGTCGAGGGTGGCGGGCTCGTCCTGATCCACTTGGCCCGGCAGCTCTCGGAGGGTGGGCTCGAAGCGCGCGAGGACGGGTCCGCGTCGACCGACGATGCGCTCGCTCTCGTGTGGCCCCTGGTGCAGACAGCGGTCGACCACGGCCTGCAGGGGCTTGCGCAGCGGGTAGAAGGCGCCGCCATGGGCGCCGCGAGAGGCGGTATCGAGCAGCTCGCACTCGGCGACCAAGACACTGAAGCCACGACCGGCCGCCTCTCGCGCGAACTCCAGGGCGAGCCGGGTCTTGCCAACGCCGCTCTCGCCGCCGATGAGGAGGAGTCCGCCACCGAAGGGTCCCAGCTGCTGATGCAGGCTGGTCAGCGCGCTCTGCCTGCCGGCAAATCGCGGGCGATACAGATAGGAACGCGGCTTTGGGGCAGTCCGAGTCGAGGGCACGGCACCGAGATCGCGCAGTGCCCTCGCGACGTCGTCGGCGTAGCCCAGGCGCTCTTCTGGACGCTTCTCCAGGAGCTTCAGGATCAGGTGATCGAGCTCCCTCGGCACGCCGGTCACACGCTCCGAGGGCGGGAGCGCTTGGCGTTCGAGGTGCTGGTAGAGCATCGCGCTCGCCGACGGGCTGCGGTAGGGAAGGCGGCCGGTGACCAGCTCGTAGAGGATGCAGCCCAGCGCGTACAGGTCGGCCCTCGCGTCGACCAGTTCGCCGCGAATCTGCTCCGGCGCCATATAGGCCACCGTTCCGTGCAGGAGGCCATCCACTGACAGCGTCGCTCGGCCCCCCTTGGTCGAGATCCGCGACATGAGTCCAAAGTCGAAGAGCACCGGGTTGAGGTCACCGACGATGACGACGTTATCCGGCTTCAGATCGCGGTGGATGATCCCCTCGCCATGCAAGAAGGCGAGGGGAGAACACAGCCGACAGACCAGGGTGAGGATCTCATCCAGCCTGCCGTTCGCCGCTCGTTGCAGCACCGCTGGCGGCCCGTCCTCCGTGTCCGCGATCTCCTCTTCTGTGAGCGGGAGGTTGTCGAGCACCAGCGTCTGCCCGATGTCGGTGTTGATCTGGGCCAACGTGTGGAACAGGGTCGTGGACGTGGTGTCTCCGCTGCGGATCTTCGAAGCCCGCTTTCGCAGGGAGACACCCTCCAGCAGTTCCATGGCGTACCAGGGGATCCCAGCGTGGATTCCCTGATCGACGATTCCGACGATGCCGGGATGGTCGATGCGGGACAGCGCGTGAATCTCGCGGCGGATCCCGTTGAGCTGGCGTTCGTCCACGACTTTGACCGTCTTGAGTGCCACTCGCTGTCCGGTCTGCTCGTGGTGTGCACTGTAGACAACGCCCATCCCGCCATGGCCGAGGGCGCCATCGACTGCATACGCCCCGATTCGTATTGGACGGTTGCGCAACGGCTCAGGTAGCTCGGTAGCGGCGCATGGCTGACACGATTGCGGCATTGCTCATGGGCTTGGGGAGGAATGCGGCTGCGCCGAGTGCGTGGGCGCGCTCCGCCTCATCTTCAACAGAAGCTACGACGACCGGGATGCCTTGGGTCGCCTCGTCCACCGCCAGCTCCTGTAGGATCTTCCACCCCCTTCCGGAGTCCATCGCGATGTCGAGGAGGATGGTATGCACCATGCGCTCTGAAGCCAGGGCGAAGGCTTCGGCGCCGGTGCTCGCCGATAGGATGCTGAAACCCTCCCGCTTCAGGACGCGGATGACATTGCCGATGACCGGGTCGTCGTCGATGACCAGGACACACCCTTCGGCCGGCTGACTGTCGACAGGACTGCCATCTCGTAGGGTGTCGGGCATCGGAAGGCGCAGGGTGAAGGTGCTCCCGACGCCGGGCTCGGACGCCACCTCGATGCGGCCTCCCATCAGCTCGGCAAGTCGCTTGCTGATCGCGAGCCCGAGCCCGGTTCCACCAAAGTTGCGCTTGATATCGCTGGTTGCTTGTGTGTATTCCTGGAATAGACTTGCCGACTGTTCCGGTGTCATGCCGATGCCGGTGTCTTGGACCTGGAGCAGTACCCAGTCGAATCCGTCGGCAGCCTCGACTCGGATGCGCAGGGTCACTGTGCCGGCCTCGGTGAACTTGAAGCTGTTTCCGAGGAGGTTGATGAGGATCTGACGGACTCGCATGTGGTCGCCGCGAATGCGAACTATCGACGGCTCGACATCGAGGACAAAGGTGTTCCGCCTCTTCTCCGCGAGGGGGCGGATCGTCGTCTCGACCTCGGTGACGAGCGCGCGTACTTCGATCGGCTCGAGGAGGATCGACATCTTGCCGACCTCGATCTTGGACAGGTCGAGGATGTTGTTGATGAGTTCCAGCAGGTGCCGTGCCGCCGTAGACACGCGGATGAGGTCACTGGCGTCGAGCTCGACTTCGTCGGCGAGGTCTTCGCGCATCATCTCGCTGTAGCCGATGATCGCGTTCAGAGGTGTGCGAAGCTCGTGGCTCATGCTCGCAAGGAACAGGCTCTTGGAGTTGCTCGCCTCGACGGCCTTGTCGCGCGCGGCGGCGAGCTTGGCGATGGTCTCGGCGTGATCGTCATCGGGCAGGCGTGCGATCGCTGCAGGAGCTGCCTGGGGCGCTGGGACCACGTGCCAGGCCAGGACCCCGAGCAGCACGGGTAGGAGGTCCGTGAGCCATAGGGCGGCGTTGCTGGTGTGCGCGGTGACGAGGGCTTCCAATGACCAGCCGATTCCACCCTGGCGCACTTCCAGCCCGATCAGGGCCACGGCGACGACCAGCCCGATCCCCATCCCGAGACCTGCGGCGGTTCGGCGCTCGGTGCTTGTTGTGGGCGGTGGCGCGGCCATCCTCGTTGCTCCGGAAGTTGGGAATGATACCCTCCTTGGCCATGGCGGGCAGGGCCGAAGATCTCACAACCGGTGACGAAGTCGAAGGGTATCGCGTCGAGGACCTTATCGGCTGGGGCAGCTCGTCTCGTGTCTACCGGGTTCGGAAGATCGAAGACGAATCGATCTGGGCACTCAAGGTCCTCGCCGGAGGAGGCACCAGCAAAGAGCGTTTCCGGCTGGAAGGGGCTGTTCAAGGTGTGTTGGAGCACCCCAATCTGGTCCGCGTCGTCAAGGTGGCTCGGCTCGGCGATTCACCGGCCCTGGTCATGGAGTACATCGAGGGACCGTCTCTGAAGGGCTGGTTGGAGGGCCACCTTCCGACCCCAGAGCTCGCCCTGGAGCTGATGTACGGCATTGCTTCCGGGGTAGGGCACATCCACAGCGCCGGGCTGATCCATCGCGACGTGAAGCCGGCGAACGTGATGCTCGAGCCCATGGCCGGGGGAGTCCTCGTACCTCGGGTCACCGACTTTGGCCTCGCCAAGCTCGAAGGGGCGGTATTCAGCGGCTCGACCCTGGTGGGAACCTCGATGGGAACCCCAGAATATGCAGCTCCAGAGCAGGGAATGGACGCGTCAACCGTGGACCTGCGGGCCGATATCTACTCCCTCGGATGTTTGTTCTATGAGCTGATGTGCGGGCGCGGGCCTTTTGAAGGGCTCGACGCCTATCGGCTTCCGATCGCGAAGCGAGATCAGACCTTTCCGCGGCCAGCCTCCCTTGTCTTTGAGATAGCCCCCGACCTGGAGGGTCTCATCTTGGAGATGATGGCTCCCGATGTCGACGATCGCATCTCGAGCCTGGACGAAGTGCTGGCCCGCCTCGCTGTCCTGCGCGGATTCCCCGAGAGGACCTCGACTTCGCTGTTGACGGGGCTGTTGGGGATTCCGCTGTTGGTGCTGCTGGTCGCGATGCTCGTTGTCACCCAGTGTGGCGGCCCGCCCTGATCCTCGGCGGAGAAGAAGATCGCTGGGGCTTTTCGTTGCGGAAGTGGGCTTGGAAATGGGATGCTGCGTCGGTGGTCCAAGGGGTTGAACATGCGCTGGTTGCCGATTTTCACTGTCCTGCTGGCACTCGGGTGCAACAACGACGAACGCGTTGGCGTTCTCGGACACACCGGGGTCACTGATGACCCGACCGACACCGATGTCGATACCGACGCGGATTCGGATACCGATGCGGATACTGACGCCGATACCGATACCGATACCGATACCGATACCGATACCGATACGGACACGGACACGGACACGGACACGGACACGGACACGGACACGGATACAAACACCGATACCAGTGACACGGACACGGACACTGACACCGACACCGACACCGACACCGACACCGACACCGACACCGACACCGACACCGACACCGACACGGACACTGACGCGGACACCGACACGGGCCTCGTCTGTGTTCCTGGGCTGACCGATCTCGACAGCGACGGGGATACCTGTGATATCGACTGTGACGACGGCGACCCGGCCGTCGGCCCCAGCCAGGTCGAGGTCTGCGACGACGCCATCGACAACGACTGCGATCCGCTCACACTGGACCTGTTCGACGACGACGGGGACGGTGCCGACTGTAGTGTGGACTGTGCCGATGGAAACCCAGGGCGTTCGCCGTACCTGGTTGAGGTGTGCGACGACGTCCTCGACAACGACTGTGACTTCCTCATCAACTGTAGCGACTCGGACTGCGCTGCCGATCCAATCTGCTTGGCGTGTGTGCCGGGAGTCACCGACGACGATGGGGACGGCGATGCGTGTGATGTCGACTGTGACGACACCGATCCCAACGTCGGACCCAGCCAGATCGAGGTCTGCAACGATCTGCTCGACAACGACTGTGATCCGCTCACCCTCGATCTCTACGATGACGACGGTGATGGGGCGGACTGCAGCGTGGACTGCAACGATGGCGATCCGCAAATCTTCCCTGGCAACGTCGAGGTTCCGTGCGACGGGCGCGACAATGACTGCGATCCGGTCACGCCGAATAATCCCGACGCGGACGGGGACGGCGTTCAGTATTGCGCTGGAGACTGCGACGACAGCGACCCGCTTGTCTTCCCTGGCAACGTCGAGGTTCCCTGCGATGGCCGCGACAACGACTGCGACGCTCTCACGGTCGATCAGTCCGACGGCGACGGCGACGGTGCCGACTGCGGCGTGGACTGTGACGACAGCGACCCGCTTGTCTTCCCGGGCAACCCCGAGGTTCCTTGCGATGGCCGCGACAATGACTGCGACGCGGGCACTCCGAACAACCCCGATGCCGACGGCGACGGTGTTCAGTACTGCAACGGCGACTGTGACGACAGCGACCCGCTAATCTTCCCGGGCAACCCGGAGGTTCCCTGCGACGGCCGCGACAACGACTGCGATCCGGTCACGCCGAACAACCCCGACGCGGACGGCGACGGTGTTCAGGCCTGCAACGGCGACTGCGACGACACCGACCCGCTGATCTTCCCGGGCAACCCGGAGGTTCTCTGTGATGGCCGCGACAACGACTGCGATGTCTTGACCTCTAACAACCCCGACGGCGACGGCGACGGCGTTCCGTACTGCAACGGCGACTGCGACGACACCGACCCGCTGATCTTCCCGGGCAACCCGGAGGTTCTCTGTGATGGCCGCGACAACGACTGCGATGTTTTGACCTCCAACAACCCCGACGGCGACGGCGACGGCGTCCAGTTCTGTAATGGGGACTGTGATGACGCAGACCCGGCGAACTTCCCAGGGAATCCGGAGGTGTGTGACGACTTCGGCGACAACGACTGCGATCTGGACATCGACTGCGCGGACTCCGAATGCGCCGCCGCTCCGACCTGCCTGGCCTGCGACACCGACGGGGTGTGGGAACCCGTGAACACCGAGCAGTGCGACGATGCAAACGCCTGTGACATGGACGGCTGTGCGGCGAATGCCTGTGACCGCGAGAGCACCGTGGTATTCGACTCGCTCTCCCTGGCGACCAGTGGAACGGGCTTTGACCTCGACAATCTCGACGGGGACAACGATCCCTACACCGGCATCGACAATGTCCTGGGCAACTTCCTGCTCACGGGTCAGCTCAACCCGATCATCCAGACTGCATTGGAGGACGGAAGCATCGCGTTGATGCTGGACATCGTCGATATCGACAACTTCATCGACGATACCGAAGTGAACATGAGCATCCACGAGCTCGTCGATCCGGCGTGCCCTGGAGCTCCGGTCTACAACGGGGGCAACTTGCCGCCTTGGATTGGGGCGGCGCCCGCTTCGGTCTACAGCAACAGCGCGCTCTTCCCAGCGTGCGTGCCGCCTGCCACAGTGATGGAATCGGACGATCCGGCGACAAACGGCATCTACCCGGCGAACAGCGATCCGGCCCAGCCTCCTGCCCCGCTGATCATCATGCAGGGCCAGTCACTACCAATTCCCCTCGGTGCTCTCGGCAATCTCGACTTCGCCAATCCTCGCCTCGAGGCGACCGTTGCCAATGATGGCAGCTTCCTGACTTCGATGGCCGACGGGTTGCTGGGCGGCGTCGTGCCGGCCGAGGCCCTGTGGTTCATCGATACCAGCGCAGTGACCCCAGATTGTCCGACCGCACTTCACGTCGTGCTCGGCCTTGTCGGCCAACAGCCAGATCAGGATCTCGATCTGGCCCCGGGTGGGACCGACAGCTTCAACACCACCAGCGGATTCCTGCCCTGCGTGCTCGGGCCACTCACGATTGACGACTGTGTCGATGCCGAGACCGGTGCGGTCATCCCAGACACGGCGATCGACGGTGACTGCGTCCTCGATCCGAGGATCGGCGACGGGTACAGCTCGGCTCTGGAGTTCTCGGCGGTCGAGGTTCATGTGGTCGAGACGCGGGACGCTGCCGCCTATTGCCCATAGGTTCTGCAATCCGGGTCCTCCACAGCAGCGATCTCCACGGGAACTACGCCGATCTTCTCGCGTTCACGGAGCCGTTCGACCTCTGGCTGGACAGCGGCGACTTCTTTCCGAATCTTCCCGAGCACACCCAGTGCCCAGTGGACCTCCACTTGGAGCGCGACTTCGAGGCTGCCTGGTTGCGCGATGCGGATCTCGCCGGTCGGATCACGGCTTGGTTACGGGGTCGACCTGCCCTGATCCTCGGGGGAAATCATGACTATGTCGATCTCTGTCCGCTACTGGAGGAGGTCGGAGCCCATGCCCAGCAAGTCGTGCCCACCGGCGTAGAGGCGCTTGGACTGCGCTGGGCCGGGTTTCGCCATGTGAAGTGGCTAGAGGGCTATGGCGTGGGAGAGATTCATGACTTTTCGGCATTGGTAGCGGAGACTTTCGCGAGGGAGCCGGACGTGCTCGTGACCCACGGCCCGCCCGCTACAGTCCTCGAGAGCGACCTCGGGTTTGGGATCCCCGAACTCACGGCGGCACTGCAGGCCTCGGAGCGTGTCATCGCCCATTTCTTTGGACACGACCATCGCTTTGGAGGCGAGTCCGCCGAGGCATTCGGCGTTCGGCTCTACAACGGGGCCAAGCGGGTGATGGTCCGCGAGATCTAGCGTCTCCGGAGAGCCAGGAGCAGGAAGATCGGGAGCAGGCCCGCGGACCCCGAGGCTTGGCTGCAGCTACATCCGCTCTCTTCGGACTCTCGCCCCACCTTCGCGGACAGGTCGTCGTCGTCGCCCGTCGCTGTCGTGGTATCGGTTGTGCAGCCTTCGTCGATCTCCCCGTCGCAGTCGTCGTCTGTTCCGTTGTCGCACACCTCGTCCACGGCGATGCAGTCGTCACAGTTGTCGCCGATACCGTCTTGGTCGTCGTCGACCTGAGTGACGTTGGCGAGGCCCGGGCAGTTGTCACAGTCCTCGGGGACCCCGTCGCCGTCGGCGTCACGAGCGTCGTTGTAGCCCTCACAGACATCGCAGAGGTCGCCGACGCTGTCGCCGTCGGTGTCGGTCTGGTCCTCGTTGGGATCGGATGGACAGTTGTCACAGGCGTCGGCGAGCAGGTCGGCGTCGCTGTCGAAGAGGTCATCGGCTCCGGGACACTGGTCGCACGGGTCTCCGACCGTGTCGACATCGCTGTCCGACTGGCCCGGGTTGGCATCGTCGGGGCAGTTGTCACAGTCTTCGGGCACGCCGTCGCTGTCGGTGTCGAGGCGGTCGTCGAAGCCTGGGCAACGGTCGCAGTCGTCGGGTGCGGCGTCTCCATCTGCGTCCAGGGCATCGTCGGAGCCAGGGCACTGGTCGCAGCCGTCCGGTACGCCGTCTAGATCGTGGTCCTCACAGTCGTCGTCGTCACAGTCGATGTCGCCGTCGCTGTCGTCGTCGATCCCGTTGTTGCAGATCTCGACACCGATACATGCGACGTCGGCGGCACAGGACGGGTCGTCACAGTCCCAGAGGTTGTTGCTGTCGTTGTCGAGGCCGTCGTCGCAGAGCTCGGCACATGCGGTGCTAGCGGCGGCATCGGCGCGCACGGTGTAGAAACCGAACTGGCCGTTGGGATTGCAGGCCCCTTGCACGCCGACTCCTACAGTGTATCCCCAAGCTTCGACGACGATGTAGTAGGTGTTACCTTGGATACACGCGAACTGCAAGCGTGCTGGGGTCGTGCCAGCGTCGTTGGCTCCGGCGATGCAGCCGAGGCCGTCGGGGTCGCAGGTGTCGTCGATGATGTAGATGTCGAGATCGCAGTCCAACCCTCCCCAATCGATGACGAGATCCCCGGTTACCGGGCAGGTGAACTCATAGACGTGGTCGGGTCCGGGCTGCGCCGACGCGCCGTTGGGCACCCCACAGGAGAAGTTGCCGCTGACGTCGTCGGGATCGGCGGCCAGCAGCTGGCTGCTGATATCGGAGGAGCAGTCGAAAGTGCCGTCGGGGCTGCAGTTCCCGGGAAGCGCCCAGGCCGCAGCGGCGACCAGGGCGATCAAGGCGCCCGCTTTCGATGTTGAACGGCGCGTCTGTTCATGTTCCTGGCCCGCTCCTCACCAAAGGTGCCAGCAAGTCCAGAGACCACCGGCGGAATCCACCCCCAGACTAGCGCACCGACCCACGGAGCCATCCAATAGAGTTCGGAACTTCCTCTGGCCGTGGCTGCCAACTCTAGCGTTCCTACCATTGCTATCGTCGCCACAAGGTAGAAGAGGCCCCACAGGCGGGCGCGCTCCCCGTAGCCCATCAGGCCTTCTAGGGTGGCGCCGACGGCGGCGATGATCGTGAAGCCGAGGTGGGCGGGTACGAGGAGCCAGGCGGTCGGGCCGGCGAGGCCGAGCGGGATCAGCAGGACGCCGAAGAGTCCTCCAAAGATCGCCGCGAGGCGCCGCACCTCAGTTGCTGCCCTCGACGGGTATCGCCGGAGCGAGGCCCGGATCGATCGTCGGGGCGTCGTCGCTGAGAGCAGCTGGTTTCACCCAACCCATTTTTGGACCCTTCTTGATTCGAATCAGCCCATCGGCCTCGAACAGGACCTGGACCTCGTCTCCCTTGGAGAAGCTCTTCCCTGTGACGTCCTTGTCGACAAAGCGCATTGAATCAACGTTCTCGAGCACGTACTTGGTGGGCAGGGCGCTGTCGCCACCGAGGTTCAGGGTGATTGGAGCCTGGGCATTGGCGGTTCCCGCGAGGGCGAGAAGGACAAACAGGGCAAGGCGCAAGGTGGAACTCCTAGGTGGCCGGTTCCGCATCGGGAAGCGGCTCGTCTTCGCTGTCGTCGTCGTCCAGCTCTTCTTTCTTCACCGCGTCGGCGAGGGGCTTGAGCGAGAACGAGACCTCCAGCGAGTAGCTGGTCATCAGATTCAGGATGTCATCTTTGAGCTTGAGCTCGTCGAGATAGTGGCGGACTTCGCGGGCGGCCATCCGGACCGCCTCGGTCTTGGCGCGATCGGAGGCACCGATGACCGAGCCAATGATCTCTTTGGTGTCACTGGTGATCTCGCGAGTGTCCATCAGCCGCCGGGCCAGGCGCAACACTCGTGAACGCCGACCTCGGGACTCTGGCTCGTCGTCGTCCAGACCGGGATCGTCGGACTCGGCGAGGGCAGCTTCGTCCGTGCCCTCTTCGGGGGTCTCGTCCGTGGGCGGATCCACCTCGCCGGTGGTCTCTTCTTCTCTTACTCCCATGTCTGCGGACTAACCGAAAATCACGAGTTGAGCAGCGCCTCCACCTGATCAGCAGCGAGAGACGCGGCGTCGAGGCGGGCTTGGCCCTTGGACCTGGCCGCCATGTTCGCGAGGAGGTCTGGGTGGTAGATCAGCCGGCGGACCTTGGCAACGGCATTGTCGACGTCCCAGCCCGCCTCGACGAGAACCTCGGCGGCGCCGGCATCTTCGAGGCCGCGGGCGTTCTCCTCCTGGTGGTTCTCGGTGACGTTGGGGGAGGGGATTAGGAGCCCGGGTTTTCCGACCGCGCACAGCTCGCCAAGAGTGGACGATCCACACCGGCAGACCACCAGATCCGCCATTGCGTAGGCGTCCGCCATTCGGTCTTCGTAGTCGACCAGCTTCACTCCGATTCCGGGTTCACCGAGCTCGGCGAGGACTTCGTCGTGGTAGCGCTTGCCGCACAGATGCAGAACCTGGAATTCGCGATCCTCTAGCTTGGCACTGGCGATGGCGAGCTCGTTGATGCGAGCTGCACCAAGAGATCCTCCAACGAAGAGGATCGTGGGTTTGTCGGTGGAGAGACCATACTTTTCGGCGGCGCCTGCTCGGTCTCCGGCGAGGATCTTCGGGTTCACCGGCACTCCGACCAGGTGACGCGGTGCCGAGCCCGGGAACCGGTTTCTCGACTTCTCATAGGTCATCAAGACGGTGTTCGCGACCCGCGCGCAGAGCTTGTTCGCCATGCCCGGGACGGCGTTGGCTTCGTGGATGATCCTGCGCTTTCGAAGAGTCCAGGCGGCCAAGACCGGCGGCGCCGAGATGTATCCACCCACTCCGAGCACGATGTCGGCCCCGTCGCTCTTCAGGACGCTTCGAGTTGCGATGATGGACCGGAGCAGGCCAAGGGCAAACTTGATCTTTCCGACAATCCCCCCGCGCGGGTACTGGAGAGCACGCACCGGACGGAACTCGTAGCCAGCAGTGGGAGCGACCCGCGCCTCGATTCGATCGGGGTCGCCGTAGTAGAGCACCGTGTGGCCGCGCTCCCGTAGCACATCGCCGATTGAGATTGCCGGGTAGACGTGGCCTCCTGTGCCCCCACCAGCCAGGATGATCGTCCCCATCCGCTACTCCTCCTGTTCGTCATCGTCGGGCGTCGGCGCCGGCTTGCCACCGACATAGCCCAGCTCGGACAGCGCGCGTAGCGTCTCTTCGTCAACCGAGGTCGCCTGGCCGCGCCCGAGTTCTTCGCCCCGACGATTCAAGGCTTCTGCGGTCTGTTCTGTCCACTCCCGCATCAATGAGAGATGCAGCGGATGGGTCCAGACCAGGTTCTTCTGCTCGTGAGGATCCGCGCCGAGTTCGAAGAGGAGCTCGGATCCGTCGCCGTTGCGCAGATAACGCCAGGTTCCGACTGTGATGCCAACCCGCCGACTGCCCGTGTAGTCGACCTGCCGATCGGAGGTCTGGCTGAAGACAGGGTACGGGCGCTCGCTCAGGATGTCTCTGCCGGTCGCTTGCTTTAGAAACTGCTCCGTACCTGGTATTTTCGCGAGCCCCAGGACAGTCGGAAACACATCGGCAGCCGAGACAGCTTCGGAGATCACCTGCCGCGGGTGCCACGGGCTGTACACAAAGAAGGGCGCGTGCAGCTGCTCGTGCCAGATGTCGCCGTGGCCCGCGAAGCCGTGTTGGCCGAGGCCCTCGCCGTGATCGCCCATGACGACGACGATGGTGTTGTCGAGCCAGCCCTGGTGGTCGGCGCGCCTGAGCAAGACCCCGACCTGCCGATCCATGAAATGGATCTCGGCGTCGTAGAGGTTCGTGGACTCGAGCGGCCTCACGTCCTGGCCAGTGGGTCGCGTCACAACCTCGGTGAAACCCCGCTCGTCGAGCCACTCTTCTAGTCCATCTCCCGCCTTGTAGGTCAGCAGGAAGTTGTCCGGAGGCACGAAGGGTCCGTGGGGGTCGAAGTAGTGCACCCACATGAACAATGGTCCATTCTGGTGATGGGTCCGCGCCCACTTGAACGCAGCGTTGGTTGTCTTTGTCGCCTTTCGGTGCACCGTCCTCGGCTGATCGTAGTGGTCAAACCCAGCTTCGATCCCCGTTCCCTGCTTGAGGGGCGTGGCGCTGACGAACGCCGCGGTCCGATAGCCACTCTCCTGGAGGACCGAAGCAAAGCTCTGCAGGGACGGAGAGGCAGTGAAGCGCTGGCCGCCGTGGGAGACGTTGGCGCGAACGCCGTGTTCGAGGGGATAGGTACCGGTGAAGAGGGACGTGTGGGTGGGCAGGGTCGTCGCCATGGGGGCCACGAAGTTCTCGAAGAAGATGGACCGTGCGGCGAGCTCGTCGAGGACCGGGGTCGTCTCTCGAAAGTAGCCATAGGCCGACATGTGGTCTGCACGGGTCGTGTCGAGGGTGATGAGCAGGATGTTCGGCCGCTCCGGGAGCGCCGGCGTGCAGCCGAGGAGAAGGAGCAGTATCGCCAAAAACTTAGCTTGTGAGGCCTTTTTCATAGGCCGGCTAGGGTTCCTTGGGGACCGCTTCTGTGAGCCGCTTCTTGACCGCTGGGAGCGGGTTGGCCGATCCGACGAGCTTCTCTTTGAGGATGCCGCCACCGAGGTTGATGCCGACCAACTCGCCCTTGTCGTTGAGGACGGGGGCGCCATTGGTCCCAGCGAGCTCGAGCTCGGTGTCGACGTACTCGAAGAACAGCCACTTGTCGCTGATCTCGACGACCTTGGCCTCGCGTGTGCGGGTCTCCTTGTCGTCCGAGAACTGTGCGGCGACAAACACCATGTCCCCTTTCTTGGGGTCGACCTCTGCGAGCTTCACGGGCTTCAGCGGCTTGGCCTTTGACTCGAGCTTGTCCAGCCCGGTGAGAATCTTGGCCTCAAAGGCCGCGATATCGCCGACAGCATCGTCCTTCATCGGGTGCGTGTCGGACAGCGTCAGGCCCTTGTGCGCCTTTCCACAGTCCCGGTTGCTGAAGGCGTCTCGCAGGGAGATGGACTTGGTGAACTCCGGTATCTTGGCGCCTTCTATCTGCTCTTTCAGTCCTCCAGCGGGACCGAAGAGGTGCATCGCCGTGGCGACGAGCAGCTTTCCGTTCACCTCGACAGCGAGGGCGGAACCCGCGGCGAAGGAACCATCTTGAGTGACAAAGCGGGGGCGGAGAACGGTGCAATCTTCGACGGTGGGAGCCGCCGTTGCGGTTGTGGACATCAACAGAATCAAGGCGAACAAACTGCGCATATAGATCCTCTAGCGGTTGAGGAAACCACGGATGGTCTCTTTGAGAACGTTGGAGGTCCAGACAGGCAGGACCTCATCGGTGAAGCGGCGCGATGCCTCGGCGTCCCCACGCCCAATGTTCGCGCGCAGGCTGGCTTTGGCGGCGGCATATGCGCCGGGAGGGTTCTGGGAGCGGAAGGTCAGGCGACGCAGGGCTTCGCTGCGGGGATCGGGGCTCACCGCATCGACCAATCCCACCGTCAGCGCGCCGTGCGGGTCGTAGAGGCTGGCCCTGAGCAGGACTTCTTCGACGTAGCGAGGGTCGAGCCGATACCTCACCATTTCGAGCACTCTCGGCGGGAAGTGCAGGCCGAGCCCCACCTCGTTGAGACCGATCCGCGACTTTGGGTTGTCCACTGCAACCCGGACATCGCAGAACAGCGACACCAGGCACCCGCCGGCGATTGCGTGTCCGTTCACCACCGCTGCCGTCGGCCCAGGATAATGGAAGATCGTCGTGAGTAGTGCTTCGAGCTCCCCGAGGAAGGCCTTCATGCCCACGGCGTTCAGGCCGACGATCTCCTTGAGGTTCAGTCCGGCGGAGAAGGCGTCGCCGGAGCCGGTCAGGAGTATAGGTGCCCCGTCGGCATTCTCGAACTCTCCCCGAACCCACTGCATGAGCTTGGTGCCGAGTGCGTTCTTGGCCGGCCCTGACATCCTGATCTCGTACACGGGTCCTCCAGCTGGCGAATAACCCCGTGCGGTATCGTAGCGCCATGGACGCCGGGCACATCGTTCAGCTGTGCATCATCGGGCTCGAATCAGCGCTCATCGCATTGGTGCTCCTCGGCGCGCACGCTCTGCGCCGCTGGTTCGGCCTCGCCCTGCTGCTGATGCTGGTGGGCTCGTTCCAGTTCCTCCAGTCCACTCTGGCCTTGGCCGTCTATGTCGAGATCGCGCCCGGAGTCATCGTCAGCCCCGGATCCGCGGTGCTGTTTTCCGCCAACTTGTTCGCGGTCTTACTGGTCTATGTGCGGGACGGCGCCGAGACCGCACGGGGTGTGATCTACGGCATTGTGGGCGCGAACGTCCTGCTCGCGGGCATGGTCGCTGGGTTCGGCTGGCAGATGGACGCCCCAGGTACGCAGCTCTTTGTGGAGCTCCCTCGGGAGATGTTCCTGCTCAACATCCGTCTCTTCTTTGTCGGAACAGCAGCGGTGTTCCTCGACGCGCTCTTGGTGGTGGTGACCTGGGAGACCCTGAGCCGCGTCCTCCCGCGCCCGCTTTTCCTGCGGATCTTCCTGACTCTGGCGCTGGTTCTGAGCTTTGATACGTTCTTCTTCGCCACCGGGGGTTTCGCGGAGAAGCCCGAGTACCTGGCCGTTTTGGTCTCAGGTCTCATCGGCAAGACAGTCGCGGCCTCTTGCTTCACTTTGGTCCTCTCCCTGTGGCTGCTGGTCACCGGGGCCGGCTACCAGTGGAACTCGGATCGGGACATCGGGGTCGTCGACCTGTTTGAGATCCTCACCATCGGTCGGGCCGCAGCTCTGCCCTCCCATGTGGTGAGGGACGCTGAGACAGGGCTGTACAATAGGGCTTTCATGGACGAGGCTCTCCCGCGAGAGATCTCCCGAGCGACGTTCTATGGTGGACACTGCAGCCTGGTTGTCGTCGAGCCCAGGGACATGGCTGGCTATCTCGAGGAGCACGGAGCCAAGGCCCGGACGCGTCTGCTGCTGGCCCTTGTCACGACGATCGACGAGGCGTCGCTTCCCGGCGGCGTGCGTTGTCGCGTGGGTTCGAAACGCTTTGCCATCATCCTGCCGGATAGCGGGGAGGTGTCCGCTAAAGAGACCAACACCGCCCTCCAGAACGGCTTTGTGCGCGTCTGTCGAAGCGCCGAGCCCCCCATCCCTCCGGCTCCACTCAGTGCGGCGATCCTGACCTTCCCGGGGCCGGCCACTTCACCAGAAGAGGTCCTGGCGGCCGTCGAGCTTCAGCTCAAAGCCTGAGTGAGCGCCGCGCTCCCGCCGTCGAGGAGCCCGCGGATCGTTGTTGCAGTTGCGCAGGTTCGGCCATCTTCACCGGCAATGGTGTGCTCGAGCACAACAGCTGCGTGGGCGGTGCCGACCAGTCGCGAGGTGACGGTGACACGCTCTGGGGCGACCACCCCAGCTTTCCAGAAGACCTGCTCGGCGATGTTTACGAGCTGGTCCGGATGCAGGCCAGCCGCGGCCATGCGGCGGTGAACCGACTCGTCGCACCAGTCGAGGTACAAGGGGTGATTGGCGTGGGCGAGTGGGTCCATCCACAGGTGCCAGCAGTCGAAGGCGAACTCGAAGTCTCTGGCCCCTGGGTGGTCCTCCCACTCTGGAAGTGCGACCGGATCGTCGAGCTCACAGATGGAGAACGACTCCTGGAGGGCTTCGCTCGCCCGAACCAGCGCCATGTCTGGTTGGCGCACGTGCACCCACTCCTGAGTGGCCGAGACGAGAGGTTCTCCCTGCTGAGTGACACGGATCTCTCGGTTGGAGAACAGGCCGCGGCGGAAGGTGGACACCCAGGTGCGCGTGGGCAGTTCGTGGCCGTGGACTGCGGGCATGTGGTGCACGACCGTCATCTTTCGCATGACAAAGGCGCACTTTTCCTCGTTGTAGCGGGACGGTGGCCATCCTCGGCAGGTCGATCCGAGGATCGCCGCGTCTTGGAACAATCGCCAGATATCGCCGGCGCGAGCCGACTCTCGTGTGGTGAAGGCGTTTCGGGGCAGGCGCAGGTCAAAGGTTTCCAAGCTCATGGGTGCGACCTATCCCACTAAAAGCGCGGCGCCCGCGGCGGCGAGGATGATCCCGACCAATCTCCCGAACTGCACGCGTGAGAGCTTCGGCGACAGCCAGGCGCCGAGGATCGCGCCGAGGACCAGTGGAGGCAGGAGCCAGGGCAGACGCCACATCACGTCGGCCTGCACCACACCGCGCCAGAGCAGCATCGCCAGGATCGTGCACGATGATATTGCGAAGATGCCGATGAACTGCGCCCGCCCAAACCGGTCGGTGAAGAAGTAGCGGCCGTAGATGATGATCGGGGGCCCGCTCGCGGTGGTGAGCCCACCGAGTATGCCTCCGAAGAAGCCCACAAATGCGCCCAGGCCGAGCACGAGACCCGGCTCCTCGGGGAGGTCGTCGAGCTCGCCACGACCCTCCGCGACGGGCTTGATCGCAAAATAGATCCCGGAGATCGCCACCATTGTGCCGACCGCCATCGTCAGCCAGTCATCGGAGATCACGGTGAGCAGACCGGTTCCGAGCCAAATCCCGGCAGACAACGGGACCACGATTGCGCCGAGGAGCTTGAGTCGTATGTCTCGCCAGACCTCGGGCAGGAGGATGCTGCAGGCGACGACTTCGGTACAGGCCGACATGAAGATCGCCTCCCGCGGGCCCCAGATCAACGTCAGCAGGGTCACGGTCACAAGGCCGGATCCAAAGCCGGTTATGCCCTTGACCATCAGAGCGAGCGCGATCGTGAGCATCGACAGGAAGATCGACATCGGCGCCGCATTAACCTGACGTTCTCCTCACGAACCGCACCACGTCGCTGCGGTCGGACCTCACAGCGGCGAAACAGCGCGACGGAGGCAAGCATGTGGCGACGAATGACAGGACTAGTGTGCCTGGCGACAGTGACGAGCTGCGCGACCCAAGACGGGCACGAGGACACCTTCCCCACCTTCGAGGAGCCGCCGATGGCACGGCTCTCGGAGGTCCCACTGGAGCTGTCAGCCGCCCCAGTGAAAACGAAGGCCAAGAAGGCCGAGTCCAATAGGGTCGGCGCGGGTGGGCTGGGCCTGCGAGGCTCCGGTTTCGGCGGCGGCGGGACTGCCGAGGGTCTGGGTGGATTGGGGACCAAGGGCATCGGTAGCGGGGCATCCGGGTACGGATCTGGTAGTGGCTCCTTTGGCAGCAGGGGGGCCGGCGGGATCGGAGTTGCCAGAGGTGGAACGGCGGAGGTCGGTCTGGGGCCAAGGGGTTTTTCGGGCACCATGGTGCACACCGGGAAGCTCTCGCAGGACTGGACCGACTATGGCCACAACCAGCTCGAAAACCCAGCTAGCGACTGGCTCTCCACCTTCTCCATCGACGTCGATACCGGGGCCTACACTCAGGCCAGGCGCATGATCCTCGCCGGCACGCTCCCGCCGCCCGAATCGGTGCGGACCGAGGAGTTCATCAACTATCAGAAGTATCGGTATCCGCAGCCAGAGCGCGGACTACCGTTCTCCATCACTATGGAGGCGACCGCAAATCCCTGGAACAACCACCATATTCTCCGGGTCGGGATCCAGGGCGCGCGACCGATTGGCGAGCGTGATCCAGTCCACCTGACCTTCCTCATCGACACGAGTGGATCGATGCAGAGCGCGGACAAGATGCCCCTCGCAAAGAACTCGCTGAGCTACCTCGTCGAACAGCTCGGACCCGGCGATACCGTTGCTATCGTGACCTATGCGGGCGGAACTCGAGTCGTGCTGAGGCCGACCGACGCCCAGGATTCCGAGCAGATCCTGGACGCCATCCAGTCCATCTCCGGTGGCGGAGGAACTGCGATGGAGTCTGGGATGAAACTGGCCTATGACATGGCGCTCGAAGCCTTGGTGCCCGGCGAGGAGAATCGAGTCATCGTGCTCTCGGACGGCGACGCAAACATCGGCGCCTCGAGCCACGACAGCATCCTCCACACCTTGGAGAGCTATGCAAAGCGGGGCATCACCCTGTCGACAGTGGGGTTCGGAACAGGGAACTACCGCGACACGCTCATGGAGCAGCTCGCCGACAAGGGCGACGGAAACTACGTCTACATAGACACCTTTGACGAGGCGAGGCGGGTGTTCGGCGAGGACATGGTCGCCACCCTGCAGACCATCGCCCGGGATGTGAAGATCCAGGTCGAGTTCGACAGCACCAACGTCATGGCCTATCGCTTGATCGGCTACGAGAACCGGGACATCGCCGACAGGGACTTCCGCAATGACAAGGTGGATGCTGGAGAAGTCGGTGCCGGACACACCGTGACGGCGCTGTACGATCTGGTGCTTCGGGACAACCTGGTCGGTGATCTGGCCACGGTCCGCGTTCGCCACAAGAAGCCCGGTCCAGACTCACCGGCGACCGAGCAGGCGGTGGGGCTCCCGGGGTCGGCGGTGGGCCAGGCCTTCTGGTCGTCCACCAAGGACATGCGGCTGGCGTGGGGAACGGCCTCCTTTGCCGAGAAGCTTCGAGACGCGCCGGAGATGCAGGAGATCAACTGGTCGGAGATCGCCAAGGTTGTGCGGAGCGCTGCCCGCAACAGCAGCGAGCGCGACGATGGACTCTTGGCGCTCATCAAGGCGGTGGACGGTCGGATCGCCGCGCCGATCGAGCCCGTTGCCCAGGAGCTCGTCGACCAGGTGATCCGCAGGCACATGAATCAGGTGCGCTACTGCTATCAGCGCGAACTCATCAAGATGCCGGAGATCGCCGGAAGGGTCGAAATCGAGTTCGTGATTGCGCCAGATGGAAGTGTGCACGCCGCGAAGACAGCGAAGACCACGCTCGACAACACGGCGGTGGAGGCCTGCGTGGTGAGCCGCTTCATGCGCATGCAGTTCCCGCCGTCGGGGCTGTCGTCCACCGTGAGCTATCCGTTCACCTTCAAGCCGTGATCATTCGACGCTCACGATCTCGAGGCTTCGAGTGCCACGAGGGGTCTCCCAGGTCGCCTCGTCGCCTTCACCCAGACCCGTAAGTGCACGACCAAGGGGAGATCTCGGGCTGAGGACGGTGACATCCCGAGCGTTGACGGAGACCCGTGTTCCTCCGCCGTGGGGGGCTACGAAGACCCACATCGATCCGTCATCGTCCTCCAGCTCTACAAGCGCTCCGACTCCGACGGCCTCGACCTCTGGTGGATGGAAGACGTCGTAGAAAGCGATGAGGCGCTTCAGATCGATCATCCGATCGATCTGTGCAGACGCTAGGTAGGAAGCCTCTAGTCCCCGGGTGTCGTACTTGTTCTCCGGCTTGGTGCTCGTCGCTTCGTCGCGAGCGAGGGCGTTGGCTCGGCCCATATCGTCGAGCTCTCGTTGCAGGACAGAGCGGATGGCGGCGATGACGTCGGGCTTCCTCATGTCACACAGCATATTGGCTTGCATGGCCGGCTCCCGCTTCACTCCCTGGGCTGCAGACACCATGCGCGAGGCCATCCAAGAGGCCCACGGCGTCGAGGTGTTTGCCATCGGTGACGTCGACGATGGCTACGTCACCCACGTGACGGTGACTTGCCGTGGCCAAAAGGACAGGGTCGCGGCCCTCATCGACCGTCCACGTGCCGGTCAGGTGGTGATCCACAACCACCCTTCGGGGAACCTGACCGCCTCCGATGCCGACATGCAACTCGCCCAGCTGTACGGCGAAGACGGCGTCGGCGTGGTGATCGTCGACTCCCATGTGACGCGATCCAACTGGGTGGTAGAGCCGTACGCGCCGGAGCAGAAGCCGGTCGACGACCAGGCGCTCCGTCAGTTCTTCGAGGAGGGGCTGGATCGGATCATGGACGGCTACGAGCCGCGCCCCCAGCAGGTCGAGATGGCGCGCAAGGTGGCGGATTCGCTGATGGAGGCCAAGCCGCTGCTCGCCGAGGCGGGCACCGGGACCGGCAAGTCATTGGCATACCTGGTTCCATCTGCACTCTGGGCGACCGCAAACGAGAAGAAGGTCGTGGTGAGTACCCACACCCGGGCGCTCCAGGGCCAGCTCCTGCACGCCGATCTGCCGCTGCTCACCCGAGGGGGACTGCAGGTGAAGACGGCGGTCCTTCAAGGACGCGGGAACTACATCTGCAAGCGGAGGCTGGCGCTGACCGACGAGGAAGACCGCGAGGCCGCGGACCGCGCTGCCCTCGATACCCTCATCGATTGGGAGCAATCGTCGAGCGATGGCTCTCGCTCCGACATTCCCTTCCAGCTCGATCCGACGCTCTGGGATCGCGTGCTCTCCGACAGTGACCTGAGTTTGCGGGTTCGCTGCCCGCACTATCACGAGTGCCACTACTTCAAGGCGCGCAGGCAGGCGTCGGCGGCCCACATCATCGTCGTGAATCACGCGTTGCTACTGGCCGATCTTCGCCTTCGATCCGAGATCGGGCGCGGGGTGTTGCCAAAGTACGACCGCGTGATCATCGATGAGGCCCACCACCTGGAGGACTCGGCTACCGGTGCAGTCACCAAGCAGCTGACGGCTTTTGCGGTCCGGCGGGCCACAACACCGCTCCTGGACGCCAAGCGCCGAAGGGGAGCACTCACGCGGCTGCTTTCTCACCATGGGGGCAATGGATCGTCGCTAGAGCCCGAAGTTCGTGGCAAGCTCCAGGTTGGCGTTGCCACAGCAGACCTTCTCCTCAAGGACCTGCTCCGCAACGTGGAGACCATGATGGCCCAGATTGCGGAGCACGGCACGAATACCGACGATACGCCGCGGAGATGGACCGATGCGGACGAGGACGACGAGGTCTGGCGCACTGCAGTCGCCCCGGATGTGGCCATGGTGGCGTCCGAGATCGAGGCGGTCACCGAGCATCTCGACTCCATCGAGGACCTGTTCTCCGACGTGCAGGTCCCCGAGGACAAGGCCCAGCCGCTGCTCGATCTGCGAAGGAGCCGGCGAAGGCTGAAGTCGCACTCGGAGGTCGCACGGACCTTCCTGGAGTTTCGTAAGGACTGGTGCCGGTGGATCGATCGGGCGCGGTCTCGCAAGGGCGTGCGCACGGCCCAGCTCAATGTCGCCCCGGTCGCCGTCGCTGGGACCCTCAAGGAGATCCTCTGGGAGCCCATTCCCGGCGCTGTGAACACCTCGGCCACGCTCTCGGTGGCGGGTCGGTTCAAGTGGTGGCAGTCTCGGCACGGTCTGGAGAACCCCGAGACGGCCCTCTTCCCGTCGCCCTTTGATCACGCGACGCAGGCGATTCTGGGTCTTCCACGCGACCTTCCGGAGCCGAATGACTCGGACTATCTCGCCAAGTCGGCGGAGGTCATCGTCGACGCGATCCGCATCAGCGAGGGCGGCGCCTTTGTGCTCTGCACCTCGTATCGGGCGGTGAACTACTACAGTGCAGCGCTCCGCAAGGCACTCGGTCCAACCTGGCCTCTGGCGACCCAGGGGCAGGCTGCACGCACCGTTCTCCTCGATCGATTCAAGGAGAATCGGCGGGCGGTCCTCATCGGCACCGACTCGTTCTGGGAGGGGGTGAGCGTACAGGGTGAGGGCCTGCGGTTGGTGGTCATTCCCAGGCTTCCGTTTCGGGTTCCCACCGATCCGCTCCGGCTGGCCCGTCACGAGGCCATCGCCAACCGGGGAGGGGATCCATTCATGGCCTACTCCCTGCCAGAAGCGGTGATCAAGTTGCGACAGGGATACGGTCGATTGATTCGCTCCCACACCGATGTTGGCGCGGTCCTGCTTCTCGACAGGCGGATCCACGAGCGTCGCTATGGGCACATCATGAAACGGTCACTGCCCCCGGCGCGGCGGGTCATTGGACCTTGGAGGCGAGTGCGTGAGGCGCTGCAAGGCCTCTATGGAACTTCCACATGAGAATCCTCCTCGCTCTGGCGCTGGCGGGTTGCGCGGCCTCCTCCGATGGTGGCGCTGGCGGAGACGGACCGCTCATTCTCGAGGTCTCGGAGGTCGGGACTCCGGGCGGAACCATCTTTGTTCTCACAGCGACGGAGGCCTCGCAGGTGGAGGTGTTGATCAATGGCCGCCTTGCCGAGGTCGAGCGCACTGTCTTCGAACTGTCGTTGGTGAAGGTCCCAGCGTCCCAGCCCATCGGCTCGGCCATGTTGACCACACGTCTGGCGGGCACCTCGGTGGAGCGGGATCACAGGGTGATCAAGATCGTCGAAGCCAGCTTTCGCAAGGTGGAGTCCGAGACGGGCCTCGTTTTTGAGCACGACATCACCGACTGGCCGGAGATGTGTGCGCAGGCGATGACGGGGGTTGGGTTTGCGGACATCGATAGCGATGGCGATCTCGACGCCTTTGTTGGAAACCTCAGCACTCCGAGCACCTTCTTCGTGAACGATGGAGATACTGACGGCGACGGATTGCCCAACTTCACTCCCGACACTGCTGCTGTGGGGCTCTCTGGAATCGATCTGGTCTCTGCCGTGAACTTCGCGGACTACGACAATGACGGCGATCCCGACTTGTTCCTGGGCCGGCGGGCGCCCAACCGCATCTTCAACAACGACGGCGGCGTGTTCACCGACGTGACGGATGCGGTGGGGCTACCTCCCTATCCGCAGCGCACCATGGGGGGCGGCTGGGGAGATTGGGACAACGACGGCGATCTCGATCTGTTCGTGTCGAACCACGCGTGGTGCTATCCGAACGCAAACGACGCGATCGACCACCGCAACGCCGACCACTTCTACCGAAACGATGGCGGCACATTCACCGAACTAACGGATTTATTCGCGAATACTCGAGGCCAGATGACCGGGAGGTTTGGTTTTGTCTCGATCTTCCTCGACATCGACCGGGACGCCGACCAGGATCTCGTGGTCCTCAACGACCTGGTGCCCAACGGCGGATTGAGCGTCGTCTGGGAGAACCAGGGGGCGGCCCAGGACCATGCGATGGTGACCCTTGGTCCGAACTCGGGGTTCGCCAGCAACCCAGATGCCGGGAACAAGGTCCCGAATCCGATGGGCCTTGCCGTTGGCGATCTCAATGGTGACCGACGCCCCGACTTCGCGTACTCGAACATCGGCCACAACGGTCTGGTGCTCTCCGACACCACCACATCGGGCGTTCTCTGGGTCGATGGCGCCGAGCGCGGTGGCGTATGGCGGGACGAGCACCCCTGGTACATGCGCAGCGTGACGTGGGCAACCCACCTCTTCGACTACGACAACGACACCGACCTCGACCTGATGTACATCGGGGGCGACCTTCGCGGCGCCGCACCCCATCCTCACGCCTTCTTCGTGAACAATGGCGACAACACCTTTGTCGATCGGACCTGGCATGCGGGCCTCGAGAGCGCGGGCCACGGCAAGAGCTCTGCTCTGCTCGATCTCGACGGCGATGGTTTTCTCGAGATGGTGGTCGCAAACTGGACCGGCCAGCTCGAGGTCTATCGCAACGAGCTTCCGGATCTAGGGAACACCAACCACTGGCTCCAGGTCGAGCTGGAAGGGGACGGAGTTGCTGTGAACCGGGACGCCTTTGGCGGAATCGTCGAGCTCACCGAGGCGGAGGGACGAGTTCAGACCTGCTTCCGGACGCCGCAGCCGTCCCTGTCCGGAACCGGAGATCCGATGTGTCACTTCGGGCTGGGTGCTGTCGCGGACGCCGTCTCGATCGAAGTGTTCTGGCCGGACGGAACCGAGATGCTGGTGACGGATATTCAGCCCGATCAGCGGATCGTCGTCAGGTACTGATCTCCAGCTCGGTGATCAGCTGCTGGAGTTGTTCCTGCTCCGGCCCACCCCGCATCGAGAATCGGTTGAAGGCGAGCCCATAGCCACTGCCGGCTTGACGTACGACGGTTGCGATGAGGGAGACGTTCGCCAGGCCAAGAACCAGGCGGATACGCACGAGCGTTCCCCGTTCCCAGTCCGGGTAGCAGTCTTCGGTGAAGGTGATGAACGCGCCCCCGAGGCTCAGGTCCTCGATGAGTGGATCGAACCGCTGCTCATCGACTGCGACGCTAGCCCGCAGGTTGGCACCTCGTCCGACCCTGATCCGCGGATAGCGTCGCAACTCGGTCTGTAGTGCTCTGGGTATCGCCAGCTCCACCAGCCACCCGCGGGGATCGGAGCGCCGCCGCTCGACTCGGCTCAGGACGGCTGACCAGCGACCGTCGAGCACGAAGGTCAGTGCGACCGCTTGGCCCGTGGGGAGTCGCGGGGCGCTGTGGGGCAGCAGCACCGCGATGTATTCGTCGATGGCCTCGAAAGAGCCCTTTATCAGGCCATTTCCAACGTCTACCAGCAACGTAGCGTCAGCCTTGGCGTCCGCGCAGCGTTCGAACAGGGTGCGCACGCCAGTGGGAGCCGGTTCTGGCCGGTTCGGAATCTGAAGCGTCGCTGACATGATTGCTTGTCGGATCGAACGCCAGAAAGCTGAAAGGTTCACTCCCCCTCTTCCAGCTTCCGTCTGCGCAGACGCTCGAGCAGTCTGTCCGCGCCGCTGCCCGTGGAGGGCGAGGAGGGTTCTGGCGGTTTGTCCGCGCGAGGCCGCGCACGACGAGGCCGGGCGGACGTAGCCGACGCCTTGGTGGCACCCCGCTCTCCGGGCTTCCAGGAGCGGACCTTGCGCTCTTCGGACTTCGGGGTGTCTTTAGGCGTTTCCTCCGGTGTTTCCTTTGTGGTGTCCTTGGGAATACGTCGACCTGTGCGCCGTGGTCGTTCCGAACGCTTTCGCGGGGTTCCATCCGAGAGATCGTCGGCTGGTTTGTTGAACGCTCCGCTCTCCAAGAGTGGAGCCGACGAAGGCGCTTGGCTGGACACTCCTTCCTTTCTACGCCTCTGGAAGCGGCTTCGGCGTTCCTCGAGTCGCTCGCGGCGCTTGGCATCCTCGTCCTCGGCCTCGTTGAGTTTCTGCTCCGACTCGGCCTGATGGGCGGCTTCGGCGGCCTCCTTGGCTTCCTGTTCGGCGGCCGCTCTGGCCTCGGCGGCCTCTTTCTCCATGCGCTGGATGGCTTCGCGGCAGCTCGCGTCGTTCTCGACCACCGCCTCCAAGCCTTCGATCGCGCTGCTCAGCAGGTCCTGGAGCCCGTCGACGTGTTCCTCCCATTCCTCCATCGTGGATGCTTCGCTCGGAGCATTGGCGCGAGCTAGGGCGTCATTTGCGGCCTTTGCTCCTGCCATTACGGCTGATAGCGCCTTGAGTGCCCGCGCGGAGGTCTGTTCGGATGCGCCGACCAATCCCGCCAGCTCGTCGGCGACGGCACTCGCCTGGGTGGCTGCGTGACCGATGGTCTCCGCGAGCTCGGCCCCTTCCTGCTCGAGGAACTGGATTGCACGTCGGGTCTGACGCACGAACTCCGTTGCTGCGCGCACCTCGGCCAGCGCGGCTGTCGTGTCATCAGCCAGGGCGCGGGCGCGCTCCACGATGCCGCGGACCTCGGCCTCGACCTCGGCTGCGGCTTCGACGGACTCGGCGGTCGCTGCGGGTGCGGTGGCGTCCTGTGCCTCACTGGCGATGGCCTGGACCTTCTCGACCTGGGCCTGGAGAGCGTCGACCGCGGCGGCGACCGCTGGTTCGTCGAAACCTTCGGCCTCGCGCCTGCCGGTCTCCAGCCAGCCCTCTGCTTTTCGGGCTGCCGCGATGGCCTCTTGCGCGGGCTCCACGGCGCGACTCCTGGCTTCCGCCAGGTCCTGGGCGGATTGTTCGTCGGCTTGTCGCTGCTCGTCCATAGCGATCTGGTGCAGCTCGCGCACCGCCTCGGCCTCGCTCTCGGCGCGCTGCACGGTGGCTCGACATGTCTTGAGGATTGACGTCGCCGTCGCCAGGTGCTCGGCATCGTCGATCAGCGGCGCGGTGGCCTCGACCTTCTTGGCGGCCTTCTTCGCGGTGGCGATGTGGGACGCCGCACGCTCCACCAGCTCCCGCACCCGGGCCTTGTCCCGGGTTGCTCTCAGGATGAGCTTTGCCTCTTTCTTGGCGCGATTCACCGCATCGTTGACAGCTTCAATCGTGGCCTTTACCTCTGCTCGGACCTTGACGAGCGCCTCGGCCTCCGCCTGCGCATTTCGAGCCAGATCGATGGCGTCGAGGAGGGTCTTGTGGCCAGCCTCGGCGCGCTCCTCTGCGAGATCGGCGATCTTTCGGGTCGCGGCCGCTTTGTCGACGATATCGTCGACCTCGTCACCGTCGGCGGCGATCTTTGCCGCCGCTTCGGCCTTCGCGGCGAGATTGGCCAGGGTTTTGGCCGATTTTTCTGCGTCAGCCCTGAGCAGGAGCGCATCGTGCGCCCTCGGTGAAAACTCGTCCTTGGCGGCGGCGATAGCGGCGGAGAGCTTGTCGGCGATCTGCCTGGCTCGTAGGGCGTTCTCGTTGGCCGCCTCACGGGCGTTGGAGATCTGCAGAGCGAGGGTCTCTCGGCGCTCCCGCTCCTCTCGTTCGGCCGCGGCGACTCCCGCTGCTTCGGCCTCGGCGGCCACTTCCTGTTGAGCTTCGGCCTTCTGGAGCGCGGTGCGAGCGATCGCTACCTGGGCCTTCGCCTCTTCGGCCGTCGTCGACGCTTCTGCGGCCTCGCGGGCCCCTCTGCAGGCATTGAGCGCCGCCTTGGCCACGGTGAGCGCCCTGGTCATGCGGGTGCGCTCCGCAGCGACCTCGTCGCTTGTTGCTCGCCGCTCGGAGACTGCGGCTTCCAGCCGACCGGCCGCCTCGTCGATGGCTTGCAGCACGTTCGCGGTGCCTTCCTCGGCCTCCCTGGCTTCGGCTTGCGTGTCCGTCAGGGCGTTGGCTTCGGCCTCGGCCGCGGCAATCGCCCTGTCCACGCCCTCCACCAGGGTCTGGGCGATGTTGAGTTTGCCCGCCATGCGCTTGGCGACATCGGTGGCCACTGGGACCATCTCCAGCGCCCCTTCTCCGGAGCGAACCTGCTCGACTCGATCCGCGGCGTACTGCGCTTCTGTTCTCTCGTCGCCGAGAGTGCCCAGTACGGCTCTCAGGTTCGCAATCGCACCGATCACGCCGTCGCTGTCGATCCACTGACCCGCTCGCGTTCCCGCCTCGTCGATGAGGCGCTGCAGTGTCTTGCCGCCCTCCTCGACCGCCGCCAGTGCAGCAGAGGTGGCAGTCCGGGCTTGGGCGAACTGCCTGATCTCGCGGTTGGCCAGCTCTTCGGCTTCCTCGAAGGCGGAGTGGGCTTCGGGGAGATCGGTGGCGATCCGCTCGACAAAGGACCGGGCCGTTTCGGCGTGGGCGCGGGCTTCGGCGGGGTCCTCCTCGGCGGCCGCGTATTCCGCTGACGACGCTGCCTCTCCCGCCTGGAAAGCGGCGATATCGACGATCTCGAGCGCTTGATCGCGGAGCTCGATGGCCCGCTCGATGTCGGTGTCCCTGAGCGCCTCGGACATGCCGCGGATCTCGGCCTGCGCCGCGTCGACCAGCTTCTTGCACTGGTCTGCGTGCTCCTGGGCGGCGGTTTGAGCGGCCCGGATCTCCTTGGCGTTGGCCTCGCGCTCCCGGATCTCGGCGAGCTCGTCTTCGCCCAGCTCACGGGCTCGCGCTGCGCAGGAGATGCAGGTCTCCACGTGTTGTTCTGTCGCCTGGACACGAGTGGCGAGCTCGGCCACCAGGGCCACTGCCTCGTCCAGACTGGCTATGCGCTGAGCTGCTTGGGCTTGGCTGTGGATCTCCTTGGCGAGTGCTCGAGCCTCCGTCAATGCGGCGACCGCGTCGTCTCGTCGGCTGTGAACGCGGTGCCCGGTCAGGCTGGCGATCTCTTCGAGGAGTCTCTCGATGTCTGCCTCGGCGCGCTGGACGGCTCGGGTCGCCTGTTCGCCCATGGCCTCCGCGTCGCTCTGCGCTTTTGACAGGTCCGCGGCGCGTTGTGCCGCCGCACCGGCGATCTGGACCACCGAGTCGCTGGCCGCTCGGGCTTCTTCCGCTTCTTGCTCGGCCGTCTCGAGGGCATCTCGAATGGCACCTAGGCCGTCCAGGGCGACCGCTCGATCCGTCGCCGTCCGTACCCGTTCGGCCTCAGATGCGGCCAGCAAGGCAGCCTTTCTTGCAGATTTCGCCTTGCTCTCGGCGGTTCGCCGGTGGGTCGAGGACTCGGCCGTCGAGGCGATCTTCATCGCCTGGGCCGCGCGCTCTACGGCTTGTTCCGCGCTCTCCGCGGCGTCGTCGGCGCGGGCTGCGAGACCGTCGGCCTCCTCGATAGCGCTGGTCGCTGCGGCTGCTGCTGCTCGTTCTGCATCTGCGCGGGCCGTACGGGCTCGAGACACGGCTGCCATCGCTTCTTCGGCGGCACTCCCGGCCTCCTCGGCGTGGGCCTGGGCCTCGGCGGCAGACCCGGCTTCCTTGGCGAGATCCAAGGCGTCCGAGGCTCGGGTCGCCGCGCGATGAGCGTGTTCTGAGGCCTGGAATGCGTCGTCATGCGCCGCGCTGAGCTCGGGAAGGTCGCCTTGGGTGCCCGCCTCCAGCGCGGTTGCCAGCTCGTCGGCCTCGGTGGCTGCCTCCAATGCTTCGTTCGCGTGGTTGCGCGCCTTTGTGATCGCTTGTTGGGTGAGCTCGCCCTCCAAGCGCTCCGCCGCGATTCGTCGCTCGAAGGTCGCTATGCCGCTGGCAACCGCAGCGGCCGCGTTGTAGCCCTGCGTCTCGGCTCCCGTCACCATGTCCAGTGTGATCAGCGCTCCAGCGGCGTCCTCATCCAGCTCAAGGAGGTTGGCTGACCCCCGAGCAGAGCGGAAAGCCTTCCTGGCTTTTGCCGCGTCCGCCGCGAGGCCACGCAGCTCCATCGACAGGTCTGCAGATGCTTGGGAGGCCAGCTCTTCGGCGGTCGCCAAGAGCGCGTCGGCCTGGTCGGCGAGCTTCTCGGTTCGATCGACGATGGCATTGGCATGGGCCTTCACGTCCCCCAGTGACGGCGCTTCGCCAAGGGGCGGGATCGGGGCTGCGAGGGTGATCGACTCGGTGGACGCGGCCGTTGACGGCGACGGTTCTGGTGCTGGTGCTGGCCGGACCTCGGCAACGGGCTCGGGAGGCGGCGCGACGACCGGTTCGACAACCGGTTCGACAGCGCGTTCAGCAACCGGCTCGGGCTCGGGCGCGGCGACCGGCTGCGGATCCGTCTCTTCGTCGTCGCCTCCGAGCAGCCCGGACATCACCTCCGTCAGTGAAGGTCCCGCTGCTGCTTTGGCAATGAGCAACGCCGTCTTTGCCGCCTCTTTCCCCGTCCTCGGGCGATCGGCGGGTTTTGCCTCTACCATCGAACAGAGCAGGTCCAGCGCGCTGTCGGAGAGCACGCGGCCCGTATGCTCGACGGCGTCGGGGGCCGCTCCGGCGAAGATCTTGTCGATGATTTGATCGGCGCTGCCAGACAGGACGGGGAGACCTGTGATCAGCTCGGCGACGACCAGGCCCAGAGAACAGAGATCACTCCGGACGTCCTCGTCCTTGTCCTCGAGCCGCTCCGGAACGCAGAACCGAAAGACGTCGATCGGCGCCTCGTCGGTCTCTTCGTCGAGATAGGCCACGACCTCCACCTGTGGGATCCCAAACCCGAGAATCATGGTTTCGCCGGCGCTATCCACGATGATCCGCCACGGCGTCAGGCCTCCGTGGGAGTACACACCGTGGGCTTCGGCGGCTTCGAGCGCGTCATCTAGGATGGTCGCGACCTGCGCGAGGAGTTCCAACCCGCAGCGCTCGCGATCCGCGACCCCGTCCAGCACTTTCATGAGCTCGGCCACCGCCAGGCCTTCCGCCCGGTAGGACAGGGTGCTGTCGGCGGGATCCCAGCGGGTCATCGGCGCGATACCTTCGACGCCTGGGGCCTCGAGAAACCCCTTGATCCCCGCGATACCCTTGGTGAGCAGCAGATGCCCGGCCCAGGGGTTCTGATATCGGATGGCGATGCCGCGCGCGCCTCCGTCCGCACTCAGGTGCAGCAGGTCGGCGCCGGGGCCGGCCACGCTTCGCTGCTGTTTCATGTCGGAGGGAAACGCCACGCCTGATCGTGCCTTGGGAGAGCTGCCTATGTGTTTACGCCGATTTGAATGCCCGTCGCACCGAGTTCGTCCGAGGGTCAGACGACGGGGAGGAATCACCGTGCAAATGCTCAAGACACTCTCGCAAGCTACCGCATCTGCCACGCTCACATTCGGCGCGTTTGCCGTTCCGTTTGTGATCCTCCTTGCCGGTGACCTGGGCTTCGACCCCGCCGGCTTCGTCGAGACCCCCTATGCCGAGGCCGCGGCGCCGATGACGATGCTGCCCGTGCCTCAGACTCCGACCGACGCCATGTTCGGGGAGTCGATGCCCCTGGCCGAAGCCGATGTTGCCCTGGTATCCAGCGTTCCTGGCGCACAAGTCGCGGGGGCCCGCAGGGAAGGTGGCCGGGCCTCTTCCAACGTTCGCACGGCTAGCACTGCTGAGAAGAAGAAGGGCAAGAAGGCCAAGTGCCTCGGTGATAACCCAGGAATCGAGCGCATGGGCGCCTCGAGCTTTGCCATCGAGCGCACTCTGATCAAGTACTACGGCTCCCACCTCGGCGAGCTCAACCGGCTCGGAAACGCCGGGATGTACAAGGTGGATGGCAAGTCCGAGGGATTTGTCGTTCGTGGGATCCAGTGTGGCAACGATCTGCACGAGGCCGGCATCCGCAACGGCGATGTCATCCACTCGGTGAACGGGAAGTCCGTGAAGAACATCCCCCAGGCGCTCGCGGCGTATGTCTCCTTGAAAGGTAAGGATATACTGACGTTGTCGATTACTCGAAAGGGCGCGAAGAAAGAGATGACGTACCACCTCGGCTAGTCACCACCAGACCCGCATCTCCTCGGCCCAGCCAAACAGTGACTTCACCTCGATGTCGCGGTCGTGGGCTCGCACCCGACCCTCCCAGTGCCCGAAGCTGAGGTCGAGCCGGCCGATGGGACCTCCTCGAATGGGGCGTTCGCGCGTGGGTATCAGCCGCAGGTCGACCTCGTCGCTGTCGGTCGAGTAGATGCGCCAGATGTCGCTTCGCTCGAAGGTGACGTGGCAGTCGAGCTTGTGAAGCACGCCATCGAGGAACACGCCGTTCTCGTTCTGGCCCGTACCGTCGGTCCACTGGGATCCCAGCTGTAACGCCAGGAATCCATCCGCTGCCTGCCCGGCTGCCGCGCCCCAGTTCCAGCGTGTTCGGGTCGGCCACCGCCCGCGCCCGAAGTCGAAGCCGGCATGCCCGTCGACGACCTGCTCCTTGGCGCCGATGCGAAGGGTGCCTCTTGCCGGCCGCCCGATCTGCTTGGATGTGAACTGAAAGCGTCGGTCGGTCCATGGAACCACGACGTTCAGGGAGTCGTCGGCCGCAGCTACGAGTACGTCGACCTCGACGGGTGTGCCCGAGCTTTCGAACCTCGCCCTGAGTCGGGTCTGTCCGTCCACATCGTCGAATTCCATCTCCAGGGCGCGACTCGCAAAAGACACGGACCCGTCGACCAAGTCAGTCTGCTGGATCCCTCGCCCTGGGCGGCGGACCGATAGAGCCTCTCGCACTGGCCCGCCGATCTCGAAGACGGCGGCGGTCCCGAGCCCGAGGTAGTCGAGGTCGGCGACTGTGAGCTGGATCACCAGGGGCTCCGCGGTGATGCACCAATAGTCCCAGCGCTTCCTTCTCCCCCAACCCCCTGGCAGTGCGCAATCCAGACGTGGCCGAGCCGACCACCCGCGAGCGTCGGGATTCAGCGTGCCGTCGGGCAGGCACAGCGGGGTGAGGGGCCTAGCGATCGCGATCTACCGGCTTGTCGGAGATCGGGATCTCGACGAAGCGGCACTCCAGAGGACCGTTGTGGATCAGGTGACGTCGTTTGGGACGCAAGCCGATCCGCTTCCCAAGGGGCGGTGTCGTCAGGATATATCCGGTCCATCCGAGGAAACGCCGCCGAAGGATGTTGCCCAGGTCACGGTGCAGGCCCACCAGATCGTCCTCCGCTCCGACGCGCTCACCATAGGGTGGGTTCACGATCAGCACGCCAGCGGCCTCGGTCGGGGCCTGGGTCGCCGAGAGCTCGCCCTCTGCTAGCTCGATGGGCAGGCTGTTTGCGGCGATGTTCTGACGGGCGGCGTGCAGCTGGGCGCGGTCTCGATCGGCGCCGAAGATCGGTGGAATGGTTTGATCCTCGTGGGCCAGGGCCTCTTCGCGGACCGCCGCCCATCTCCTCTCGTCGTGGCCCCTCCAGCGCTCGAAACCCCAGGTATCGCGCCGTATTCCAGCTGGTCTACCCGCGGCCATTGCGGCGGCCTCAGTGAGGAGGGTCGCCGATCCACACATCGGGTCGAATAGCGTCTCTCCTCGGGCGGCCCGCGCGGGCCAGTCAGCCATACGCAGCAGCGCGGCGGCGAGGTTCTCCTTGAGGGGAGCGCGCCCACCATCGATACGCGTTCCACGGATGTGGAGTGGGGGACCGGATAGATCAATTGATACACCGGCTTTGCCCTGATCCAGGTGGATATGGATTCGCACATCGGGGTTGTCGGTGTCGACGCTTGGACGCTCACCTGTGGCGTCGCGGATGGTGTCTACGATGGCGTCCTTGGTCCGCAGAGCGCCAAAGTGACTGTTTCGGATCGACGGCGAGATGCCCACGAACTCGACCGAGAAGGTCTGCTCGGGACCCAGGTGTTCGGACCACCTCAGGGTGCGGAGGTTGTTGTAGAGGTCGTCGGCGTTATAGGCGCCGATCCGCTTGATCCTCGACAGGATGCGGCTGGCGACTCGGCTGTGCATGCAGGCTCGGTAGGCCTCGGTCAGCCCTCCATAGAAGGCTACTGCGCCGCGAAACTCTCGGACATCCTTCATTCCGAGCTCGATCAACTCCTCGGCCAGGACACCCTCGGCTCCACGGGTCACGGTCGCGACAAACATCAGACCCTCTGCTCCTCGGCTTGTTTGGTCCTGAGACGCTGCTCGTATTCGCGCACGTCCCTCGCTGATCCCAGGAAGACGGCGATCCAGCGTGTGTCTTCACTGCCCTCGAGAACGAGCTTGGCGATGACGGTCATCGGCACGGAGAACAGCATGCCCGCTGGCCCCCAGATCCATCCCCAGAACAGCAGAGAGACGAAGACGACCAGCGGCGAGAGCCCCAGGCTTCGTCCAAGGAGACGCGGCTCGATGAAGTTGCCCAGCAGGACGTTGACCACCAAGTAGCCGCAGCCGACCGCGATAGCGTAGGGCCAGCCGAGGGTGACCGTCGCCAGCAGCATCGGCGGAATGGCGGCGATGATGGAGCCCACACTCGGGATGTAGTTGAGCATGAACGCCAGCAGACCCCAGAGCAGCGGGAAGTCCAGCCCGAGGATCAACACCCAGATTCCGACCAGGACGCCGGTCACGACGCTCACGGCGGTCTTGATGGCCAGGTAGCGCTGGACCTTTCCCGAGGCCTCGGCGAACCGGGCTGCGGTGCGGTTTCCGCCGCCGAGGGCGACCTCGGTCTTGCGCGCCAGCTCGGACGCCTCGAAGAGGATGAACGTCAGCGTGATTGTGACGACCACGATCTGCGTGGAAATGGCCGCGACCGCACCAAGGGTCTGGGCCACATACGGCATGACGTCGGTCGGCTTGAAGTCGATGCCGAGGTCCTCTCGGTTGGCGATGCCGAACCGCTCGGCCAAGGCCAGTGCGTTGGCGTAGAGCTCCTGAAAGGGCTCCTCGTAGCGAGGAATGGCGGCGGTGAATCCTCGGATCGTGCCGGCGATGATGCCGCTGATCGCGAGCAGGACCAGCGCGACGACCACGACGACGATCATGATCGCCAGTGGGTTGGGAACTCCCACCCGCTTGAGCGCGTTGACCCCGGGCAACGCCAGGATCGACAGGAACACCGAGAACAGGATCGGGAGGATGAACTGGCCCGCCGCGTCGAGGCCAGCAACGACGACGACGAGCGCCGCCGCCGTCAGCAGCACGCGCAGCCCAGTGCCCGCAAACTCACTCGACCGATCCGGCAACTCCCCCTCCGCGGAGGAGTCTAACCCCGGCGAACTATCTGGCCTGCCAGGATGGGAACTTGCGGGCCTGCTTCATGTACAGGTTCCATGGTCCGCCCGGCACGCCGTCGTCATCGAACTTGAACTCGGTGTCCATTGCGTAGAAGAGACTGCCGCCGTAGACCGGCGCAAAGTAGGCGCGAATCGCCGCCAATGCGATGCCCAGATCATGGGTCTGGTCGACGGTGAGGACCGTCTCGCCGTTGGGAACCAGGTTGCTGTGGCCGACGAAAGTGATCGGGCTTCCGACCTGGTCGAAGTAGTAGATGAGCTGGTCGGTGAACACGCCGGGATCGGGCAACACGACTGACTCGCCACCAGCCTGCACGTTGATGAAGAAGGCGGGCTCCATACCGGACTGATCGAAGATGTTGCCGGTGATGGCGACGCCGTTGGCCTCCTCTTCGGGGAAGGATCGATGGGAGAGCAGAGCCATGCCGACCCGGCGGTGGTCGATTCCGTAGAACTGCCGCTCTTCATAGGCGCGTGGGCCCCAGACGCTCCCATAGACGGTGCGCACGGCGTCGGCGATGGTCCGGTCAGGATCGTTGGGGTCTCCAGACTTGGAGATGTACAGGCCGGCACCGGTGAAGTCACCGAGATCCTCGGCGTTGGTGCTGGAGCGGAAGCGCATCCGGATTCCCACGAACTCCGGCGTGTTGTTGATCTTGTCGATGATCATCTGCTCGAAGCCCGGCTGCAGGGGCGAGTCGTGGATCATCTGCTCGAATTCGACGAGCTTGTCGAAGCGGTAGGCGGGGTCGTCGACGAAGTCCTGATCCTGCATGAGCACGTTGTCGTAGTAATCCCACAGGCCGTTGTAGTTCATGAACTCGTTGTAGAAATAGACGGGGATCACATAGCCCTTTGGCATGGGCACCTCGTCGAAGCCGTCGTCATCCACTCCGTCGGCATCGGCATCACCGATGAGCGACATCGCTCCGAAGTGAGTGGCCTTGCCACCAAAGGCGGGGATCTTGGCGTTGATTGCCTCTCCGAGGTCAACCGTTCCGTTGGCATCGGTGTCCTGGCTCAGGTCGACGAAGTCCATCATGTCGATGTCGTCGACGAAAGTCTGGATCGACAGATCCATGTCGCCGGCGTCGAGCGGATCGGGCTTGTTCTCCAGCCACCACTCCTCGGCCTCTTCGGCTGTGATCTCCTCGACGGTGTAGTCGAAGGAATCGACCGTCAATCGCACCCACTTGCCATCGAGTGCCCGCAGCTCTGGGTCGTTGAAGGCGCCCTTGAGGGACATGTTCGGCGTGCCGCGGTTCTGAGACAGCACGTTGATGTGGGAGAGCGGGGTCTGGAACTCCTCGGTGATGATGCCAGCGACGATGGAGATGTCGTTGGGCACCTTGTCCAGCACCACGATCTCTCGGTAGTAGGTGTAGGTCCCGTCCACTTCATCTGTCGTGTGGAACTGCAGGAAACCCGTCGACTCTCCGAGGTTGAGGGGCTGGTAGGTGATGTTGGCGAAGAGCTCGTCCGAGGTCACGATCGGGATGTCGTCGGCGAGGCCTGGCAGCACCGCTTCGCCCTGCAGAGAGCTCGGGTGGAAGTAGAGCTCGTCGCAGAAGAAGGAATTGTCGCGAATGTTGTAGAAGGCATCGGAGACCATCGCGGCGTCGGCGGTGTCGTAGGGGGCGACCTCGTAGGCCCAGATCTCGGGCTCCTCGTAGTAGGTGATCGCGCCGAGCAGGAAGCGCCGCTCCGGGCTGTAGTACTCGGTGAGGTTGAAGGTGCCGAGCTCGGGGACCGGCTGCAGGCCCTGGGCCGCGGAGAGGTTTGCGAACGCGAACTCCCAGTGGATCATGTACTTCTTGGAGTTCTGGAAGTGCAGCTTGTTCTCTTGGGTGCGGTCGATGACCGTCTTCACCGAGCGGGCACCGGGGATGGAAGCGTCGAGGGGGTCCGACGCGAGCAGTTCGAAGTCTTCCAGGCACCCGATCTGGGGCAGGAACTCGACGTCGTCAGTGGGCTGGCTCAGGCAGCCGTCGATGCAAACGAGGGGACCGGGGTCGGTGTCGTTTGTGTCTTTTTTCTTCTTCACGTCGTCCCCGCCACAGGCTGTGAGGGCGAAGAGGGCGGAAAGGATAGCGATGCGCATGAATGGAGCCTCTTGGGTCGTTTCCCCAGTATGCCGAAGCATTGTGTGATTGTCGTCAACGGCCTGTGAATGCGCGGGCCCCCTCGTACGTCTATGGGGTCTACAGAGAGGGGTCTCGCATGTCGTCGGCTTGGAAATTGGGTTTTCTCGTTGTCTGTGCTCTCGGTTCTGGATGCCACGCCCGCTTCAAGAAGGCGGTGGGGAACCTAGACCAGGTCCGGCCACAGCTCGTCATGTCCGGAGGCCCGGCCGTTCAGCTCGGTCACGTCTACGACGAGGGGCTGGTCGGTGCGGTTGTCAATATCGCCCAGGACGTGAAGGGAGTGAAGGTCGCCGATCGCATCGCCAGCAGCGTCGATGTCGACGGCGTCAACGCGGCTTTTTCTGCGGGATTGGCCGACACGCTGGGAGCCGGTCCACCGTTTGGCCTCACCCAGGACCCAAAGGCCTCGCTCCTGCAGGTCGAGATCCTGTCCTACGGTCTCAACGTTCCGCAGATGGGCGCTCCCGGGAGCTTCACCTACACGATCCGCGTCGGCATCTACGAGCCCACCGGCCGACGGGTCTACAAGACAGTTCGCAGCTGTTCTACGGGCGTCGGGAGCCCGAGTCCTGTTGCCCAGGCCTTGCTGCTCGTGAATAACGTCAAGCAGCTAGAGGAAATGAGCGATCGCGAGCTTCAACGGGCCTTCGAGGGCGCCAGCTACTACTGTGGGATCGAGCTCGTTACCAAGATGCGCAAGCACGCCAACCCAGGCATGGCGATGCCGCCGGTGAACCTCTCCGGGCTCGACAATCCGCAGTGGGGCGCAGCAGACTAGTTATAGCTGCCCTTTTGGGGGTTGCTTGCGCTGGGATATCGAGTCGGGGCTGCGTGCTCACATCGTCGGATTCACGGGGATCAACTTCTCTGGTCAGCGGATCGTCGTAGACATCTGGCCCCAAGGCGGGCGCCAAAAAGGTGATGAGGAACTCGATGGCCGCCGCCTGAAGTCCATTGGGCTGATCGCGCCGATTGGCACGCGCATGGTCCTGATGTCGGCGGCGACACCGGACAACTGGGAGGTGCTGCCCTGGAGGTGCATCCAGATCGTCGAAGGCAAGACCTTTGACAGTGTGCAGTTTCCGGGGTTTGTCGGCGCTCAGATTCCCGACCTCGACTACGTCGATGCCCCTGCGGCGCTGCGCACCGATCCCGACTTCAGCATCACCTATCCCCAAGTTGACAGGCTCGAGGACGGCTCTGGTTGGACCTTCGGTCGGGTGGGTTCTACACTGCTGAAGACCAATGTGCGCTCGATCCGAGTAGACAAGGTTTAGTCCAGCGCACGCTGCGGGTTGACCGGCAACTGTAGAACGGAGTAGCTTTCGCGCGGAGGTCGAATGACCAGGTCGGCGATGCTGATCGGCGTGCTTGCGCTGCTGACGGTCGGTTGCAACAAGAAGAAGCACTCGATCCCGAGGGGCATGTCTCAGCCACTCGCGAAGATCGATTACACGATTCTGGGCGCGACCAACCACGAGGAATGTGGCACTTACATCCTGGCGATTGACTGGGGCCACCTCTTTGCCAACCAGTCCTATGCCGATCCCGCCGCAGGGATCCTCGGCTTCCTCGGCAGCTACAACGCCGAGGCCTCTCGGGCGCTCTACCATGCGGCCGACAAGATGCCAGAGGCGACTCACCTGGTTGCACCTCGTGTTCACAGCACTTCCTCTGGCGTGCTCCTGCCAGGTGGTGTGCCGCTGTTCGGGGAGCGCTGCTCTTCGGTAGAGGCCCACGGACTAAAGACGGGCACCAAACCCGCAATCCACTATGCTCCGCTCAATGGTGGCGGCGGTGGCGCCGGTGACGTGCCCGCTCAGATCCCACTCCTCGACGAGGCCGGCAACCCAGTCCTCGACGAGGCCGGCAATCCCGTCTTCATGCCGGCTCCAACTCCTGTAGAGGGTGAGGCGGTGGAGGGCGCCGAAGGTGCCGCTCCCGCTCCGCAGTAGCCTCCAGCTCTAGAACGGCAGCTCCAGCTGGTTTCTGGTCTTGGGAACACCCGGGTGCACGAGGTTGCCCAGGGAGACCCCGATCAATCGCACGGGGCGTTCTCCGGCCTATCCACGTGGATGATCTTGCGGGTCATCGGCTTTGGAGGCGGCGGGCCATCCAGCCGGTCATAACGGGCGCAATCGGCGATTGGGGCGGGGCCTGGGGAATTTGCACCTTTGAACTGCCGCGTTAACAAACGGCCAAAGCAGGGGGGCTCTGGCCGCCCCGAAGGTTTGAGCGATGATTACCGTTAGTGAAGTCACCAAGGGCTTTGGCGGCCGCACCTTGTTCCGTGACGTAAATGTCACTTTCTCCGCCGGAAACAACTACGGACTCACCGGTCCGAATGGCTCTGGCAAGTCGACGCTGATGAAGATCATGATCGGCGCCGAAGAGACCGACAAGGGACACGTCAGCCTGCCAAGGCGTACGGGGTGGCTCCGCCAGGATCACTTCGCCTTCGACGAATTCCGGGTCATCGACACCGTGATCATGGGCAACAAACGGCTGTGGCAGGCGATGGTCCGCAAGGAGGAACTCTACGCCCTGGACGAGATGTCCGAGGACGAAGGTGTCGAGTTGGGTGAGCTCGAGGGCGTTGTCGCCGAAGAGGACGGCTACACGGCCGAGCCCGACGCCGCGACCCTCCTCGAGGGCATCGGCATCCCCCAAGAGCTGCACGATCGCAAGATGGGCGAGATGCTCGGAGGCCTCAAGGTTCGGATCCTCCTGGCCCAGGCCCTGTTTGGCGAGCCGGACGCCTTGCTGCTCGATGAGCCCACCAACCACCTCGACATGGAGTCGATCCTGTGGCTCGAGGCGTTCCTCGTCCGCTATCGTGGCGTGTTGGTGGTCATCAGCCATGACCGTCGCTTCCTCAACCAGGTGTGCGACCGCATCGCCGACATTGACTACGAAGCGGTCATCACCTACACCGGCAACTACGACGAGATGGTGCGTACCAAGGCGAATGTGCGTAGCCGTGTCGACAAACAGAACGCTCATCGGAGCAAGAAGATCGAGCAGCTCCAGGAGTTCATCAGCCGGTTCGGTGCCGGTACCCGCGCCTCCCAGACTCGGTCGCGAGCCAAACAGATCGAGAAGCTCCGCCCCGACGAGATCAAGCGCAGCAACATCGCCCGGCCATTCATCCGCTTTGCCGTCGAGGATCCCTCCGGTCGCGACGTGCTGACCGTGGACCAGCTCAGCCACGCCTATGGCCGGCACGCGATCTTCGAGAACTTCGTGTCCAACGTGCAGCGGGGCGACAAAGTGGCCATCCTCGGCCGGAACGGTGTGGGCAAGACCACCTTGCTCCAGGCGCTCCAGAACCAGGAGAACTCCGATCACGGCACCGTCCGCTGGGGTCACAACACCAGGATCGGCGTCTTTGGCCACGACCATCGCGACCAGATCGAGCCCGGGCGCACCGTCTACGAGTGGCTCTTTGCCCACTGGCCCGACAAGGGCGAGCAACATGTTCGTGGAATCCTAGGGCGCATGCTGTTTTCCGGCGAAGAGGGCGCCAAGCCCACAGCGACGCTCTCCGGCGGCGAGGCGGCGCGCCTGGTGATGTGCAAGCTGATCCTGATGGAGTACAACGTGTTGCTCCTCGACGAGCCCACAGACCACCTCGACCTCGAGAGCATCTCGGCGCTGCGCGATGCCATCGCCGCCTACAAAGGCACCATCTTCTTCGTCACCCACGACCGCGACCTGGCGAGCGCTGCGACGCGGATCTGGTCCTATCCGGACGAGGGCGATCTGCTCGACTACGACGGCGAGCTCGACGAGTACCTGGACTGGTACAACACGCACTACCTGAAGCAATCCGCATAGACGGTCAGGGGCTTGGTTTCTAGCGCTCGAAGAGTCCGTGCGTTCGCAGCGCGGTGATCGCGGCTTCCCGTGTCTGGAAGACGGCGATGAATAGGTTCTTGTGACAGAACACCGAGCCCGGCACTCCCGTCGCTGCCTCGAGTTCTTCGTCGGAGAGGCCTCCCCACGCTTCGGGTAGAGATCGCTTCTGAGCGAAGTCGCCGAACTTCGGTGGGATCGCCACGACCTTCCACGAGTCATCGGAGCCGGGGAAGAGCGTGAACTCGGTGGGATGTGTCGCGCCGCCGTTCGCGAAATATGCCGCTTTCCAGGTCAGGTATTCCTCGAGAATGATGACATTTCGCCCAGCCTCGACGGCCTCTGCCATGGCCTGGGGAATTCGGATCTCGGCGGCACGAATCTGATCGTGCTCGGATTTGAGGCCAGCCAGCCAGGCGAAGGCCATCTCGTTGGCAACGAGGAAGGCGCTGTCGAACTCGTCCAGGGTCGACGCCGGTTGGTTGAGGGCGTCGACCAAGCTCGGATAGCAGGGAACGCCCTGGATTGGGGCGACGCGGCCGTTGTCCACAGCGTCGACATAATCCATGAGTCGAGTGCGGAGGCGCTTGGCGAGGGCCGGCTCGATCTGGCCTCTATCCGTCAGCCACTCGAGCACCATGCCGGCGGAAGACAGCGGCCCGGTGTAGGCCGCCTGGTGGTGGTCGAAGCGCTGAAGGCTGGGATCGTAGACCCCTCCGACGTCGATGACGATGTCGGCACCGTCGATACGGTCGGGATCGCGAGTTCGCACGATGCAAGCCTCGGCATCGTAGAACGTTCGGATGAGCGCGTAGGCCATCACGTCATCGGCGTGGAATGGCCCGTTGTGGGTTGCGACGGTCACTGGCATGCCAGCCTGGTAACGCGCCGTTATCGAGGCGCTCATGATCACTTCTCTACTTGTGCTGGCCCTCTCCGCGCCGGCGTTCGCGCAGCTCGAAGTCGAGGAATACACCCTCGACAACGGTATGACCTTCCTTCTCCTGCCGCGGTCCGACTCTCCGAACGATGTCGCGGTCGGCTGGGTCGCTCATGTGGGTAGTGCCAATGAACGGCCTGGAATCACCGGAATCAGCCACTTCTTCGAACACATGATGTTCAAGGGCACCAACACCATCGGCACCAGCGATGCCGAGGCAGACGCTGAATCTCGCCAGCGCCAGGAAGAGGTGATGGGCCGCCTGCGCGCGCTCCACCACGGCGAACAGTACGCTCGCTACCGCCGCGGTGAGATCGACGATCCTTGGGATTCCTTCAATGATACCGAGGAGATGAAGGTGCTGCGCGCCGAGCTCCAAGAGCTCACCGACGCCCAGCAGAGCTTCATCGTCCCCAACGAGTTCGACGAGATCTTCCGGAACGCTGGGGCGGTCGGGATGAACGCGTTCACGACTTCAGATGTGACCTTCTTCCACGTGACCATGCCGAGCAATCGCCTCGAGCTGTGGTGTTGGATGGAGGCGGATCGGCTCCACGACGCCGTGTTCCGGGAGTTCTATGCCGAGCGAAGTGTCGTGCACGAGGAACGCCGCCAGCGGATCGATTCCACGCCGACGGGCGCCTTGGACGAGCAACTCGACGCGCTGTTCTGGACCTCCTCGCCCTATCGCTGGTCGGTCGTCGGTTGGCCGAGCGATCTGAACAGCTACACCCTCGAGGACGCACAAGCCTACTTCGACATCTACTATGCGCCGAACAACCTCACAGGCGTCATGGTCGGCGACTTCGATCCAGAAGTCATGAAGCCGATGATCGACACGTACTTCGGAACCCTCCGACGCGGCCCCGAGACGCCTCCGATCGTGACCTACGAGGTCGACCAGGTCGCAGAGCGGCGAATGGAAGGGGAGTGCGACTGCAGCGATCAGGTCCAGATCCGCTACCACGCCCCGGCTTTCGGGGGACCAGACGACTTTGCGCTCGGCGCTCTCGGGAGCTTGCTCAGCGGGCGGACTGGCCGGCTCCACAAGGCGTTGGTCGTCGATCAGCAGATCGCGAGCAGCGTTTCGGCCGGCCAGCGCTCCCGCCCCCTCGGTAGCGAGTTCAACTTCCGCGCCACGGTCCGCGGTGACGCCACACCTGACATGCTCGAGACGGCCTGGTACGCCGAGATCGAGCGCCTGAAGACTGAGCTGGTCAGCGACCGGGAGCTCCAGCGCGTCAAGAACGGGCTCCGAGCCCAGACCTGGCGTGGGCTGGAGGACAACATGCAGCTCATGATCCAGCTGGGATTCGCCGAGCAAATCGGGGGCTGGAGGTGGGTGCTCGACGAGCCAGCGGCGATCGCAGCGGTCACTCCCGAGGACGTTCGCCGCGTGGCAAATACGTATTTTGAGGCAAAGAATCGAACAGTTGCGACATATCGCAGAGCCGCTGGAACCGCGGTCGATCCGGAGTTTGCGAAGGTCATTGCCGACCTGCCCGAAGAACTGGGCGCGATGCTCCGAGGTCAGCTTGCGGAGCTGTCCAAGGCTGACGACGCCGACGAACTCGCTGCCACGGTCGTCGACATGGAGGCGCAGCTCGGCCAGCTACCCGATCATCTGCAGCCGGCCATCCAGTACATGATCGATCGTGCAAACGAACGCTTGGCGGCCTTGAAGGAGGCAAAGTGAGAGTGCTTCCCATCCTGTTCTTGGCCGCCTGCGTAAAGACCGTGCCCGTCGAGGGCCCCGCACTGAAAGACCCATCAGTCCCTGATCGACCCGAGGAGATCCAGTTCGAGGAGGTCGAGTTCGTCGTGCCTCAGTCGTCGGACTTCCGTCACGAGCTGCCCGGGGGCATCCCGGTCTATGTGATCCCCGGCAGGGCGATCCCCCTGGTCTCAATCGGACTGGAGTTCGGCGGAGGCGAGCACATGGAGCCCGCCGCCCAGTACGGGATCGCCAACCTCACCGGTACGATGATGCGCTCCGGCGGAACTGCCGACATGGATCCGGATGCTCTGGACGAAGAGCTAGCGTTTCTCGCAGCTGATGCGAGGATTAAGGTGGATCTGCACCGGTCCTCGGCGCGGATGAACTGCCTCACCGAGAACGTCGATACCTGCCTCGATCTGCTCATGGGCATGGTGCGAACACCGGCTTTCGATGCCGATAAACTCTCGCTCAATGCCGGCAACAAGGTCGAGCGCATGTCCCGTCGCAACGACAACGCAGACAACATCGCCACCCGCGAGTGGCAAGCGATGCTCTACGGTCGCGACCACGTCGAGGCACGCTACGCCACGGCGGCGGTGGTCGAAGGCTTGACACCGGAGGATCTCGCTGCCTTTCACTCCAGCATCTTCCACCCGGCGAACCTCGTCGTGACAGTCACGGGAGACGTCGACATCCCGGAGATCCTCGAGAAGCTGGGGGCGGCCTTCGACGGCTGGAAGGCGAGCGAGACCGCACCGGATCCTCCAGCACCCATCGAGGAGATGACTCCGGGGCTCTACCACATCGAGAAGGATGTGCCCCAGGCCAAGGTGCGGATAGGCATGCGAGGCTGCCAGCGCGGCGATCCGGATGTGGTCGCCCTGGTGGTGATGAATCAGATCCTCGGGGGCGGAGACTTCTCGGCTCGGCTGATGAAGCGGATCCGCACCGAGGAGGGGCTCAGCTATGGGGCCTACAGCTCCCTGCAGCCCGAGGTCTACTACCCCGGAGAGTTCACGATCGAGTTCCAGACCCAGAACGCGACCACCGCTTTCGCCATCCAGATCGCCATGCACGAGGTGAATCGGATCCGCGACGAGCCAGTGAGCGAAGCTGAGCTCGCCGGTGCCAAGGCCACGATGCTCAGCTCGTTGCCACAGGCCTTCTCGTCTCGGGACCGCATGGCCGAGATCTTCGTGACCGAGATCCTCACCGATCGATCGCCCAGCTACTACGCCGATCTCCCAGGGAAGATCGAGGCCGTCACCATCGAGGACGTCCAGCGAGTGGCAAAGAAGTGGCTTCGACCCGACGAAATGTCGATCCTCACTGTCGGATTGTGGGACGAGATCGCCCGCGGTGATTCCGAAGGGCGCGCCGATATGTCAGGGTTCTTCGGAGGAGAGCCGACCCAGGTTCCCCTCCTCGATCCGCTCACATTGGAGCCCATGGAATGACAACCTTCAAGGACGGCTTCCCGCACGTCCACTATCGGCCAGAGCGCATCGACCCGGCCGAGGGACTCGCCAGGGGCCAGGCGCTGTTCGATGAACTCGATGGCCGTCGCAGCACCCGGTTCTTCAGCGATGAAGCCGTTCCCAGGGAGATGATCGAGACGGCGATTCGCGTTGCATCCACCGCCCCGAGTGGCGCGCATCGACAGCCATGGACCTTTGTTGCGATCGCCGACAAGGGCATCCAGGAGCAGATCCGCGGGGCAGCCGAAGAAGAGGAGCGGCAAAGCTACAGCAATCGCATGTCCGACGAATGGCTGGAGGCGCTGCGGCCCATCGGCACCGACTGGCAGAAGCCCTTCCTGGAGACGGTTCCGTGGATCGTCGTGGTGTTCGCCCAGCAGTACGGGCTCGCCGCCGACGGCTCCAAGAAGAAGCACTTCTACGTCAAGGAGTCCGTCGGCATCGCCTGCGGCTTGTTCGTCACGGCGCTGCATCGGATGGGGCTGTCCACATTGACGCACACCCCTTCTCCCATGGGGTTCCTGACGGAGATCCTGGAGCGCCCCGCCAACGAAAAACCCTTCATCCTCTTTCCGGTCGGGTATCCGGCTTCTGATGCGACGGTGCCGGATCTCAAGCGCAAGCCCCTCTCAGCGGTATCGGAGTGGAAGATTTCGGACGCCTGATCAACAATGGATCACCCCCCGTGCTCTAGAATGGATCATCTTGAAACACGCTCACGGACAAACCTGCCTTTTCGGCTTGGCATCTGATTTGCTACTGTGCTCACAGGGTTACCGTCTCTCTGGGTCGGGGGGTTGATGAAAGTTCGATTTTGGGGTGTGCGGGGCAGCTTGCCAGTGAGCGGCGCCCAGTTCGTGGGTACGGGCGGCAACACGACATGCATCGAGATCACGCACGAGGGTGAGCGTCTCATCCTCGATGGCGGCACCGGTCTGCAGGCACTCGGCGTCGAGCTGGGCTCTCCCTGCGACGCGACGGTCCTGTTTACGCACGTTCACTGGGATCATATCCAGGGTGTTCCCTTCTTCGGACCGCTGCACCATCCCGACAGCAACCTGAGGCTGGCTGGTCGCCGCAACGCCTTTGGCGGCCTCCGTGATGCCCTCGCCGCGCAGATGAAGCCCCCGAGCTTTCCGGTGGGCCTCGATATCTTCCAAGCGAACATCGACTTCATCGACGTCAAGCCAGACCAGGCCTTTGAGATCGGTCCGTTCCGGGTCACCGGGGCCGAGATGTCCCACCCCGACGGCGTGCTCGTCTATCGGGTCGAGGCCGGCGGCAAGGCCCTGGTGTTCGCCACCGATGTCGAGCACGGACAGGGGCTCGATCCGCGCCTGGTCCGGTTTGCCGAGGGTGCGGACCTGCTCCTACACGACGCCCAATACAGCGAGGACGAGTACTTTGGGCGGGTTGGACCTTCCCGAATCGGCTGGGGGCACGCCACCTGGGATCAGGCCGTACAGACTGGGATCGACGGGAGCGTGGGCCGCCTCGGGCTCATCCACCACGACCCGACCCGCACAGACGAACAGGTTCAGGAAATCGAGACCTGGGCCAAAGAGCGCCTCGCCCGCACATTTGCAGCGCGCGAGGGGGCAATTGTGAGCCTTTGACGACCTCGTCGTCCGCTCCCAAGAAGGCGAGGACCGACTGGCTCAAGGTCCTCAAGCCGCTGCTCGGGAACCGCCAGGTCGATCTCGACGTGGTGCTGCGAGCCATTGTGGACGAGGCTACTCGCCAGCTGCGCGCCGACCGCGGCACCTTCTATCTCATCGACCACGCCACTCAGGAGCTGGTGAGCCGAGCTGCGCACCTTCCGGAGATCGCCGAGATCCGGCTGCGAATGGGCGAGGGCGTCGCCGGCTGGGTGGCCAAGCACGGCGAGCCACTGCGGGTGACGGAGACCGAGGACGACTCGCGACACGCAACCCACATCGACGACGAGACCGGCTACAGCACCCAGAACATGTGTGTCGTGCCAGTGTTCGACCGCAGGCGGGTCGTCATCGGCGTTCTCCAGGTCCTGAACCGCAAGTCCGGCGACTTTTCCGAGGCCGATCTGCATCGCCTCACGGAGATCGCCGCGGAGGTGGCCAAGGTCCTCGACCGGACCTCTTTGAGAAGCCAGCTTCGCCCAGATCATCGCCAGCCGCTGGCCTTCCGCTTCAACTACATCGTCGGCGACTCGGCGCGCATGCAGCAGGTCTACTCCACCGTGGAGCGCGCTGCCCGTACCGAGGCGACGGTCGTCGTGCGCGGCGAGACCGGGACCGGAAAGGAGCTCATCGCCCGCGCCATTCACTTCAACAGCCGCCGTCGCCGCGGGCCGTTTGTGAAGGTGGACTGCGCTGCGTTGCCCGAGACCCTCATCGAGAACGAGCTCTTTGGTCACGAGAAGGGGGCGTTCACAGGGGCTGATCGGGCGACCGAAGGCAAGGTTGCGGCCGCCGTTGGGGGCACGCTCTTCCTGGACGAGATCGGGGAGCTCTCGTTCTCGGTTCAGGGCAAGCTGCTCCGTCTTCTCCAGGAGCGCGTCTACCACAAGGTCGGCGGAAACGAACCGAAGTACGCCCAGGTTCGGTTCGTGGGCGCAACGCACCGAAACCTCGAGAAAGCCGTGGAGGACGGCACCTTCCGGCAGGATCTGTACTACCGGCTTCGGGTGGTGGAGATCCTGGTCCCGCCGCTCCGAGCGCGCGGTCACGGCGACATCGATCGGCTCGTGGACCACTTCCTGTACGAGTTCACGCGCACCCATGGTCGCCACGGTCTGGAGATCGACGACGAGGCCCGGGCCGCGCTGCACTCCTATCCCTGGCCCGGAAACGTGCGCGAGCTCGAGCACTGCATCGAGTCCGCCGTGGTCCTCGAGCCCGGGCCGGTCATTACGCGGGAGAGCCTGTCCATCCGTCACGGTCCGCTGCCCGAGGTCGGTATCGCCGACGCCTCGTCCTTCATCACCGACCCGCGCCCTCTGCGCGAGGTGGAGCGGGACTACATCCGTCACGTGCTGGCCTACTGCGATGGAAACCGGAGTGCGGCGGCGCGATTGTTGGGGATCGGGCGGAACACCCTCGCTCGCAAGCTGGCCGAGAGCTAGGCCCCACCGGTCCAAGAGTCCTCGCTCGCCCGCCAGGTCCAGCGCGCCGGCATACCGAGGCCGACGGTGATCGAGTTCTTGCCGATGCTATCGCTGGTTCTCATCTCGATCTCGTGGTCGCCGTGGGGGATCTCCAGGATCGTCGGCGCCTGGCCGACCTGAACCCCGTCTACGTAGACCATCGCCCCCATGGGCACGGACACGAAGGTGATACCGACGACGTCGACCACTTCGTGTGAGCGCTTGGTGCAGGCTTCTTTGGACTCGGCCTCGGCGCACATGGCGAGGGCCTCGGAAGAATCGCGGCCAAGCTGGTTGCGGAAGTCCATCCAGACAATGCTGGCTTCTTTAGCCTCTCTCCTTGTTTTTCCGCGGTTTGTGTTGAGCTTCCAGCGCTTGAAGGTCAGCTTTGCTAGCCGCTCGTAGACTCGGTCGACATTCTCGACATGCTCGACGCCCTGCCAGTCACTCCTCAGCTCCACCGTTCGCTCCGCCGAGGTGATCGCCTCGTCCAGTGCCGCGTCGGTCTCTGCGGTGGTCGCGAGCCAGCCCGACCAACGGTTGAGCAGATCGACATCCGAGCGGCTGATTGCCTCGAAGAAGTAGCGTTGTTCGTTGTCATAGGTGGAGCACTTCGATGCGCGTTCGCACTGCTGCCAGCTCTCGGCCAGGACCACGCGTCCGGCGGCGTCGCGTTCGGTCTGTTTCAGGTCCGCCCGACGCATTCGTGCGCTCAGGCACTGCAGATGCTCGGCGCTGAGGTTCCCGGCATCGGCGTCCCGGGCGAGGCTACTCAGGTCGTCGCACGAGACACTCGGGCCGGTCGGCGCACGTGGAGCGACCGGCGGAGGTTCGTCGGGGAGTATTTCCTCGGTGGGTGGTTCGACAGCTCGCCGCTCGATCACCGTCTTCTGGCTCGTGTGCTCGGCTCGGGGTGTTGTCCACGAGACCATGGTGTCGAAGCCCACAAAGCCCAGACCAGCGACACACACCCCAGCGCCCCCGAGGGTGAGCAGCGCGATGAAGAGCATCGTCGCCGGCAACCACAGTGTGGATCCTGCCCGAGTGGGCGCGGTTGGCGCGGGAGGTGGCGCCGGCGCTGGGATCTCCGGCTCATCGACTGTCTCATCGAGGTCCATCAGGGCCATGGTCTCGCTTGAAGTCATCGTCTGAGGAGGAGGATTCAAGGCCGTCTGCAAGCCCGTGACGCTGCCGCCGATCTGGGTCAGAGTGGTCTCGGTGACAGTGCGGCCAACCAGCTCCCCGCTCTCGTCGTTGGGTGCGGGCCACTCGTGCTCGCGGCACCACCGGCTGAGGCGCTCTCCGTGGGTCTCCGCCGCGAGGTCCTCAAAGAGGTCAGCGAGGTCGGGCAGGGTCGGACGGCTCGCAGGCTCATAATGCAGTATTTTTGCCAATAGATCGCGAACGGCACCCGTTTCGACCTGCTCCAGCCGGGTCTGCACGTGGGGATCGTGACGCTCTCTGTTCAGCGCCATTGCGTAGTGCTGTTTGACCGTCATGTCCGGGAAGAGACGGCTGCCTGTCACCGCCTCGAAGAGGGTGGCCCCAATGGAATAGACGTCGCTCGAGGTGTCTCCGCTGTGGTCGAAGCGCTCTGGAGCCATGTAGGACAGGCTGCCGATCACCGCGTTTGTCTGGGTCTTTGCTTTGCGATCCACCGCCGCTTTGGCGATGCCGAAGTCGAGGAGGGTCACGCCACCGTGCTTGCCGACGCGGATGTTCGACGGCTTGATGTCCCGGTGCAGGAGTTGGAGGGGCTGGCCGTCGGGTCCGACGTGGGAGAACGCCGTGCTCAGAGCATCGGACACCCGGGCGAACACCTCCATGACCGGGGCCAGGGACAGCGGGTGTTCGGCATGTTGCACGCACACGTCGAGATCGGCGCCTTCGATGTACTCGGTGACGAGGGCGGCGCGACCTTCGAGCAGCACCAGATCGTGGATCTTCAGGATTCCCGGGTGGTTCAGGAGCCCGAGGAGCTGCGCTTCGTCTCGGAGGCGCCGCACGGCTTGACTGCGAGGATCGAGTCCGCGGTGCAGGACCTTGACGGCGACATCGGTGCGCACTCCGCCCGCACTGGTCATCTTTGCCAGGTAGACCTCGCCGAATCCGCCCACTCCCAGGCAGCTCGTCATCTGGAAACGCCGCCGCTCCGGTGCGTTGTCCGCGGATCGCGACCCCATGGGCCTCCAGTGAAGGGTGCAGCATACTCCACCCGTGTCATACTCCGTGCATGCACCTTTTGGGCGCCCTGTTGCTCTCGATCACAGCCGCGAGTGCCGACGAGTGTGCCGATCCTAGCGGGCTACTGCAGTCGGCGGAGTCGGATGCCATCAACTTCTACCTGGCAGAGGCGCAGTCGTCGGTGGGGGCAGCCCTCGACGCCATCGCCTGCTCCCCGCAGCAGGAGCCGGTGGTGGTGGCCAGGCTGTTTGTGGTGGACGGCGTCATCCAGCTACTCCAGGGCCGGCAGGACAAGGCGGAGCGCTCTTTTGCCGCGGCAAAGGCGGCGGATTCCGAGTATTGGAACGCTGACTTCGGCGAGCAGGCCCGGGAGCTGTACGACAATGCGGCCACGGTCGAAGCCGCGGCGGTCGAGCTCGAGCTCAAGGGACTCCTCGACACCGACTGGATCCGGGTGGACGGCACCTCCCGCGAGGAACCCCTCACCATTGCCCCCGGTCGACACCTTCTCCAGATTGGGGGCGAGCAGGGGGCTCGTCTGGCGCGGATTCTCGATCTCTCACCGGGGCGCCCAATGATCGTCCAGGTGCCGCAGCCGGAGTCGGTGGCGGAACCGGAACCCGAGCCCGAGCCGGAACCCGAGCCGGAACCCGAGCCCGAGGCCGTTGTCTTGGTGTCTCCGTCCGGCTTTTCTCCACCGCTGGAGCGATTGAAGGGCAGGATATACCGGGATAATGCCGAAAAGGAAGCCAGGTGGAGGCGGGACGTGCACGGTCTGGCGCGGAAGGATGTGGAGGGTGTGCTTGCTGTGAGGCGCTTTCGCTCGAACGCCGCCGGCCAGGTTGCGGCCAGCTTCGTGGCTCTCGGAGGCGGCTACGTGACCTATCTCTTCATGTGGGAGACCACGGTCGGAAAGTCCCATCCCGGGTCCGAGATCGGGATCCCGCTGTTTGGTGCGGTGGCCGCCGCCGGCCTGACCTGGGAGATCAACCTGTTGACCAAGCGCGGCAAGCGGCGGGACCAGATCCGGGTGGCGGCCGATCGGGTGCTGGCGGAGGGGCGATGACCGGCAATTGCAGAGGTGCTGGACTCCTTGTCGTGCTCTCGTTTCAGGCGGGTTGTGCCCAGAGCATCTGGAACGAACGGCTCTTCAACTGTGGGGACTACGATCTCTTCAATGTGCAATCAACCACCTTGAACCTGGAGTTCGGGCTGACTGGAAGCTCCGGGGACGGTTGTGAGATCCTGTTCCGCAAGATCATAGGTTCCTCCTTCAAGGTTGACGGCGACACGGTGGATGTGTCGCATGCGGAGCGGGTGGAGGTGAGGGGCTGGACGTCGGAGGAGGGCTTCGATCTTCAGGTCAGCTGGACAGAGGCTGGGGCGATCTGGGTCGGCAATGAGCAAGGCGGACTGCCATTGGAGCTGCACAACGAGACGGCTGGGGCCATGTACCTCACCGACGGCACGTCGTTCGATGTCTCGTGCGACACTTGTGTCGTGAACTTCGACCAGAGCTCGGAGGCCGGGCACTATCCTGACCTGATCCTCAACTGGAAGGACAATGCGGAGGTCGTCATCGGAGGGGGCGAAGCGGGGGCGGTCGCGCTCCGGCATCCCAACAGCGAATTCCCGGAGCAGGACCCCTCGAGGGTGATCCTGTCGGCGCCGGTGGAGTCCGGAGCTGGTTGGCTCACGTACAGCACTACGGTCGACGCAACCGGGATTCACGGTGCGCTGTCGACGGACTGCGGGCTGGGGGCCTGTGCGCTCACTGTGGACTCTGTCGACCTCGTTCGCGACCTGACCGCAAACTTCAATGGCGCCGGGTACGTGGACGTCACCATCCGAGAACCCTCGGGAGACATCTGGATCGCTGGTCCCGCTCAGGAGGTGCCCGTGATGGTGACGATGATGGACTCCTTCGAGTCTCTGGTCGTGGAGAATGCAGCGGGCGACATCTGCGCGAACGTGCCAGCGGGGAGCTACGAGGTCGACGTCAAGTCCAGCTCCGGATCGACGGACACCAGCGACCAGATCAGGGACGAGGGCGGGTCGGTGGTCTCTCTCACGAGCCAGACCGGCGACGTCAAGCTCGCGACCGGATGGTGAGCACGAAGAGCGGCGGACCCTGGGCCTCTGGGGGCAGGCTGCGGCAGCTCGTCGTCTCCAGGCCCGCTAGTAGCGCTTGGGCCGAGAGTTGGTCGGTGTCGAAGCCGAGGTGCGCGTGGCCCATGCCGAGCCTGTAGTCCTCGCGGTCGTGGGCGTGCATATCGAGAATCACGGCTTTTCCACCGGGTTTCAGGACTCTGTGCACCTCGGAGAGCGCTCGCTCGGTGTCGGGCACGTGGTGGAGCACGAGCATCACCAGGACCGCGTCGACTTCGCAGTCTCGGAGCGGTAGGTCTTCGAGGCCGCCGCTTCGCAGATCGACGTTGCCGAGATCTCCCGTTCGCTCGGCTGCCGCGTCGAGCATGCCCTGTTCGAGATCGACACCGATCACGCGGTGCGCGACGGGTGCGAGGAGGGCAAGCGCCTCGCCCGTACCGCAGCCGAGATCCGCGATGGTGAGATCCTCGGGTAGGAAGGACAGGAGCGTGGGCAGCGCAAAGGAATCGCCGAAGAGTTCGGTCCGTAGGGTGTCCCACTGGGCGTGCATCCGGCCGAAGAAGGTGCGGCTGTCCATCTTCCTCGCCGCCATGGCCGCCGCGATCCGCGCTTGATCCTCGTCGTGCTGGTTCGAGGTCGCGAAGTCCCGCTGCACGACGTTCCAGATCTCCAGGGCCGAGCCGTCGATGTCTCTGCCCATGCGATACCAGCCAGACGTGCCCTCGGACCTTCGCCTGATCCAACCTGTATTTTGCAGTGCCTTGAGGTGGCGGCTCACCGTCGATTGCGGGAGCTGGAGGATCCGGGTCAGCTCACCGACACCGAGCTCCTCGCTGTGCAGGGCGGACAGCAGGCGAACGCGGACGGGCTCGGCGAGGGTGGAGAGATGCTGCTGGAGATCTGGCATGGGCCCCAGATAACATGTGGCATCTATCCGTCCATCCGGATAGACGGATATTCATCACCAAAGCATTAGAGGTGCTCCGTGTCAGACAATCCCAGCAAATCTCCCGAATTCCTCGACACCGGCCTCCCGCTGGTCTCCGGTCTGCCTTGGCGCGTCGCCGACATGAGCGAGGCCACCGTCGCCTTTGGCCGCAAGGAACTCGATCTGGCACTCTACGAGATGCCGGGTCTGGCCACCCTGCAAGAGGAGATGGGCGCTGAGAAGCCGCTCGCGGGCGCCAAGATCATGGGCTCGCTGCACATGACGATCCAGACGGGCGTGCTCATCGAGACCCTCATCGCCCTGGGCGCCGAGGTCCGCTGGGTGTCCTGCAACATCTTCTCCACCCAGGATCACGCCGCCGCCGCCACGGTTGTCGGCGTCAACGGCACTGTGGAGAACCCCGAGGGTGTGCCGGTCTTCGCCTGGAAGGGTGAGAGCCTGTCCGAGTACTGGTGGTGCACGCTCCAGGCGCTGCTCTGGCCCGGTGAGGTCGGTCCAAACCTGATCCTCGACGACGGTGGCGATGCCACGATGCTCGTGCACATCGGCGCCGAGCTCGAGGAGAAGGGCGAGACCGCCAACCCGGCCGATGCCGACAGCGACGAACACCGCGTGGTCCTCGAGATCCTCAAGGCCGTGCGCGAGAACCTGGGCGACAACGTCTGGCGTCCCATGGCTGCGAACATCATTGGCGTCTCCGAAGAGACCACCACCGGCGTGCACCGCCTGTACCAGCGCCGCGACGAGGGCACCCTCCGCTTCCCGGCGATCAACGTCAACGATAGCGTCACCAAGTCGAAGTTCGACAACCTCTACGGCTGCCGTCACAGCCTCGTGGACGCCATCTTCCGGGCCACCGACGTGCTGATGTCCGGCAAGCGCGCTCTGGTCTGTGGCTTCGGCGATGTCGGCAAGGGCTCTTCGCAGTCCCTGCTCGGTCAGCACGCCAAGGTCTCGGTCACCGAGGTCGACCCGATCTGCGCTCTGCAGGCCTCGATGATGGGCATCGACGTGGTCACCCTGGAAGATGTCGTTGCCAACACCGATGTCTTTGTCACCGCGACGGGCAACTACAACATCATCAAAGCCGAGCACATGGCGAAGATGAAGCACAACGCAATCGTCTGCAACATCGGCCACTTCGACAACGAGATCGACATGGCGGGCCTCGAGCGCATGCGTGAGCTCGGACAGGTCGAGAAGATCGAGGTCAAACCCCAGGTCCACGAGTGGGCGTTCAAGAACACCACCCACGGTCCGAACGGCGGCGGCCACAGCATCCTCATCCTCGCCGAGGGCCGGCTGGTGAACCTCGGCTGCGCGACGGGTCACCCCTCGCTGGTGATGTCGTCCAGCTTCACCAACCAGGTCCTGGCGCAGATCGAGCTGCATCGCAACGCCGCGGAGTACGGCAAGGACGTCGTGACCCTGCCCAAGTACCTCGACGAGCGCGTTGCTCGACTGCACCTGAGCAAGTTCGACGCCAAGCTCACGGTGCTCTCCGAGGAGCAGGCCAGCTACATCGGTGTGAAGGTAGAGGGGCCGTACAAGGCGGATCACTACCGGTACTAGGGGCCGGTTTGTTCCGGGCGGGACGCCGCTGGGTGAGCCGGGGCTCGACGTTGCGCGAGCCGTGGCGTTTGATGTTGCGTTGGCTCGGGAGGTGGTCGCGGACCGGGAAGGGATCGGATTCGAGGACCTCGGGCGCGGCGACAGCGGCTTCGGGTCGATCTCCGAGCACACCTGTCGACTTCCGCGCCCACTGTCTCCAATTATAGGGGAAGCACTAGCGTTTTCCCCTCGCCTTCGGCTCACCCCTTCCGCCCGTCGGCCACCACCAGCTTCGCGTGGCGCCGACGTCCCGGCGGGTGGATCCGGGCAGAGTGGCGGGTGTGGCGGGTCAGGCCTGAGGTGCCTTGGGGTCGTCGGCCGCTTCGGCGGCGGCTATCTGGGCGCGCACTTCGTCCATGTCGAGGCCGACGACGCGTTCGACGAGGGAGTTGAAGGCGTCGGCGGGTAGGGCTCCGGGCTGCGAATACAGCTGGATGCCGTCGCGGAAGGCCATGATCGTTGGGATGCTCCGGATCTGGAGCTGCGCGGCGAGGGACTGCTGCTCCTGGGTGTCGATCTTGCCAAAGACGATTTCGGGGTGTTTCTCGGACGCGGCCTCGAACACGGGGGCGAAGCTTTTGCACGGCCCGCACCAGCTGGCCCAGAAGTCGAGGAAGACGATGTTGCCGTCGTTGACGGTTGACTCGATGTTGTCACTGGTGATCTTCACGGTTGCCATCTGCAACCCTCCTTTGAGTGCTCTTTGCGATGTAGACGCTTCCGTGCGCCTCGCATTACAGCCAACCGGAACATGGTCCCCGTGGCGCGGTTCGTCAAGTCCCGGATTTGGCCCGAGCCAGATTGGTCTCCGGGCGCGATCCTCTGTTATCCTCTGCCGAGGAGGGGCCGTGAGGCGCACGTGGATCGCCATCGCAGTGGCCGCTGGCTTCATCCTGCCGATGGGGGCCGAGGGCGGGGTCGAGGATATCCTGGATGCGGCCGAAGACGTGGTGCAAGAGTCGGCGCCGCCGGAGCTCGAGGCCGTCCCCTCAAAGGCCGCGCCCGAGCACCCACAGCATCCGGCGATCCTCCAGCTTGGTCCGCGAGAGTGGAAGATCGGAGCCAGCCTTCGTGACTTCTATGCCAAGGACTTCTCGGAGCTGAAGACCCTCGCCAACCCGCGCGCGCATCGCAATGGCCAGGGCAAGATCGATGGATATTCCATGCATCTGCAGCGCTATGGGCTGGCGCATCAGGCCGGACTGCGGAACGGAGATGTGGTGCACTCGGTCAATGGCCACTCCCTGAGCAGCTGGGACAGCGTGCTGGCCGCCTACAAGAACCTGAAGCGCTCTGACGAGTTCCAGGTCCTGCTCACCCGACGCAACGGCAAGCGGCTGAAGCTGGTCTACCACATCAAATGATCCCGCTGATCCTGACGTTCTTCGCGTGCGAGACCGCGATCCAACCGGTCCAGCGCGCACCGGTTCCACCCCCAGGGCCCGCCGCGGCCATTGCTCACGGTGGCGTCGGGAGCTCGCCTGACGTGGTCGACGGCGTTCGCGCGGCGGTCGATGCCGCTCTCGCCGCTCTGGAGGGGGGCGCGAGTCCAGTGGATGCGGCGGTGGCCGGCGTCGAGGTGATGGAGGATGATCAGCGCTTCAACGCCGGCACCGGCTCCCGGGTGCGGATCGACGGCAAGACGGTGCAGATGGACGCCGCGGTGATGTCGTCAGACGGGACCTTTGGTGCAGTCGCCGTCATCGAAGACGTGCGGCACCCGATCCGCGTCGCTCGGGCGGTGGTGGACACGCCGCACATCCTCATTGCTGGGGACGGAGCGACGCGGTTTGCCCGCGCCCTGGGTCTGCCAGAATATGATCCCGCGACACCCAGAAACCTGGAGAAAACCAGGAAGATTCAGGACATGCTCCGCAGCGCCGACCCCGAGCTCCCGGAGCGCTGGCAGGACTTCGACTGGCGCGGAAACTGGAACTTCGAGGACACCTTGGAGGAGCTGGGTCTCGAAGTCGGGAGCGATACCGTCGGTGTCGCGGTGCGCGGGACCGACGGGAGCTTCGGCGTGGCACTGTCCACCGGAGGCACGTCCATCACACTGCGGGGGCGCGTCGGGGATGTGCCGATCCTGGGTGCGGGCCTGTTCGCTGGACCCCACGGCGCGGTTGCGGCGACCGGCACTGGAGAGCGGATCGTCGAGGCGGGCCTGTCTCGGGCGGTCCATGGGTGGATCGAGGAGGGTGGGGTGCAGGCGGCGGCGGATCGCGGGGTCGAGACCCTCCGTGATCGCGGTTCCGTCGGCCTGATCGCCATCGGTACTCACGATCTCGCTGCGAGCGCCGACCGAGAGATGGCCTGGGCCGCTCGAGAGCTCGGATCGGAAACCTGGTCGGGCCCTGTGCCGGGTGGGGGTGATCCATAGTGGATCACATCGTCGTTTAGTGGGGACGAGCGCTGTTTCGGCGGGGGGGCGTGGTCGGGAAGGCGATCTCGAAGGTGGTTCCGTGACCGAGGGCGGTCTCCACATGGATGGTGCCGCGAAGATCTCTGACGATGGTGTTCACGATCGCCAAGCCGAGCCCCGTGCCGCCCCGAGTTGGGCGCGTCGTATAGAAGGGCTCGAAGATCCTGTTCACCGTGTCCGTGGACATACCGTTGCCGTTGTCACTGACCGCGAGACGCACCATGTCTTCGGAGCTCGGGTCGACGCTAGTGCTGATGTTCAGGTCTCCGCCGTGGGGCATGGCCGCGTTGGCGTTCACGGCGAGGTTCAGGATCACCCGCTGGAAGTGTGTGCGATCAACCAGGATATCGGGCAGATGAGGTGCGAGATTCCAGGTGACTTCGACACCTCTGGACATCGCGTTGCGAATCAGTGGGGCCATCTCTCGGAGCAGGCTGTTTGGCGACAGCTCCACCAGATCGGGTTTGTTGTGGCATCCGACCGCGGTCAGCCGGGCGGTCAGCTCCACCGCGGCGCGGGCTGCCGTCATGACATCGCCGAGCTCTGTGAAGATCGCATCGTCGGGATCAAGCTTCTGACTGAGTTGGGCGCGCGCACTGCACAGACCGGTCAGAATCACGGTGAGGAGGTTGTTGAAGTCGTGGGCAACACGGGCGGTTGGGTGGCTATTGACTGGAATGTCTGGGATGGCGGTCATAGTGTTCATTCCTACGCTCCAGTTCGGTCGCGTACTGCCAGGATTGAGGAAGAATGAGAACAGGGATCGAAAGGTGACAGCTCGTGCACCCATGTGTCTGATGTGCTGCGATCCGGCGCGCCCCCTCGCCGAGGCCGTCGCTGCCGAGCTGGGCGTGGAGGTCAGAGCCAGCCACGATCAGTGGTTCGCTTGCGGTGAGGGCAAGCATGTGATCGACGTCAACGTCCGCGGGACCGACGTATACGTGTTCCAGCGCCCAGTGGTCCCCGGCAGCGAACGGTCCATCTATGACCGCTGGAGCATGCTGCTTCACGCTGTCGATGCCGCTCGCCAGTCAGATGCCGATCGGATCACTGCGGTCCTTCCTTATCTTCCCGGCAGCCGGCAGGACAAACGCAAGGGTCGCACCCGCGAGGGCGTTTCCACCGGTTTGTTCGCGCGGATGATGGTGGCCGCCGGCGCCTCAATGGTGATCACCGTGGAGCCGCACAACGAGGCGATCAGCGGATGTTTTGACCCACGACATGTGGTGCTCGAGAGCGTGACGATCACCAGCGGATTCTGTGACTTCCTCACCACCAATGGCCTGCGGCGAGACGTGGTCGCGTCCACGGATGTCGGCGGCCTCGAGCGGGCGCGACGGTTTGCGCAGAACCTCGGCAGTCCGGTCGCCGCGCTCTCCAAAGAGCGGGACTACAGCCAGCCCAGTCGCATCGCGCAGACCACCGTGATCGGCGATGTGCAAGGCAAGAGCGTCATGATCATCGATGACATCGTCGACACTGCCGGGAGCGTCGTCTCGGCGGTGGAGTCCCTGTGGGAGGGCGGTGCCACCGACATCGTCGTCGCCGCCGCTCACATGTTGCTGTCGGGACCCGCCTGGTCGCGCCTCGAAGCGCTCCGGGCGGAGGCTGTCTCCAAGGGCCGCGATCTGCAGGTCATTGGCACTTCCAGCGTGATCCACCCGGACGCGCCGGCGTGGTATCACAGCTACGCCCTCGAGCCTCTCCTGGCTCAGGTCGTGCGGCGCGTGAACACTCGTGGCAGTGTGCGGGCCCTGGAGGACGTGTGAGCGAGGAGCTGACGGAAACCCAGCGAGACGAGCTTCAAGCCGATCTGATCTCGCTGCGGGATCGCCTGATGCTGACCCTGCAGACGACCTCGGAGCTCGCCAAGACCGTCGAGCTCGATCAGGCTGCAGTGGGCCGCATCTCGCGGATAGACGCCATCCAGCAGCAGGCCATGGCTTCGGAGCAGAAGCGCCGGAACGAGCTCCGCTTGAAGCAGATCGCGGTGGCGCTCATGGGGTTCGACGACGACGCCTATGGCGAGTGCAAGAAGTGCGGCGAGCCCATCGACTATCGAAGGCTGAAGGCGAGGCCGGAGAGCCCCTGTTGTGTGCCTTGCATGTCGGAGATGGAGCGCTAGTCGGCGTTCTAGCCGGCGTCGGTGTCCGAAGACGATCCGGGCTGGGTGCGCCAGAGTCGCATCTGATGAACCAGCGATTTGCGCGCCGGTGGCGGCAGGAAGGCCAGCGCGGCGGCGACCTCTTCGAGCACTGCACGGGATTGATCGTCGATACCGCCCTCTCCATCGGCGCTTTCGTCCATCCACATCACGATCTCGACCTGCATGCCCAGCTGCTTGGCCCACGGACCGAGCTGCTCGACCCGAAGCCCTCGCATGCCGCGCTCGAGGCGCGAGATCTCCGAGATCGACGTGCCCAGCGCATCCGCTATGAACGGTTGCCGGTGCCTTCCTTGTCTGCGCGTGGTTTTCAGGCGTTGTGCGACCTTGAGTGCCCACTCTGTCGCTCGGGTTCGTTCGACTACCATTAGCTCTCCCTGCTATGCGCCTGCCTATCACCCTCAGCGTCGTCGTTCACGCTAGTTCTCTTCCATCGGCTTGCCCATGGAGTCGGCATCCGCCCGCGTTACAACGACCTTCTTGCCGATGGCTGACCCGATCTTGTAGGCGCGCTCCTTGAGATCCACCCGGGTGTCGTCATCGAAGACCACGCGCTTGCCATCCTTGGTGCGGATGTAGATCTGCGAGCAGAACTTCTCGTCTTCGAGCTTCACGAGCTCGTACTCGATCTGGTCTACCGACGAAAAATCGATCCTCAGCGTCTCGCGCTCTTTGTTCTTTTTGTAGAAGCGGTCCACCACGATGAGCTTTCGCGCCAGGGAGAGCTGCGTGTTTGCGGTGTACTCGCCTCCACATGCCGTCTCGACCTCTGGGGCGGTGACGGCGAGCGCGTCGACGAGGGCTACCACCTGATCGCCGAATTTGACGTTCACGGTGTAGGTCCCCGAGGCGATATCGTCGGGGAGCTTGCCCTCGATAAGGACGGTTCCACGGACTTCTACGTCTTGGAGTGGGACTGTGACATCGTCGAGGACGAGGTCTACGGAGGCGCCCGGCACGAAGTCGTCCCCGAGGATCTTCAACGCCGTTCCCGGGAGCGGGTCCGCGGGACTGACGGAAGAAAGCGTCGGCGGCGTCGTGCAGGCCATCGCGATCAGGAGGAATGGAGTCATTACAGGGGAGATGTAGCGCATTTTGGGTCGAGTTTGGTAACAGAGACCTGAAACCTTGGAGTGGCAATGGTCGAGGGGCTTCCCGAACACGCTCATCTTCGACCCCGATCGGGGCCGATCCTCCTGTGCATCATGGACGGCGTCGGCCTCGGAGACGGCAGCGCCGACGACGCAGTTGCGCAGGCTCACACCCCGGTCCTCGACAAGCTGTTGGCGACCTGCCCCAGCCTGCAGCTCCGCGCCCACGGAGTCGCCGTTGGTCTGCCTTCTGACAAGGATATGGGCAACAGCGAGGTCGGCCACAATGCCATGGGTGCCGGCCGCGTCTTCGACCAGGGCGCCAAGCTCGTCGACCGCGCCTTCGGGACCGGAACCGCCTGGCAGACCCAGGTCTGGAAGGGTCTGGTCGGCGGTAAGACTCTGCACCTGATCGGCCTGCTCTCCGACGGGAATGTGCACTCCCACGTCGATCATCTCTATTTGCTGCTCGCCCGCGCGGTGGAGGAGGGTGTGGCGCGTCTGCGACTCCACGTGCTCACCGACGGTCGCGACGTGCCTGGGCGCTCCGCGTTGACATGGATCGAGCCACTCGAGGCCGCTCTTGCGGAACATCGCGCCGCGGGTCGCGACTGGCGGATCGCTTCTGGCGGCGGCCGCATGCGGATCACGATGGATCGCTACGAGGCCGACTGGGCCATGGTGGAGAACGGCTGGAACTGCCACGTGCACGGCAGTGGCCGGTCCTTTCCGTCAGCGAGCGAGGCAGTCCGCACGTTCTACGCCGAAGATTCAGAGGTCAATGATCAGTATCTTCCGGCCTTTGTGGTCGAGGGATCTGACGGCGTCATCGGCGACGGGGACAGCGTGCTGCTCATGAACTTCCGGGGCGATCGCGCTCTGGAGATCTCGCGTGCCTTCGAGGGGCCGGTGCCCTTTGATCGCGGGGTGGTGCCCGACGTCTATTATGCGGGGCTGATGCAGTACGACGGGGACCTGAAGTTGCCGACCAACTTCCTCGTTGATCCGCCCGCAATCGACCGGCCCGTTGGCGAATACATGGCCGCGTCACAGCGCCGCACCTTTGCCTGCAGCGAGACCCAGAAGTACGGTCACGTGACCTTCTTCTTCAACGGCAATCGCTCCGGCTACATCGACGAGGAACTCGAGACGTACGTGGAGATCCCGTCGGACAACGTCTCTTTTGACGAGCGCCCGTGGATGAAGGCCGCCGAGATCACGGACGCAGTCGTCGAAGCCATCGGCTCGGGCTCCTATCAGCATATCCGCCTGAACTACGCGAACGGCGACATGGTTGGGCACACCGGGAGTCTCAACGCCACGCGCATGGCGGTGGAGGTGGTGGACATCTGTCTGGCCAGGCTCGTTGAGGCCGTGGAGGAAGCGGATGGGGTGCTGCTGGTGACCGCCGACCACGGCAATGCTGATCAGATGTGGATGCGGGCCAAGGGCGGCGCCGTTTCGAAGGATGCCGATGGCGTGCCGGTTCCACGGACGAGCCACTCCCTGAATCTGGTGCCGTTCATCGTCTTTGACCCCCGCAAATCGCTGACTGTGCGGGAGGGGGACCACGGGCTCGCCGCCATTGGCACGACGATTCTCGAGCTCTGCGGGCTCGCGGCTCCGGATGGCTATGTCACTGGCCTGGTGCGGTAATTCCGCGTCGATTCAGGGCGGCGTCGGCATTGTTCCGGTCGTCGTCGACGTGCCCGTAATGGTGGAGCCGGACCCCCCGTAACCCCCGTAGCCGGAGCCCCCAGAGTCACTGAGGCCGGAGCCGAAACCGCTTCCGCTTCCGCCGCTCCCGGTTCCGGCGCTGTCCCTTGTCCAAGCGCTGTCTGCGTCGGTATCGCTGTCGGAGTCTGCGTCGGTATCTGCGTCGGTATCTGCGTCGGCGTCGACGTCGGTGTCTACGTCCGAGTCAGCGTCAGCGTCGGTGTCTGCGTCGAGGTCGGGGGCAGTACGAATGTTGAGGACATCGTCGGTATCGACAATCTTGTCTTCTTGGCCCACGTTGCATGCAGCAGCCCAAAAACAAAGCGTGAGTAGTGTCCTCGTACTTGTCATACCTGCCTTGCCATGCCCCACCAAGCTATACCGGATCCTGTGATGAACCGCCAGTTCCAACCGTGGTATGCGACGGATCGAGCGTACCTGATGGTGAGTCGGCTGGGCCAGTAGGGCAGGTGACCGCCCCGACGCGGACGCGTCGACCCGGAAGGCTCGAGTAGCTCGACAGGCTATTCCGTTGGCATGGAGCACCGATCAGCAACTGAGGAATTGGGCGCGCAACTCGAAGCGCTCCTTGGGCGAACTGTTGCGCTCGAGCCGGTGGGCTGGCCTCTGCGACGACATCTCGTGTTTCGGGTCGGCGGCGCGAACGCCTTCGCAAAGCTGTTCCTGACAGCGGCCGAGACCAAGTTCGCACATGCGTGTTGGGCATACGAGGCATTAGACGCAGTCGACATCAGTACCCCGCGTCTACTCGCCAAAGGCACACTCGCTGATGGCGCGCCCTGGTTGCTGGCCAGCGCCCTCCCGGGCAACCCAGCTTCCCTGATGTCACCCGCACCGACTCAACGCACCGCCCTCCTGCGCGACTTGGGATCTTTCGCTGCAAAGCTCCACAGTGTCGATCTAGGAGCCCTGGACGAGGAGCGGACACTCGGAGCCGAGCAGCTCGAGCGTGTGGCATCCAGGTATCGTCGCTACAACAGGTCGGTTCTGGCGATCCCGTGTCCAGAACAAGCCCTCTTTCGAGAGGCAGACCTCGTCATGCAGCAGCTCGAACCGACGCTACTTCGATCTACGGGGGTGCCGAGGGTGTTCGTGCATGGCGACTTCTCGCTGCGCAACGTCTTGGTGACTCGTGCGGACCTCGCCATCGTCGGGCTCATCGACTTCGAGAACGCTCATGCGGGGGACGCGGCGGAAGACCTCGCGAGAATCCACATGAAGGACCTCGCGGTCTCGGGTGACTTCACTGCGTTCTTCGCCGGATACCGCATGGACCGAGAGCTGGATGCAGGGGTCGAGTCGCGAATGCACTACTACTTCTGTGGGATCGTCTTCGAGGTTGCGGCGTGGGCTCGCGAACGGGCTCCCGAGTACTACGGCGCGGCGGTTCGTCGGCTCGGGGTCGTGCTCCGATAGCCTCAACGAATCGGCGGCCGTTCGCGAGGGGACCAGGTCGCCGGCGGCCGGGCCGATGTCCGGATAGAACGTCGCATGGGCTGCCGCGAGGCTTGGGGTATCGCGATACCTTAGAAAACTCCGTGGACAATCCGCCATCGCTGTGGGTCGTACCACTCAGATTTGGACCACGACCAAGAGCTCGGCTAGAGTGGTTCGCAAGGGTTTTTGTCAGGAGCTTCATGCGCAGAATCCAAGAGCGTTGGCCCGGCATCCCCCTCTGTCTCCTCGCCTTGGGCCTGCCGAACCTAGCGTCCGCGCAGAGCGAACACGTCGTCACGGTGGATGCAAACGGGCAGTTCACTCCTCAGAGCCTGGAGATCGAGGCGGGCGACACCGTGCGCTGGCTCTTCGACAATCGCCATGACTCGGTCGTGAGGATACCGGAGCCCGTCGGAGCCGGTGTCTGCGAGAGCGAGCGCCCTTACGATGCACTCGATCCCAACGAGTTCAGCGGACCCATGCCGGTCGGTGCCTCGGGCGTCTTCGTGATGGGACCTCGCAACCTGGGGCTGGTGGTCGAGCAAGACGGATGCTCGACGGATCAGATCGATGGGTGGCCCGTTCAGGTTGGCGATCAGTATCTGTGTGAGGGCGGACCCGAGCAGCAGCTGATGGACTGGACGTGGGGCAGCGACGCGAACAGTGGGGGTTTTGTCCGCCTCACCTGGAGCGACATCGATCTGGGACCCGATGCCGCCGAGCGGTACAACTTCGAGGCATTGACCCACGAGCTGAACCAAGCCGCCGACCACGGCAAGCTCCTCAGTCTGGTGGTGCTCGCCGGTGTGCACGGAACGCCGGAGTGGGTCTACGAACAGGGCGTTCAGCAACTCTCGGTCACGCACTTCCACGGCGAGAACAAGGTCCTGACGATGGCGAATGCCGTCGACCCGGCGTACACGACGCTCTACAACGAGCTGCTCACGGCTATCGCCGACCACATCAAGTCCGACGCGCGCTGGTATCGCAGCCTGGCGTTCGTGAAGCTCTCCGGCATCAATGACGAGACGCCCGAGAACAAGCTCCCGCGCGGGTGCGTCGCCGATCTCGCCATGCCCTGCAACAACGAGGTGTGGGCGACTGCGGATCCGCCCTACCGGCCCAGCGCCTTGCTCGCCGCATACGAATCGCAGGCGCTGACCATCGCGCGCGAGTTCCCGGGCAAGAGCATGCAGTACATGTTGATCCAGGACGGCTTCCCCCTCGTGAATGACGATGGCGACTACCTGGGCCGCGACGCCCTCGGGATGGAAGTGGAGGTCGATGCCAACGGCGACGGTGTGGTGGACGTGCCCCCATTGGTCCAGACCGAGGCGGTGATCGAGCTGCTACAGGGGCTGGTCGGGGACACGGTGGTGATCCAGCACAACGGTCTGCTTACGGGCCCGGATCCCGACTATGTGGCGCTTCCCGCCGTCACGGTCAATCCGGTGATGGGCCACTGCAAGTACTACGACTCGCACCCGGTGGGCGGGCCGGTCTATGACTACGCAGGCACCGGTTGCCCGAACCGCTGGGTCCTGGAGGCGGGGTACACCACTCGCACCCTGGAAGTGGACCCGTATGTCTCGGTTACTTCCTACCAGATGACGAGTTCTCGCTCGGATATGGACCGCATTGCCGCGACGACGGAGGACCTCGAGGCCGTCTTTGCCAATGGGTACGACAACTCGGACGCGGTGATGGTGGAGATGTACGAAGACATGGCCTGGGCGGCGGAGACCGAGACGGATCGCACCCTGGATCCCGCCGTCGGGCGCACGCTCGGAGACTGGGACGAAATCTTCGTGGAGCGAAGGCGCAACGAGGACTGGGCGCGATCGGACAGCCTTCCCGATCCTCATCCGCTGGAGCACAGTCACCGCTTCGAGGTCGAGGAGGCGACCGACTTCTACTATGTGCACGGCAGGTTGTGCAGCGAAGCGCCCGTCAACCCGAGTGTCGGCCAGATAATAGTTCAGATGCCAAGCTTCACCGAATTCGACACTGGCGAGCCGTCGACCGAACACGATCCAATGAGGAGACGGGACAAGGACAGCTCCGGGTGCGGCTGCAGGTCGGCAAGCGGCGCGGGAATGACCTGGTGGGGCGCGCTGATGTTGGCGGCATTCCGGCGACGTGGAGTGCACGAATGAAGGCGAGGCATCCTGTGGTGCGAGCGCACCTGTTGGCCCCCAGCATGACGGTCCCGAAGGAAGGGGCTCCCTGCGTGATCGCCGCCTTTGAACGCGCACCGGACCGGCGAACCCTCACGGTTGGGCTCGCGGGCGGACCGGGGACCTATGGCTGGCTGAAGTGGTTCGAGGACGAGATGCCCCAGGACCTGTACCGGTGGTTGCCCAGCTGGTTCACGCTACAGCTCGAGACGGGGCGTTGCGACGAGCTCGGCTTCTATGGGGAGGTCGATTGGCGCCGTGTCTACTCAAAGGAGGATGCGGCGAAGCTCGAGGGGTATCCGGTTTTCCAGAAGCCATAGACCACCGACATCGCGTATCGTTCCACCATGGCAAGAGGAGCCAAGATCGCACTCGGAGACCGTCTCTTTGCAGCCGGCACGAGGAGGATTGCCAAGGACGATGGGCAAACATTCGACCTGACCCTCCTCCGACAGTTCAAGCGGCTGAATGCCCTCAGTCTCCAGTGGCTGCGGCCTGTTCACATGTCGGAGCTCGCGCCTCTGACACGGCTGAAGGCACTCGACCTTACTCATTGTGTCGTCCAGGACTTCGAGGCGGTGGCACAGATGGTCTCCCTCGAGGAACTGGATCTCGCTGGAACAGAGGTCACCGATCTCTCCGCGTTGGCATCGCTGCCGAAGCTGCGCAGCTTGAGCCTCGACGGCGTGCCCATCGATGATGTCTCGGCGCTCGAGGGCTGTCCGGCTCTAGAGGACCTCGATCTGCGCGAGACCTTGGTTCGCGACATCTCACCCCTTGCGCGGCTGCCCGCACTCGCATCGCTAGCGCTGGACGAGTCGCTGGTGAGCGATCTGTCGGTCCTGGAGAAGTTCCCTTCGCTCGAGCGCCTTTCCATAGACCGCATGCCGAGAGTGACGGACTATTCGGTGTTGAGTCAGCTCACTCACCTCGTCGGGCTGTCGGCGAGCAGCGACATGTTCGATCTGGGGGTGTTGCGGGATTTCCGCGATCTACGAGAGCTCACGCTGCGGGTGCCCAGTGAGGCAAATCTGTCGGTCCTTCGCGCACTTTCAGCTCTCGAGCGGCTGGAGTTGGCGAGTGCCCATGTGACAGACATCTCGATGTTGGCGGGTCTTGTGAACCTGCAGCGGCTCAACCTCTGGACCGCACGCATCGCCGATCTCTCGGCGCTCGGGGGCCTGGGCGACCTGGTGGAGCTCAACCTCATGGGGACCCGCGTCACAGACGTCGGCGTCTTGCTCGGTCTCGAGAAGCTCGAACACGTGAACCTTCAGTGCACACCTGTGGACCTCGAGTCCCTTCGCGCGCTGAAGCGGGTCAACAAGAGATGCCGGATCGATTCCAATTATTCGGCTCGGAAGCTTTCGGGCTAGCGGGCCAGAATGTGGAATCTCAGGCCGCTTTGGCGTTATGCCCCCACACCGGAGAGACCCATGGCCAAGCAGCCCTGCGCGATATGCGGCACCGCGTACAACGAAGGCCAGCTGCTCTTTCACGACCTGGGGCAGATCTGCGTGGGCTGCGAGGCCGAGATCGCCGAGGCCAAAGAGGTCCACAGCGGAGTCTGGAGTGCCCTCGCCGCCGGGCCGCTGATCTGCATTGTCGCGACCGTCTTCATGTTCGGGATCTGCTTCCCCGGCTTTGGCAAGCTCGTAGTCGCCGGAACCCCCTTCCTGGCTGTGTTGGCCGTGCTTGCGGGGGTTGGTGCCCTTCGTCACGGATACCAACTCAGCCCCGACCAGCCGTCGATGCACCGGATCCTCCTCTACGCCAGTGGCGTATTGACGATCTTGTGGGCGGTTCCGCTCTCTCTTCTGGCCTGCGGGCAGCTGCTGGCCGTCGTCTACTCAATGGCCGGCTGAACCGCGGTTCTCGAGCTCGGGCATCCTCCAGCGCATCGGTCTGGGATCCCCCTCCGATGGATTGAACTTCGCGTCCGCGAACGCCTCGTTCAGGCAGCTCTCGATCGAGTCCCGACCGTCGACCGGGCTGCCGAGGCGCACGCTGGCCCTTCCGTCGGCGGTGGCCTCGAGAACGAGCATGGGTAGCGGGTCGATGTCGCCATACTCCTTGGCATACTCCAGGTAGCAGGCCTTTGTTCGGTGGGCGCGGGCCATAGCCACGGTGGCGAGGTCCTCCAGTCTGTCGCCCTCGAAGATCTGGTCGGGGTCGGGCTCGACGACCTCTGGCACCTCGGCGAGTGGCTCATCGCTGTCACTCGGCGTGGGCGTAGCGGTGGGCATCGGGGATCTCGGTGGGGGAGGGGGGCTGGCGGTGACGCGGGCGGGTGCCACGGTCACAGGTGGCGTGTCGGAACCGGTGTCAGCTCGGAGTGCCCACATGGAGAAAGCGCCGGCTAACGCCGCGAACATGGCGATCGCCGCTAGAATCCTCCACTGGCCGCCGTTCATCGTGATGGTCGCCCTCTTGGGAAGTATATTGGAGAGTCCTGGAGGACGGCTTGAGACGGTTCGGACTTTGTGTGATTGCGGCGACCTTGGCGCTCTCCACAGCGTGCATCTTCAAGAAGAAGGACGCCGGTGACGATGACGACGATGACACCACGGTCGAGGACGAGGGCCCACTCCGCTATTCCCCGGACTACGACTGGGAAACGATGGCCTACGAGGAGATGGGGGTTTTTTACTATGTTCCGGAGCATCCGCGTGGGTTGGTATACGCCTTCCACGGCTCCAACACCGACGCCAGCTATGTCCTCCGCATCGAGACGGTTGCGCTCCTCAACGAGCTCATCGAAGCTGGCTTTGGTTTTGTGGCGACCTCCAGCTTCGACCGCAACAGCAAGACGTGGGACACCAATGAATACGATCTGGCGGACAACGAGGATCTGCCTCGGCTCTTCGGGATCAGAGAGGAGCTGATCGACATCACTGAGATCACAGAGGAGACACCGCTGTTTGCATTTGGATTCTCCAACGGCGGCCTCATGACAGGGACCTTTGCCTACGCTGCCCTCGAGGAGGGGCTGCCGATGCGTGCCACGGCCCCCCACATGTCCGGCGGCGGCGGTGCAGGCCAGCTCGACGATCGGCCGATGATCTTTATCCAGGCCGACAATGACCCGACCGGGGTGGCGGACGTCAGCGAAGATCGAGAAGGCCCGACCGAGCTGTACAACTGCCACGTCGAGCCCATGGACGAGCTCTACTTCATGAGGAATCCCAAGGTGACCGAGGGGCAGAGTACTAAGTCACAGCGGGCGATGGTCGATCTCGATATGCTTGACGATGATCTGCTTCCCAAGCCCGATCCCGACGGTTTCGAACTCGCCCTCGCCGAATACGAGGCCCAAGGTGTCAGCCTGGGTGCCTACGCGCCGACGTCGCGCACCGAAGAGATCCGCGTGGCGTGGGCAATGCATCGCATGAGCGGGTTCTACTCGCGAGAAGTACGGGACTTCTTCATCGACAACCTCTAGAATGCGAAGGGAGAGCGTCAGTGGATGTTGGCTTGGTTGTGGGTGATTGTTGCCGGTTGCGGTTGGGGTGACCCGTCGGGTTGCTCCGTGGTCTCGGGCGGCACACCGCTGCAGGCAGAGGGGGCCTCGATCCAGCTGGTGCCGGTGGTCGAGTCCTGCGGCGAGATCGTCGACATTCAGTTTGCCACCGATGGAACAATGCTTGTGGTGGACCAGGCGGGCGCGGTTCGCTGGGTCAGAGACGACGCTGCCGGCTTGTGGTTCAAGCTCGAGGTCACCACTGGAAACGAGAAAGGGCTGCTGGGCCTGGCGCTGCATCCGAAGTTCGTGGAGAACGGGCGCTTCTTCATCAACTACACGATCAAGCGCGACGGACTGACCAGCGTAGTCGAGGAGTGGAAGGCGACGCCAGGTGCGTTCAAGGCTGACGATGCCAAGCTGGTGCGCACCATCTACGAGGTCGTCCAGCCCTTTGGGAACCACAACTGTGGCGATCTCGAGTTCGGCCCTGACGGCATGCTGTACATCGGCTGGGGCGACGGCGGAAAGTGGGGAGATCCCAACGGCAATGGCCAGAACAAAATGACCGCACTGGGCACGATGCTCCGGCTCGATATCGACGGAGGAACCCCATACAAGGTGCCAGAGGACAACCCCTTCGTCGGCCAGGACGACGCCTTGCCCGAGGTGTGGGCCTATGGACTGCGAAATCCCTGGCGCTACAGCTTCGACGACAAGGGCCGGATGGTGGCTGGTGATGTCGGCCAGAACAAGTGGGAGGAGGTCACATTCATAGTATCTGGTGGGAACAACGGGTGGAATCCTCTGGAGGGAACTCACTGCTACATGAACTCCCATTGCGAGAGAGAGGGGACGGTCCTCCCGATCTGGGAGTACGACCACTCGGTCGGCAAGTCGATCACCGGCGGCGTGCAGTCGCTCCATGGTGCCTTGAAGGGCGAGTACGTCTTCGGTGACTACTTGAGCGGCCGTATCTGGGCCTTGACCTTGCCCGATGCCGTGGGGGAGACCGCCGAACCCAAGATCCTGGGGCGTTTCCAGACTCGGATCTCGACCTTTGGTCGGGACGGAGAGGGAAAGGTCTACCTCGCCGACTGGACTGGCGGTCACGTGTTTCGGCTCGATCCGGCGCCCTGACGCCCGTGTCGTAGTTCCAGGCCGGGCCAGGGGATTGTGTAGTTTGGAATGTCGGCCCGACTCTTGCTTATACCTAAACAATGGGACTTGCACTTCTCGCCGCTCTGTTGCTCTCCACTCCCTCCGTCGCAGCAGACGTCGGCGCCGAGGCCGGTATGGCTGCCGGTCTCGGCGCCCTCTCCTATGGAAACACCGTCGTCTTCGGCACCCTGCTCATGGCCTCTCAAGCGTCTCCGGATCTGGGAAAGCACCCCGCGCCCCACTATGCTCCGCTCTATGTGCCGGTTGTCGGGCCATTTTGGGCGGCCAAGACCCTCGATACTCACGGCGGAGATCGGCGGCTCCTCATCACGGATGGAGTCCTGCAGACCGCGGCGGTAGGCTTGACAGTCCTTGCTCTGGCGCGCCCGTCCAAGGGAAAGAACCAGTTAGCGATGGGTTTCTCGCCGGTGTCGCAGCTCAGGGTGTCCGGCGTCTTCTGAGGCGAAGTCCCAGCACCGCAAGCATCAGTGGCGCCAGGGGTAGAGGAACTCCGCTCGAGTCGCAGCCGCAAGTGGCCTCATCCTTCGGAGCCCGCCGTCCTTGGTTGCAGTCCTCGTCGATGACGCCGTCACAGTTGTTGTCCACGTCGTCGCACATCTCGTCCTGGGCCGGGTGCACCCAGCCGTCGTTGTCGTCGCAGTCACCATCGAAGACCGTGTAGCCATCTTCGTCGAGATCGAGGAAGTCCTCGTCGATCTCGCCGTCGCAGTCGTCGTCGATGCCGTTGTTGGCCTCGGGAGCGCCTGGGTAGACGGTGATGTCGTCGTCGTTGCAGTCCCCGTCGAACTCGGTGATTCCGTCGCCATCATCGTCGAAAGCCAAGGTGTTTTCGTCGATCTCGCCGTCGCAGTCATCGTCGATGCCGTTCTGGATGTCCGGGGCGCCGGGGTTGATGCCAAAGTCGTCGTCGTTGCAGTCACCGTCGACCTCGGCGTAGCCATCTCCGTCGTCGTCGTACAGGTCGGTGCCTTCGTCCACGAGGCCGTCGCAGTCGTTGTCCAGGGCATCGGGGATCTCCGGTGCTCCCGGATACACAAACTCATTGAGGGGGTCACAGTCGCCGCCATCGGCGAGGAAGCCGTCTCCGTCCTCGTCGAAGATTCCGTCGTCGATGATTCCGTCGCAGTCGTCGTCGATGAAGTTGCCCAGGATCTCGACCATGCCGGGACCGACCAGGGCGTCGCCGTCGTTGCAGTCACCGGGGATGGTGCCGTCGCTGCATGCCAGACCCTCGCAGTAGCCGTCGCCGTCGTCGTCGTAGCAGTCGGTGCCCTCGTCGATGAGGCCGTCGCAGTCGTTGTCTACGGCGTCGCAGACTTCGGCGTTGCCGGGAGCCTGGTTGGCGTCGCCGTCGTTGCAGTCGCCGCCGAGCTCGGTGTAGCCGTCGCCGTCGTCGTCGTGCTGGTCGGTGTTGTCGTCGACCAGCCCGTTGCAGTCCTCGTCCACGCCGTCCGGGGTCTCTAGCGCGCCCGGGAAGACGTTGGGATCGGTGTCGATGCAGTCGCCGTCGCAGGTCGTGACCCCGTCGTTGTCCAGGTCGAGGGCATCCACGGTCGGATCGGTGTCGTCGCAGTCGTCGCAGTCCCACGAGCCGTCGGCGTCGAGATCGAGCTCGTTGGCGTCGAGGGGGCAGGGATCGCAGACATCGCCGGTGCCGTCGCCATCGCCGTCGTCCTGGGTGACGTTGGGCACTAGAGCGCAGTTGTCACAGTCGTTGGGCAGCAGGTCCAGGTCGTCGTCGATGGTGTCGTCTCCGCCCGGGCACACGTCGCAGGGATCGGCCACCCCGTCGGCATCGGCGTCGAATGCGTCGTTTCCGAGGGGACAGAGGTCGCAGGCGTCGGGCACCAGGTCGAAGTCGGAGTCGATGGTGTCGTCTCCGCCGGCGCAGACGTCGCAGAAGTCGGGGATGGTGTCGGCGTCCGAATCGATGAGATCGTCGCCACCGAAGCAGAGATCGCAGGCGTCGGGAATGATGTCTCCGTCGGTGTCCGGGCCGAAGTCGTCGAAGCCGGGACAGACATCGCAGGCATCGGGGGCGCCGTCGTTGTCGTTGTCGATGGTGTCGTCTCCGGCCGCGCAGATGTCGCAGTCGTCGGGGATGGTGTCGTTGTCGGCGTCGTAGCGGTCGTCGAAGCCGAAGCAGATGTCGCAGGCGTCGGGCACCGTGTCGCCGTCTACGTCCTGGAGGTCGTCACCCAACAGGCAGATGTCGCATCCATCTGGGAAGGAGTCGCCGTCGGTGTCGACCAGGTCGTCGTATCCGGCGCAGATGTCGCAGGCGTCCGCAACTGTGTCATTGTCGGCGTCGATATTGTCGTTCTGGAAGGGGCATAGGTCGCAGACATCACCGGCGCCATCTCCGTCTCCGTCGGCATTTGTGGGATCCGGAGTGCTTGGGCAGAGGTCGCAGTCGTCGGGCACGGTGTCGGCGTCGGCGTCGATGTTGTCGTCTCCGAGCGGGCAGATGTCGCATCCATCGGGGACCGTGTCGGCGTCGGCGTCCGCCAGATCGTCAGAGCCCACACAGATGTCACACCCGTCGGGGACCGTGTCGTTGTCTGCGTCCGCCAGATCGTCGGAGCCCAGGCAGCTGTCGCATCCATCCGGAACGGTGTCGTTGTCGGCGTCCGCCAGATCGTCGAAGCCGGGACACAGGTCACAGCCGTCTGGCGTTCCGTCGGTGTCTCCGTCGCTCAGATCGTCGGATCCGGGGCAGATGTCGCAGTCGTCGGGGACTGTGTCGGTATCGGCGTCGGCGTTGTCGTCGGAGCCCGGACAGGCGTCGCAGCCATCGGGCACACCGTCGAAGTCGGCGTCTGCGGTGTCATCGAAGCCCAGGCAGAGGTCGCAGCCGTCCGGGGTTCCGTCGGTGTCGCCGTCAACGAGGTCGTCGAATCCGGGGCAAGTGTCGCAGTCGTCGGCGATGGTGTCGCCGTCGGTGTCGGTCAGATCGCCAAAGCAGTCGTCGCACCCGTCGGGAACGGTGTCGCCATCGGCGTCGTCGCCGTCGTCGAATCCGGGGCAGATGTCGCAGCCGTCGGGAACGAAGTCGAAGTCGGTGTCGACGTTGTCGTCGAAGCCGTTGCAGACATCACAGCCGTCGGGGACCCCGTCCGAGTCGATGTCGTTCAGATCCGGAGAGCCGGGACAGACATCACAGCCGTCGGGCACGCCGTCGGTGTCGGCGTCGTTGCTGTCGTCGAATCCGAGGCAGATGTCGCAGGCGTCCGGCACTCCGTCAGCGTCGCCGTCCACCGTGTCGTCTCCGAGCGGGCAGATGTCGCAGCCGTCGGGCACGCCATCGTTGTCGTTGTCGAGGCCATCCGGGAAGCCGTTGCACACGTCGCAGCCGTCGGGCACCCCGTCGGCGTCCGCATCGAGGCCGTCGTCGAAGCCGTTGCACACATCGCAGAAGTCGGGGACCGTGTCGGCATCGGTGTCGACGAGATCGTCTCCGCCCGCACACACATCACAGAAGTCGGGGACCGTGTCGTTGTCGGTGTCCACGGTATCGTCCCCACCGGCGCACACGTCGCAGGCGTCGGGTACTCCGTCGAAGTCGTTGTCGAAGCTGTCGTCTCCGCTGGGACAGAGGTCGCAGAAGTCGGGCACTGCGTCGCCATCGGTGTCGACGAGATCGTCTCCATTGTCGCAGACATCACAGAAGTCGGGGACCGTGTCGGAGTCGGCGTCCAGAGCATCATCTCCGCCGTTGCACACATCGCAGAAGTCGGGAACCAGGTCGCCGTCGTTGTCCAGGGCGTCGTCTCCGCCGGGGCAGATGTCGCAGTCGTCGGGCACGGTGTCGGCGTCGGTATCGACCAGATCGTCGCCCACGCAGAGGTCGCAGGCATCGGGGACCAGGTCGCCGTCGGCATCTATGCGATCATCTCCGGCGGGGCAGACATCACATCCGTCGGGGACCGTGTCGAGATCGGCGTCGGCGGCGTCGTCGAATCCAACACACACGTCGCAGCCGTTCGGCACGCCATCGCTGTCGGAGTCGAAGCTGTCGTCGAAGTTCGGACAGAGGTCGCAGCCATCCGCTACCCCGTCATTGTCGGTGTCTACCGCATCATCAGAGCCGGCGCAGTCGTCACATCCGTCCGGAACGCCGTCGCTGTCGTTGTCCAGGGCATCGTCGGATCCTGCACAGAGATCGCAGTCGTTCGGGACCGCATCGCCGTCGGCATCGAGGTTGTCGTCTCCTCCGTTGCAGACATCACAGAAGTCGGGGATCCCATCGGCGTCAGCGTCCAGAGTATCGTCCCCGTTGGCGCACAGATCACAGGCATCGGGCACTCCGTCGCTGTCGGCATCCAGGGAGTCGTCACCGGCACACACATCACATCCGTCCGGAACGCCGTCGGCATCGGCATCCAGGACATCGTCGAAGCCGTCACACAGATCGCAGAAGTTCGGCACTCCGTCGGAGTCGGCGTCCAAGGTGTCGTCTCCGCCGTCGCAGATGTCGCAGTCGTCCGCTATTCCGTCGGCATCGTCGTCCAGGGCATCGTCGGATCCCGGGCAGTCGTCGCAGTCATCGGGCACCCCGTCGGTGTCGGTGTCGATGGTGTCGTCTCCTCCGGCACAGAGATCACAGCCATCGGCCACCAGGTCGCCATCGGTGTCGGCGAGATCGTCGAATCCTGGGCATACATCGCAGAAGTTCGCCACGCCGTCACTGTCGGAATCCAGGTCGTCGTCGCCCCCTGGGCACAGATCGCAGTCATCGGCCACGCCGTCGCCATCGGTGTCCGCGAAGTCGTCGGATCCCGGGCACTGGTCGCAGCCATCCGCCACGGTATCGCCGTCAGCGTCGAGGGTATCGTCGAATCCCGGGCAGAGGTCGCAGGCGTCGGGAATGCCGTCGCCATCGGTGTCGGTCGGGTCTCCTACGCAGTTGTCACACCCGTTCGGGATCCCGTCAGCGTCATCGTCCAGGGTGTCGTCGAACCCGTCGCACACGTCGCAGTCGTCGGGGATGGTGTCGCCGTCGCCGTCGAGTAGATCGTCGAATCCGGGGCAGAGATCGCAGCCATCGGCGACGGTGTCCCCGTCGGAGTCCAAGAAGTCGTCGCCCGCGGGACAGACGTCGCAGCCATCGGGAATGCCGTCGGCATCGGAGTCCACGGTGTCGTCTCCTCCCGGACAGAGATCGCAGCCGTCGGGAACCGAGTCGCCGTCGGCGTCGAGATTGTCGTCGTTTCCGGGGCAGAGATCGCAGCCATCGGGCACGCCGTCGGTGTCGCCGTCGAGGGCATCGTCGAAGCCGGCGCAGTCGTCACATCCGTCCGGGATGCCATCGGTGTCGGCGTCGGCCAGATCGTCGAATCCAGCGCAGATATCGCAGCCGTTGGGCACGCTGTCGGAGTCGGTGTCCAGGGTGTCGTCGAACCCGACACACTGATCGCAGCCGTCGGCCACCCCGTCCGTGTCGGTGTCCACGTTGTCGTCGTCTCCGGGGCATTGGTCGCAGCCGTCGGGCACTCCGTCGAAGTCGGCGTCGAGCAGATCGTCGGATCCTGCGCAGAGATCGCAGCCATCGGCGACGCCGTCCAGATCGGTGTCGACGTTGTCGTCGAATCCGGGACACAGATCGCAGTCGTCGGGCACGCCGTCGCTGTCTACGTCCAGGGCATCGTCGTCTCCCGGGCATTGGTCGCAGCCATCGGGCACTCCGTCGGTGTCGGCGTCCAGCGTGTCGTCGAATCCGGGACAGTCGTCGCAGCCATCGGCGATCCCGTCGGTGTCCCCGTCGGCGTTGTCGTCGAATCCGGCGCAGTCGTCGCAGCCATTCGGCACGCCGTCGGAGTCGGTGTCGAGCAGATCGTCGAATCCAGGACAGTCGTCGCAGCCATCGGCGATCGAATCTCCGTCGGCGTCCACGGTGTCATCGGATCCCGGGCAGAGGTCGCAGCCATCGGCCACGCCATCGGAGTCGGTGTCGACGGTATCGTCGGATCCATCGCATACATCGCAGGCGTCGGGGACCCCGTCTCCGTCGGCGTCGAGCAGATCGTCTCCACCAAAGCAGTCATCGCAGCCGTCGGCGATCCCGTCTCCGTCGGCGTCCAGGTCGTCGTCGAATCCGGCGCAGTCGTCGCAGCTATCGGGCACTCCGTCGGTGTCGCCATCCAGCGTGTCGTCGAAGCCGGCGCAGATATCGCAGCCATCGGCCACGCCGTCGGTATCGGCATCCGCCACATCGTCGAATCCGGGACAGAGGTCGCAGCCGTTTGGAACCCCGTCGATGTCGGCGTCCAGGTCGTCATCGGAGCCCGCACACACATCGCAGCCGTCGGGAACCCCGTCCAGATCGGTGTCTACGCCATCGTCTCCTGTGGCGCAGATGTCGCAGAGATCGCCGATTCCGTCAAGGTCGGTGTCGAGCTGGAGCGGGTTGGGAACCGGGCAGTTGTCGCAGACGTCGCCCACGCCGTCGAAGTCGGTGTCGAGCTGGGCGGGATCGGCGTCATTCGGGCAGTCATCGCAGCCATCCGGGACACCATCGGAGTCGGAGTCCGTCAGATCGTCGCCCCCGGGACAGAGGTCGCAGGCATCGGCTATCCCGTCGGTATCGGCGTCGGCATTGTCGTCGAATCCTGGGCATTGATCGCAGCCATTGGCGACGCCGTCCGAGTCGGAGTCCAGGGTGTCGTCGGATCCCGGGCAGTCATCGCAGTCGTCGGCCACGCCATCGCCATCGGCGTCGAGGGTGTCGTCGAATCCGGGGCAGTCATCGCAGTCGTCGGCCACGCCATCGCCATCGGCGTCGAGGGTGTCGTCGAATCCTGGACAGTCGTCGCAGCCGTCGGGCACTCCGTCGGTGTCGCCGTCGAGCAGATCGTCGGATCCGGGACAGTCGTCGCAGCCGTTGGGAACCGAGTCCGAATCGGTGTCGAGGAAGTCGTCGGAGCCCGCGCAGATGTCGCATCCATCGGCGTTTCCGTCGGCATCGGCGTCGGCGTTGTCGTCGAATCCAGCGCAGTCGTCGCAGCCGTCCGGGACGGTGTCGCCATCGGCGTCGTCGAAGTCGTCGGAGCCGGGACAGATGTCGCATCCATCGGCATTTCCGTCGGAGTCGGTGTCGAGGAAGTCGTCGCCCGGACACAGGTCGCAGAAGTCGGGAACGGTGTCGGCGTCTGCATCGAGCAGATCGTCGCCGCCCGCACAGATATCGCAGCCGTCGGCCACCGAGTCGCCGTCGGTGTCGACGTTGTCGTCGAAGCCCGGGCACAGGTCACAGGAGTCCGCGACCCCGTCCCCGTCGGTGTCGTTGGGGTCGCCGCCGCAGTCGTCGCAGCCGTTCGGGATCCCGTCGCCGTCGTCATCGAGGGTGTCGTCGAAGCCCGCGCACACGTCGCAGTCGTCCGGGACGGTGTCGGCGTCGGAGTCGACGAGATCGTCACCGGCGCAGATATCGCATCCATCCGGCACAGTATCGCCATCGCTATCCACCAGATCGTCGAATCCAGCGCAGATATCGCAGTCGTCGGGGACGGTGTCGGTGTCCGAATCGATGAGATCGTTACCGGCGCAGATGTCGCATCCGTCCGGCACAGTGTCGGCGTCGGCGTCCAGGGTGTCGTCGAACGCGTCACAGACATCACAGCCATCTGGGACGGTGTCGGTGTCGGAGTCCACGGCGTCGTCGAACCCGGGACAGATGTCGCAGCCGTTCGGGACCATGTCGCCGTCGGTGTCGAAGAGGTCGTCGGCGCCCGGACAGATGTCGCAGGCGTCCGGAACGGTGTCCGAATCGGCGTCGACATTGTCGTTTCCAGCCGCACAGATGTCGCAGGCGTCCCCGTTTCCGTCACCATCGGTGTCCACCTGGGCCGGGTCACTGACAGCGGGGCAGACGTCGCAGGCGTCTCCGATCAAGTCGCCATCGGTGTCGGCTTGGCCCGGGTTTGCCGCAAGTGCGCAGTTATCGCATCCATCGGCGGCTCCGTCCGCATCAGAGTCGAGGGTGTCATCGGCGCCGGGGCAGGCATCGCAGGCGTTCGGGACCGAGTCGCCGTCGGTGTCGAGGTTATCGTCTCCGGCCGGACAGATGTCGCAGGCGTCCCCGTTTCCGTCGCCGTCGGTGTCGAGCTGCCCCGGATCGGCGTCGGTGGGGCACAGATCGCAGGCATCGCCCACACCATCGAGATCGAAGTCGAGCTGTAGGGCGTTGATGTCGCTCGGACAGTTGTCGCAGCCATCCGCGATGCCGTCGGTATCGCCGTCCAGGCCGTTGTCGAAGCCAATGCAGTCGTCGCAGTCGTCGGGCACGAGATCGGTGTCGGTGTCGACGGTGTCGTCTCCGCCGGGACAGATGTCGCAGCCGTTGGGAACGCCGTCGGAGTCGGTGTCGAGGTCGTCGTCGGATCCCGGGCAGAGGTCGCAGTCGTCGGCCACTCCGTCGGAGTCCGTGTCGGTGAGATCATCCCCTCCGATGCAGACATCGCAGAAATCGGGCACGCCGTCGGTGTCGCTGTCGATGCTGTCGTCTCCGCCATTGCAGATGTCACAGCCGTCGGGCACTGCATCGCCATCGGCGTCCAGGAAGTCGCTGGCACCGGCGCAGATATCGCAGTCATCCGGGACGGTATCGGCGTCGGCATCGGCGAGATCGTCTCCAGCGCAGATGTCGCAGGCGTCGGGAACCGTGTCGGCGTCGGTGTCGATGGTGTCGTCTCCGAGCGCACAGATGTCACAGCCATCGGCGACGCCATCGGTGTCCGCGTCGGCGGTGTCGTCGAATCCAGCGCACAGATCACAGCCGTTCGGGACGCCGTCTCCGTCGGTGTCGAAGGTGTCGTTGAAGGTCGGACACAGGTCGCAGGCATCGGGGGTTCCGTCGGCGTCGGTGTCGATGGTGTCGTCGCCCACGCAGGAGTCGCAGCCGTCTGGCACTCCGTCGGTGTCGGTGTCGATTGTGTCGTCGGATCCTGCACAAATATCGCAGCCATCGGCGACGCCATCGGTGTCTGTGTCGACGGTGTCGTCGAATCCCGGGCACTGGTCGCAGAAGTTCGCCACCCCGTCGGAGTCGGCGTCCAGGGTGTCGTCTCCGCCGATACACAGGTCACAGTCATCGGGAACACCGTCGGAATCGGTGTCGATGAGATCGTCTCCGACACAGATGTCACAGTCGTCGGGAACGCCGTCGGTGTCGGCGTCTAGAGCGTCGTCTCCGCCGGGGCAGATGTCGCAGCCGTTCGGGACGGTGTCCAGATCGGTGTCGAGGGCGTCGTCGGATCCGGGACAGTCGTCGCAGCCATCGGCCACGCCATCGCCATCGGCGTCCAGGGTGTCATCGAAGCCCGGGCAGTCGTCGCAGCCATCGGCCACCCCGTCGGAGTCGGCGTCGTCGGTGTCGTCGGATCCGACGCAGTCGTCGCAGCCGTCGGCCACCCCGTCGGAGTCGGCGTCGGCGAGATCATCAAAGCCCGGGCAGTCGTCGCAGCCGTTCGGGATCGAGTCTCCGTCGGAGTCCAGCGTGTCGTCGAAGGTCGGACACAGGTCGCACAGATCGCCGCTTCCGTCGGCGTCGGTGTCCAGCTGGAGCGGATCGGCGGCGCCTGGGCACACGTCACAGAGATCTCCGAACCCGTCTCCGTCGCCGTCGATCTGGGCCACGTTGAGCACGGTTGGGCAGTTGTCGCAGCCATCGGCGGTCCCGTCGGCATCGGCGTCCAGACCGTCATCGGAGCCAGCACAGAGGTCGCAGTCGTCGGCTATCCCGTCGAAATCAGCGTCCAACGTATCATCTCCGCCGGGGCAGGTATCGCAGCCGTCGGGGATGGTGTCGGTATCGGTGTCGGCCAGGTCGTCGAAGCCGTCGCAGACATCGCAGAAGTTGGCCACTGTGTCGCCGTCGGTGTCGAGAAGGTCGTTTCCACCGGGACAGTTGTCACAGCCGTCCGGGATCCCGTCCCCGTCGGTGTCGAGGGCGTCGTCGAAGCCCGGGCACACGTCGCAGTCGTCGATCACGCCGTCGCCGTCGGTGTCTATGAGGGGGCCGTTGCAGACATCGCAGCCGTTCGGGATCCCGTCTCCGTCGGAGTCGAGGCTGTCGTCGAAGCCGGGGCACAGATCGCAGAAGTTCGGCGTTCCATCGATGTCGGTGTCGAGGCTGTCGTCTCCTCCGGCGCAGATGTCACAGTCGTCGGGCGCGCCGTCTCCGTCGCCGTCGACGGTGTCGTCCGATCCGGGACACAGGTCGCACAGATCGCCGTTTCCATCGCCGTCGGTGTCGACCTGGAGCGGATCGACGGTCGTTGGACACAGGTCGCAGGCGTCGCCGACTCCGTCGAGATCGGTGTCGGTCTGGGCGCCATTGCTATCGGAGGGGCAGTTGTCGCAGCCGTCGATCACCGCGTCGGCGTCGAGGTCCATGGCGTCGTCGGCTCCGGCACAGGCATCGCAGAAGTCGGGTACTCCGTCAAAATCGGCGTCGAGGCTGTCATCTCCGCCGGGACAGATGTCGCAGTCGTTGGGCACCCCGTCGATGTCGGCGTCGAGCAGATCGTCGCCCGCGCAGATGTCGCACCCGTCGGGAACGGTGTCGGTGTCGGCGTCGAGGTTGTCGTCCGAACCTGGACAGATGTCGCAGGCGTCGCCATTTCCATCGGCATCGGCATCGCCCTGACTGGGGTTGGCGGCCAGAGCGCAGTTGTCGCAGAGATCTCCGACCGTGTCGGCGTCGCCGTCGATCTGAGCGGCGTTGGGCAGGGCAGGGCAGTTGTCGCAGGCGTCCGCGGTGCCGTCTCCGTCTGCGTCGAGGGCGTTGTCTCCCGCCAAGCAGTCATCGCAGCCGTCGGGGATGGTGTCGGCGTCGGCGTCCGCTCCGTCGTCGAAGCCCGGGCAGATGTCGCAGTCGTTGGGGACCGCGTCTCCGTCAGTGTCCAGGGTGTCGTCTCCGCCCGGGCAGATGTCGCAGCCATCGGGGACGCCGTCTAGATCTGCGTCGAGCGCGTCGTCGCCGGGGCACAGATCGCAGAAGTCCGCAGTGCCGTCCCCATCGGTGTCGATGCCGTCGTCTCCGCCCGGACAGAGGTCACATCCGTCGGCGATCCCGTCGGTGTCGGTGTCGACGCTATCGTCGAATCCTGGGCAGTCATCGCAGAAGTTCGCGATCCCATCGGTGTCGGAGTCCAGGGTGTCGTCTCCGCCGGCACAGAGGTCGCATCCATCGGCCACGCCGTCGAAGTCGGTGTCCACGGCGTCGTCATCGCCGGGACAGAGGTCGCAGTCATCGGCCACTCCGTCGGAGTCGGTGTCGATGTTGTCGTCTCCAGCGCACACGTCGCAGGCATCGGGCACTGCGTCGCCGTCGGCGTCGAGTAGATCGTCTCCACCGGCGCAGATATCGCATCCATCGGCGATTCCGTCCCCGTCGGAGTCGATGTTGTCGTCGTCTCCCGCACAGGCGTCGCAGTCGTCCGGGACCCCGTCGAGATCGGTGTCGTCGGTGTCGTCTCCGGCGCAGATGTCGCATCCATCCGGGACTCCGTCCAGATCGGCATCGAGCAGATCGTCGAATCCTGCACAGTCGTCGCAGCCGTTCGGGACGCTGTCGCCGTCGGTGTCCAGGGTGTCGTCGAATCCGGCGCAGTCGTCACAGCCATCGGGCACGCCGTCGGTGTCGAAGTCGAGGTTGTCGTTGGAGCCGTCGCACACGTCGCAGTCGTCGGGAACCCCGTCGGTATCCGCATCGAGCAGATCGGTGAAGCCGGGACAGGCGTCGCAGGCATCGGGAACCAGGTCGCCGTCGCTGTCGACCAGGTCGTTGCCCAGGCACACGTCGCAGCCATCTGGAACCGAGTCTCCGTCGGCGTCGAGCAGGTCGTCGAAGCCCGGACAGATGTCGCAGTCATCGAACACGCCATCGGAGTCCGCGTCGAGGCCGTTGTCTCCCACGCAGACATCGCAGAAGTCCGGTACACCGTCGAGATCGGAGTCGAGGGCGTCGTCACCGCCGGCGCAGATGTCGCAGCCGTCGGCGATGCCATCCAGATCGGAGTCGAGGGCGTCGTCGAAGCCGGGACAGTCGTCGCAGAAGTCGGGAACCCCGTCGAGATCGGTCTCGATGTTGTCGTCACCGCCGGGGCAGATGTCGCAGAAGTCCGGGATCCCGTCGATGTCGGAGTCGGTGTCGTCGTCTCCGCCCACGCAGTCGTCGCAGCCGTTGGGCGTGCCGTCGCTGTCGGTGTCGAGATCGTCGTCGAAGCCAGGGCACAGGTCGCAGAAGTCGGCGGTTCCGTCGGAGTCGGCGTCCAGGCCATCGTCTCCGCCCACGCAGACGTCGCAGGCGTCGGGTACTCCGTCGAAATCGGCGTCGTCTCCGTCATCTCCGCCGGGGCACTGATCACAGCCGTCGGCCACGGTGTCGCCATCGGAGTCCACCGTGTCGTCCCATCCCGGGCATAGATCGCAGAAGTTCGGGATGCCGTCGCCATCGGTCTCGAAGTTGTCGTCACCGCCGGGACAGATGTCACAGCCGTCCGCTACCCCGTCGAGATCGGCGTCGGCGCCGTCGTCCCCGGCGCACAGATCGCAGAAGTCGGGAACGCCGTCGAGATCGGAGTCCACGCCGTCGTCTCCGCCGGGGCAGATGTCGCATCCATCGGCCACACCATCGAGATCTGCGTCGAGCAGATCGTCGGATCCAGGGCACAGATCGCAGAAGTCGGCGATCGAGTCTCCGTCGGCGTCGAGGTTGTCGTCTCCGCCGGGACAGACATCGCAGTCGTCGGCCACCCCATCGAGATCGGCGTCGTCGGTGTCGTCGAACCCCAAACATTCGTCGCAGAAGTCGGGGACCCCGTCGGCGTCGGTGTCGACCAGATCGTCACCGCCGGGACAGATGTCGCAGAAGTTCGGGACTCCGTCGCCATCGGCCTCGAGGCTGTCGTCTCCACCGTCGCAGATGTCGCAGAAGTCGGGAACCCCGTCGGTATCGACATCGAGGTTGTCGTCCCCACCGTCGCAGATGTCGCAGAAGTTCGGGATGCCGTCGGTGTCGGTGTCGAACAGATCGTCTCCACCCGGACAGATGTCGCAGGCGTTGGGAACACTGTCGCCGTCGGCGTCGAGGCCGTTGTCGCCCACACAGGTGTCGCAGTCGTCGGGCACTCCGTCCGCGTCGCCGTCGAGGGTGTCATCGAAGCCCGCACAGGCGTCGCAGCTGTCACCGACACCGTCGAGATCGGTGTCGACCTGGCCCACGTTCGGATTGAGGGGGCAGTTGTCGCACTCATCGCCGATGCCGTCGCTGTCGATGTCGGTCTGAGCTGGGTTTATGTCGGTCGGGCAGCTGTCACAGGCATCCGGCACTCCGTCGGTGTCGGTGTCCGTTGCGTCGTCGCCGAGCAGGCAGATGTCGCAGCCGTCCGGCACTCCGTCGGTGTCGGTGTCCACGGTGTCGTCGAAGCCCGGGCAGATGTCACAGCCGTTGGCGACCCCATCGACGTCGGTGTCGGCGTTGTCGTCTCCGGGACAGAGGTCGCAGTCGTCGGGCACCCCGTCGAGATCGGCGTCGAAGGCGTCATCCGAGCCTGGGCACTGGTCGCAGTCGTCCGGGACAGTGTCCCCGTCGGCGTCGTCGCGGTCATCTCCTCCCGCACAGATGTCGCAGGCGTCGGGGATCGTGTCGAGATCGGTGTCGGCGCTGTCGTCGAAGCCCGCGCACAGGTCGCAGCCGTTCGGGACGCCGTCCAGATCGGTGTCGACCAGATCGTTGGAGCCCTCGCAGAGATCGCAGCCGTCCGGGGTTCCGTCTCCGTCGGCGTCGACCAGATCGTCGAATCCGGGGCAGATGTCGCAGGCGTCGATGACCGTGTCGCCGTCGGTGTCCACCAGGGGTCCGTTGCAGGTATCGCAGTCGTCGGGGATCCCGTCTCCGTCGGCGTCCTGGGTGTCGTCCCCGCCTGGGCAGTCGTCGCAGAAGTTCGGCACCCCGTCGATGTCGGTGTCCAGGTCGTCGTCTCCGCCGTCGCAGATGTCGCATCCATCCGGCACTGTGTCGAGATCGGTGTCAACCAGATCGTCGTCGCCGGGGCAGATGTCGCAGGCGTCGGCTACCCCGTCGCCATCGGTGTCGGTGAGGGGGCCAACGCAGGTGTCACAGGCATTGGGGACCCCGTCGCCGTCGCTGTCGAGCAGGTCGTCGCCCACGCAGATGTCGCAGAAGTCGGGAACGGTGTCGGTGTCGGTGTCCAGGGCATCGTCTCCGCCGGGGCAGATGTCGCAGAAGTCGGGGACTCCGTCGGTATCGGCATCCAGCGCGTCGTCTCCGCCGTGGCAGATGTCGCAGAAGTCGGGGACGGTGTCGGTATCGGCGTCCAAGGCGTCATCTCCGCCGAGGCAGATGTCGCAGAAGTTCGGGATCCCGTCGCTGTCGCCGTCTAGATCGTCGTCTCCTCCCGGGCAGATGTCGCAGAAGTCGGCGGTTCCGTCGAGATCGGTGTCCACTCCGTCGTCCCCGCCCACACAGACGTCGCAGTCGTCGGGGACTCCGTCGAAGTCGGCGTCGTCGGCGTCATCTCCACCGGGACAGATGTCGCAGCCATCCGGCACGGTGTCGAGATCGGCGTCGAGGTTGTCGTCTCCTCCGGGACAGATGTCGCAGGCGTCTCCAAAGGAGTCGAGATCGGCGTCTGCCTGGGAGAGGTTGGCATCGGCTGGGCAGTTGTCGCAGAGGTCTCCGACGGTGTCGAGATCGGCATCGAGCTGGGCGGGGTTGATGTCGGCCGGGCAGTTGTCGCAGCCGTTGGAGATCCCGTCGCTGTCGGTATCGAGGAGGTCGTCGAAGCCGCCACAGGTGTCGCAGAAGTCGGGAATGCCGTCGGCGTCGGTGTCGCTGCTGTCGTCTCCGCCCACGCAGATGTCGCAGGCGTCTCCCACCGAGTCGCCGTCGGTGTCGGTCTGCAGCGCGTTGCTGACGAGCTCGCAGTTGTCGCAGAGGTCTCCGACGGTGTCGAGATCGCCGTCCCCCTGAGCGAGGTTGAAGAGCGCCGGGCAGTTGTCGCAGGCGTCGGCCGTTCCGTCGAGATCGGCGTCGATCGTGTCATCTCCGGCGGCGCAGGCGTCACATCCGTCCGCCACTCCGTCGCCGTCGCTGTCGGCGTTGTCGTCGAACCCCGGGCACACGTCGCAGAAGTTCGGCACTCCGTCGACGTCGGTGTCTTCGGTGTCGTCTCCGCCCACGCAGATGTCGCAGTCGTCGGGGACCCCATCGAGGTCGGCGTCTTCGGTGTCGTCACCGGCGCAGATGTCGCATCCGTCCGCCACTCCATCGAGATCGGTGTCGACGTTGTCGTCGGATCCCGGGCAGTCGTCGCAGCCATCGGGAACGCCGTCTGCGTCTGCATCGTCGAGATCGTCGGCTCCGGGACAGAGGTCGCAGGCGTCGGGAATCGTGTCGCCGTCGGCGTCGTCGGTGTCGTCTCCGAGCCCACAGTCGTCACAGCCGTCTGGGACCCCGTCGAGATCGGCGTCCAGGGTGTCGTCGGATCCCGGGCAGAGGTCGCAGCCGTCCGCCGTTCCGTCGGTGTCGGTGTCGAGGTTGTCGTCGAACCCCACACACACGTCGCAGCCGTTTGGCACCCCGTCGATGTCGGCGTCCAGGGTGTCGTCTTCTCCCGGACAGAGGTCGCAGCCGTCCGGCGTTCCGTCTCCGTCGGAGTCGAGGTTGTCGTCTCCGGCACAGGCATCGCAGCCGTCGGGAACGCCGTCGAGGTCGACATCGTCGCCGTCATCGAAGCCCGGACAGAGGTCGCAGGCGTCGGCTATCCCGTCGAGATCCGAGTCCACGGTGTCGTCGCCGAGGCACACGTCGCAGAAG
>PJEL010000072.1_pt1 | contig 107220 bp, 148 predicted proteins | sample 1853271 | NCBI WGS metagenome assembly PJEL01 (sample SAMN08108733, study PRJNA415343) | Invertebrate metagenome, whole genome shotgun sequencing project. | host: Globobulimina | place: Sweden: Gullmar Fjord | collected 2015-08 | reverse complement strand
CAATTGCTCCGCAAAGGTACAACACCTATCCTCTACTCGAAATAGCAGCTAAAACTATTTTAATTTATACAGTCGTCGTAGTAGTTGTCGTAGTAGTCGGAGCTGCGGTTGTAGTCGGAGCTGCGGTTGTAGTCGGAACTGCGGTCGTTGTAGGCGCTGCCGTTGTAGTCGTGGTAGTTGTCGGAGCTGCTGTAGTAGTTGTCGTCGTAGTCGTGGTAGTTGTCGGAGCTGCTGTAGTAGTTGTCGTCGTAGTCGTGGTAGTTGTCGGAGCAGCGACTGCCGTACCTTGCTTAATAAAATGCACGGTTACCTCAATAGGCATATCACCCGCAGCTAGTTTCGTATCATTTGACCATATACATAGACCCTGATATGTATCAAACCATGATTCTCCTTTAATTAGGTCAGAATTCTCTTCAACAACCTTAGTCACACCAACAGTGTCAGTTAGAGCTACAGTCGTTAAAGTCCTCATAAGCCATTTACCTGTAAGAGCATCAACGTTATTTGGTGCAAAATATAAATATTTACCCGCATCAACATTATAAGGGGTAGTAACTGGGGTTTTCTTTATATAGATACCATATATAGAATAGTACTCCCCGTATGAAAGGGCTGGTAGTACCTCAAATTTATTGGTTGAATTCAACATCAGTATCACTTGGTCTTTAGTCAATGTGGTCGTCAACTTCTGTATAGCTTCCACATCGCTCACAACACCATTCTCATCAATCTTCTTGATAAGACCGTTAGTGTCAGCAAATACTTTTACTTTCCCAGCTGCTGGATAACCATCTGCTGTAGGTGTTGATTGATTCTTTAATACTAAGCTCATGTCTATATTTTTATATGAATTCTATGTCACCGTCACCATCGACGTCACCATCTATTATTAAATCTCCATCCTGAACAACTATCATACCCTCATTATGGAATGTACCCTCCACAGTCATATCCCCATATATGAAGTTCTGTCTTCCAGCAGCAAGTGTGTACTCTGCATCAATATCAACATCCTGTATAGCACCAAAGTCAGCATCAGCATTAGCAAGCAACTTCCATGATAATGACACACTACTATAGGCATAATGCTTATTTGTAGTAGTGTTATACCAAAGCATCATAGTGTTCGTCGGAGCTGTACTCCCCGTATGAATCGCTTTTACTAAACCTAAGTTCTTTGTTACCATCAGTATGTGTATGTTAATTGTCCATCTGCATCAGCCACCCCCATAGCATATTGGTCTGCATCAAGTGCTGATATTATCAGATTGCCATTCGCATCAATAAAAGCCGACGTTTCACCGTCCCATGATGTGAATCCTAATTCGCCCTCTACAAACGGAGTACCATTAACCGATACCGCATCGTCAGCTATGAATGCCGTAACTGACAGATTCTCATCTAAATACCTAATATCAACGCCAAGCGCCATAGTATCAGCATTCTTGGTAACCTCAGTTATTGTGGGTATTACTTTAGCTTCAGGCATAATGCTACAAAAGTAAATGTTATCAGTCCTCCGTACAAATCAAACAACGTATTCCTTGCTCCCTATGGTAACCTTAATAGGAGCTTTCGTATGAGCCTGAGACTGACGCTTGAAACCTTCATCAACCACGCTAAACGAGCGCTTTTCGCTATCCCACTTGTACCCTTTAGGTACTTTGTTCACGGTACAACGGCAATTCCCAGACACTACTACTTTTCCATTCCTACGTGTTATGAGCGTATGCCACTTCTCTAATTCAACATCATACACATAGTCATCATAATCAATTAGCTTCTCAGCCATAAACTCCTTATGCGAAGGTCTTCCACTATTATGCCTTATAGTATAGACAGCACCATTACTCTCATATATTTTTTCCCTCTCCTTATCATTATATACAGGGTTCTCATTCACACTATACGATGGAGTTCCACCTGATTTCAATATTAATTCACCAAGTTGAGCCTCCATGAATACAGATGAAGTGTAGTAACATACCTCTATTGAGGTATACTTACCAAAGCACTCCCGTGTCCTTGTTGTTCCGTCACCAAGAGCAAAAGCTTTAAGAAAATGGAGGATGGTCTTTTTATCTGAAAGCATGATGAGCTCAGGAATACGCTTACTCTTCGAACTGCGACCCATACTCATGAAGAAGTCAGCTACTTGCTCGTCTACTGGTATCCATATCGCATCCTTGCCAACCCAAACATTTATAAATAATCTTTTACTCACCTCAGCCATATACTCCAGATGCTTAGACTGAGATATTTTGACCTGATACCCACTCTTGTGTTTACTGATACTACCTTCACTCAAATAAAATCCAAGAAACTCAACAAAATCATCTCTAATACCGTCCTCCCCAAACATAGGGAACTCAGGAGATTTTGTGACCCAGCTAGGAATAGATCTCATGAACTGAGATTTTTTAGGTAGTTCTTCTGTTCTCCTCAATCTCCACGCCTCATTCTTCCTTGTCTTCATTACACTCATATGGTCTGGAGTCACCATTTTATCAAACTTATTACTACGCAAATGATGCATCTTACCTTTATACTTATATCGTACCTTCTCTTTAATACCAACCCAATCAGCATCTCCTGTATCTAAATCAACAGATAGTATGAGTTCATCTCCAACTACATCTTTAAAATACTTCCACCCACTATTAGTCAGCACCTCTGTCTCCTTATCAAAGCAATACGGATGCATAGCACCCAATACAGCTTTCCAATCAGCAGCCTTACGCCCAATATTAGTACCATTAGCCCTAAGCTCGGACATCTTGAATTTTATAGGTTCTGAGCCTATTCCGTTGGTGAGATAGTGCTGTATGCAGTGCTTGCATGCACCCGCATATACGTCCTTATATACTATCACCTCATGACCATCGTCTCTCTCAATTTCGGTAGCTCGCCCTTCCTCATATGCATTGTGCATCTCGGTTTCAACGATACGACCAAGCTTTCGCTCCCAGTCCTGAGTAGCTGCCCCTATCTCGAGCATCATATTTGTCAGTGATTTCCTATTCTCTACAGTCTCGACCGCCTTACTTCTCACAATATCCTCGTACTTAGCCCTTCGCCTCTGCTCTTCTCCGTTAATTTTAGAGGAAACATCTGCTACTGCTTGCTCGCCCAATCCTTTGATGGCTGTGTACGATTGCTTCTTGACCGCCTGTAAAACATCCTTCTCGTAGGCTGTCATGGGTACATGACCACCACTCATCAAGAATTTCTTGAAGTCATTGTAGTTTATAGCTTTAGCTTGGTAGTTGGTTAATGCGGAGGTTATACGTCCGAAATGGAATGCTTGCTCTGCTGGAGGCAAGTCTGTCATTATCTTTGGGTCTATACCAAAACCTTTTAGAAGAGAAATATCCTCACTTGTGAGGACATCTACTCCTAATGCTTCTCCGATATAGTACGCATGTTGAAAGCGTATAATCTTCAGAAGCTCATATGTTTGCTCCTGACTAAATATCACCTACTATACAGTTGTTGTTGTTGTGGTTGTTGTAGTAGGCGCAGCAGTTGTTGTTGGTGCTGCCGTTGTTGTCGGAGCAGCCGTAGTTGTTGTTGTAGTTGTAGTCGTCGGTGCAGCTGTCGTAGTTGTTGTGGTTGTTGTAGTCGGTGCAGCTGTAGTCGTCGTAGTAGTTGTAGTTGTCGGTGCAGCTGTAGTAGTCGTCGTTGTAGTGGTTGCAGCAGCCGTAGTAGTTGTTGTTGTAGTGGTTGTAGGAGCTGCGGTTGTTGTTGTAGTCGTCGTTGTAGACGCTGCAATAATTTCCGTTCCGCCAACATTATCACTATCATAACGCTCAAGCTGAAGACCTAAATTAGTAGCAATAGTCATAAGGTCACCAGTACCGCTAACCAATTGCTGCATATTAAGACCGAGTGCTATCTCGGCAGCACTTCTATCCTGAATATCCATGATTTGAAAAGCTGCATCACTAGAAGGCATTAAGTCTGTTAAAACGCTCACGTCTACAGTTCCAGCCAAGTTCTTGAATCTAAAAGTTGTCATATCGGATTATATTTAATTTGTTGTTTCAGTGAGCAAATCTTGAGCAGAATTAGTTAAGGTCATCGAACGTTTAGTATCTTCTTCATGCTTGCACCCATTTGCTTCGCCATCTCTTTTACCCGCTTAGAATAGAGAGACTTCATCTCCCCTTCGTAACTATATATTAATGGAAATCTCGGGGCATCCGTATATTTAGGCTTACCCTTCAGTCGTGGTATTGGCTTCAATGATTTCTTATCTATCTTCGTCATATATGGAGGGTAAATTACGACCTAAGCCATTATAATCAAGCCCATATCCGACAACGAAATCGTCTTCTATGTAAAAGCATGAATGTACTAATCCTTCTTTGTATTTATTGCGAGCCCCTTTGAACAATAAAGCTACGACCTCTACACTTTCAGCACCCATTGCAGATAATTTCTCTCGGACTACTTTGATGGTAAGACCTGTGTCCACAATATCCTCTAGTAGTATAATCGCTCTATCTTTTACGTCTGCTTTATTCAGACCAATAACTTCCTTTACTTTGCCAGTAGATTCAGTGCCAGCATACGACGAGACTTTCATGAACTTCACGTCACACAGAATGTCCATCTGTCTCAATATGTCCGTTGCGAACCAGCAAGCTCCATCAAGTACTACCACAAACAATGGTCTCCTCGTGCTATACGTACCAACTATAAGCGAAGCTGCTAAGCCAACACGTTTAGCGATATCCACTTCCGTAATGCATTCCTTGAATGTTTTGTCGTGAAGCTTTATTCGGTTCATTATTTTCCTTTTAGTTTAGTATACTCATCAGGGGTAATCAAAGATATACCAGCGACCGTACATTTACGGACGGCATAGTTCTCACCCTCTCTACCAAACACACTTATATTAGAGCCATACTGCTTCGCTAGGAATACCTCACTAGCTGGCTTAGTCCTATATTTCTTAGATAAATACTGGAGTACAGCTAATGGGACTTTACCACCCATATACTCAATAGCTATCTGACTATCTTTCTTTGGTATACTTGTATCACCACCACTTTTACCAGTAATGACTGACTTACTTGCTGGCTTCACCTTAGGTATAATTTTCTTAGGTTCTTGCTTTTTCTGAACCCCTATAACATTCCCAGTATGTTTTTCTCTAATATATACTTCAGCTTTCTCCCCATAATCACGCAATATTTTCATAAAAGAAGTCTCTTTACCCATACGTTGCACCTTAACCTGATGCTCATGCCTCGCCCACGCTTCCGCATGTGGTTTAATAGCCCCAGTAGCCTCTATCTTCACAAGCTTGACATATACAGTACGTTTCCGTCCTATGGAATCAATAATAACCTTACGTTGAAGTTTCGATGTATTCTTCTTAGCTTTCTTAATTAATAACTCCGAATCCTCACCTTTTTGTATCTGTTCATGGATACCATTAATTTGCTCTTGTATATCAGTATATGAATAGACCTCAGCCCATTCACCCTTTGCAACATAATATAAAAATTGCTCATCCGTATAAATATTGTCATCCTCGATCATACTAAAAATATTATCTTTAGTAATATTCCTACCTTTTTCTATCGACTTCTTTATTCTCTCCATACCTACTCTGTCTTTATATATATTATTTTCGTCCGTCCTATGCTGTCAGTAATGACTTTCGGTACTAAATGTGACCGATTCTTCATAGCCTTATCAAAATTCATCTTCTCCGTCCATATACCATGTTCAAGCATCGCCTTGTATATCATGCCCTCTATGGCATCGGTACTATCCTCAGCTTTCTTGACCTCCTCATCTGTAGGCTCTTCAGTAGTTTTCATGCTATGCTCCGCCTCACTTTCAGCAAGGTTGGTATAATACATCGGGTTGCCCTCAGCCATATGGTCTTCAGCTATCCACTCATATATCATGTCCACAGGAGGTAGCTTGTTGTATTCGTTAAAATAATCCGTAAGCTGCTCATACATGTGAGCATGTTCAGACTCAATTTCCTTACCCATTTCTAGCTCAGACTCTTCCCACCAATCAGGTAATGGATAGCTTTCGTCATCTTCATCCTCATCCTCAATCAGTTGCTCAGGTACACCTTTCAGTTCTTCGTCAGGCTTTTCATTACCCATGAGAGCTTTGAGATGGTCGGGCTCTTTGCTTTTCTTCTCTTTTTTATCCTTAATATCAGTGTCGTCAACTATCTCAGCTTCCTCAGCCTTAAATAAATCCGATGCACCCATTTTCTCTAACCATGCATCCGTTATGTTCGGGTTCACGTAGCTCTTCTGAGCCATTGCTGGCGTATTATTCAGGTTCTGTGATACGAATTCGTAGCATTTCTTTAGCACGCTCTTGACAAGCTTCTTAGCTTCCAATTCCTTGTCAGGCATTGGAGGCGGGTCATCCTGTGTCATGAGAAACTCAGCAGCCTTTGCTCCAGCTACTACCGTTCTGATATCCTTCACCTTAGCATTCTTGTATCCCATGCCCTCTCTGAACGAGTCCATTACGTCTTGACGTGATACATCAAAGAGCCTATCCTTATCTCCTTTGCCCTCCATAGCTTTGGTGAAATACTCAGCTAACTCCTTATCTTCTATTTCGTTGTAGTTCTCTTTATGTGATTTGCCTATGAAATTCAATATAACAGTATCACCATTCACTGTGACAGAATCCGCTGTCAATGTTGACACACCTTGATTCCCCGTCTTCTTCATAGCTTCTTCGCTACCTACTCGGAGACCCGTATGGGCTATGACCTTCAATATTGCGCCTGTCTGTTGTTCTTTCTCTATACTACCTGATTCAGCCCCTTCATCAGAATCTGGAAGCATACTATTTATCTTATCTATATACTCCTCCTTTGTATCATAGACTCCAAAGGTAGTTCTAGTATCTCCACCACTGCCCTCTACATGCTTATTAACCACGTGATATTTACCATTCTTTTTCTGCATTGTGAATGGATTCTTTGGGTCTGATAGGGGAATCCTCAATCCAGACCCCTTACCGTCTAATGTACCCGATTTCATTAGCCCTGATGACTTTGTCTTCACATCATTCAAGAACTTAACGCCACCAAGCTTCGTGGTACGCTCCCATTTGATTTCTGAATTACGTTGATGGAATGCAGCACTATAGGCATTTATCATTTCGCCAGTCTTGGGGTGTTTCCACCTCATAACCCAATGCTTGTCAGTATCTTTGCCGTCATACACCTCAACGTCTTTCTTCTCCAGCCCTACGGGTAATGGAGATATCGAGTGCTTTCCGTTCAAACTGTCATACCATTGCGCCTCACGCTTCACTTCTTTCTTCTTTGGCTTCTGCTCTTTTTTGTCCTTTTTAGAGCTATCTCCTTCCCTACGGTCGAGTTCAGACTGAGCTGCGTTCTTTACGTGCTCGTCCTTTGAGGTAGCTATAACATTATTCAAAGACTCCGTAGAGGCTGTGGCTGCGTGCCGTGTGAGGTTCTTCTCGGCATCAGGATGAAGAGTTTTCTTAGCATCCTCAGGCTTAGCGCCTTTCTTGCCATCGGTCGGCTTCTGCTTGGCTTGCTTCTTACCACCCGTAACAGGCTTCCAGCCATCACCAGTCTTTTCCCACATAGAGCCGTCCTTATGTCGGCTTTGCGTACCTACTTGAGCTCCACGAGGTAAGCCACCCATTGCAGCCTTCTCTATAGTAATAATATCATCAACACCAAAAGAATCAGACACGTTATTAATAATAACGTGCTGCTTTTCCTCTATAGATTTGCGTAGTTTCTCTAGTTGTCCCATATATTACTCGTATTAGAATCCTAACTTAGTCAGTTCAGATACAGAAAGTTCGTACTCCTCGTCATCTTTCACATTACGAGAAACAGTATTAGCTTTAGCCACAGAGCTCATACAACTCGTATAATCATACAATTTATCATTATACTTCCTCATCTTTGACCGCTCATCAGGACTAACAACAGCTTTAGCTGCTGCATCCTCCTTACTAGTAGTATCACCATGACCGTCATACACTAAACTATCACTAAACATCTTATAACCCACATCATCTACGGTATCCTTATGATACTCGCAATCCTCAGTAGGTTTCGTATCTACACCTTTCAATAATTCATCAAGCTCAGACTTATACGTCTTAACCTCCCCCTCTTTTTTGGTAATATATCCAGTAATCTTCTCCTTTATCTCACTACCTTTCTTCTTGATAGACGATTCTCCATACCCATCAAGTATTCCCTTACTAATCTCATCATGACGACCTATAATGATATCCACAATATCAACAACCGAACCATTCTTTAAACTGTCAAACGCCTTATGGAGCTCATTACCATCCTTCCGCCCTTTCTTCATGGAGGCCGTAGCTATTGCTGTAGCACGTTCTATATCGTAATCATGCTCCTCCATTAGACCTTTCACAAGCTCATCAAATTCAGCTTTGTACTCGTCGGTCTCATCGTCATTATTTTCAGTATCGTCCTCAGCTTTCTTCTTCTCTTTCTTCTTTTTCTTATCGTGCTTATCAAACAACCCCTGCCACTTCTTTTCATCTTTAAGCGATTCACCCTTATTAGAATCGTCAATCATCTTTCTAGCTTCCGTAAGACCCTCTGGAGACTTAACACTCTCTTTCTTAAACTTATCCTTAGTACTATCAGACATCCTCTTAATATGGACAATTCCCCAACCAAGTTTTACTAACCCAGTCTCATCTTTCCCATCAACAATATGACCTTTCGGAGCACCTTTATCAGCAGTTTTTTTATTGCCCGCATGGTGTCCGTGCGCATAGTCAGCCATGTTTTTACCATGATGACGTTCAACATGATTCTTCGCATTCTCTTTGCTCATATAGGAACGCTTCTTATGGTATACAGACACAGCTTCTGCATGCTTATCCGATGGATGACTATGACCACCTTCTACCTTCGTAGGCTTCACATATACCACCTTCTGATGTCCCGTCTTAGTCGTAATAACCTTACGTTGCAGTTTGGATATATCTTTCTTAGCTTTTTCAAGCTCAGCATCAGTATCCTCAGACTTCTCCATGTTCTCAACAACATCAGCCAGGAACATCTCAATACCATACTCATCATAATGCTCCCATTCGCCCATAGGGTATGCCTTCAGAAAGTCCTCTTCCTGCATAGACTGAGGAGTTATCTCTATATTGTCAAAATTTACGTGTTTTCCACTCTTAGATAAATGATTCATAGTCATTGTTTTAGGTTATTCTTCGTTTTTTATTGGCTCTGTTACTACCAGTCCCATTAGGTTTGATAGGTTATTCCACTTATCTCCGTACTTAATATATTGTAGGTCATCAACATGCTTCGCTGACTTAGTACCTTTTAGTTCTTCCTTAAAGCTGGCAATCATATTCGCTTCATCCTTACCACTGGCAATAGAACGACCGTTGTTGTACACTGTTCCGTCTCTATCTACCGTTATACGTCCGTCACCCACTACGAGGCTTCCAGCACCCGTAACTGTTTCGTCTACAAAAACACGCTTGTTCCACTGTTGTGGCTCTGCTGATTTGTGCTTCCCGTATTTAGCTACCTTATAATTGTCACCGTCAGCCTTTACCTTCACACCAAAATTCTCCATAGCGGCTATGATAGCCTTCTTGTCCGAACTATGTGTGATTACACTGTTCCCATATTTACTGAGAAATCTATTCAGACCATCAGCCTTCTTAGTAGCGACTAGCGTCTTACCAGCCTCACCGTACAACTCAGCTAGTTCCTCCGCACGCTTATCAGTCTCAGCAACAAACGTTATAGTGTCGGTATGATGGATACCTATTGACGCTCCCATCTTTGCACCCACTACAGCTATTTCTGATATGAGTTTCGCTTTATCGTCGCCAGCAGCTATCTTCTCCCATTGTCTATGATACGAATCACGACCTTTCAGAGTATTGTGGCTTATGTCTGATATATCTTTCCCACCTGTGACAGCGGCATCTAGCTTCGCCTGTAGGTATCCCGCTGCTAGTAGCGCCTTCTCATTCGTCTTAACTATCTTATCCGCCTTATCGTAGCCCTTCCTAGCTGCCTTATAATAAGGACTACCCTCACCCATGCTAGTCATCTGACGATGATACACTTCGGTATCCCTTTTATTCTTAATATAATCAGACACTAATGTCTTTTCTGCTTCTGTTGGAGGTGTTGGTTTCCAATAGCTTCCACTACCACCACCTGAGCTTTCTCCTCTTGGCTTGGTATTGCTGGCATGATGATCTCTTGCATAGTCAGCCTCAGCTGCGCCATAGTGTCTAGTTACGAAGTCATGAGCATTTAGCTTTGACATATATCGTTTCTTATTACCGAACACTTCTACCGCTTGGGCATGTTTGTCAGATGGATGTGAGGCTTTCTTGGTCTCCATAGGCTTCACGTATACTGTTCTTACTTTACCGTTCTTGTCGGTAATGATTTTGCGCTGTAACTTGGATATGTCCTTCTGAGCTTTCTCAATATCAGCAAGACTAGCGTCGTCATCAGCCCACAGGGATTTAGTAAAATGGTCTAACGACTCGTCGTCGTATACTTCCCATGCTGGTTTTGGAAAAGACTTCTCGAAGTCCTCTTCCGTCATCGATACAGCAATTCCTCCGATGTTGTTGAAATCAATGTGTTTTCCGCTAGTAGTACTCATTTTTATATATGTATTGGTTCATGCCCACAAACGTATAACATTTACCCTTTCCATCAAATAGTTGTTTAAAACATGTTTACAACTTCGTTACTAGGCTATCGAAGGCTTTATTCAGCTCATCATTATCACCACGTTTTATCGCTCGACCACCTCCGCCACCACGACCAAATGGATTTTTTATCTTTCCCATTATTCTTAACAAAAGCACGAACTTCCTTTGCTACATCACCCTCTAAACCACGATAACCAATAGTACCCACAGTCATGTTGAGCATGTGGTCGTTACTCTTGTCACCCATAGGTCTATAAGTCACACGAACCCTATTAAAGGAACGACTTTGCGTAATCTCAAGAGTTTTACCACCAACCTTAGCAGTAATACCCGCATGATACTCACCATCATCCTTATATTTGACGTCAGTTATATCTCCCGATATACCAGCCCCGCTTACTATGATTCCAACAAACTGCTTAGCGTTGTCCTTACTAATCTGTTGAATCTCAGTCTTATCCTTACCTCTCGGCATCGGCTTGTATATATCCTCCAACTTCTTAGGCTCAGCTGCCTTATCCGCCTCCTGCTTGTCAGGATTTATAGCTATGTAACCACCTTTGCCGTCAAATAGCTTCAGCTTCTTACCATTATTTAGAGTCTCAAGGTCTTTATCGCTGACATCCCATCCGCCATCTTTCAGGTTCTTTAAAGTAGTCGTCATATCACTGTGGGACTGAGTCGCAGAATATGCCCTCGTACCCTTCAGCTCAGTGTCCATAGTTATTTTACCCTTAGTATCACCCTCAGATACCTTCTTTAGATTCGGAGTCTTTATAACATGGGTATTACCCTCTGAATCATCAACCACAGCCTCATAAGGAGCTCCAGTCAAGCCAGTCTTATTGATGCTCATCACTTTGAGAGTCTTACCTTTAAGACCCATATAGCTAGTGAGGATAGCTGCTTCGTCTGTCACCGATACACTATCACCAACGCTATACCCCCGACTCATCCTTCTCAGGCTTCGCAGTCAATCGTTCTAATTCTTTCTTATAATCATTAAGCACAGCCTCCTTCCCACTCACACCAGTAAGCCTCTTTATAGACCCCTTTATACCAGCAATCTTTAAATTGTCAGGTAGGTCATCATATGTCGCACCAAATTTAGACTCCTTCTTAGGCTGGCTCTTAGGCTTAGCAGTATCTGTTTTGCCAGTACTGACGTGCATATGAGCATAATCGGCATGCTTTTCTCCTACATGACGAGCCACATGCGCCTTAGCGTTATCCTTGCTCATGTACTTCTTCTTCGTATTGTACATATGAACCGCTTCAGCATGCTTCTGAGATGGATGATCGTGATTCCGACCAACCTCATGCCTTTTCACGTATACAGTTCGGGTTCTACCGAGTTTATCCGTGATTGTCTTTTTGGTTAGTTTTGATATATCCTTCTTGCCTTTCTCAATAGCTGCATCGATATCACCCGTAGAGGCTTTTATCAGATTACTATTCAGGTCATCCAAGAAACGACTGATACCCTCTTCCTCATAGTGTTCATAATCGGATAGCGGGTATGCCTTTATTAATTCTGCTTCGGTCAGATGCTCAGTGGCATCTATGTTGGACATATCAATCCGTTGTCCGCTTCTTGAGTTTATCATAGTCATTAAATTTATAGTCAGCGAAGGTTATGACCCTCGATGTTATTGTTTTCAATCCTGTCTCTAGGTCTTCCTTCTGTGATGGCATTGTGCCACTGAATACTCTATGACCACCTACCATTCCAGCACCAACGGTCATAGCTTTCAATATCTCCTTTGTGTCCCCGTCGTGGCTCATTTATTCCTCCTTTCTTCCCGTTTTATACGCCTCTCTTCCCGTTTCGTGAGCTCTAAGCCACTTTCGTCAAGAGTGATATCCTCGTCTAGGTTTAAGTTAACCGTTCCACCTCGTCGAGCCTTTGTACCCTCTATAGTAGTCTCAATGTTAGTTTTCTCCTTGTTGACTGCTTCTATGACAGCCTTTTGGTTAAGCTTTATGGCAACGTAGCTCACACCTATGCTCACTGATATTGCTAGAAATGTAAAGAACGATAATACTATGATTAGTTGCTTGTTGCTCATAATACTAGCTCCCCCTCAAGCTCAGGCTTCATGCCCTTCTTGACCCATTCTTCTAATTCAGTATAGAATGGATTACTCTCATTAGCTTTCTCTGCTTCGTCAGCCCCACCACCACCAAATGGATTGTCTTCATAAGTGTTCTCACTTTCATCTACAGCCTGATTGCTTTCATCTCCGCCCATCATAGCCATCTGTTGATTCTGCATATATACTGGGTTCAGGATGATATCGCCTCTCTTGTCGGGTAATGGAGGAAGACCACGCTTTTCACGTATCTCATCAACTGTCATCCAGTTAGTTACACGCTTCATATCATTCTCAAGTGATTCCTTCTCGTCCTCAGGAGACAATCCCGTGAATATGAATTCATACTTAGGATTCAGCCTATTGATGATGTATCTATTGATACGGCTCTGTAGGAATTGTAATAGTGGGTATAAACCCTTATCTTTAGAATAGTTTGTTTTCTGTTTCTGACTATGAGCATCGCCTCCGCCTTTGTTGCTGCCACCACCGCTCTTCATATGAAAACCAAGCTCAGTTGGGTCTATGCGGAATATAGCGCATACAAGCTTTACAAGATATTCTTGCCATATTTGGAATTGCATGTCCTGATTAGATTTCTGTAGGTCTATCCACTCAATCTTATCGCCCTCAAGTACTGGGGTTCTCCATGCATTCTGTACTCCAGCAGTCATGCCCTGCCACATTCTCCTGAATTGATTCAGTGAGTTCTGATTCACGTTACCCATCACCTTCAGGATTCCCTTTGGTGCTGCACCTTGTGAGAAGAACTTACCGTTATAATCATCACCGTTAAGCATCCACGTCACTATCTTCACTAGGTCTTCCAGTTCTGATATGCCGTATCCGTTATTTCGAACGTCAGTACTCTTATTCCTTACCCCGAATGACAACTCCCATGCATAGAAGTCCGTAACTGGTCTCCCTTCATATAGCTGCACATACAATGGAGGCTCTCCATTAACAAGCTCACGTTTATCAAGCTCAGGGTTGACATACGGTTCAGCAAATCTGTACGTTGCACCATCTGTAGCAAGAAATCGCTGAGGTACACCCCGTCTATTACTAATGACCTCGAATGTCGATTGGTCTAGCTCTAATGAGTCTTTGGTTGCTTTTGTTAGGAATGATGGAAATGTGTCTCGTGTGAGATTGTCCTTCTCGTCATTCCCCATATTAATAAGGAAGTTAGATAAGTCCTCAATAGCCCGCTTGTCTTGGTCTGTTGGGTCTGACCGTTCAGTATCTGTTGGTGATTTCTTTTTCTGTATCCTCCACCCCATACTATTGTCGTCAGTAGATACCTGAGCGAAGTTCTCTATTTGAGACAACCTCGTTCCTATTGCAGACCTGACTATCGGTACTCGAGCCATCTGTCTCATGATGTCATATGAGAGGTCAGTCGGCTTGTCCTTGTACCCCATGCCCGAATAGATGTCGGTGAAATCGAAGGTGTAGGACTTTTGGTCTTCCTCAGTGCTACCGTAGAGCTTATTAACCTCATTGTTTGCACGTACTAAATCCATAGGATTAGTAGACCGCATACCCTTTTCAACCATAATACGACGCTCAGCTTCTATCTCAAGAGCCTTATTGTCAAGCTCATTAAGTCTAGTGCTAAGCAGCCTATCATCGTTCTCATCGCTGAGAGCTCTCCTTTGTCCTTTTTGCATGAGGGGATTGGTTATTTATTGTTTATTCTACTACTTCTTCTACTTCCTCTGCTGCTGGAGCAGCTTCCTCAGGCTTAGGACGGGTATAACGAACCTCGTTATGTCCTTGTGAGTTCATCACAGTATGTGAAGTAAGCGTTTTAGCCTCAGCTACAGCTTTCTCAATAGATTCGTTTTCTTCTGTAGAAAGAGCATCAGCCTCACCCTTTTTCAGGAGGTCATTGGCGTCATCAAAAAACTTATTGATGCCAGCTTCTTCAAATACCTCAAGGTTTCCTTTTTCTACCATAGCGTCGAATTCTGATACACTCATTGCAGCTTCGGCTATACTGATAACTTGGTCATTTAATCTCATAATTATGTGTTTTAGTATACTATTAGAGTACTATGTAAATAATGAATTGAGGTGTAAAAGTATGTCATACGAGACAAGCAAAAATTAAATAGAATTAATAGCGTTTAGTCATTGTAGATGGTACAATCCGAACATTCACCGTCATCAGTGACTTTCATGGCAATCTCGTACCACCAATCGCATGAGGTGCATTGGAAGACGATATCCATGTCCTCGAGGTCTTTTGCTGTCAAGTCCTCAAAGTCCATACCCTCAGGTAGCATGTCGTCTATTGATTTACACGTACCCTCAAGGTCTTCAGCTACCTTGTTTGCATCAAAGTCATCGGGTCTCACAGTTTCTTCAACTTGTAATAATTCACTTGATGACGGTGCAGCCCTTCTAAACACTCATTAATATACGAAATCACATTCGTGACCTTATATTTATACGGGACATTAGCACGATGCGGATAGTCACTTATAATAAGGAAAAGCACATCTGTCGATGCTGCTGGTATGAATTTAAGCTCAGACCTTAACTCCTCAACCATCTCGTTATACTCACAATCAATCTTCGGATGCTTGGCTACCTCCACATAAATGGATACCGAATCTGTCCCAGTCATAGTGTCCACAGGCATATGTCTACAATTCACATACTGAGCATCCATTGGCGTTGGTATAAACACCAATATCGCAGCTGCTAACGCTATTATTATAATCATTAGAATCCTGTATTTATACTTCATAGTCTTACTTCTTTATAGGAATGCTAACATGGAAATTTCTCATTATACCTCTCAACACATCAGCCTCATGTTTTAACTTTGAAAGTAGTCTACGCCTTATATCCATTTCCCATATCCTACTTAAAATACTCTTACGATACTCAGACAAAGCCTCTTGTATAGCCCAATCTAAATCTTCTTGTGTGTATAATTTATTCATAATATATGTTTTTATAATTGATTTGTGGAGAATAAAGGAGTCGAACCATAACCGCTTAGACTTTCGCCCGCCGCTCTACCATTGAGCTATATTCCCCGTATTTACCTACTCAAATTTCGGTATTAAATCCTCAAGTACCTTCCTATCCTGTGTAAACGTTGGAGGTTCAACACTCACCCACTTAGTTCTCATAACCTCAGTACCCTCCTTTTTATACATAGTCTTTGCAATTAGCCTTCCACGCTTATGTTTAACAGGTAAATCGTTCCAATTAACCCCTTTCTGGAAGCACATCTCTTGCATAGCATTCGAATCTTTACCATACAATTGCTTACTTGAGTATAATGACTGAGCAACAGAAGCTATACTATTCCTAACCGTATCCTGTTGCCTCCATATGAGATAATTCTCAGTCTCAGTAGCACTTGGGATGGTAAATACCCTACTATCAAATAACGCTATCTTTTTGGGTCTGAGCTCATTAAATTTAGCAGTCGCTAGACTAGCACTCACGCTCACCATTTTCTGTATATTTCCGTCGAACCAAGCATCCGTTTGCAGCTTGTCAAAATCAGTAAGTACAATACTTATCTCATCGCTCTGCACAAAAGCCAGCTTTGACCCCTGTATATTCTTACACAAATAACAAGCCACCTCATCCATATCAGAAATGAACTTCTCATCAAATGGACTATCTAGACCTTTCGTATACGTATGGAAAGCTTTATCATCAAGCCTTATTACAGTATATGTCCTTCTTGGTAAGAACACTCTAGCCCTATCTTCATAGAACTTTTTCATCCTATCTCCCAAACTATTTCCCATAATGAATTAATTAGCTATTTCACTTATATCTGCTTCTTCATCAAACATATGCATATCCTGCATAGCGTTATCTATAGCTGCTCTACCACAGATGGAGCACGTAACACTCCCACCAGTTATTTCTCTGCCATACTTCTCCTGATTAGCATTCGTACTACTAACCCTCTTACCGCTGCTTAAAAGCAGTACACCTTCTCCAGCACTGTCACACTCATGGTCGCCTTTACCACCGCACATAATAGCGGTGCTATCTCCTAGTTGTATTACTTTACATCCTTGTCCCATAATTACGCTTGTTTTAGTTTTATGTTGATCTCCATTTTCTTCAATGGACATTTCTCATGCCCCTTATCAGACGGTAGCTCATCGTATATCCCTTTTGCATAGATATCTGTATCAATATTACAGCCAGCATGTCCAAACTCATTATCATTATTACAGCAAGGGCAATCCTGACAGTTTGCTACTTCTACAGTCTTTATATCAGCCATTAGTAAGCCTCCCCGTTATACGTAGCACTCGCTACATTCTTTCTACCTCGCTTGCCTATTATTTTATCAGGACACCTTGTCATGAAGGACTCCGTTGACCTCACGATATTCTGATGAGTGGTAGGTTTGTAGGTTATTATTAGTTTACCTTTGCCCTTATACCTTTTGTGCTTAGGTCTTTGTACTCCTTTCTTCATATTAATTATTCTTTACCTATTTCTAAAAACATCGCTTGGTATGTCAACCCGTACATGAGATGCCTGAACTGGTCTTTTGCCGTTATATTGATACCCATCAGCATCGTCGTTGTCGACTCTACGTCCACCATAGTCAGCAGATGACCCTTCTCATAATTGTGGGTAAGAGCGTACCTAGTACCTTTGAACTCCCATACATTAGTCAACGCATCCTTTGCCTTAAATGGAGTATGCTCATGCAGCCATTTGCCACTCAATCGTACCTCTACGTCTACGGGCTTAGCCATTATAGTCTGCTTATTGCTGAGGGCATTATAGCTTCTACTGGGCAACTATCTTTAGCAGATACTGCTAATAGTATTGCGCCATATACCTCTTCTGAATCAGCTGACTCAGATACCTCCACGTCTACAGGAGTGTGACTAAGGCTAGGCATTTCCATTGCTCGCTTGTCCATCCATATTACTAAATACTTTCTATTTTCCATGTTCTTTATATCTATTTAACAGTTTCTATTTTAGAAATGAATACCGCTACTTACGTGAGAGCTAAATATGTGCTCAAGTAGTATCACGCTTATGCTACAAGAGGGTCGTCTGCTTCATATAGTGAGACTTCCACTTTCCTGATTGATACCGAGTACTGAACGGTATTCAAATCCACCACAAAAGTAGAACAGTTACCCCTATCATGAAATAGCTGGAGCAACTTCGTTAATTATCCTTGTCCTTATTATGTTTCTCATTGTAATATTCCCTTACAGCTCTATACAAGAGCATACATCCTATTACGAGGATAGCTGACACACATGCCATCGCTATACCCTCCTCTCTATCAAATATCATTCTTCCTCTTCGTTTCCTTTATCAAATGGTTCACGTTTCTCCTTATATTCCTCATTGCCCTTTATACGGTTGTCAATAATACGCTTTAATATACCGTTCTTTATACTAGTAAGCTGCTCTTTCTCATCGTCAGGAATAATCTCCGCCTCAACCACATTGTGGGCAGTGAATACCGTCTTCCTCTCAGACCTTTTCTCAAGCTTATTGAAATCATATATCAGAGATGATGGGTATATCCTTGCTACCTCTTCCTTATCTCTATCAGGCTCAGCAAATCCCGTATATTTAGCATAAAATCCCGATGTCAGGCGCTCCATAAGTATAAGTGGATTAACCTTCATACGCCCAGCTACTCTAGCCACTATCAGACATTTAACACTTATGTCCTCCATAAGTTGATTGTAGATATGCATCTCAATCTTAGCCTCAGCGTTATTCCTGACATTGATATCTATAGACTGCTTATCACCCTCCACTTCTTTGCGGAGCTGCTCTAATAGCATCCTCAGCTCTTTCCCATCCTCACGATTGTAGCCATTCTTATACTGGGTCTTTCTAGTTCTGTATATGTACGCTAGCTCCTCAAGCCTAGAGCGCTTATAGCCTAAGCGTATATCGCTAAACTCTTGAGAGAAAGCCTCTTGTCGTCTTTTTATATCCTCAGCATGGTTTCTTCTGAAGTTCTTAATAGAGTTCATATTGACCTCAATACCGAATTTGACTATCAAAGCCTCATGCACCTCAGTCTCAGAGTAATACCTTCCAAATAATTCCACGATATGAGCTGCTTTGCCATCAAGTATTGTGGTATCAACGCCCATCTTCCTACTGTAGCCGTAGGATTTTTTCTTTAGGCTTGCGAGCTTGCCCTTCATCGACTGCACCTTCTTGTGTACCTTCAGTAGCTTATCAACCTCATCCTTCGGTAGATGCTCCGTTTTCTTCCTCAAATGATGAATTGACGTGAGCATATCAAGATACAATGTGGGGTCTGAGGTCGTAGGGTATCTATCAGGGAGCTCTTGTAGCTGTGCTTGAAGAACTATATATTTATCATAGCATTCCTTGTCTACGATACCATCGGGGTATTTACCCGTATGCACGGAGGAGAGACTGGGATGTGTTTTAACCACTTCCGTAGAAACTTCCCCTTTTACTTTTTTCTTCGCAGGCATCTGACTCTCAATTCGTTATTATTAATATATATCCCCTTACTTCTTTACATTGTTGCGATTGCAATACTAGCTGCAAAGCTATCACATTCTCCTAGCATTTGACATACTAGCTACCCCTCTTTATGTTCTTCATGTAACTTAACAACATCGTAGCCGTTCTCAAATAGCCATTCAACCACGCTCTCCACGTCCGATGCACCTATGAGGTGTCTACAATAATGTAGCCTTTTTTGAATCTCATATGACTCTTTAAAGCCTAATGCTCGTGACATAGGAAACATTTTGGCTGTAACCCTTCACGGTTTTAGACGTTTCTTTGTATCGTGCCTTACAACTAACCCCTTTGATAGCTGTAGGCTTCTGTTTGGTTATATCCTCGTTAAACTTACTCATTATTACTCTTTATCTATACGAGATATACGAGCTTCAAGACATTCATTATAAGTCTTCATAGCCTTAAGCTGCACTTTAAGTAATACCACCTGAACAGGGTCTATTTTTATAGGCTTTGAAGTAGATAGAAACTCTTCTAATCGCTCTATCCTACCTCTGTTCTCCTCTTCCTCAGCTATTAAACGCACAAAATAATTCTGTTTCTCAGAGAGTATTTCAATAGCTGTCTTTAATCCTATCATCACACCCCTCCAATAAGTGTCCTTTTCCTCATTAGGATGATCTATTTCAATTTTCTTAAGTTGCTCTTTTAATCTGTCAATGTTTTTCATAATAATTATTTTAGTTTATACTTTTAGTCCGTTTCTACCGTAACCCAATGCCTCCAGTGCATCTCCAACTATCATATTATCGGGGTCTACTTCCATGAGGTAATCCCGTCCAGCAGTCAGCCTTTCCCTAAGCTCCCGACCCTAGCTTCAATTCTGAGCACGACCCATTAGCAACCCGTACTATCCTAAATGATGTCGGTCGTTTCACACGCCTTCCATGAAATAGTATAGTGTTGCTCATTCAGCTCCTCAACCTTAGTATCCCACTCCTTTGCTGGTACAGCCTCGTAACAGTCTGTGCATAGGAACTCGGCTGGTTCACCAAAGCTCTCCTTTATCTTCGATGTAGGATGCCTTCTCTTACATAGCTCGCATTTGAAGTCTGCCTTACCCGCCTCCTCACATTCTCTACATACCAAGTGGTCATCTACACGTGCATTGCCCGTATATACTAGACCCGTTCCCTTCATCTGTGCTTCTTGGCTTAGCTTCACCCAGTTAGGTATAATACCAGTGTGCTTAGGTATCTCCGTAACCATTGTCTTCTTACATAAAGGGCATTCATCTGTCTCTACTGCGAATAAAGCAACCTTTCTTACACCGTCTATCTCCACCATACGTGCTCTGAAATCATCAGCCTTCATGGAGGTTACTGACTTCGATATTTGTTGTGAGGCATACTCCTCCAGTAGTTTACCTAGATTGAGTCTCCCGAAATTACCCACTATTATGAAGTCATTACACTCCTCTGTGAGCATTCCCTTTTCTCTCATGTATTCTGTAGAATCTTTCATGTCGTTCCTATGAATTTAGCATTAAATAAATAATCCATCGCCTCAGCTCTCTCATTGGTTTGTGGATCTGATACGACGTAATTCTTTAGAGCCTCCAGCATACAGAGCTCTTCCTCCTTCGTTGTTCCTCGTCCTATCTGCTGAACTATGAATGACTTCAGGTTAGCCAGTCGCTTATCCATTACCGTCGAGCCTTTCGCATCTAATAATGGCATGCATATCAGCATCAACCTACATTTATCAATACCGTGCGGAGTCTCAAGCTCCATATCCATGCCCATCATTCCTTCTAAAAACATATTCTTTATCTTAGGTTTTTACTCTGTCTCGTTGTTCCCTCCATGATTTTTCTTGGAGGATTCGCTGGCTCACCCACTAGCGTAATATCTTTATGCGCATCAATCTTTCCCTTCTCATGATTCAGCTGCTGCGTATAGAACGGCTCTAACCAGCTCTTCCTATGACCTCCCTTAGGATTGTACTTCCTTTTAGGCTTCTCACTTCGTGCCATCTTCCAATAGTTTATCAAAACCATCCCATACAAACTCCTTTATAACCTCATTATACACACCCACATGGCTCTTTAATAATCCGTGAATTGTAGGCTCTACCATATGCGCCCCAGTCTTTCCCAAATCTACCAACCAGCACTTCTCATGGTCTGTCTCTATTATGCGCAGCTCACCAAAATGTGTATGAAAACTTTTAAGCTTCATCTTATCATTATACTTCTTAGGTATATACAGTGAACTATACATGACCTGCCTCTCGACACCACTTATCACCGCTTCTTCTAACGCAGAATTAAAGCTATCCAACCAGTCAGGAAGATTAAAAAGTGGCTTAGAGTCCACCGTTTCGCTCGAGGATATGTTGTCTTTGAATACGTCCTTCATAACCTTCACGAAGTCGTCGAATTTCCATTGTGTCATATCCTCGACGTTATACGTATTGATTGTCATGCGCTCCACCTTATCTGCGAGGGTCACAATGATGTGATAGCCCTCAATTATCCTAGCAGCATCAGCCCTAAAGCTATTTACTGTCTCCATTGTGGTGTGCTTGGGAAAGCTCACAAGCATGACTGGCTTTACTATGTCTTTACTGCTCATTTTTCTTCGGTTTTTTATTCATACTGATAGTCTTGCCCTTTCTAGCTGGCTTCACAGCAATCCTTATCTCCGTACTCTCTTCATTGGTGAATGGATTGATAAACGCAAAGTCATCACCACAATCGACACACTTAATCTTTACACTTGCAGTACGACCCACAAGTACATTGGGGTTATCCTTTTCCACTACCTTCTCTATATTTACCGTAGCCTCGAATCCATCATGTTTACAACCCATTAGCTCGCCTCCTTTTCTCTTGTATCATAATTACAACGACCCACTTCCTTACATAACAATTCTTCACCATTATCTATATGACCACAATAATTAGAATTACAAAATTCAGGTTTGAATAATGTCATCAAATCACTGTCACTCAGTGGGTTCTCCCCTCCTTTTTTATATACTTTGAAATCAGTATCCTTTATAATGAAAGTCTGTAAAGTGTTTGGTGGATTACGCTCAATAGAACCACCAGTCCCTATTATCTTTCCATAAGTCGTAGCCACCTTAGTAGTAAGCTCACCCTTACGAGCAAGCTCAGTCTCTTCATACGTTATAGTAGCATACATTTCTGCATCACCTGTCTCGGTATTCAGACTTTTAACCTTATGAACTTTACGATTAAAAAGTCTTATCTCTAAAACCCCTACCCCTGTCTGATTATCTGATATTATCATGTTTATCCATTTAATATTAGTTCATCATATTCCCGTCTATATCTCCCGACGGTTCTATTAGTCACTCCCAAGACTTTCGCTTTCTCATTCTCCGTCTTACAGACGTTGTTGACTAACCTGTACCGACCCTTCTCGCTCATCATCCTCAATAGCGGGGAGTCCTTATCCACCTTAGTATATGTCCCATGAGGAAGCTCGGTGTATTTCTCAGTCATAATATCAAACCCTCCGATTACTCCGTCCCCTATAGCCTGAACAACTATTATATTAGCAAAATCCTTGCTTATAATGACAATTCGCTTAGTTGGTTTTTTATTGCGCTTCTTACTCATTGTGCTAGTTCTATTACTCGGTCTCCTATTTCCAGCCATACCTCTCCATCATTATTTGGTAGTATAGCCCATTCCTCGCTCCCCGAATGATGATTCCATAATTTAGCGCATTCAGGTAAATCAATATCATACCCATGCTCTCTTACCACCCTCTGTATTCTCCGAAGGTCATTCAGGTATTTCAGGTATGATACCCCTTCACTATAATTTGGTATAGCCTTTATCATAATGCGTATACTATTATCCAGCCAATCAGGATTATTATTGCTATAACTTTATCTTTAGTGACCTTACTTTTCAATTGTATCCTCCTCATTGCTTTCCGACAAATCCTCTTTCTGTACCGCCTCTATCATGTTCGGGTTTATATCGCACGTATCGCATGTCCCGCTTATTTCTCCAACTGGACACTCCATTTTTGTATAGTTACAAACACATACGTCGTCATCAGTGATTTTATAATGTTCCATACTAAAAGGTTTTTTTGTTACCAAGTCCTTGCTCTATCTTCAACAACACCGCATTCTCCATATCATAGTTCGTATACACTGTCTCAATACTCTCACCCACTTCCTTGAACCCCAACCGCTTGCAGAACCTCAGAGACCCCACATTATCCTTTTTGACATACGTGTAGATACCATACTGCTCATGTATCCGCTCTATCATCTCCTTCATCATACTAGAACCATGCCCCTTATTCCTATACGCTTCGTCTATCTTTCCCTTCCAAAGTATTACATGGAGCTCTAATTTCTCCATATGTAGGACACCAATTGCCTTCCCATCAACACAATAATCAAACACGGTATGTAAGTATCTTAACATATTATCGCCACCACCTCTTCTTATTATGTTTCCTAATCGCTCTCACTATCAACTCTCTTTCATTGTAAGCCACACCTTCAGCGTTCTTATTAGCCACCTTCATGAACGGAAACTCCAACCTACCACCAATAATACCAACAATGAATTTGTAGCCATTTACATTAGTATTATTGCCGCTGCTTGTCTGCTTAATTTGACCAACATACGTAATCTTACTGATTACTATATCAACGCCCTGTATCGTTATAAGTCCTCTATTCCCCATCTTTTACAGCTTTTAGCTTTATTACCATGTCGGCTACTAAATTACGCACGGAGTCCTCAGGAGTATCGCCAAATCCTATTCCGATATGCTCAGGCATATTACCCACAATAGCGCCCCATTTATTACCATCTAGTTCCACAGTAGCTATACCATCCAATAGTATACGGGCTGCTCTAGGTCTGCGCTCCTCATCTAAACCTACACCGAATTGGCGCATTAGAGCTGGCAATGCAAGAATGTTAGTTTTCGCTACAGCCTCTACACCATGACGGTTCGCCTGAATCATCGGAGCTAGCTGCTTCAGCAGCTGATTCTTGCATTCATCTACAGTTTCCTGAATTATTATATCCACGTCATCCTGTGAGTATAATCGTCTGTCAGTATTCCCTTTTAACTTACCCATTATCAACCTCCGCTTTCTTTTTAGCCTCTTTTCGTTCTTCTTTCAACGCTTTATGAGCTAATTCGTTAGCACTCAATTGCTTGTACGTCATGACCGTCTCCTCAGGTCGCTTATCAGCATTTGAGTCATAGGCAGCCGTGTATCGTCTATAATAGGTCATCTTAGCTAGCATGCCGTCTATGATTTTCTTAGCTTTAGCTATATCAGGAATGACCTCCTTTGTATCAAGAATTTTCTTACCATGTGTTATCATCAGCTTTCTACCTTTAACAATGGTAGGTCTAATATCGAAACCATATGTTTCGCAATAGATTTAGGTAGTGGGGCTAGTGTCTTATTCATTATCAAATGGTTTTAGGTCTTCCTTAGACGATTTGAATAAATTAAAAGCCATAAAGATGCCCAGCACCATTGTGGTTGCTATAGCAGCACCTACTACGATTATGGCTGCTAGTTGTTGCGTTGAATCAAAAAATTCATTCATTTTATATTGATTTTATTGGTTACCTTTCATCACCGCTGCCATGAAGTTTGCCCTCAGCAGCACGTTTAGTCAATTTCTCGATATTAATCTGAGCCACGTCCTTCATAGGGACGCCTAACTTCTGACACGTCCGTGACATATACCACATGACATCTCCTAACTCCTTGATTAGTAGCGCTTTACGCTCAGGAGTCATCTCCCCACTATCGTCCCGCATCATCTTCTTCCAATGCCCAGCAACCTCTCCCGACTCCTCGTTGAGACCCATCACGCTGTATTCTAACGTGTCACAATCCTCACCAGCTACAAGCGTTCCTTCTACCTCAGCCTGATACCTATCAAAATCAACTGTAGGCTGCTCAATAGTTCTACTCTCACGCAACATTTTTTGAGCCTCAAGCCAATCAGCTTTATCAACAATCACATGCCCATCCTCAAGATGCCCCGCCTCAATAAGTATCTCCTCAGTCTTCTCATGGTTATGTAAGAAATTATATCCAAACATTATACACCCTCCTTATTTACGTCAATACCATACAACTGCTTTATAGCTGCGCTTGCTAGAAAAACATGGGATGGAAACGGTAAAGACCCGTCCTCCACAATCACATGATACATCTGAGGCGATGTATGCCCCGAACGTATTATCATCACATGCACCTCAGCAATCTGCTCGTTCTGAAACGTATGTACCTTATCCTTGTCATTAATAATCCTCTTAAATTTTTGAGGTATGTCCTGCCTTTGGATACTCGTTTTACCACTGCCGTCAGTACTAATCTCCGCCTTTACTTCTTTGTTTCCACCCATGTTATAATATATTTTTGCTTAAATTATTCTATTTTCAAGGGGTGATGGTGTGGATGCTTCCGCCCCATCAAGGGATTCCACATCCACCCCAAGACCATTGCCGTAAGTCTTTAGAAGTCTATGCCTTCAGCACGGTCCTCATCATTTTGACCCGCCCTAATGGGCAAATTAACGGTTGGATTTCTTGGAGTGATGAGGGGATTTGAACCCCGTCCTCTCATCCCGTATGGGATGGCGCTCTGCCATCTGAGCTACATCACTCTTTAGATAGGGAGACCGCAAAATCTCCCTTATCGAACCAATAAAAAATGAACGTCTAGGAAGCCTTACGCTTCCTAATTATTTGGTCTCTATCTCTTCCAACTGAAACCAAATCGATTGGGACACCTACATATCTCTCAATGAATTCCATCACTTCCACAAGCTCTAATGGTAATTCCTTCATGAGCCTCTTTCCACCTATAGGTGTTCTCCATCCCTTAAATGTCTTATATCGAGCACCAGTCACGCTATTAGCATTCGCTGGATATGTTTGTCCAGTAGTGCCGTCTTCGTGAGCGTAGTCGGTGCAGATTTTTATATCTTTAAACTTATCAAGGACATCAGCCTTCGTCATTATAAGCGACGTGATACCATTGACCATAATTGAATGCTTTAATGCTACCAAATCAAGCCACCCACATCTACGTGGACGACCTGTGGTAGAGCCGTATTCGTGTCCTATTTTCCTTATATCTTCGGAGAGTTCCTGACCCATCTCAGATGGATAAAACCCAGCACCTACACGAGTAGTATATAATTTAAATATTCCGAATACTTCGCCTATTTTATTAGGAGCAATACCAGTGCCGATACAACCGCCTGACGATATCGTATGAGACGATGTCAAATACGGATAGTCGCCAAAGTCTATGTCTAGCATAGAACCCTGAGCTCCCTCTAATAGAATTAGTTTACCTTTATCTAGGTATTCATTGAGCGTATAATCCGCCTCCACTATCTGTAATGTTCTCAGTCGCTCAGCTGATTCCATCCATAATTCTTCGTAATCGCTAAATACCATACCATCTATAGTCATCGTGCTATTTATAGTCACGTCATCATATCCGATATACTTATCTAAATGATAAGCTCTCAGCTCTCTATATTTCTCAAGGAATTTAGCCCAGTCAGATACAACATCAATAACACGAAGACCACGTCTCGCATACTTGTCGGCATACGTAGGAGTGTTCCCACGACACGTCGACCCAATCAAGCCATCACCTAAGGACTTCTCTTTTACTAAGTCCATCATTCTGTGTGTAGGAAGAGTGATATGCGCTCTACTTGATACTAATAAACGCTCAGTAGATATACCCATTTCTGCGAGCGAATCTATTTCCCTCATGAGAATCACAGGGTCTATTACAACTCCGTTCCCAAGAACGCCAATAGCTCCGTCATTAAGCATGGACGATGGCAGTATGTGAAACACATGCTCCATATTATCTCTCACGATAGTATGACCTGAATTAGCCCCACCCTGATACCTAGCGACAACGTCATATTTCTCAGCAAGGACATCTACTATCTTACCTTTCCCCTCGTCCCCTATTTGCAAGCCCACAATGACATCTGCTTTATTCCACTCTTTATAAATATTCATATCCTATAAATTTAAGATTTATCTTCTGTATTAAAGATTTTACGATTCATATTCTCTTCATTGTTTTGCACTGCAAAAGTAGATAACTTATCCCTAGTCCGAAAGGTTTCCACGTATCGGATTTTCCTCGCCAGCCTCTATTCCACTGTTTATATTTACTGCATCACCCTCTTTTCTTCCTCTATTATAAGCATTAGGGTCTAATGCTTGGGGTTTCTTTCTACTATCAGGTGTAGCGTCAGCATGTGCAGCAGCTACAAATTCCTGTATCTTTTCCTTATTTACAAGCACGATGCCATACATCTGCTTGTTTCTATTGCGCTCTATTTCTATTTTCCACAATGTGTTCCTCACAGACCTCACAGCCCCAACTAGGTATGCCCTCAAATAAGGCTCTCTATATGCTAGCAGACCCAAAGCTTCGGGAGACCTTATTGTCCATGTGTCTTGCTTACCCTTAACCTTAACAATTACCTTAGAAATATGGTGTTTCCACTCTATAGCTTGAGCTTTCAAAAATGCATTAGGGTCGTCGAATTGTAGCGTGGTAAATATCTGAGATGCTGCATATACAATTCCATCACCCTCTCCAGTAGTTACCGTGTATTTTTCCTTATGCTTAGCTACCTCATCTTTATGAGCCGTTCTCGACATGCTGCGTAGTAGGTCTCTTACATATCCGTATATGAATTTCACAGCCTCCACATTCTCTACTGTGCCTATTATTGTAGCTAATCCCGCAGTTACCTTCTTCCCTTTACTGTTTTCAATAGTACGACCGTGCTTTCTCCACACCATATCGCACATATAATGGTGAGCTATAGCATTGAATAAATCTATTTCCCACGTACCATCCGTCTTTATGTCTCCAAACGTAATCCCATCATCAAATCCCGACTCAACTACCTTATTGCTGTCCTTCATATCAAGCTCGTGTGAGTCCATATCAGACATGGATAGGTTGTGCTCCACAAGCAGCTCGTTTACTTTTCCTAGAAATACGTCAGCCTCAGCTAGTGAGCCAATCTCTTTAGCGCTATCAGCTTTATTAATTAGTTTTTTAATTTTATCTAATAATGATTTGTTTTCCATGACGTTGCGTGTTTATTTATATTGGTTCTTTACTGGTGCAAGCTGATACTATCTCTAGTATCAGCTTTTTATTAACTAAGAAATGCAGGCTCACCCTGCTACGTCCGTGTTATCGTGCAGCCATTTAAGGCTACTAATGGGTTCTCTCGAACTGATTGATACTCGCAGTCGTCTTGGAAGCACCTTTACGCCCACCATGTGGACAACAACCAAGACTAATGTATCAACGTATTCCACTACGCTGAATATAATTCCAAATATACTGTATATGAGGGTTGTGTGTATCACTACGCTCCTATCTCCTCAGTATTGATGAATACTACATTCTGTAATAGAGCCTCTATGTCATCAGTGGAGATGCCAGCTATCGTCATGTAGTAATGGAAGAAACTCCTATACTCCTCAGGAGATTCAGATACCTCATACCAGTCTTCCTCTTTTATCACCCTACCCTCAGCTTCATTAGCAAGTATCGGAGATGCTTGAAATACAAATCCTTTACTTCCATCAGGGTTAGTATACCCAACAACCCTATAATAACTGAATGTCTCTAAGCATTTTACCTGCGACATTGTTTCTCTCTTCTTCACCATATCAGAAACGACCCGCTTTAATCCCTCAAATGCATACAGGTTCTCAATCACGGCATCCTCATAACCCTCTTTATTCTCCTTATGCCAAGTCATCTTCTTCTCTATTTCCTTAACATTCTTAGGATAGCCAAACCCGCCCTGTAGTACTACAGCAGCACGTTTACAGATAATATCTGCCTCCCTAGATGTCAGCCATCCCCATAATGGAGTCTGCTGCTTCCCGTTCAATAAGTACAATGGGTTGAATTGATAGCGTAATAGTACCTTTGTGTCTTTTGTCTTGTAACTCATAATGTTGCGTTTTTATTGGTTTATATTTAATTCGTTCACGACTTCAAAAGTACAACAGTTATCCTCAAAATGAAATAGCTTGGTCAAAAATTTCAACCAAGCTATTAAATTTTTCTTAATGATTTTCAGATTGTTAAGTGATAGCAGGCTCGCATATACTGGTTCTACGTATTCGGACTCCATCTATTAAACTACCCTTCCTTCTATTATCCTCCGCCCATAATGGCTGTAGGTTTGTGTAATGAAAGAGTTTTATTAATTCTTCTTCTGTCTCAGCACTAGCTAACGGAATCTTATGATCTACATGCCACTCTCCGTAGTCACCCCAAGTCATACCTTCTGTAAACTGTTGCTCAAGATGACCTCTAATCGTCACCCAATCCGCACCAAGCATTTCTGTGGTACTACTCTTTTTAGTGTATCCTCCACCACGAATAGCCTTCTGTATACGCTTTCTACATATCTCAGACAACCTATACATTTCATTATTATGATATCGGAATTTAGCAGACTCAGCACACTTCGCTTTATTATTTTGATAATATACTCTGCTCGTCTTGATAATTCTATCCTTGTTCTTATCTCTCCACCGCCTACCAAACATAGACATTTTATTAGCGTTCTCAAGCCTATACCGTTTATAACATGCCTTACAATAATACTTATAACCGTCAGGCTTAGACTTATCTTTATTAAACTCTCCTATCGATTTCTTTTCTTTACAAGTACTACAAACCTTATCCTTCATTAGACTCTATAATATGACGGTTAGGGAATTCCCACGTCCTTCTTGTCTTATTCCATGCGCTCACTGGCACGAAAAAGCCCACTACACGGGTGTAATAATCAATTATATCTTTACTGCATATAGGACACACTTCCAACTTTCCAAACGATGTATGCCCCTTTGCACATTCGCTATATATAGCATTCAATGCAAGATGCTCGCACCCACTCTTTACCGAGAACTCAATAATTTTACGTGCTTGAACCGAAGTTACACGCTCCCCTATCGTCGCATGCACAATACCACCACCAGTAATTAAACTATTATACAAGCCATCCATTTTCATCTTCTCCCATATAGTAGCGTCATCCCAAAGTGGTACAAACTGGTTTGAATACATTCTATAAGGTACAGCTTCACTACCAAACACGATACTATCAGCCTTCGCAAGCCTTACAGCAAATGACTCTGCTGGTATCTGTTCTATATTACCGATAATACCAAGCTCGTCAGATACCTTCTTGACATGGTCGTTCATGATGGACAGTGTCGAATATATTGCATCCTCATCAATACCAAAGCGCTCCCTTAGTGTTTGGTCTGCTTCGTATACCCCCAATATACCGAACGTAGAGAATAGACGATTCATCTGTATCCATTTATTTGTCAGGAATGGTTGGAGACCATCCTTCTCAAGTATACCAAGAAGTTTCTTATGTGCTGCAAGTACCTTACCAGCACTAGTGATGCGCTCCCTTAGTATTTTATGGTAGTCGTCCACACTAGCAGCCTCTAAAGCTATACGGTTCATATTGACCGTGACCACCCTATGACTACCAAGACTGACAGTGCTCCCACCAAATGAATTTGATTGGGATGCGAGTCCTAGCATCTCGGAGTCACTGATAAGTCTACAACACGAGGCTACCTTAGTACCCTCGCTCGTAAATATATTATACCTATAAATATCTAGTTCCGTCACGTAATCTAGGAACTTCTTATCAGGGACATTGTTTTCCTTATCTTTACCAATATTTAGTGTGACCACAGGAAATCTATACGGCATACCATCAGCCGATGGGTCTCCTTTATCAAAGAATTCAAGGAATATATTCTGTATTTCTATTATATACTCAATCACAAACGTCTCATGGTCTCCATTCAAACCAAAATCTGAAGAGAAATACCAACCATAGTTTTCGTCATTTATCAGGGTCTTCAGTTTCTCTCTATCAAACACAGACACATTGACAAATGGAGATTCCACATTACTTCTGCTGAGATGATTCACAGAATGGACGAACTGCTGGTAGTAGTTCTTTAGCCGCCCCCTGATACCCTCGTCTGCCCTCAGGCTGTCAATACTTATACCCTCTTTATACAGAGCTAGATGGGCTATATCGAGAAAGAACGTACCAACCGCTATTGCCCCAGCCAAATGATTGCTGAGATGGTGAACCAACTCAGATAGGTTAGACACATATGAGGCTATCCGCTTACATGGCTTTGATTTGAGCTGACCCATTGGTCTCCCTATGGTTAGGAGCTTACTCGCATCCATGCTCCAGCAATACGGCTTGAGTATATTGGTTGAGTCTGATAAACCTAATGAGAAGTCAAGTAGCTCCCCCATCAGCTTATATGCCTCAGTCTTACCATACTCGGATTTAATTATTCTATATAAATAATCGTACCCCAACAACTTCTTCACTGGTGATATAACCTCCTGACTTATACCCTCAATTGTTTTTTCGTACTTATTACTATTACTGTCAATACTTGTATCAGCAATACTCTCCTCCATACTAATTCCAATATTCTTGACGAAATCAAAATTATCAGGATGAAGACCATGAATTTTCAGTAGAGCGTCTACCCGTGCTTCAGACCCCGCACCATATCTATTTAAAGATAATGTCAGAGACTTCCTTATATTTTTCAGTGTTCTCTCAGTCGATAGCCCGTCGCTCAGATCCTTACTATCGTCTATGCTTTTTATTCCTAAAGAAATGTTTTCCATTTTTTGATAACAGTTTTAAGTTCCAATCATAAAGACATTGATTTCTAGAGGCAAACTGGATAAAATCGTTTGTCTTCTTAGGCTGCTCTTGTTCATCCTTCATGTACTGCCCTGTCTTGATATATGTAAAGCCAAATATCTTATTTTTCCTAATCCAATCAGCGTTATACCCAGTATACACACAGATACCAAGTTTCTTTAACTTCAGCCTTTGTATTAACTCCGATACTACTGGTAAATTGTTTGGATGTAATGGTTCTCCGCCCTGTATAACCACCTTATCAACTATATTGCCAGCACGCTTTAGGCTCGCCACAATAAGGCTCTCTAACTCTATAGCGGTGACTTCTTTTGTAGACTGATTTTCGTTATATAGAAGGCTACCATCGAATTGTGCAAACTGTGGATTATGACATCCATGACATCCATGCTCACAGCCAAAAATATTGATAACAATAGCATGACTACTGTTATCAGGATAATCAGAGAAAGTATAGGTAAATGGACTTGTAATCCTTATTTTTCTGTCTGCTTCACTCATCGCCACAAAAGTAATTACTCGGACGGTGATTCGACAGGATTCTTCGTATCGGATGGCATGTCCATTATATCGGGTGATTTGCTGATGTCAAAAATCAAAATCACCTGTTGTCCTGAATCTGTAACCACCGTGATAGCTTTTGTGTGAGACATGGTAACTCTGCCATTCGTTTTTCTAGCTATCTCTTTAACCATCAACTGATATATATTAGGCTCAATACCCACCTCGATTGGTAATGTTTGAGCTTTTATTGCTACAAGTAACTCCTTACTTGCTGTTGCTAATACCCTTTGTACAATTTTATTATCGTCTACCCTGACTCGGTTGCTTGAACCGAGATAAAAGAGCTTTAGTTTCCTTGCCATCTAGTTTCTAAATATTGGATTAAACGCCTGACGTGAAAGTAGTTCAGTCGCTGTATATTCTGTCTCCCTTATTATTCCGATATATGAAGCTCGGACATTATCTAATACTCTATCTTTATTATTTTCAATAAATTCTAACATAGAGAATTCATGAGGCTCATGCTTCATAGGAATTATATCACGACTAGTGAAGAGAATGTATTTTCCCCTCTGTAGACTCACTGTGCCTATTATCGCACCTTCGTATACAATATCCATCCAGTTCATGATTTCTTCTTGTTTATTGAATTAACATTCTTAGCTTTCATAATCTTAAAGCAACACCTATACTTCTCAGTATCATTAGGATAAGCGTATTCGATAGCTTTTATTTTATCTCTTTTAATTCGTTTTAACTCTCTATCAGCTGATTCAGCTGACGGGAATAGCACGTTCATATAGTAATGCTTTTCTCCTGTTCTTTTATCAGTGTATCTAATTCTCCACCCTATATGATTTCCATCTTCATCATAATCGTATGGATCGGGAGCATATTGCATACCTCTGTCGCTCATACGGCTGTCACACTAATTATCCTTCCTAGTAACGTCTCCTTTACACCCCTGAATGTTGAATGGTCTTTGACAGTGGCACGTATGATAAACTTATCTCCTTCATTAATATCGCCTCGTTTCAGGAAGCCTATTTTGCTCACAATATTCCCACCTTCATCAACCATGATGTACTTCTGAGTCTTGCCATGTACTGTATCCATCGGCTTTATCTGCCCAATAGTAATCTCGCAAGTAATACTACCACCCTTATCTCCAATAAATTCTGAATTGGAGGCGTCCACTTCGGACATCCCAGTCGTCTTCGCCTTCACGTCGTCCATACGGAGCTCCGTACCTGAATAAGCGTCATACTCACCATCAAATGCGAGTACACTCTTAGCCCTAGTATACGCTACATACATTATGTTCATCTCTTGAGCTATTTCCCAGTCCTGCTCTGCAAACTTTGATGGCATCAGGTTCTCATGTATAATAAACACTCTATCAGCCTCAAGCCCTTTACTCCTGTGGATAGTAGACAATTGTATGCCGTCTGAGCCATCGTCAGAGAATATTGATTCTAATTTTGCGATTATGTCTTTTACGGTCTTTATAACGTCATCATCACCAATAATCTTAATTACGTCTACCTTCTCCTTAAAGAGCTGATAGGTCTGTGACTTTATAGCCTCAGATGCAGTTTGGTCATTGGCTTTCATTACTGTCTGCTTTACTATCTCAAGCTCAGCTTTCAATGCACTGTATAAGCCTACTATATCGTCCTCCTTTGTGTCCCGTATCATTTTAATAATACTAGCACCAATCTCACGCCCCTTAATTCTAGCCTTAATTCCTTTCCCTATATACTGTAGCGTAAGTCTTACTAGCGGAAACGTATTACGGCAAAGTATCATGTCACCGCTCTTCGCTTCAGATACAGACATATCATGTGTGACAGTACCAGTACCTGATTTCTCGAATGGCTCTATATGTGAGACAATCGCTTTTGCTTTATCTACTATATCAGTTCCGCATCTGTAGCATACTGACAATGGAAGTTCTATAGTGTTCTTAATTGATTTCAGCTTCTCGAATGACTCTGAGTCAGCACCTGCAAATCCATATATACTGTTATGAGTGAGTATCCCATCCGCAACATACATCTCATACTTACTCACTTTTAAGGAATAAACTTGACGACCATTCGTCTTCTCTAATATAACACTAGATATATTAACCCATTTATGTTTTATAGTATGATTATAACCACCCCTATTAGTTTCATCAAATAAAGATACTTGCATTATATCCTGTGTTAAATTACAGGCTACAGTCTCAAACATATGAGTACTTGACACATGAAATGTATCCAACTCAGAAATAAATGGATACCCAATACTCATTCCGTATTTAGATAATAGATTTTTCGCACGAGTCTGCATATCGCCAATACTGCTCTCTAAATCTTCATATAATTTATTAACAAATTTTATCCTCTCAGATGTCATATTTGACCTATCCTTCCAAATAGTTTGAGGTATACTATACGTCAACGATACTAACGCCTCTTGTATTAATGCCTCTTGTCTATTATTATACGCAGCAAGTATCCACGCCTCCTCAGCACCCTCTTGCTTCATTCTATATCTAAGTCCAAAGTCTTTATTAATAGACCATAGGTGACAAACTCCTATTCTAAATCTGTCCTCCTTTCTCATTAGATATACTATATGATCACGACTATCAGGATTTATTCTAACGACACACCTATGATTATACGTATATGACGATACTTTATCACCCGCTACTATAGAAATCAAACTAGTGACATATCTACTTGATACATCCTCCACAACACAAGCATGCCTCATATTACTTTTATTCTTCTTAAAATATCCGTGATAGAATCCCTTCTCTCCTTTATGATAACTCACAACCCTATCTCCAACCTGAACATTTTCTATACTTTTTTCAGAGCCATCTGACATCAATACCTTCGTACCTTTAGGCTGACATTGATATTGGTCTCCTACTGCTATAAATCGTCCTTCCCTTGCTGCACGCTGCATAAGCATTCTCTGACATGCGCTTAGGTCTTGGCACTCATCAATAAACACATACTCGTATGTTGGGACATGCATATCGTGAAATAATGGCAGGTAGATCATATCGGTTAGATCTATTGTCTGCTTATCTAAGCGTCCTATTCTAATTACTTGCGCTGCTGCCGTGACCTCACCGTTTATAACTTCCAGTCCGAACTTATCAGCAAGAACCTTCAGCTCAGCTACATCCGTCGCATAGTTTAGCCTACCTAAGTCTACCAACGACATGACCGTTTTCCTATACGTCTTATGAAATTGCTTATCTATATCCTGTAAATACTCGTCTGATACATCAAACCATATTCTCATATATTTTCGCTCATCAATCTCAGGCTCATACTTACTCCTGATAACACTGTAACCAAATGAATGTACCGTAGATACTTGCACCATAGGCTTGTTCATCCTAGACACCCTATCACTCAGCTCCATCTTTATTTCCCTATTGAAGGCAAGCATCAGCGTTCTAGCTCTGAAAGGTATCAGCTCTATGGCTTGCATAAGTGTAGTAGTCTTACCACTACCCGCTACAGCAGATACTACGGCATTCCCTGTGCCGTCCATAATGAAATCCAATATAGCTTGTCCGTATACTGATGGTTTGAATTTAGGCATGACTGCCTCCTTCATCAATAGCTATATCTAACGATTCTAAATCTGATATAAATTGTATGAACGCTTGTCGCTCTGATAAATGATGAATCTCTGTCTTACGTATCTCATTCATCAAGATATCATCATTAGACCCTCTAGCTACCGATTTATTTTTCTTTATAGAAAGGAGCTGTTCATCTTTTACTTTAACACTAGCTTCATAAGCTTTAATAAGTTTCATTACATGTTCATTCTTGATTTCCATAATATTGCGTATTATTGGTTCGACATTAACACGGTATCTCCGCATTACTACCCCAAAAGTATAACAATTACCCTTCAAATGAAATAGCCCAACCAAGAAATTTCGGTCGGACTATTAAATTTTTTCGCCTGTTGTTCAAGGACTTACTTACGAGGAGCAGGCTTCTTAGGCGCTGCTGCTGGCTTCGCATCTCCTTTTACTGGAGCTGCTTTAGCTGCTGGCTTAGCATCAGCCTTAGCTGCTTTAGCTGGCTTCGCTGCTTTGTCACCTTCTGCTTTTTTACCTCTACGAGATGCTTCAATTTCTTCACGAACCTTAGTAAGCTCTTTGTCAGATGCTTTCTTCCATCCTTTAAGGTCACGAAGTACTCTATTTTTCTTAGATAGGTTCAATTCCTTGTCAAGCATGGTTGCTTTCCAGTATGTGTTTTCACCTTCCACTACAGTACCCGTAATCTGCACTGTTAATCTCTTACCTGAGGTTGATATAAGTTTATCACCTACATCAAGTTTTGTAGCTTTCTTTAGGCTACCTGCTTGTTTGCTTGCTAAAACACCAGCTATTTCTGATTGTAGTGCTTCTAATTCTTCGATGCTCATTTTGTTAAGTTCTGTATTTTTCATAATAGTACGATTTTAATTTATATTAAATTTTATAAGACACATCTTGCGCTCATTTCTGCTGACAAAAGTACAGCATATAGGTAATATAATGAAATAGTTTAGTACAAAAAATTTACTCTTCGATAGTAAATTTTTCTCGATGGCTTCCAGATGGTTAGCCTAGCATCCTCGAAAACGTATGAATATTATAGGCATAAACCTCAGCCTTACTCTTACGCTTATACCTCATATGCTCTTGCATGAAATCTAGCCTGCTGGCTACATCCCTATCTGTATACCTCACAATATTATCCGCAGTTAGTTTAAGCTTGTCCATATGCTTGAAGCAAAATGAACCCTCATCTGTTCTGACTAGTATGAAGGTCATCCTCTTCCTACCAGCTAATTTAGCGAGAATAATCCATGACTCCTTAATATCCTCAGACTCAATGAGATGCTCTACGAATCTCGAATCTATCTTTTTACCTACTGTAGCACCTACAGCATTAAGCTCAGTTCCCGTATTCATATTATATTATAATTTAAGATTATTCGCTTCGCATTTATTGACGCAATAGCGTGTCTGCATATTCGCCATAACGGCTTTGAGTTTGACATAGATTTATAATAAAACATTACGCTCAAAATTCCTTAAATAAACTCTATAAGGATAAGTCTCAACTTCAGGAATAACACCTTGTTCAGTTCCCCTTATATAGTGTATTTTCCAACCCACTCGTAAGAGATTTCTTACTTGCTTTATCATTTTTTCTTCATTTTCTTCCTTTACTCTTACTCTTTTAAATCTTGGTTTAACTGCCATAATATTTTATTTATTAGTTAATGTTATCAAAATATATTTACTTTACACGCGAAGCTAACTCGCCATAACAGAGTTTATCTGCAATAAATCTAAGTTAATCATATCCCTTTATTTCCAGTATGACAGTCGAATGCCCGTACTTAGTGAGCTCCTTTACCGTTATACTATCCATCATTATTACAATCTGCGTTTCCTTCACTGGTAATGATTCAGGCTCATTGTATTGCTTAATAGCGTTTAAGCTCACTATTAGAGCTGTCGTTAGCGTGATAATTATTCCTATAAATAATACTTTCATAATTTATATATTTTAACATTCTTCGTCCATTACATGATGTTTTCCCTTATACGCTCCATAGGCTAACACATCGGCACGCTCGTTTCCAGCAACCCCACTGTGACCTTTCACCCAACTAATGGCGATATTACCGTGCATATATGTGGAGGCTATCTCCATGTACACCCGCCATAAATCCATGTTAGCCCTATCTAAATCGAGATGTATCCATGTCCTAGCCCAACCCTTTGTAATTGAGTTTACTACGTACATGGAGTCTGAGAATATCCTCACTTTCGTATATGGTCGCTGGTCTTCAGGTATACTCTCTAGTAGAAATATCACTGCCATAATCTCCATGCGACCTACTTTGGTATTGTAGAACCCCTGAGATAGTTCATACTCATACTCCTTAGCACCACGAGGCTTGACCTTAGCGTAGACACCGCATCCACCTTTACATAGCTTGGGAATTCGTACCTTATTCTTGTCCTTTTTAACAATGGCTGAGCCATCTGTATATCCTATTACAAGTTGCATAATATCTCGTCAGCAGTTTTACAGACCTTAAGTAAATCCTTATTATTTGTATTATTATCATCGTCTACGTAGATATAGCCATCAAATGTATAGTAATCTAATACTGTCTCACTTATATGTTTCTCACTACGAGACTTATCTACGACACCGTTTCTATTAATTCTGATGACTATACCGTCTTTCTTCTTAATCGCTTCAGCGTCCGATGGATGACGGACACCATCGATAAATATGACACCCATAAGCAGTTCTCGTCGTACATCACGTAGCGCTTGATTAACCCAATAGTCCTCGTCATCTCTACGGAGTTTGTCACCTTCCTCTTGTAATATCGTTCCTAAGGTTCTTGAACCGACACCATCGTGATACTCCTCAGCACACTGAGCATTGGTAAAATCTCGCCAATGTGGGTCATCTGCACACCTATACCCGAAATGCTTTTCCATTACATCGGAGTTATCTTCCATACGTATCAGGAGGGTATTCTCAACCATCTGCTTGATATACGTGCCAATACTAAGGTAATAGCTCGTTAGCCCGTACTGTTCCTTCAACATATCTGCCATAGCTTTGGCAGCAGTGGTCTTTCCACTCTTCATCTTGCCTGATAGTCCAATCAGTAAATACTCTTTGTTACCTTCCATACTCTTTACACTCTCTTTTAACTTTTACTCATCATGAAATATTGGTTCATTATCTGACACCTCATCATATGAGAGGCATCATTTTATTCATCTCCACCTTGAACAATGCACCATCGGCTACATAATAACCACCTCTGTGCCTATTAGCATGATTCTCAATGTCTAATGGATTGACTGATACCAAACTGTTTCTATTATATTTCTCAATGAAACCGTGCTTCACAAGTCGCACTTCTACAGCATGTCCTGCTGATTTGGATTTATATCCGAACATCTTAGCTACACCTAAGCAAGACATATGTGGGTCAATGTTACTACGTCGCCTTACAGCGCTCATCATATTTGGTTTCGGCATCGACCTTTTTGCCTTACGTATCATCGCTGCTTTCAGTTCCACTACCTCTATCGCTTCCTGTATCTCCGTAATGAACTCAACAGAGATTTTATGGATACCGAAAGAACCCAGTCTAGCCACTACACCACTCACATATTTGGGTGACATATTATAGCCAAAAGAGCCAAAGAACTTATTATAGCTGACGATACTGTAGCCATTCTCCTCAGGGATAATCCAACCCAAGCTTTTCAGCTTGTTCAGCATCCTACATATTGTGGAATAGCTTTTGGGATACACTCGCATCACCTTTGTTTTTATATCGGATTTACGTACAAACCCGTCGAGCGACAAACTCTTAATAGCATAATAAAACATGGCTTCCGCTAGGATGTCCCGTTTCCTTGCCCTGCCTATTAATCCATCAGGTACTTTTAAAATATTTGTCGTTCCCTTTATCATTTACATATTGATATTTGCTTTCTTGGATGCTCTGTAGTACACGAACGGTATTGATTCATGATACTCCCGAACAACGTGCCTGCTCAGACTCACTTCCTTCAATAGCTCAGTAGCAAAATTCTTATCATTTGCTCGTATCTGAGTCTGTGTGAGCACGTGATGAGTAACCATCTTCGTGATATCAAAGCCCTCAATGAGATGCTTCTTTATGTGCTGAGTAGCTTCCTCGAAGACCTCTGCTGACAAATACTCATTGTTTATGTGGATAATATTGCACCCCTCCTCAGTTAGGATGGCTATGAGACCTCGTCGATACTCCTCTTGGAGCTCCCGAGTCTGCTTTTCTGCTGGGCTTTCGTTGTATGTATTCATATTAGTCTTTATCGTTTCTAAGCATGTCTAACTTCTTTTCGTGGATGAATTTCTTGGCATGGGTCTGAGACCGTTTCCTGAAATACTTCTTTTTATCCTTCATAGATAGACCCATAATCTTAGGGGCAGCTATGGAGGAGTAGTCGGTATCCTCAGGCGATATGAACGCCATAGGTTCGTCGCAGCACTCAATTCGCTTCTTGAACCTATCTATATGCCACATGACCTCGTCCACTACCTTACTTGTCACACGCAATTCCGTACGTGTCGCTTTGCATTCGTCGCATCTAAACTCCATTCATCCTATTTTTTAGCATTTCCATACGTTCCGCTATCGGTATGTCTGAAAACTTGTTTTCTTCTCGTATTATTCTCAATGTACCGTCACACCATTTAAAAGGGCATTTGAGCACCTCTTCCGTAAGGGCTTCCCCTTTTGTAGCAAGGATATCGTAAACCTCTCTATAGTATGGGCATCCGTCATCCGTGCAATGGCTTGGATAAACTACCACTAGTACACTATATCATCAAATATAAGCGGTATCTTTTTCTTAAATTCATCAAGTAAAGGTCTCATGAGCTCTCTCATCTGAGGATGTGCTACCGCTGCTACTCGTTGCTGGAATATATGCCTCCATTCACGAAGATTAGCTTTGACGTTTATTTCTGTTTTCAATGAATTCGGCAATACCGAGCGTGCTTGCTGAGGAGACCACCCAGACTCTATCAGTTTATTATAATCTCTTTCAGATACAGCCATATGCCAAAACCACCACCCCGCTCCGTCCATTGGGGCATTGGTACACGTACCGTGTAAATTATCCCACTCTATTAAATAACTCTTCTCCTTAAAATGTTCCCACGACGGTATTATGAACTGAATATGCTCATCCTTCCCATAATTGCAATACCTCGTGCTTTCCTGAGCAAACGATGCCAGCCTATGACGGACAAGCTCATGAGATACACCCCTATCGCATACGAATTTAACCGCAATATCAGTACCAAACTCAATCATAGCCCCATGACCTCGTGCTAACAGTTTCATTACAAGTTCTGTAGCGCTTTTACCATCATCAGATATCTTTTCTTCTGATTTATAACATGTCCTTGCAGCTTTCTCAATACTTTTCAATATGGCTTCGCCATCTATTGGAGTCAATATTTCATAACTCGGTTTTACTAATTTCATATCTATATATTTTTTAATTTTTTAGCGTAATTTAAATACCACGTTTCCTTATCGTAGTCCTGTTGAGCGGGTTGGTCGGGTTTAGTACCCGCCCGCATCCTATATTTGAAAGCAGTCATCTCACACCATACAGCCGTAGCCTCATCACCATATATACGACGCATCATCTCTATGACCTCAATACTATACTTATTATAGTGCTTTGGATGGTCTACGTGTTCATAGTTGTCGTCTGCCATTATTTGTGTATCCTTTTACAATATTCAGCAATAAGCAACGCATCGGCATTCCATAGCGTGCATTTCACGTCAGGGAATAGCTCCTGAGCCAATGCCTTCAATCTATTCTTCCATGAAGTGTTAGTCTCACCACCCTTATTATCCTTCTTCATATTAAAATGTTTCATCCACTTCTGTGGAGTACATTCCTCGTATGGGGTTTTAGCTACCTCTAAAGCTGCATGTGTAAGCCCTATAATGTATCCAAACGTCTGAGCGCTATGGGCGCTATCACCAAACCGTGACATAGCTTTCTCGACAACACAAAAGACCCTTCCATTAGAGCTCTTTTGCTTGAGCTGCTCAAGTCTATTTATGAAATCCAATACCTCACGTGGGGTCTTATAGACCTCAATAGCTTTTGATTCAGCATCAATCACTGCTATTCCACCTGAATAGCCCACATCAATTCCTATATAATAGTCATAATTCATATTACCTCCCACTCTTTAGTTCCACTGTCCCATATTTTATTAAACTTCCTTTTCATTGTAAATGCTAGCCATAGCTGCTCCATTGAATTGCAATTTATATCGCCCTTTCCTTCGTTCCTCACTCCCTTTCTTGGAATCCAATCACAAAAATCTGATAATAGATAATAGTACCTACCTTCTGAACTTTCGTAATTCGCCAATTCTTGGAGCTGGTCTTGACGTGGCAGCCACGTTCCATATTGGACTATACTCTTTTCTTCTATAGAAGCTATAACCTGAGCATATTGTAAAATATAAGTTTTATTTTCACCTCCTGCATGTCTATCATGGAATACATCTCCTGTAACTTTTTCACGCTCTAAAGATTGAATCTCTCCAGCCTTTTCACACATCTGTATGTACTCTTTACTAGTATCCATTATTGTACACAGTATTTTGGGGTTTTAACTAATACGCCCTCTACAATCTTGTTATATGGGTGTGAGTAAACTACTGTGGATATGCCACCCGAAGGGTATCGTATCTTCTTGATTTTCTTTACCTTAACTACCGAATCATCGGTCTGACAGAATAGTCCGCTAAGTATCTTATGCTCTGATATTATTCGAATCATGCTATTTTACTTATTCCAAGTTCATTCTTGACAATAGTTACGACGTTAGCGAATTTCACTTCGTCATTGCTTGCATGAGTTATCACACATATTGTCTTATCTATTTTGTTTAATGCAGCTAGGATGTCTCCGACCCCTTGAGCATCAACGCTCTCAGTAATCTCATCAGTCATGAGTAGGTCTAAGCCACCACTGTCTGTACTCATATTTATTAGCTCTTGATTGCCTAGTATAGTGCTGATATCCATTTTAGCTTTCTCACCCTCCGAGAACTTACCGAAAGAGCCACGCAATATACCATTGCGATAAACGCCAATACTGATATCCTCACGTATCGATTTATCTCTATTAGACGTGAATCCACTGACTGCAATAGAAAGGGTACTGCCTAACTTAGATAAGGAGTCGTTGGTACGCAACTCTATAGCTTTCAGTGATTTATTAGCAAGAAAGCTCTTAAACTGCTTGAAATGCTCCAGCAACCTAGTCTTCTCCATTACCTTGTTGTCAGCCTTAGCCCGCTCTTTGGCTTTGTCAGCCAATTTGCCTTCTATCTCCGTCAGCTTGTCCTCCAGCTCTTGCCTATTGTTCGTAGCACTCCGCTTGACTATGTCTTTCTTCTCAATCTCACCCTCTTTAATCATATCCTTATACGATACAATGTCCTCATGATACTGTTTTATCTTCTTATCCTTAGTGTCAATATCGGTCTCCAGCATTACGGTAGCACGCTCTATGGTCTTTATCTCGCCATTGAGTTCATGTATGCGCTCCTTGTCGGCATTCATGGTTTTCTTGATTTTTTCGGCATCATTCTCAGCAGCCACAATAGACGCTTTGTTAGATTTGACAGACTCATTAGCTTTGATTACGTCCGCATCTAGCTCCTCCATGACCTTGTCCCTGATTTCAATCTCCGTAGATATCTCCCCTATCATCTTCTTAGCCTCAGCGACATCAACATTCTCGTCTACTACAAACTGTAATTTGCATTGTGGGCATTCAATCTCCCCAGCCAATGTGGTCTCAATTTCGGTTTTGAGCTTATCATACGCATCACGCTCAGTCTTCACAACACCCCTCTGACCCTCATACTCTTTAGCTTGTTCCTTAAAAGCCGTGACATTGTCCTCATGCCTAGCTATGGATTGATTGACGTCAGTCAAATCTTTAGCGAGCTTAGACGTAGTCTCGTTATCAGGGGCAATAACATCCCGCTTGTTCTTGAGGTCTTTGATTTCCTTCTCATTATCTTTTATCTGCACATCCCTTATTTCATCTCTGAGTTTGGTCTGTGTCTCAATATCAATTTCGCAGTCCTTTATGCGCCCCTCATTGACCCCTATTTGCTTGTCTACCGCCTCTATAGCAGCCTTTTTAGCTACCTTAGGGTCTACAATGCCTTCCAATTGCTCCGTATAAGCCGTCTTTTGACCCTCAATATTATTTGCATCAACATCTAGCTTGTCCACTTCATCGCTATCATACGTTATATCGGTCTTGATGGTATCGAATATACCGTCAATCCTATCGGACTTAGAGAACCGTGATATCAATGCTTTATTATCCTTATCTTTGGCATAGTAAAATGACGTGTACTGCTTCTTAGATACAACATAATAGTTCAGCAAATCCTCTTTGCTGATACCTAATTGCTCCAATATGAGGGTTGTACCATGCGCTACACCCGACATCTCTATAGGCTTATCATTCATATCAAAGGTAAGCTTAGATGGGGTGTTGTTCGCATAGAATTTGCGTTTTATAAGCATACGGTCGCTGCTTATGGAATTGTGTAAAGCCAGCTCTAGCTCAGCCGACTTCTCATTGTCACGGACAAGCTCCTGTAGTCTCACTTTCCGCACGGGCTCACCAAGAAAGGCAAGTGCTACAGCCTCTATTATCCCCGATTTACCCGAGCCATTAGATTTCTGATTGTCGGAAACGAATTCGTTTTTACCCTCAATCATGACAGTCTCCCCACGCTGAAACACAAACTTAGTGTCCTCATGGGTCTGTAGGTTTTTTAATATTACGTAGTCAGGTATCCACATAGCTTATTCTGCTTCAGGCTCATTACCATAATCCCTTATCTTACCTTCTATCTCGTCAGCTAATTCAGGATTGTCGTCAAGGATGTTCATCGACGCTTCACGACCCTGACCGATATTAGTGCCATTATAAGCAAACCATGCACCCTTCTTCTCTATTAGGTCGTATTCAACACCCAGCTCAAGTAATTCACTGGATTTATGTATTCCAATACCAAACTTGATATCAAATAGCGCTATCCTATGAGGAGGAGCAAGCTTGTTCTTCACAACTTTCACCTTAGTCTTATTAGCCGTAACCACTTCACCATCCTTCTGCTGTCCAGACCTATTCACATCAAGGCGGATAGTAGCATAGAACTTCAAAGCATTACCACCAGTAGTGACTATCGGACTTCCGAACGTAACCCCAACCTTTTCTCTTGTTTGGTTTATGAATATCACTAGGGTATTTGATTTTGATACTACCGACGTGATTTTCCTCATAGCCTGAGACATAAGCCTAGCATGGAGACCAACTTTAGCGTCACCCATTGCCCCTTCTATCTCAGCCTTAGGGGTCAATGCTGCTACTGAGTCGACGACTACAATAGACATCTCTTCCGACCGTACTAGAGCTTCTAATACTTCCAAACCCTCTTCCCCGCTATCAGGCTGGGACATTATCAACTTCTGAGTATCAACACCAATACATGATGCGTAATACAAATCAAGGGCATGTTCTGCATCGATAATCCCAGCATTTAGGTCAGGATATGCCTTCTGAGCTTCAGCAACAGCATGGAGAGCAATCGTCGTTTTACCTGACGATTCAGCACCATATATTTCTACTACCCTACCTCGTGGAAAACCACCAATACCAGTCGCATTATCTAATGATATCGACCCTGATGAAATCACATCAACCTCAATCTCAGGAGGGTTTTCCATTATCATAACCGTTCCCGTGCCATGCTCTTTATTCAGCTTAGCTATTACGTCTTCTACTTTCTTACTTGCCATATCTATTGTTTTTCTAATGTTTGCTTTAAATATTTCTTACCAAGCTTGGCATCAGTTTTCTTGATGCTCCGCTCGTCACAGAACTCACCAAATGCATCAACAAGAGCATTATCCGTGAATTCAATATATGCACTTGTTTCGTCGGAATCTTCACCCTCAACTGTCTTGTCCAGTTTCACGCTGATACCCGCTGAGAGAAACCTCGATGTGTCCACAGCCTCCACCGCAGCTTTCGAACCACTGAATACAACACGAACGTGCGTGTCAGAGAGCTCACCGTAGGACTCTAGGAAGGTATCTAAGTCTTCAGCACTGACATCGTCTACCGAGACCTTATGAGTCTCATACTTCTTGAATTCTAGATTGTGCGCCTTCAAAGACCCATCATCATAGACGATGGTAAAACCTTTGTCGTTATCCTCACCAAAATTGTCAGGACACATAGAGCCTACAAAATGAACCCGCTTACCCAGCACGCTCTTATTGTGGAAATGACCCATACACACGGTAGTAAATGCTTTAAATGCCTGATACTCAGTCTCACTTTCAGCTAATATGCCGCCATCATTCATCTTAGCGCCATTAACCTCATTATGAGACACTAGTATGTTGACAAAATCCTTATTCTTTTTAGCACACGCTATAGCTTCAGATAATACCTCCGCATAGACCTCTTTACCAAAATATGATACAAGATGAACGGCAACACCATTCATGTCATACATTTCATATCTACTGGTATAGACGAATCCCTTTATGAACTGGAACGGAGCAACATAGCTGTCCTCAGAATCAGCTAATACCTTATCGTGATTACCATCAATGGCATAGACCTCTAGCCCAGCCCCTGTAAGCATCTTCAGTATCTTTATCCACCACATAAGGGCAGATAATGATTGCGCTTTTCTCCACTTAAATAAATCGCCAGCAATGACTATTCGCTTAATCATTTTGCCAATAGCAGCGTCTTTGACCTGAGTAAACAAGTCAAAGACAGTCTGTCCATTAGTATCGCTGACATGTGGGTCAGCTACTAAGATAAATAGTGGGCTTTTCTTTTCTGACATAAGTTAGCTCTTCTTCTTTAGTCTATCTCTCATTTCAGCAACCTTATCCGTTACATCTCCAGCACTCTTTACTGGAGCTTTCTTAGCTGCTGCTGGCTTTGCTTTAGGCTTCTCCTCAGTCTTGGTATCTTGGTCTATATTAGCTGGGGCAACTATGCCATGCTCATCAATAGCATCCAAAATATCCTCTTTAGCTCTTTCCGCAGAATGCTTAGCAAGGATGGTCACAGGTATGCCCCATTCCTCAGCAAATGCTACAAGTGCATCTTTATCAGTCAAATCCTCAACAATACTCTTAGCTAATGCAACCGTATCCTCGTCAGCAGCAGCTGCTTCAGTGGTCGTGCTTTCGTCAGTAGCCGTAGTAGTCTTGTTAGTATCATTAGTTGTATCCTCTTCATCCTCATCAGCTTTCGGCTCAGGGATAGTAGTTTTCAGCTCTTCGCATATATCAAGGAAATCCTGATGGTCGAATGCTCCGAACTCGTTCTCCGCATCGAATCTCTGTAGACCCTCAAGCGTTTGATTGAATACGGTCATATCGTATTGGTCACGTAACATCTCAGCAAGTGAATCTTGTTCAGATAGTTCCTCTAACATTTCGTCAGTTACAGCAGAGGTTTTAGAGCCTCTATTCACTGCATATTTCTTAGTAGAGTCTTTAGATTTATCATATACAACGATAAGGTTCACGCCATTATCAGGGTCAGAGAATGGGTCGATACCTATCGGCTCATCAGAATCCTCATCTATAGAGAGCTCATTCATACGGTTCACAATAGTCTGATTCAGCTCAAGTCTTCCAAGCTTCTCGTTCTTCCATACGTAGCATACCCATCCTACTTGTGGCTTAATACCGCTATTCCATTTACCGTTTGAACCTCTCCATCCAAATATGGGGTTCATCAGTTTTCTGTGTTCCTTTTTGTCGGTATACTGCTCGGCAGTCGTATTGTAGACAAAGTCTATATACGCCTCAACTAGGTCTTTCTTCTGACCTCCATGAACTTTAGCATTTAGCAATGGTCGTCGCTTTAATACCTTTTTTGTTTCCTCGCTATCCTTCTCCTTCCAATCAACCATAATGGAAAGCCATACTGTGCATTTAGCCTCCATGCTTGGGTTCTTAGAGTCATGAGGCGGAGCTATACGGAATACATTCTTACCTTCCTCTATTGACACATACTTCGGTCTAGTGTTCCCACTATAACTCGTCTGCTCAGTCACACTATCAATGTGCTGCTTCTGATTCTTGAGGTCAGCTCCTTTGAACTGACTTCGGTCAAATTTTGTCATAATTAGATGTTTTAATTAATTTTAAATACTTTCTCTGTTGATTTTATCGTAATGCCATTTATAACTCCCTCAATTATTTCTTTTTCAAACTCTTCGGGGACAATGCTTCGGCTAATAACATCCAGTTTCTTATCTTTACTTTTCGCTGCCCAATACAGCGAATCAATATAGTTGTAATTCTTTTCACTTCTAAAATACGAACGCTGCTTCGCTTGATACGTATCGTCAGTAGTCACAGCGTTCTCTACCTCGTCCTTAGAGGGCTTATGTAATTTCTTGATACCACCAGTAATAGTACCTATACGTGATTTGTCTTTCCTGTAACTCTCAGAGAGTGTAGCCCAGCATATATCCATAGATAGTTTGGCTTCTTTCATCTCATTGTCTGCCTGAGCCCTCAGCATTCCTATCCTATTCATAAGTACAGGAAATGTCAGTGCCTCCCCAAGTATATTACTGTAATCAATTTTCAGAAGACCATCAGTATCGAGGTCTCCATCAAATTCATCAATCCTGAGGATGACAATCTTGTCGCTAAACGGTATCTTTATTGTTTCGCTAGACATTTTACTGGTACTATTTTTGGTTTATCACAATCATCAAGGTATTCGGCTACTCGGCTACCATTATCATCATCAAACTCACGTCTTACGATAATGCTTCCGCTTCCTATACCTGCAACATGTGGGCAAGTATCGCTATGTTCACAATCTACTTTTGTAGCATATTGTATATTCTCTACGTTTATTTCCATTATATTGATTTTTATTGGTTCACTATTATAATTTTACCCTAATCAGGTACGTACTCGTCACTCTGAAAAGCTTTTTGCCTTCAACTAATTCAGCTACTGAATTGGTGATAATCACTGTATGGTGTGGATGATACCTCGCACCATCACCTAAGTGTTTCATCATTATCCTTGCTATTTCTTCAAACTCTGCTTCTTTCTCTAGTCTCTGTATTAATGTTTTAGCTTCGGTAAGACCAGCTTCAAAGCCATTTTTGTATACTTGTCCTTTCCCACAAGACTAATTGTCTCTTTTAAATTCAAGTTCTCTTACTAATTTATCTGTTAATGCTTCCATATTATAAATTTTTAAATTTCCATAAATATCCTCCTGCCGACCGACTTCGTGAGTTACATGCCGATGATACGCTCTTAACATTCGCACCAGTAGCCCTAGACGCTTCACTGACAGAAATATACTCCTTCACTTCCCATGTCTGCATATCAAGACCAAGAACTGGTTTAGCTTGACTGCTAGAATTGCGTTTATCCTTATGACCACGACTCTTGTTATCAGCCCATATAGTAAGTCTAATATTGTCTTTTGTATAGCCTATAGAGTTCTTCCTCCTATCAACCGAAGGCTTTAATGCTGTTTTGAATCCCGACTTAAGCCATTTATCGTACAATGCATGAAATTTGTCCTGATTAAACAACCAATCACGAAACCACTCTTTACCATACTTAGGCATAGCATGACCTCTCTGTCTAGAGCTCGTACGCTGAGTAGAATACATAACTGTAACCATACCCTTTTTAGTCCTTTCGTATTGTAGCTCATCATTCATAACCCTGTATTTGCCTGCAAAAGTATAACTATAGTCCTATACAATAAAATAGCCTACCTAAAATTCTTACTATAATAGAACCTATCCTTGTCCGAAAAGCATAACCTCAGTGCCTTTCTCGTTAGTTTCAACCACATTCAATCCTTTCCATTTATCCTCCTGTATTCTCCCATTTATAAGGAGTATACTATTCTTACTATGAGCTATCGTCTCCCTGTGCTTGAGCCATACCTCCGTCCACAACGTAACCCATACAAATTCATAATTAGTCTCTATAAGCACATTAGCTAATTCAGAGCCATCCTTTTTACTATGAGGCTCTACTTTAGTAACAATACCTCCTACACGTACCCATTTTCCCCTATTATCATTATTATTCACTATCTCAGCATCAGCATAAGTTCCCTTAGACTTGTACCCAACATGAGTCATCAAATTCTTATAATTTATATCACCTAGACCCGATATGTATTTTTGCATATATGCCCACCAAAAGTTATGCTTAGCATTACTCGAGTATATTGTTCCATATTTATCCTTATCGTGTCCAGCTTCTACTATGTAATCATTGAATATCTTAACCCTTTGTTTAGGCTCTTTTATATCGTACATAGCATCAAAACATCCAGCCATTATTAAGCTATCTACTACCTTCTTGTTCACCTTCTTGCGCTGTACTCTCTTGAAGAACTCCTTCATAGAGAAGAACTTACCATTCTTACCCCTAACCGTCATTATTTCCTCTACAGCAACAGAACCCACTTCTCTTACACGTAATAATGACCAATGTATAGTATTAGTACTAAAGTTTGTCACAAATCTATCCTCAGATACATTCACATCAGGAGGCTCACAAGTTATATTATTGTCAAATCCAGTTAAAGCTTCTATTTTCCTTATCTCTGCCATGTATCTTGGTATATCTCCCTCAGAATCATCAGCAAACTCAAATGCTGTCGTCCAAAAATATGCTGGATATACAACCTTAAACCATTGAGAAATATAACCAGTGATACTATACGCAGCAGCATGAGATCGGTTAAATCCATACCCCGCAAATAACTCCAATTTATGCCATATTTTACCCGCCTCGATATCAGGACAGCCTAATCCTATAAGGTGTTCAATAAACCTATCTTTATACGGTTCAAGTATTTCAGGTTTCTTCTTGCCCATCGCTTTCCTGATATTATCCGCTTCAACAAGCGTAAATCCACCAAGTTTTTGTACAGCTTGCATCACTTGCTCTTGATATATAATAATACCATTAGTATGCTGTACTATATCATCAAGACCCCAATCTATCTCCGCAGATTTCTCACCGAACCTCACTTGGACATATCGAATATGAGCTCCAATATCCATTAATGCTGGTCTATGGAGAGCATTCGTATCAATCATATCATCAATACATACTGGTTTAAGATCTGCTAATAACACCTTCATACCACTAGTACCAAAGTGAAATGTATCCTCGCTATATCCAAGCGCAAATAGCTCGTATACCTTCTCATTATCCAACGGGACTTGCTCTCTATTATGGATATCAATATTTATATCCAACTCTTTCCGTATAAGCTTTATAGTATGTTTAAATTGGTCGAGTCTCTTCACTCCCAGTATATCCTCCTTCAAGAATCCAGCTTTCTCTAAATACTCTCCTTCCCATTCTGAGATTAATATCCCATCTCGTTTTTTTACAGGAAACCACGTATATATATTACGTTCACCAATCTCATCATGATTAGGCGATATTATAGTAGCACAAGCATGAATAGACTCAGTCTTCGGCTGACCCAACACTACCCGCACATTATTTATCAGGTTAATATTATTCTTGACAAATGTCTTAAATGGAGCTTTAGTGACAGCGCTCTTGAATATTTCATCCCAATCACCATCCCGATCCTTTATCAAGCTTGTCACGTAGTTGATATCCTTAGAACTAGTATTACTGTCCACTAACTCCTTTAAAGCTGCTTTGACTCTAAGTTTAGAGTACGTACCTACAGAGCATACATTATGAACCCCATACTTACGTTCCATATATCTCTTCACATCATCACGTCTATCGCCCTCAAAATCAACATCTATATCTGGCAATGATTTTCCAATCCTACCAGCATTCAGAAATCTCTCAAACAGTAGTCCATATCGTAATGGATCTAATTGAGTTATACCTAGCAGGTATGCTATCAATGACCCGCCAGCAGACCCTCTACCTATGCCAGTCAATATGTCGTTCTCTTGTGACCACCGCACTATATCCCATAGTATCAGGAAGTAGTCTATAAATCCTCCATCCTTGATAACCTTAGCCTCAGTATCAAGCCTATCCATGTACTCATCAGCAACCTCGTCATTATCTAGGATGCCCCTCTCGGTTACGCCAGCCTCAATCAACTCCCAAAACAAATCCTCTTTTATGTCTGATTTGAATCTCTCAGGTAGCCCATCCATAGTAAACTCAGGCATTCTGAACTTGCCGAACTCAATCTTGAATTCACAGGTATCAACAAGCTCCGATATACTGGCAAGCATACTCTCAAACAATATATACAGCCTTTCATCATTCTCGTCAAATAATAACGCTATGTCTGCAAAGGACTCATCAAGTGTCTTAAAATGCTGATTGTATGAGTCGGGAGCAAATAGCCCCGCTGAGGCTAATAGCTTCTTCCTAACCTTTCTGTCCTCAGCCTCAAGGTAATACGTATCATTGATAAGTATTGGAGGAACGTCATCCATATATTTATCAAGGTATATCCTAACGTTCTTCAGTAAGCCTACGTCACGGTCTTCATTGTCGTACTGGACTGAGTCTATCTGATAGAATACCTTGATGAAATTATCTTTAAAAAACGCAACAAGCTCCTTAGTCAGCTTAGTACCGTATGATATGACGGGTAGTAGACCCTTCGAATAGGTAGCGAGGTCGTGACTAGAAACATCCGTCTGTCCATCCACGCTAATCAGCTTATGTAATACAAGTAGGTTGTACCATCCATCACCATCAATAACATATATCTTCACGTCTATAGTCAGCTCATCTGAAAACGATATAGATATGGTTTCACCTATGACTGGCTGAATATTGTGGTCATCACATGCCGACTGAAATGCAGCTGCTCCCGCTAGTGTATGTTTCTCAGCTATACCAAGAGCCTTACACCCCATGAATGCTGCTTTCTTACACCAATCGTCGTAATCACCCAAACCGCTCATCATCTCATAGCCACCATGAATACCAAGATGTGCATACCCCGTATCAGGGAACTCAGTCACTATAGAGCCACTATACCTCAATATATTGAATTCTATGTCGTCCGTGCTACTTGGCGAATAGAAGTACTGCCCACCAAACTCATACACATAATAATCGGGGTCTTCATCAAACACGTCACGACCCATCAGCTTCATGTCTTTACCAAACAATTTCTTCGGCTCTATGAGACCATATGTCTTTTCCCCTATAATAAGGAATGGCTCATCTCCACCGAACTGTATTAGGTTGTCATCCAACCACTTGTATAAACCTTCTAATCCTGTCATGATATTAATCCTTTAACACCCATAATACCAGTAACAGCACTTGGAACCACGCCGACTGAGCCCGTGCAGTTGTCCCCAACGAATGTAGCGTATGGGTAACGCCCAGTCATCTCTCTGTAATTATCATCAACCAAAATAGTATCCGATGCCATCTTTATCTCAGGTAGATAGAACACATAGTTTTTACCAAAATTTAACACTTTGTTAAGTTTTCCTATAAAATCCTTGAACATGACCGATGCATTCGGTACAACAGAGTCATACAGCTCATTAAATGCTTCCCAACTTATTGGTGTAAAGAATTGGTCAGCGGTATGGTTGAAATCAGCATCCTCCCCTAGTACCGCAACACCTTGTTCTCCAAAGCGCTCCAGTAATTTATTGTGTATCTCGTCCGCAGCTACATTAGTGACCCTCATCATAATACCGAAGTTAGTCATTCCGTTCGCTTTAGGGGAATCAAGACCGTAGGCATGTCCATTGTAGCTCATAATTAGCCTATCCTTATGCTTGATAGGCTCTTCTATAACATATGCCGATGCATTGTTCACACAGAACGTGCGTATAGATGTACCCGCCATATACTCCTTATGAAATTTGAAATCATACTGTATGTTCTCAGCCACGTGCTTAATCTTATCGTTATACGGAGTCTCAAATCTTCCGCCTATATTAGCTACACCCGACCTACTCGCAAGCTCATGCTTCTTGCATATATCCTTAGTAAAGTCTACAGCCGTCTTCCCAACACCAAATTGGACAGCTTCAAAATTGAATATAAGCTGCTCCTCATGCTCTCCCACACCAACCATAAACTTGTTATTCAAGTCCACCTCAACAATCTCAGTCTCCCAATAAAACCGTACATGCCTCTCTCGCATATATTTGTATACACGCTTACCAAACTCTACATTCGTGTCAGTACCTAAGTGGATAACGCTAGACTGTCTGAGCTCAAGACCATGAAGGTCGATATCTACATCGGTAGGATTATTTACATTATATGAGAGTCCTTTCACAAAATGAGACACCGTATTCCGTATAAACTCATGACACTCCTTCTTATTGAAATCAGACGTAGTGGTTAAGTCTTTATGTGGAGAAAAAACTAATTTACCATCACTCCATAGACCCGCCCCAGCGAATCCAAACAGCATCCCCTCACGAGACTTATCTCTGTCCTCAGGAGCTTTACCTTTATCAATAACAATGATATCGTGACCATTGTATTCTTTACTTAATAGCCATAATATGGCAAATAGGTTCGCTGAACCGCATCCAACGAAATGAATTGACTTACTCATTATTACTTTCTTTAGGTTTCAACATTTTTCTATATTTATCAACTACACAATACGCAAATGAATAATGGATACCAAGAACCCTATGAATCGTAGCAACCGTCACGTCCAGCCTGTACAGCTTCCTTATTTTATCGCTCTTAGTGAACTTACTATTATCAACAATAGCTTGCTGTTCTGTCGTCAGCGTGTCATCCATTGTCTTACCTTTCTTCGTAGCACCTCCACTACGTGTAGTGTTGGTCTCAATGAGGTCTGTCAGCCCTCCAGCAGCGCAGGCTAGAACAGTCTTTGTTGCAGACACTTGGCAACTCTTCTCCCCGTATTTCAATGTAACCAATGTAAATACCTTATCTTTGCCCTGCCTTTTCTTCTCAATAGCGACAACCTCAACCGAAATCCCATTCAGCTCATTGAATTTATCAACTGCATCCTGAGGGCTATGCCCTTTCTTGATTCCTTCAACACCAACGTATTGTACCGCATTATCATCCACTTCAATACTCTCAGGGTTAGCGTTATGCGGTATATCAACAACAATCAATAACTTTGTGGGAAGTATTAGTACGTCGGACTCATCGCCACTATAAGGCTTCATCTCAGTGAACCCTTTACCCATGTTGGTTATACTCAAATACCCTCCACCCGCACGGACAGCATTCCTCATGCGATTCAGAAGAGCTACATCGCCAGCAAGCTCCTCAGTCGCTGGTATGGGGTCTACTCGGACGTTACGACCCACAAGTAGAACTTGCTCCTTTGAATCAGGGTATTGCGGGTACTTAGCGTAATCGTCCTCAAACACATTGACCTGATTCTCTATTGGTATCGATACAGACTTACCTTTTCGCTTTGCAATACAAAGTTGCTGTAAGTCATCTCGTTGCTGAAACGTAAATCTAATATCTATAGATTTAGCATACGCAGTCAAATCCGAATATGCAAGGTCTAGAACCTCAGCATCGGTCTTAAATTTTGATTCATTTGCTTTTGAAGCCATATAATTAAATATTTTCGTGAATAACTGCCCCAAAAGTACATGAGTTATCCTTCTCTCGAAATAGTATGGGGCTAAAATATATCCTAGCGTATCGTAACTTACACTGAATCAATAAGTTCTGTTATCCACTTAACGTTGTTTAAAACTATGTCAAGCACCGTATTGTCGTATCCAATATGGAAGTCCACCTCTTTCTTGCTCTTACCCAGCATGAGACCGCCAGCTGAGCTATCAAACGCAGTCTTTTGAATTCCATGCCAAAAGGCAGTGCTACTATCGTTGCTATACGCAACACCCTGAGCTTTCATCATAAGAAGCTCTCTAGGGTCTCCACATCCTAAATAATGATGCTTAACGTTCTTAGACACAAGACCACGCTTCTGTAGATAAGCCGTAGCGAACACCCTATTGAACGTAATATCATCTGTCCCAGTGAGGCTCTTGAAAGCATTGGGTATTCCTAATATGGACATACCTATGAAACTTATAGATGGTATATTCGATAATGCTACATAGCCATCAATCCACCCTTCCCAATCACCCGCCTTACTCTGAGGTACAGCCATAATTTCTGTATCATAGTCAAAATACTCCCTGCATTCCTCTATAAACGTTACAGCTGCTTTATAAGTCTTAGTCCAATGTTCAAATGGATAATCAGATGCTACCACTATGTCTGGATGAAGACCCGACTCCGTTACGAGCTTGTAATACTCCTTCGGTTCAAGTGGTTTACCAAATTCAAAAGCGCCATTATCAACGGCAATAGTATCGCCCTGCTTCTGACGCTTCCTGTAGAATTCGCAATACTTCTCGTCCTTTAGTAGATGAGCAAGCAATAAGTGAAACTTCGATTCCTCAGGAATCAGATGTAGATAATTAATCGGGGCTATAAAGGCATGTTTCATTCTACACCTCCCCATTCAACTATAGCTCCGTTCTCACCATCCTCAGATACTTCGCAGCTATGTAGGTCAAAATGCCTATGCAAATCCTTCGCAAGCATTTCACAACTAGTATTATTTAGGTTTATACATCCATAAGTCTCATCCACCTCAAAGGCAGCAAGATAACCAAGAATCTCTCTCTTGAATTTTATGAATTCTACATCCCTGTCATCATGATTCACTTTCTTCTCAGCACGTATGCAAAACATATGTCTGTGAAGGTTTACAAGGAATCCTGATTCAGGACATTTCTCAGCGGCAGCAGCCCATTTATGGACAGCTTCAAACTGAAGCGTGACGAATATTCTCGTCAATAGTTTCCTTCCCATTTTGCTCTGATTTTATAATTAAATTTTACTCATAAAAATATCGTACTTCCGTTCCATATAAACACTAGCGTTATTATACATGTAATCTCGCAATCTTCTAGTGTTGTTGTAGAACATACTTATTCTAAAACTATTTCCATGCTTTCTCAGTATGTGGGAGACACCAACTAATTCTATTACTTGTGAAATGCTCTCCATCATACTCTTGCAACCATAAAAATTTGACTCATATATGCGTGGAGGCTTTATAGTTACATTACCATCCCCATCAAAATAACCCCTAATGAAATGTCTGACTAAATCATCATTGTCTAGGCTTGGAATTACTATATTATAACTGGTCTTATTAGGGACACAGCCTAAAGTTATAAGCGAAGCTTTCATGTGGGCTGAATTTATGCACAACTCATACGAATCATTATGATTCGGATTCTTATGCTCTTTCTTCCTCACAGGGTGTGTAGCCTCAAGTAAATCTTTCATTTTGTATACTATATCTTTATCACATAAAGTCAAAGATATAGCATTCCTCTTAGTGTGAACGTTGCCATCAGCAAACATCAAACCAAGAGCATAAGCCTGACCTTCAGTAGTTATACTATCAAAAAACTTTTCATTAAAACTATACAGACTTGGCATCTCTCACCATATTATAAAATTCCACCCTAGTTCCAATTTCATTATCAAAGAAGTACCCCGACAATTGAGCAGTCCGCATCATAGAGTCTTGACCTATACCCCTATGAGATACGCACGTATGTTGCGATTCAATATAAACAGCTACACCCACATTCTCACCAACTATGCTATTGATACCATTATGAATTTGAATGGTCAAGTTCTCCTGAACCTGTGGTCTTCTTGAATAAAAATCAGCCAATCTATTTATCTTAGACAGACCTATTATACTCCCCTCAGCTTTAGGTATATAAGCTATATACGCTTTACCAAAAAACGGTAAATGATGGTGCGAGCACATCGATTTTATATCACAACTCTGGAATATAATTCCCTCATACTTGTCAACGTTCTCAAAAGCTGTAATTTTAGGCATCTTACCAAAAATCCCAGCAGATAATTCATTTACATGCATTTTAGCTACACGCTGAGGTGTATCCTTACTATTAGGGTCACTCTTCCAGTCGGGGTATACCACATCCATGAATGAAGCGTATGCCTTAGCTGCTTCGTCTACTGTCTTGAATCTTGCTGCTTCACTCAATTCATTGTGAACACCTTTAGGGTCAAGAGCTTCTTTTAAGTTATCATCCATTTTATACATTTATTACACCCTCACCATAAGCCACAATGTGTAGCCTATCTGAGTAGTTAGTACCTATTTTTATACACGATTCTATTATTAACTTTCTTGATTTAGCTAATAGCTCAGGGGTATCACCCTCAGGCATTAGCCATATTTTGCTCATAGGGACATGAAGGTCTTCAGTGATAGACTGGGAATGCTCGATAGCTTCATCGATATCCTTCTGATTAGCAACCACATACTTCAGCTGATAATCTCTAGCTGTAGTTATCATTTTCTTCATCTCCTCCGTCTTACTACGAGCCATATTATGTATATACATATCCCGCTCAGTACCACTAGGAATTGAATTCGACATTTTTGGTGATAACGACACGAGACCTACCAACGAAAATACTTCCCGATGCTTGAATCCAGCCGTCTCAATCGTAATATGCATACTGAACCGTTTGCACATCTTTATAAGCTCAATTAGAAGTTCGTCGTGTATTGTCGGTTCTCCTCCCGTTATCATGACATGATAAACAGTGCCACGAACACTACTGAGCAGTATACCTACGTCATCTAGTGAGAATTTTCCTTCCCCGCTCTTGGAATATGGGGTATCGCATTTAGAGCTACCAAACTCGCATTTGAGTGGGCATCCTATTGTCCTTATAAGCACATGAGGTACTCCCATGAGGCTGCCTTCGCCTTGCACTACCGTGCATAGCTCAGAAATTTTAACTCTATCAGTCATTACTGTTGTCACCATTTTGATTAAACATTACACTATTAGGAAAATACCTGCGCCACATACCCTTATCCTTCCAATCTTCTATGACACCGTCACTGAACACGATATTATTAGGCTTAGGATTCATCAGCTGATGAACGTCCCCTCTGAACGCTTCAGCATAGCCCGTAGCAGTTTCGTGGACTCTGACAGACACTACCTTCACATCACCCTCACCATTATGCCAATCCGTTTGCTCAAGGATTCTATCTATCACTATAAGCATCAAAAGAGCATAGCCCTCTGCCGTAGCATTGCAAGGTATCTCTACCCATCGACTACTCAGACTCTTACACGTAGCGATAAAATCTTTATCATCATCCGCCCAAATAGTGTGGGAATGGTCGAAGCTCTCTATGAATTCCTTGATATTACCCTTCAGTAGACCAAAGTCAACGAGCATATGTCCGTCATCCATCTTATTAGATGTCAAAAATAGCTCTACGATATAGCTATGCCCATGAATATTCTCACGACACTGTTTAGTGAAGCATTTGCGCACAATATGAGCGCCCTGAAAAGTGAACAATTTTCTTATAATCATAATAATATATTTTTAATTAATTTATCAACTCTTCTGTGGTTCTTAGCTATAGAGGCAAAGGTATTCCTCTTGCGAGATAAAAAGTGCTCGCTATTAGCGTACATCAAGCCAGCAAATTTCCAAGCACCAACCCCAGACCACCTTACAGCTACAGACTTATTATTTTTCTTTAAATCAAGAGAATAATTTATATCACACCTAGATAAGTAGTTACAAAAACCAGCAAGCATATTTGCTGATGCAGTCGTGAACGAACATCGTGGCGTATTCTGCACCTTATCGTGATGGACTGAACCATCTCCATCAAAAAGACCTCTAACATAATGCCTTTCTAACTCACCTAATTTACTGGTATATTTTGCAATTAGAGTCTTTTTATTTCCAAGACCAAAATCATGCAACGCTTTGACTAACTTTTCAGACCTGACGTTCAGACTATATAAACGACTATGAGTCGCTTTCTTTCCCTCCGTCACAACCGTCCAATAGTTAGTGTCTAAAGCTTCTTTAAGGAGATTTATTAAATATTCATCTATCGACGATAAACCTACGGTGAGACCATCGTTCAGCACATAACCATCAGTAGCCATTATACCAAGAAGATATACAGACAGCTCAGAGTCTACCGTATCAAATAAAGCCTCGTTGTTTATATACCGTATTTTCTTCATAACCACAAAAATATTCAAATTAGATATAGCACATGTCCGTCCTACTTACTCCTTCTTATTGTTGACGTGAATCGGATACTTGTCCAGTATTCCCTTCAAATTAGGACGGAAGAAGTTTTCACCACGTGTGACAACCTTGCCATCTTTTCGCCTTTCTACAGTTCCGTCAGGATTCCTCTTAGACATGTTTGATCTACATACTTCAAGACATAAATCCTCAAATATATCATGTAAACCATGCTCAATTACCACACTAGACAGTATGAACTGCATATCAGCCAATGCATCAGCTATCTTCACAATATCACCCTCCTCACAAGCTTCTTTAAATTCAAGCAGCTCCTCCTGTAGTAAATTATAATGAAGCGTGTGCTGGCTACTATTAGGCACGCTAATAGGTTTACCTATATCAATCCCAAACACTTCATGAAATTCTTCCAATTTTTTAAATACGTCTTCCATAATTACATAACACTAAAATAAAACTTCATAACATCCATAGGGTTCATTATAGCTGCCTCTATGTTACCACGAGACATGTCACCCACATCAATTTCCCTATTCTTATTATATGCCACCTTCACGTCGAAGTTGCTCGTCATAGCGGTAGCGTAATTCTTGATTTCTTTAACAGCCTCAGGGTCTAGGAACAATACAATCTTCCTGACTCCCTTATTATATAACTTAGCCAATTGTATGTCGGACACTTTCTTCCCGAACAGTACGCAGCATTTCATCTCGCTAGAGTCATACAGGTTAAGGCTTCTGTCAACATTAGCTTTATCAGTAACACCCTCAACCAGTACCACCGTATGAGTTTCCCCCGCTACGACCTCATCTATCCCAAACAATAATAATCGGAAATCACTCTCCGAATTATTATACTTTGCATACTTAGACATTCCTTCCCTTTTCGCATTATAAGCGTCAATCTCGTCCTTAGTCCAAGTGCTACGACCCAAATGACCTACACATTTACCACCCTCCATAACAAGGAATATAATATAGCCCCTAGTATATTTGGGGTCTAGAGATGATATTCCCACACTGAATATGTCGTATTGGTCTTTTGTAAACCCACGACCCTTCAGATACGGATGGTAATTCATACTGCTGAAACCCAATGGCTTCTTGACAGTGGGTGTGGTCGTATCAAGCTCATGTATAGGAGTACCAATATCTAAGTCCTCCCCCATTATCTCACTAGCCACGAGAAGTCTTTGCCCCGTAGCCAAATCCTCCCTTCCTACTGCCTTCAATACAAACAGAATAGACCCTTTCTTACCGCATTTGAAACAATTGAATCCCAGCTTCTTACCGAAATCAATACCCATGTGGGCTTTCTTCTTGCAGAAAACGCAATCACCAACATACCAACCCCTACCACCTGACGGTTTTAGACCCAGCAATGATATTATAGCTTTCTTATTAACTTCCATCGTTGTCCTGTTCTGCTAAAGTTCGCTTCTTATCGTAGAACCTATCACGGCTATACTCCTGATATATTTTAACTACCTTGTCGGATTTATGATGCCTTATCTTATCAGCGAAAATCCTCATGACCCCATCGTGATACTCTTCCCTAGTCTGATTGCCAGTCAGGAAATGAGAGAATGGATTAGCCAACCCCTTACACTCAGACGTATTATGCCTAGTGATAACGTACCCAGGGTCTTCCAATAACTTAGGCGGGATATCGTTCGCTTGTGTAGCTGTAGCAAACCTCGTCTGAAACTCTACAGCAATATTCTTCATCTTGTTAGCTACGGCAATACGTCTGTGCCTCTCATCGTTCACGCCATACCTTCTACCGTCAGCTGGGTCAAATAATTCGAGGTAGTCTCCTATTATCAAGTCCACAGACCCCACAGTGCTTATTAAATCGGAAGTCAATATGCGGACATCAGCCATACTTGCCTGATTGAATTGCTCGTATGCATGGACGTATATCTCGCCACCCTTTCCACTGATATTATTGACAATCTTCTGAAGTTCCTTGTACTTATTGGGGTCAATAGACCCTTTCTTTATATCTGACATGAAACACGCTGACCACGTAGCATCATAGCCGTTAGTACATTCAGCCTCACTACCTTCCGCTTGTAGATGGAGGACACTCCTACCACGCCTCGCAGCTCCCACTCCCATGTGTCTCAAAAACTTAGTCTTCCCAGCACCTGACCGCATTATCATGCATAATGTGTCTGTCACGTCCATACCACCGCTAGTCATTATATCTAACTCATCGATACCAATAGGTATCTTGTCTATCATACCACCCCTCATATTGTAGTCGTAATACCTTTCGTCATTACGTTCAGAGAATCCAGCAAACACCTTCTTGAAAAAGGTAGTGCCTTTAATAATGGAGAAGTTAGCTATTCGCTCTCCCGTTTCCCTTAATAGGACTCGAGCACCTTCCCTGTCACCCTCATTATATTTATCCTTGTACTTATCAAAGAACTCAAGGGACATAGCGTCCTTAATGAATTCCTGTAAAGCCTCAATGGTCTCGGCTGAATCAGGCATAGTCAGCTTACGTATATTTGCAAGCACATCCTGAACTGCCATGTCCGAATCGCTATTAGAATCAAACGATTGAGCTATATAACCTATACTTGGTACGGTATTCTTATTTACGTAGTGGGTTCTTACCTTTTGCCATATAAGTTTGTATGACTCAATGGGAATGTAATGATACTCAAGATGCTGGACACACATCTCAAGTACTTCCTTTTTCTTCAATGCGAGCTTGAATAGCTCGTCTAAATAGCTATCACGTAAATGCTTCATTATCCTATCAAGGCTATGAATTCGTCCTTATTATATATATTGATACCATGCACCTTAGCTTTATTCTCCTTAGGTGACCCACTACCTTTAGCTTTGCAGACCAAATGCGTGGTATTACCCGACACACTACTACTTATCCTACCTCCATTGGTTTTAATACGAGCCTCAAGGTCTTTATCTCTGAACCCTGTCATCACAACAACCCAATCAGCCATATCATTAGACGTAATCACGGGGTCGCTAATCGTTATATAATCTAATATACCACCAATGAAATGATTAAACTTGTCAACCCCATCATCAAAACTCTTTATAGTCACGTCGCCTATACCCTCAATACCTCCCAGTGATTTATCCTCAAGTAAAGCAGCATTGATTATTTCAAATGTACTCTCACCAAGACCTTCAAAGCATCCTGATGCGTGCTGTAATCTCGCACGTGGTATACTGGCAAGTTTATCAGATATGGCTTCGCATACTTTCTTAGCTTTCAGCTCACCGAACCCCTCTATCTCCATCATATCTGAATTAGTAAGGGCTATAATTTTCGATATATCGTCATACCCTGAATCAAACAACCGTCTGATTACACCCTCACCCACATCGTCTACGCCAAGTATGTCAAAGAATGCCACTGCTCGCATGAGGTTCGCACCCCAACAATTGCCCAATGCCGCATCCATACATACAATCTCAACCCCGCTATCGTTCCACGCCACAGTCGAACCGCATTCAGGGCATTCCTCAGGCTCTTCAAACTCAACAGGTTCTACGACCTCTATTATCTTAGGAATGACCATACCACTACGCTTGACTCTGACAATGGCATCCGTGCCTATTCCCGAGTCCTTTACATTCTTTGCATTATACAACGTCACTCGTGATACCGTGACTCCATCAAGCTCAACACCATCGACGCAAGCAACTGGTTTCAAATACCCTTGTTTTGATACCTGATATTCGACACAGTTAGTCTTAGTCTCAGCCTCTTCCTCAAAATCTCCCTTATACGCTACAGCATAATTCGGATTCCCACCATCCCCTCTACCAATCTTCTCAGCTAATTCGAGGTCGTCCACCTCTATAACTATGCCGTCTATACAATAGTCTTTCTTCCATTTATTAAATAACTCTACTATTATCTCCTCAGTTATTTCCCCTAATAGCATGTGATGGTATGCCACAGGTACTGGATTGACGTAATTCAATTGGCTCAATAAAAATACCTTAGATTTACTCTGCTTATGACCCTCTTTGGGAATACAGCCATACCTAATGTAGTCTATATCCTTAAACACCTCCACACATGGTACATCGGCATTAAATTTACCAGCAACAAAATTCCTAGCATTCTTTGGTGTTCCGCCATCAGACATAAACGCTTCTTTAGCCCCGCTATGATATAGCTTGAACTTGTCCCTGAGCATGATAGCCTCACCATACGAGTAACAATCTGCTAGTACTCCACCCTCACCTTTGTTCATATAAGCAAAATGACCCGTAGACTTCTGACCTACTTCCCCATCGCCCCTAGTCCATGCTTCACGTGTATCCTCATCACACACTATAGCAATCCCATCGTACTTACCAGTAAGGCACATCATAGTGGTCATACTCAGACCATTTGATGCTGCCCACATCATTAGAGCGTCTATAGCTTTCTTCTTGTCTAGGGAGAACATCGGTATCGGAAGCTTCGATTCCCTATTCCCAACAGCATAACCGACTTGGTATAGTAGTGGGTCTTCGGAGTCTATGTCTCTCAGCTCATCCAGTAGACCGTCGTATTCAGCATCAGACATCACAGGATTTCCAATCCTATACGACTCATTAGCTTCTTGTATATCTTTCCTTAGCTTATCTGCGTCAATCATATGTATTCAATTAGTTTCTGTAATCAGGACAGCAAAAGTACAACTGTTATCCTCAGCCTGAAATAGGTGATTAAAATTAGATAAAATTAAACCCAAACTTACCTCCAGCGTATTTCATTCCTCTACACCCTTGCCATAGTGCCATAGCGTCGTCGTCATGCTCCAATACAAACACCAACTTACCCTTATCGGCATCGTATGTAAATGATGTCAGCTGCGATGCTAGCAAATCTGTAGCATCCCTACTGTATTGGTCACCTCTTGGTAGTCTGAACGTTCCCTGCTCGAATAATACAGCCATTGCTGGTATACCTTCGTATAGTGAGTGCTTCTCTACCCCAGTGTTGTGCTCTAGGACTGGCATACCCTCGTCAATCATCATTTGAGCAAATATTTTCTGAGCCTGATTGGTCTCCACGACAAATATATCAGGTCTGAAATCTCTATTTATACGCTTAGCTTCAGCTATCTGTCTATCGTATGGCAGTCCTTTACCTCTGAAGAGATGAATCAGCCAATACCTACCAGCAGTGTCTTGCGCTAGTACTATAAATACCGAGAAGTCAGCTGCTGCATCAGCACTCAATGCAAAGTCCATTCCTACCACTATGCGGGTAAAAGAGTCCTTCATTGGGTGAGCCTCGATATTGTTGACAAGAGTGTATCTGTGCATGCCAGCATACGATTCTTTTATCCTTTCGTATGGGAACACTGATGAGGCATCTGATATAGGTCTCACTAGTATCTCCCTTGAGAAGTTGACAGACCCAATCTTTTCCTTTAGAGCCATAAGGCTCTTGAAATTATGCTCGCTCTCCCATAGTATTGTACCATCGGGAAATATTGCGGGGAATTCAAACATCTCCCACTCTTGACGTATCTTAAGGTCGTCATATAAATCGCCTGCACAGAATGGTGTACCAACCACGACTATCTGACCACCCTTGACAAGCATGTTGTATATTACCGTGTGGAAGAATGTGTTATACTTCGTTTTCTGCTCAGCTGAGTATAATACATTCTCCATAAGTAAATCGTCCACCACAATCCATGTCGGGTGATACCCCCTCATACGAGAACCATATGATTTGACTATCAGGGTTGAACCGTTCTTACACTCGATACGTTCACCGCCCCATCCATCACGAGTATGATTATAAAGTACCTCTCTTAGAATGTCATTACTCTCAATCTCATCCTTTATCTTACCAAGAAAGTGCTTAGCTAGTCCAATCTCATTGGTTATTATCATACCCTCCTTGCTCATGCTGTATTCAAAGCTCTTCTCCCCCATGAACTTGTCAGCATAGCGCCACAACTTCCACAGTGGATAAGCGTAAGAGCACGTATAGCTTTTCGCATGTCCACGAGCAGCTATAAATCCTAAACTGGCAAATACCTGAATCAAATTACCCCACTCAATTATGTGCGGGGCAAGTTCAAACTTAGGTAGGACGGTCAACGTGAAGTAGTTGAAAACCGATTTCCTCAATGTATTCTCAAAGGTCGCTACAAAGCTATCAAGATAATTATATGTCTGTCCGAACGATACCGCTTCAGGAGTGAATATAGCCTTATACGTTTCCTCAGATATGACACGGAATAACTTGTCGATGTCATTGGATGTACCCGACGTCAACTCCCGCATACCATACATGTCAAGAGCATCCACAATATCGCCAGCGACATCATACACAGTCTTAATGTGAGATAGCGGAGCTACCTTACCTGTATTGCCAATAGGGGTATTGGCAAATGCTATAGCTTCAGCGTTATCCATTAAAATCTATAGCTACGCTCTTTTCTTCCACCGTCAGATACCATTCCAGCAGTCATCATGTGACCTCGCATACTTTTTACAAGCTCAGCAAAGAGCTGAGCCGTAGCAATAGTATCGCCAAGAGCCGTGTGAGCATCTGTCAGCTCAACACCAGCAGCCTCACAACACGTAAGTAGCTTGAAATTCGCCATAGTGTCTGTATGACCGAACATCATACGGGACAACCACATGGTACACATAGGATGCTTATCTACAAGCTTTCCCATGAAAGGAATATTACTGTCTTTCAGTAGGTAGTCAATGAATCCTATATCGAATTCAATATTATGACCCACAAATACAGGCAGGTTCGCACCTCTTCCTTTCAGCTTATACTTCTTACATAGAGCCTCTATGTCTTTGGCAACCTCCTTATGGGGCTTGCCACCATTGATATCGCTCATCTTTATACCAGTCACCTCTAGGGCTTGTGGCATATACTTGAGGTCATGATAGCCCTGAACATACGAACAATACTCGTCAACCTTCTCAAGATTACTATCAAGAACAACTAATCCAACCTCTGTTATTGGATTATTTTTAGGATGGAAGCCTCCTGTTTCTACGTCTCCGATGACGTAGAAGTTATCTATTTTCATAATACTTAAATTAATTTGAATTTATTAAATTTTCGTTTCATATAGAATTCTGACCCATCATATAAAAACTTCTTGAAATTCCTCAGACTCAAACAATCTATACGAATATCAAAAGTCTTTCCCACCTCTAGTACATGAGCATCTAGAATCTTCTTTCCGCAATTAATACTATGAAGATTTAATACAACCTTTATCTTATAAAGCATATCGTAAGTACCTACCATAGAAGCTCTTTTAGTCTTCTCAGTTACACAGATACACCCATCACCATCAAAATAACCTCTGATAAAATGACGTTCAAGATGTTGCGGTACTGTTGTTGGATACTTTAAGGTCAACGACTTTCGAGGTGTACAACCATGCTTTATAAGGTCAGATTTTAACTGGTTAGACGTCATTCTCACTAGATACCCCTGCCGATTGCTCACATCCTTCTTCTTACGAACAAGAATCTTTAAATCCTTACCAAGACTATCGCGGAACAAAGTAATAACATCTAAATCAGTCAACTCTAATGCAATTTCTGGTCTTTTACTATGTACCTGCCCATCAGAAAACATTATTCCCAATAAGTATGCTTTTAATTCTGTGTCTATAACTGAAAAGAAATCATGGTTGACTGGTATAGCCTTGAGGCTAAATGCCTCCTTTCTTCCCCTAACCTCAATATCATGTCTACGTAATAGTGCAAGAATCGAAATATCAGCACAACCATATTCTTTTGACAGTTTACTTGAAGATGAACCACTTACATACTTCTTACATATATCCACCGCAAATGGTTCTATACGCCTTATATTTTTATTCATAGCTATACAATTTACACCTCCAAAGGTACAGTCAATCAATATAAAAATAGCTATCATACACTTAATCATTCTTATCTTCATTCTCTTCCTTTTTCTTTTTACCCTTCTCGATTTTTACAGGTTCTCCTATGACCACCATTTTGATGCCGAGCTCCCCATCTCTGAACTCAGTCAGCCCATAGCACCCCAAATACTCAGGCAGATGCCCTCGTGTCAGATACTTCTGAACGTCCATAGCCGAATACCTCGATGGCTTTCCGCTTGACTTCGATGGCTTTCCGCCATGCTCTTGGTTCAGGAACTCTGCTAATGCGGTCAATGTATAGTGCTTACCTCGCTCTAATACCACATACTTGTCATTCTCCTCTGTTTTCTTCTTTTTCATGTGCTTTCTATTAAATTAATTCCCAATTTTTCCTCTATTATCAATTTTAATTTCTCAATGGCGTATTCACGAGCCGCATCTGAGCCAAATGGTATGCGGTACATGCCCTTATTTATAAGCATACAATACTCCATATGCTCCTCGTCATGATTATAGATATCAGAACGACCCACAGACTGAATAAGAGCAGCATTTATCACCTCCTTGTCAGCTATGTTAACCATAGTCGGCTTAGGTTCTTCTATTTCGCCATCATCGTTATACTTTTGCTTTGCCATCTTTTATCTCTTGTATTATTTTCATGTTACCCTCAAACACTTTCATACTTTCCCTGTCTCCATTCTCCCATTGCACATGGTGTTCTAAGCACATTAGGTTTATGTTCTTTGTGTGGTGTCTGAACTCAGGGAACGCCCCCTTCCCAAGTATATGAGAATAACGGAATCTAGCCACTACTTTACCGTCATCATCCCTAAAATCATCGCCCAACGGACATCCGCACTCCTCACACTTATGCTCCCTAGTGTTCCATATAACCTCATAGAACTCCTCGTCCTTCATGATGATAGCAGCTCCTCGTCTAGACACTGGTTTAAGCCTCTTCTTGTTAGACAGACCTTTACTGCCTGATTTCAGACCCGTCTTAGCCGTCAACCCTTTCTTTGCTACTAACCCCTTTTTTGCCACTAATGGCTTTCCTCGCTTCATATACCTTCGGATACCTTACTTCCATAATAGCCATGCACATCTCTATGTTGTCGCATGATAAGCACCATTTACTCGATGGATGCCACATCGTTGTATAGTCTGAGCACAATAGAAGTCCTTCCCCAGTATTGTGCATTCGTCCTCTATCATCCTCTTCATGCTCAAGCAGCAGTGTCATCTTAGGCTTTTCATCAAGCCCAATGCTCTTCAGCCACTCATTGAGACTAACCCCATTCTCTTTAAGCAAAGTGGAACTGTATGAATACCAGTGGTCTTCCTTGCTATCATGCCATCGTGTATGAGCCTTCGCTCCTATCACCCATCCCAGCATGACTATCCCTCGTCCAAACCTCGTATCTTTATCAGACCAATAATAGAACTGATAGGAGAAGTATTTGAACAAAAATCTATGGCTGGTAGAGCTCCCGTACTTATCAACGATAAGCTTCAAGAACTTGACCACCATTGCCTCCTCTCTGCTCGTCCTATTGGCGCTAGTATCCCTGAAACGGGACATCTTACTTGAAAAATAGTCGAACAACGAGAATACGTCGTCGCTACTCAGTTTCCTTAACACCTAATTTATTAACCACATGCTCTACCTGAATATTTATAGGGTAGTGCTTCATATATAAATCATAAAGACTGTTCCTCACTTCTAACTGATTCCCAGTCGCATCATCAAAAATAGGTATGCCTACAGCGTCAGCCATCAATACCTCTATTACCGCACCCCTTGAGTCTTTCCAGTCATCAAGAACGACAACGAAATCAACACGGACTACTAGCGCTTCTACACACGCCTTTATAGCTGATGCCCATTCTGCTTCCCCTTCTGAGTTGTCAACCAACGTATGAGGGTCAATCATTCTGAAGCCTAAAGCCACATATTTATCCTGACATGCCTTGGATTTAGGGGCATTCAAATCAGCTATACCGCTTACCTTACCCGAGACATAACCTACCGAGCCAACATTCTTCATCTTTTCTATTATATACATAATCCTCTCATTTCGTGGCAAAGGTATACAAGTTAACCTAGACCCCGAAAGGGTTCATATTAATTTCGTTACTGATGTAGGATAAATCTAATACTTATACGGAGTAATCTATCTTAAGGTCTACCGTTTCTTGGGTCTCAGGAGGTGTACCCGAATCGAATTCTGTCAATAAGGCTGCGGGTGTACGATAAGAGCTAAGGTCTATAATAGACCTTTTAATCCATATCCCGAAATAACTCCCCGCTTCTATAGTTCCTGTAACAGATAGTTTAGATGTTTCTGTGGCTGGATGGAATTCAGCAGTGTATGGTAAGGAGAACCTATCTTGTAGTTGCTCCATATATGGCTCATTACATTCACATGATGTAGCCACTATAGCTATCTCATATGACGTGAAAGGACTCGTAGGATACACGAACCACGCTTTTATGGCGCTGATAGGGCTTGTATAAGCATTCTTAGCTATAATGCCGATAACCTCCGTAAGACCACGCTGCTCAGCCAGCAACGATATGTCACTGAATAAGTTGGATAGCCTAGCATTAGGAACTTTGGTAGACGACTTATACCCACCAAGTGATACCGATGGATTCTTTTGTTCTTGCTCTGAAGCTCTTGCCCCTGTGTAATAGAGTTCTATCATTCCTTCAGTCCTATCAATATATTTAGTTTAGCTGCATCTCCGTCTGTATCGACCCCGCTGATAATAAGCTCTTCAACATATAAGCTTGATATATCGTCCATACTAAATGACGCTGTCTTACCAAACGGAACTGATGTCCCGCCTATCACCAAGTCTACATCGAATTGTATGGTCGTATTACCTAAAGCACGAGCTTCGTTTGTGCTGATGCAACTGATATGTATCATTGTCACCTTACTTAAGTCCACAATGCCCTCTAGAGCATCATATGTATCGCCAGCACCATCAGGTATACGGATAGTCTTATTGATAATATCAGCAACATTGAACCCAGTCTCAACTGTAGAAGAGTCAGGCAGCGTACGTATATCCATATCGGCTATAGGTACGTCATTTGTATTCGAGTCTTTGACTTCGAATATATTTAATCGCTTGTTTATAACCATTATATATCTTTATCTAATGCTTTACCAGCAAGACATCTTCCTATCAACACCTCCCATGACCTTACCTGATTGTTGTCAGGGAAAGAACCACTAGGAAACTTAGCAAGGACATATGCGTTTATAGCACCTACAGGAAAATCAATAGTCAATTCTCTCTCTGCTGGCATGACAAGCCCATTAGTAGTACCACTTACAGTTAGTGGGGCATATCCAGTAGCCACATTCAACGAGAACTTAGCTATCTCAGTAGTACCCGAGAACAACATCACCTTGATTTCTTCTGCCGTAGTGAAATCAATAGGGACAGTTTCAGTAACTCTTAATTGTAGCAATGCATCATCGCCTTGTTTGAATGTTAATACCGCAACAAAAATCGGGTCAGCCATAATCTAATAGTTTTATTGTGAATCATTATAATGCTCAAATGTATGGACACTAGGTCTTCCGACCATCAAAATCATGTTATAATCCTCTCCGCATATAATTCCATGTCTAAGTATTTCTTAGCAAGCTGACGATTTACAGTACCATCGCTCGAACTGTACTTGTCCATCTCATTCACGATATGCTCAACGGGTCTCGCTACGGGAGATGGTATCGCTCGCATAGCCCACCCTGACGTATTAGCCGTCATCATCTTCTCGAAATTCGTGTGTTTAATAAGACCATCACCACCATTAGTACCATACACTAACACCGATTTACCCATTGCCATTGCCTCGTATGCGCTTCGTCCATACCCAACAACCATATCAGCGTCACGTATCACGTTCTCTATGTCCCACGAAAGACCTACGCCTGATGGGTCTCCGTCAATCACCTGAACAAAAGCACGAAACCTTTGTGCAGCCAGCATTACTGATGGGGTCAATGCAGACCCAGTTCTAGAATCCAGTATCAGTATCGTTCTCAGTCTGTCTGAGCACCCTATAAACTTGAATCTGTCTAGGTCTATATAATTCCGTATTAGGATGGTATCGCAATCTATGAAATCATTAGCCCTCTCACTAAACACAAACACCTCGTCGTACTTCCTGACTGGCTTGTAGTCCTCAGTCATCAAACCGTGAACGAAAAACTTAGTTTTCGCCTTAAATCCCTCAACGTATTTCCCTAATGATTCGTAATGGATATGTATGTGGTCGTATTTATCCTCAACACTATCAACCATCGTAGCTCCCAGCACATTCAGCCTTATCTCTAAAGGGCAGCTATCACGCTCGCTCCCATCGTATTCGATAAAGACAGAGACTTCAACTCCTCGCTTAATCAGCATCGACACTGTTGTGCAGATAAAAGAGCTTACACCTGTGATTCTGTTATGCTTATGTAGTATGAGTACCTTCATTTACGAGCCATAGATACTCCGTGAAACCTCAAACCATTGTGACCCCGACCACATGAGCTTTATTAATTTCGTACTGCCATCAAAATCAGATGGATGACCAGCTGCGCCCGTATCTAGCTTGAACGATGCCCAGCCAACAAGACATGGTACTTCTCCGACCACTATAGCTGCACTTTGAGATGGCTGTATTCCACCTAATCGGATATTCGCTGTAGCAGCAAGAGCTGATGCTATCTGGGAGTACGAATCTTTGACCCACACTGAACCATTGGTTATCTTAGATTTTTCAAGTAATATGACTATCTCATCGCCAACTACCTGATTCGATAATGATTCTATCTCGCAGATATAAATATCGTCAGCCGTAGCATTTGTCATACTATAAACTGTCTTACCCTCAATAACTACTAATTTCTTTGTAACGTCTGCCATATCTAATTAATTAAACTATTGTTGTAAATAATGCTACATCTGTATCTGTGATACCGTATTGTCTATCCCACACGTGAGAATCAAACCCAGCAAGCCTTTCGAGATATCCCGTAGCCAACCAGTTAGTGCCATCAAACACACACTTGATATACAGACCAGCACTCGCATCCATCAATGCCGTATCTAATGCTTTGACGTCGTATAATAAATCCCATGTGGCTGGATTGACATAATTCTCAACTATTTTGAGAGTAAAAGCTCCCAAAGTTATTGAATTCTTGAAGAACAAGTAAAACTCATTACCCTCAACTGCATTGAGACTCTTTAGGTTAATATAATGGTCAACAGATAATGCTATCGACCCTTCTGCATATTGAGTCTGCTTACTTGTACCTACCTCTAACTCTAATAATGGAGTACCGTTACTCAGGGAATAATGATTCACACCCTTTATATCGCCTAAGTCCAATCTGTTTATGATATTCTTGTATGAGCGGACATGAGCAGTCAAGAGGATGTAGCCATTCGTAGCATGCTGCGTATACGTAACCTGACTCCTATCTATAGGTAGCGAGTTCAAAACACCATCAGGTGTAGCTGATGCGGAGTCGCCATCGTACGATGACTCGTCATAATACCCATTGACTACATCAGTAGGCAATAAATCCCATTCAGTAGATACAGACCCCATTAGGTATCTATACTTTATATTATACGAATACGTTGTCGTTGTTGGAACTAGCAGCCATAAATGCGCTAATTGTATGTTCACTGGAAATGTTAATATGTTCTCTACATGTGAAACCTCATCGATAGCGCCATCGCCCTTATGATGAATCTGCACGTTGTCTACGTCAGGGACTACAAGCAGCATGTCTCCAGCAGTATAATCATTAGTGTCTAGTGCCGTCATCACAAGATTTATCTGACCTCCCGCTAATGCACTCCCCATGACTATCTGATATGTTCCATCTACCGCATATACTCGCCAACCATCAAAATCCGTATCCACGAACTGACTAGTATCTTTATACATACCCCCACTGCCACCAAGCAATGTAAGTGTTCTAGTTTCAGTATTTACCGTCCAATTATCAGACCTGAAACCCCATGATAGGTCGAGAATGTTGTGTGACCTCGTAGCATTCAGGTTGTCCCATCGGATACCCTCTACCCCAATCAATGGGTTGGTTATAATTGAATCACCACCATCCAGCATGTGGATTAGGCTATTCGTTCTATACTCGCCCGTTGTCATCCATATCTCCTCACGCAAATCATTTATCCTGACAGTTACCCCATCATATCGGGCTCTAGCTATCCAATATTCATCAGTCGCTTTAATTATGTTCCCAAAGCCATCCACTGGAGCTACCGACTCATCTACCATCGTAATTAGACATGAGTCGTATCGGAATATTTGCTGATTAGCTACCGAAGGAGTTGACCCCGCTGTAAACGTACCAACCACCGCATATTCAAGATTTACCTCAGGAACGAATGTACCTGCCAGTAATGCACTTGTATCATTTATTACTTCTACAACCGTATAATTCACAAGATTTCCTACCGAGTTTAAAAACGCAATCTTAGACGGGAAATCAGGCTGACCTCTGAGTAGATTAGTAAATTCAGTACCCGTACCAGTCAGAGCGCCATTAGCACCAATACTCACAGTACCAACCTCTTTCGTGCTCGTTTTATACGCTATTTTCATAGCATACCATTTACTATCAGCGGGTAAAGTTATCTCAGCAGCAGGCTCGTTGTAATATATGACCTGACCCAAACTATTTATAGCAAATGACTCACCTTGTATACGTATATTGCCCGCAACCAATCCAGCAGTTACCTTATAACTAGCGAAATTAGGGTCATTGGGCGCTCGTACTATACCAAAAGATTTAGAGCTCTTAAGCAAAAACAACCTAAAACCATCATCATCAAAGAATTTCTTCATTCTATTAAGTTCATGAGTTCCCATGAACAAATCAGGACTGTATTTTATTTCTGACATACTATTCGTTATTTAACCAATTAATGACCAATGAGCTATTATATGGAACAAGTTTATTCCGTACAAACTCTTCTAATTCAGGAATTTTGACTAATTTATCATTCGTAATTGGATGCTCGCTATTAGTCAGAGCGGTTTCCTCTGTTACAAACCTATTGTTGTTATTCTTCGCCCACACCTGTATAAGGTTCTTAGACGATACAAAACCCGTACCATACGGTTTATTAAGCGGTCTGACCTTAAAATCCCAAAACCTCATGTAGCTTGTAGGTGCAGCTCCACCATAATTAGTTTGAACTAAGTACGGTATAAGCTGATTTACATCGGGCAATAGAGGGTCGTTGTGGAAGCGCATATGCTGCCCCTGCTGAATATCAAGCGTAGCCTCTTGAGCCGTCATATTGTCACGATACTTACTGTAGACAATAGCACGAACAAAATACCACGTATTATCCGTTGGAGGTTGCCAATTACCGAAAAAGGCTGGGATTATTAGAGTAGCACCAGTCACAGCACTAACCATTGGCTGCAACTGATTGTCTTTATCGTATCCTTTCATGGCAAACGCAAGCTTACCACCCGTATATATTTTCGTCTGAACCCAAAACGTAAACTCATAGTCCATATGTGGGTCTACTATGATTGCTGCATCAGCATTATACACCACATCGCCTATACCAGCCACATCATTGATTGGTACAGCCCCTATATGCATTACCTCACCAGCAACACCACTAGGAGGCGATGGTATCGACGCATTCCCTATGTACAATGGGTTTATCAAAGGGTACTCCGACAAATCGTCGAAATTCTGACTCTTACTATAGGCTTTGATAAGCATGTCGTCGAAATACGTACCTCTATATAGTGGTGAACTTCTATCGATAGTCCAGCCAGTATGTTCGGGCTTAGTTATCGTGAATAAAAACTCGTCCTCAGCTTCATTAAAGCATATAGTCCTGAGCAGCTCACCATGAACGGGCTTAGCAGCCAAATTCCCTTTGCGCTCATATATTTGCATAGTTCCCCTCTGCCGTATCTCACTGTAGTAATTGGACATTATATAGAGCATGTCACTCATCTCAGCGTCAGAGCAAAAGAACATATCCTTCTCCTCTAGGTACTTCCTCAATAAAACGGGGATGGTAGCAAACGCTTCGAATTGTCGAGCATACGATACGATAAGAGAGAAGAAACATGATACCGTCCTAAAGAACGCTAGGTAATCGTCGTCCTCCCCATTAGCATTACTGTTCTCGTTGCGTATGATATGCTTTGGAACTATACCAAGCTTATACAGTTTCTCTAGCATGGCAACACACCATTCTATATGCTCAATGCTGGTGCAATCGAAGAATTGCGCAAACACACTGTTGTTATACAAATCAGAGCATTGTATCGCAACGAATATGCCCGATAGCGTCACGCTCACAAATTCAAGCTGACCAGTGGGGTCAGTACCTATGCGAGTATACCTATACTGAATCATCAGGGGTACACTAGGTGAGACCACCATTGCTGACACATTAGGTGCAGTCAACTCCGCCCAAACAGTATAATTAATGCTATCAGGGGCATACCTGAATTCACGCTTAAAGAGTCTCGTAGGAGTCTCCCCAACCGTAATGTCACTATAACCCGTAATAGCTCCAACACCTATAAGTGGTGCGACCTCTATTATGAGTACATCGCCAATCGCTGTTACTATATTACCTATTACTGCCACACTATTTCGCTTAATATTGTTGACTGAAAACTAGTATTCTGTTCGTTTGGGAAATATGTAGGGTCTAAATTACCATTTATATCCACAATTATGTTGCCATCAAGGTCTCTCATTTTAAACCCTCGCATTCTAGGCAGCATATCGCTTGGTACTGTCAAATCGGTAAATGGAACGAAGTGATTATCAGGTACATACTCCACACCCGCTGTATTTTTCACCAATTCAAGCAAATCATCCCACTCGACCCTATCTGATGATTTCCATAGCCTGTAGTCGAGATATTTACCCATTTTGATTTGAATCTTCTTCCTGACCTCGTCAACATCATAGCTCGCACCAATCTTAACCCTGAAGTCCACGTCTACCTCAAACCATGTAATGTTCACGAGCTCTACCCCGTAGATGGTTGCACCGTATGGTCGTATGTCAGCTAGACTAAGATATTGCTCACCCTCTGACAACAGTAGGTCGAGCTCAGACACACTGAGGTCTATACCGTTCTGTGTAACTATAGCCAAACGAGCTTTTCCTAAATCACTTATTCCATAATAAAAGACACGTAGTATATTATTATTGGTTTTCATGAATGCCTGCTCTATCGTAGCCAGCGTTCCCATAGCAGCCAAATTAGCGCCATCCTTTATCCTCATTCTGAACACCGTATCATCCTCAGCATCACGTCCGCCAGCTGCTTGATATTCGTTTATAGTATACTGATGACCAACTGGTTCATTAGCCACCTCAGATATTGATGAGGGGTCTACATTTGCTTCGCTACCAAGCGACGTACTACGTACTTTTATATACGTGAATCCTTCAGCTGGTATGGTAATCGATAACTCCTCCATTTCAAACACAATACCATGTGACCCAGTAAACGTATTGGCAGCCTTAGTGTAGATAGTACCAGCATCGGCTGCTACCAATAAGTATGTAGACGAGCCTGACGTCCCATATCGTGGAGCAATACCAAGCTCACCAGCCACATCATCTAAATGAGTACCAAACGCAAATGATGGAAATAGATGTGATTCCACTAAAGCTACATCCTTCAAAGCTTTCTCACCAGTTTTGGCTACACCATGCGATACCCCATCAAGCGTAGAGCCTTTGGATATCTTGCTCACTTTAGTCGTCTGATTTATCATCATCTCAATGAAGAGTTGCTTCAATTCAGCTGACGGAGTTATTCTCGTTATCATGCGAATACGTCTTTTATAAGTTCACTATTTAATTTCGTTTTTATTGTCACCTTCATTTTCAGAATGTCTTGCTCGTAATCAAGTTCGATAATGCTGACATCCTCCGTCACACTATCGCTCAACAGGGTTTGCTTGACCTGTCTGAAATACGTAGGATACTCCATACTGCTTATGTTGCCACCAATGACTCTGTTAGTACCAAAATTCGGATACTCAGGTACGTCGCCCTTAGACAGCGCAACCAATACCGTATAACATTGATTAATAGTATCCTGAGGACTTAATGTTTTCAAATCATTATCCTCAAACGTCAATTTCCTATCCCAATCTCTGCCATACATGTCCTCACCAACCATGAACGCAACCACATCGTCTATAATAATCGACTGACCATTAGTTGTCGATACCCTAAGCTCATTGCCACCCGCAGACGAGTAATCCTCTTCCCGAAGGTCATTTCTCAAAGCTATCTGAGACCATTCATTATTCCCATCAGGATTACCTATAGCACGAGATAATGCCTCGAGTGTTTGATTCTGTCTTAGAACCACAACTATCTCAGGGAATTCCGAATAGCTCGTATTAGTTTTCACCGACCGCATCCACCTACCCGAATTAACCGTAGTAGAAAGGACGTTCTTCATGTCCTCAAATTCATCAAGCAGCTCCCAAAACTCGGCATCGTACGACAGACCTTCTCTGTTATCATAAAGGACACCATCAATAAGCTGCGCCTCCTTCAAAAGCCTATCAAGCTCAGTGAATGCCTCAGCATCAGGCTCGGTTATATTACCGAGATAGTATCCCCGTATCAAAGGAGCACCAGTAGAGACAAAGTCTGAAAAGCTTTCGTAGAAAGCTTGCAAATCGTACCCCGTTACGTCCATGAAATCGTCTAGTATCATTCTATTAATCTTTTCTTTACTATATTGAAAACCTTGTTAGCTGAGTTCTGTACAAACTTGACAGACAGATTGTTGAGATTGGCTGACCTATTAGCTTCCTCGCCAATAATGTAATCCAATGGAGCTACACCCTTCAATTGTAGGGAATACTGATGAATCGTATTCATGTCCACAGACATCTTATGCTGGAAATTTATGACCTTGACCATATAATTATTTCCAAGAGCTGGGTTGTATAGGTATATCCTATATGGTAAGCCGTACTGGTCTAAAGCTCCATCCATTTTAGTGATAGACTCAAGCAACTTAACCGCTCCATACCCCGTCTTTATCTTTTGGTCTAACACCGCATCCTTGAAGTTCTGATAGTTGTTCTTCATAGCCTGTCTAAACGACTGATAGCTTTTCTGAGGCATACTCCTAAAGCTTGAAAACAATGGTACGGAGGCGCTACGACCTAACGATATGTTAGCTACCGCATACTTCCACGACTCAAAGTCCTTTCCTAGTATTATCTTCAATCTCTTTCCAAAATTCCCCGACATAGAAATGTCTACAGGTATGAACGTATCAGTATCCGTAGATACTACGCCACCCATAGTTTTCTTTACACTTACCACCCGCTGAGCATTCTCAACAACATTAGACGGCATGACTGGGAATGACATGTATACAAATGTATCACCTTGACTGTCAACAACTTCAAATGCTATAAGATAATATGCAAAGTCTCTAGGATACAAAGCATTCATGGCAGCCCTACCCGCATCAGCTAGAGAGCCATTGCGTGTCAATGAGTTCCCTAGCAATTCAGATGCTCTCCCTGCTGCTCCCGCAGCAGCAGCAATCTTGCTCTTAACATTTATTATATCCGTAGGGTCTATTGACATATCTTCTATTTCTCTAGCATATTAGAATGAATCATATGAACTAGACTGACAAATTTATCGTATGGCATATCCAGTTTTGCTTTATTACACTCAATGCATGAAGTGACCACATTGCTGGCAGTATAACCGCCAGACGAATCCTTCCCAATCATATCTATTAATTTCCCCATATACTATGTCACAGACGCTTTTGATGTCGCTGTTGTTGCTCCTGTACCTGCGGGTACGACAACAGTAACGGGAATTCCTAAAGGTACAATAACATCTGCACTCCGAATTGCTCTTGTAATTATCCCAGCTAGGTCATCCGCAAATTTTTGTTGTGCCTTATCCGAGTCAGTCTCGCTATTAGCCTTCATTGAGGCTAATATTTCCGCTGACATTACATTTGTGATTATTGGCATATCAATCCGTTTTTGTTAATTCACTTAAAATACTACTAGTCCGCTTCTTTAATAATTCAAATGCTGCCTTATTCAGGACTGGCATAGCACCAAGAGCAGTCGTGACCAATATGCCTGAGCATTGAGTCAATATATCATCAAGTAAACTCTTTAATGTGTCACCGAGAACCATAGGCTCTTTACCCGTGCCAAACCTAATGACTTTATTCTTTATAGTCATCACAGTACCCCACTCATCTGAATACGAAAGACCCTCGCCTTTAGTATACGATATCACTGTTTGCTCGTCAGTCTCACCCTTAGGTACTGTCACAGAAAAAGCTTGGTGTGCTGTGAAATTAATATTCTCAGCCTCCAAATCAGATTTCCCATTGACCTTAATATTGAACAGAGCGGTCTTATTGTTATTACTAACGTTTATAGTAAAATTACCCTTATCATCCTCATCAGTGTCAACAGATATCATAAGTGATGCCGATTTAGCATCCCCAAATACCTCAACCCGACTCTGCCCGCTTACCCTACCAAGCCTAAACGTATGCTCAGCCATCGTACCACCAGTATCTGACTTCTGTATTACATCTATAGCCACATGATTGTTGTACTTCGGGGTCTTAAAGAACGATAGCATACTGCCCAGCTCGTCAGGCGTATTAGGGAACTCAATAAATTGTTGAATGTTGCTCCCAATCTTCACATCAGGAATTACACCAACCTCATCAACCCATATGGCGCAGCTACCTAGACTAAAGCATTTGCTTATGTAAAGGTCTCTGTCTAAATCTGTTGGGATGACAACAGACCCAATACCAACCGTTCCGTATTTAGGCTCTAACGTTATCATATATTCAAATTCTGATTATCTATTATGTCTTTCGCACCCCTATTCATCGTACGCTTCCTCAATAGCTTATTAAATATCGTATTATTCACCTTCCATGACCTCAATGTGTCCTCTATGTACTGAGCAAAGTCACTAGTAGGTTTCAAATCACCCACCTCCATGTCTATAATGGAGAAGTAGTCGTCTAGACTATCGTATATCATACCCCTACTGACATTCAGCTTGGTAGTGCGCTCAATTGAATTAAGCGATATAGACCCTGAATGAGATATAGAGTCTACGTAGAATATTTCTCCAGTACCCTCATGTAGAATCCAAGTACCACGTTTTATCGTTCTGTCGCCACCATCAATTGTTATTGAACCCGACCTCGTAAACGGTAGGTAGGCATGACTCTCTATGACGTATCTTAAATCCAGCAAGTTCTGCTTGATAATATTTCTACCAAACTTTCCATCCTCCTCATTATCAATCTTCTCAGTCAGGTCGACATACGGATTTGTGACCCTCATTGGCTTATCACCAAATATTGACGCAAACTCCTCGAAATATACTGCTGGTATAAGCCACTTTATATCGTCACCAAATAGAGCTGATATGAATTTATAGTCCATCTTATACCACGAATACACCCTATTCTCCATCTGAAACCCATCACTAACAATAGAGTCTTCCCTTACAGTACGAATCAGATTGTTGTCCTTATAATATTGTATGCTTTCCTTATCAAATATAGGCTTCCGTGCTACTAGGTAGAATCTATCGCCATACGTGTCAGTGTAAAACTCCACTAGTGGTGGTACACAGACCCTATTTATTTGCGATATTAATGGCTCATATGCATTCCCTATATTAGCATTGAACGATTTCCTATTAGCGACATTATCGTCGACAACTACGTCTATTATCTTCCATATGTTATCTACTAATCCCGACACAACACTACTATCAGGCACAACACTACTATCAGGCACATCAAGCTTACGAGTTCGTGTATTCCTATATGATGAAAATAGGTCTCCACTACACACCTTAGCCCGACTTTGATAGTCGATTATGAACAGTATTTGGTCTTTCAGTGTCTGCTCTAACAATTGGAACTGCGATACATAATTACCCATATACCTCACGATACCTCCTGAGAAGTCAGCTTCAGCGTAATATTTTCCAGCCCCTACAAATCGTTGTGCATAAATAGATGAGCCGTCGTCTGCCAATAGTTTGTATAGGTCTTGGGCTACCACTGTTATACCTATATCGTTAGTCGTAGACGACGAATTCAATTGCGGGTTTACAACCAAGCCAATAGCATCGAATTGCTTGCCCTGCAATATAAACGGGTCTAGTGTTATATCCCCCATATTCCTCGTTAATCCAAGCTCTTCTGTGCTCTCTCGACTCAAGCGCTCAAACCTAACGAAAAGCACATCTTGGTGTGTAAGGATATTAGACAGGAACATTTGCGTTCGCTTAGAAGAACCATCTGACCACTCCTCGTGGATAGAAGTAGACTGATGATGAGCGAGCTCCGACTGCATATGCCAAAAGCCACTATCATCCTGATATGCTGCTATTGGAGACATGCTGACGTTTATCTGTCCATTCCCCCTATTCTTATTAGTACTCAAAGCCGTCACGAAAGGGGTTAGGTTTACAAGCTGACCGTCTAAATGACTATCCGAGTCTGATAATGCCTTGCACCATGCCCACACTGTCCATTCAGGTCTGACGTCTGTGTATCCTTTATTCTTGTATATTGATTGGGTTCTCTCACTCTCGGAAAGTAATTCCCTCAGTGCATCAGGCATAACCGTATCTAGTTTCCCGTCATAAATCTCATTGATTTTAGATATCCTAATGCCCGATTGTAATACGTTCAATGGAACGTGGAGGGTTGTACCCAGCTTTATCTTGGTGTACATTGGAGCGAATGAGCTCAGCGTACCAGCAGTTCTAGCTTGTTCTATGGAGTGCAGGTCTACCGCCCAATCACTCTCAAACTTCTCTTTGCTGCCAACATAATCTTCGTCCTTATACAGCCTATATATTCTCTCTAAATTAGGGACACCGTCATCTCCAGCATACCCAACCAATTCGCCTATAGTCCAATCCTTGCTTATCTTTGATAGTGTATTGGTCAACAACTCACCAATCTCCGATATATCAGCATTGAAATGGTAGAATACGGTATATTTCTTGTCATCTGCCATCTAGTTCTGTTCTAGCCATGTTTTCATTGATGCTGCTAAGTCTTTTGCGAACGGGAAGTTAGACCCCGCTATCTTGTTCACTATTGAATCTCCTATTTTGGTAAATACCTCACCGATACCCGACCACATACTTGTCAGGAATGCCTCGTTTATATCTGCTTGAGATTTTTCTCTCTCAGTAGCATACGCCGCTGCCGCTCCCTTTATTTGGGATTTACCTTCAGCCGTACCAGTAACCGATGCAAAATCATCTTCTGACAACCCCGCTACCTTTTCCGACTGTGCATATGACTTCAGACCAAAGCCTTGTTTTATTGCCAGCTCTGCAAATTCGGAGTCTCCAAATAAATCTTGTATCTGTCCGAGCCTACCACCCATCAAACCTTCGGCATACATTCCTTTCTCTTGCCATTTTTTAAATCCAAGATACGACGACGGCTTTCCTTTAGCCGACATCTGTTGGGAGTATATTCTATAATTCATGGCTTGCTGGAACTCATTCTGAGGACTGGCAAGCGCAGTATCCATAGCATTTATCGTACCAGCGTCATGAGCAAACGTACCACCCAATCTATCAAATACGGTCTTTAATTGACCAGTCTGAACAACATTAACCGATTCAAGTCCACGTGATATTTGAGCCTGATTCATGGATTGAACTATGTTCAATGAGTCTCCTAGTCTATCTCTTCCTATACCTCCACCCTCGAATATACGCTCCAATTGACTTACATTACCAATCAGACCATCACCACTAAATCCTCTAGCCGTATCATAACGCTGCATTGAAGCCATGTTCATCATAGCACCTTGCTCAAGACCTCGACCCTTAGTCAGGTCAAACATGTTTCTCGTTCTATTGGCTAAATCTCCTCCATATCCCGATGCAGCAGCAAGCTGATAAGCTACAGGTATAAATTCATTTTGGTCAATACCAGCACCTGTATAAGACCAAGTCCTACTCATTTGTGCTGCACGAGCTTCCTCTCTTGCAGTGACCGCATTCTTCTCTTTTAATTCGGCTACTTCTTTCTTAGCCGTAGCTATAGCCCAAGCACCTCTGATAGTCTCCCTACGCTTGACCTCTTCATCGGATACACCACCAAGCATTACGGGTAGACCCTCTCTAATCATATCGAATGGAGTCGGCATCAGTGTACCTCCGCCACCCTCTGTCAGCATACGCTGAGCCTTCATAGCAATCTCACCCTTTTTCAGGGTATAACGCTGAGTAATAGCAGCCCTTTCTCTGTCAGCAAGTAAAGCATCAGGGGGAGCTGCATATTTACCAGTCCTAGCACGGACTTTATTAAAGACTATATCTCGTTGTTCTTGTGATTCTATTGACCGTTCTGACGCTGCTGCAAGGAAGTCGCCTACGAATGGTATAGCGCTCCACATCTGTGATTGCACCTGAACCTCATCCTTTGCCGTAGCTGCACCTAAGGCTATACCACCTAAGCGGTTAACCATTCCCGACATTTGTTGCCCGACGAATGTACCCTTAGCCATTTGCCACCATTGAGCTCCGCCAGCACGACCAGCAGGTTGCTCTTCAGCAATAATACGACCCTGCTCAGCAAGCTTCGTTTTTTCCTCAGGTGACAGGGAGGCAAGTTTACCGCTCTCATATGCCCTTACACGTCGTTCAGTACCCTTTCTATCCTCAGTAAGCTCACGACGAGCCTGCTCTTTAGTGGTATCAATAAGTTCACGAAGTAAAGCCGTCTGTAAACGAACCTCTTTGTTCTCCGATTCTACTCCCGTTACTGATTTCTTAAACTGCTGCTGGGCTGCCCCTATATCAAGCCCAGTGGCTTTCGGGTCTGACCTGACAGCATCGTATTTGGCACGAGCCTCGTATATGTATATTTCCTTATTGAGGAGATTCCTCTTCTCCATCAATCGGATTTGGGTTTCTAGGTCGGATATGACCAAACGACTGTTCGACGACATGGCGGTCGAATCCCGCATCATGTCCTGACTGAGTTCCTTAGCGTTGCTCTTTAACCGTTCAAATGACGATTGAACACCACTATCATCTACTTCGAATTTAAGCCTTTTAGCCATTGGTTTTAGTCTTTGGTGACAACATTGCCCATGTTCATATTACTGTACATATCGTCCCATTCCCCATCGGTCATGGTAAGCGTCTTATTCCTCATAATATCGCCACTTCCCGCTATGTATTCGTCCTTAGGCTCTGCTTTCCCTTCCTTCCTAGCTTTAAGCTTTGCGTATTCCTTCTCTGTCAGTTCCTCGTACAACATGTCCTCAACATACTCAGTGAAGATGTCAACAAAACAAGAATCCCCATGAGCTGTAGAGCCAAAAGGGATTTTATACTTATCTCTGAACCGTTTGTCAAGAGGGAACATGATGTTCCATTTACGTACGAAAGCTTTTATTTTCTCAATAGATACCCTATCCCTTTTTTTATCAATACTCGTATATAGTTCTAAACTAGTATTTATCATTCAGCTGAGGTCGTCGTTTTTGTGTCCGTACTCGTCTTCACGTCCTCAGGCTTCCTGAATAACTCTATCCATTGGTTCACCCAGTCCTTTACTTGCTCCTGATACGCCTCAGATACCATCTTGGCATCCAATATATCAAGGTCAAGCAGACTTTCTACCTTCATGTCCTTAACAAACTCGGGGCATAACACCGATAGTGTTGCCACCATGTCCGTAAAGTCAAGCGCTATCTCCGACCCCAGCGTACCCATGTAAATCATGGAATTGTACTGACTGTGAGTCAATGAAGCCTTATTGCTTTCGATTAATACTAACTGTCTTACTGTAGGGAATTTAATCTCATACGTTGCCCCGCTGATTACAAATGTAATCGTCCTTTGAATTTCGCTCATGGTTACTGTTGATTATATTTTATTCGAATAATACAGGATTGATGTATGTAAAGTCTTGGTCTCTACCTGACACTTGACCGTCAGTGATATCGAAACCTTCTCTTTCCACATAGCACCCTCGTATGGCTGCTATTAGCTCCTCTAATACCGTCTCTACGATTCCAGTCGTAGGATTCACGGTTTCCTTGATTTTCTTATAGATATAGACGTCTATTCCTTGCTCATCAAGCAATAGGGTGTTAGCAAACTTTTGCACATCATTAGTTAATCGGTTCGGTGCGCCTGTTAACCCAGCTTGTTGCAGGTCAATCATGAAAGACTGACACGTCAATGAGCCTTGCCAATCTACTGGAGCTTTTTCTATCGGAAATAATTCGCCAATTCCTTTGACGTCTATTCGACGGAATGTCTCAGTAACTCTAAGGTTACGCATTCTACCAATTGTTCTAAGCTCAGAACCTACCTGAGCTTTAATGATTGCTATCGGAGATGTTAATACTTTGTCCATATGTCTATTTATTAATCAATGATTACACCAGTGAATATCAGCTTAGTGATTTCAATATTAGGTAAGAACTCATACGTTGTTTGGTATGTATCCTGAACCCTTTTCACCACTACATTCTGAAACCCAATAATTAGATTGTCTTCAATTTTATTGGCGATACGGCTTTTCAAATACCCCTCCAACCAATCTTTCACGTCTTGTGCAGACAATGTGTTTCGGTTGACACCAGTAGGGCTGCCTAGTAACTGCTTCTTAGCATTTACAATAATCTCTCTATTCAGCTGAGCTTTAATACGCTCAACTTGTATGGAATGAGATGCTCCATCCTCGTTGATAAGGAAATCATTCTCTTGAAGGCTATTTATACCTTGAATACACACAAATGATTGGAATTCGATATCCCACCCAGTCATGAAAACACCAGCATCTAGTCCAGCCTCAACTTGTTTGTCATTAAGGTCATGTACCTCGCCATCAAATCCAAATGATTTGAATGTTACAGGTACTTGTGGAGGTAAGCCAGCAATACGTCCTAATGCGAACGCAGCTTTATATATTGAAGAATAATCTTTAAATCCAGTAGGGGCTGTACGACTTGCTAGTTGGTCACCACCATGACATACAATAACTCTGCGAGAATCAAATGTCGCAGCTATATCCTGAGAACCACCCGTCTGAGCGAATTTAAGAACGTCATTCCCACCACCAACAACTAGAAACTTATCGTATCTAGCTTCATTCTCGATATGAGCTTGAATCTTTATGATATCGGCATGAGTAGCATTGTCAGCCCATTTATCAGCAAGGATGAACGTATAATCATGCTTCTTAACCTCATCAAGAACAGTATCTAAATGTGCGGTAGTATATGTCTCAGTTCCACCTATAGCAAGTACATTACCAGCATTAGTAACAAGGTCAGTAGGGATGATTGCGCCCGTACCAACTTTCACTGAGGATTTCAACTTGAAATATGTATTAAATGTTTGGTCGGATGTAGCCCACGCTGCAAGCTCATCTATATCATCAAACTCAGGAGATACAACTAGTAAATCAGGAACTGATAATGCTGATGTTATACCACCATAAGGGTCACCATCAGGGTCAAGACCTCTGAACGAGCCAACATAAAATGATAGTACATATTTAGCAGGGTCTAAAACCCCAGCAGACATAACTGCTCCGAAACCTTTGGATATCAAACTCGATGTAGCATCTTCTACCCCATTCCCAATAAGCCCTTCATCACGACATTGGAATATAATCGTACCACCCGCAGCAGCTGCTGCTGTAGTTGTAGTAGTTGTCGTTGTTGTAGGAGCTGCCGTCGTAGTACCCGTAGTTGTTGTGGTACTAGTAGTCGTCGGAGGAGCAGTCGTCGGAGGAGCAGTCGTCGTAGGAGCAGCAGTTGTTGTCGCCACTGCACCAAATACGTACGTAATCTCAGCGGGAGTAGTCTCCGCTGCCCTAACAAAACTTATAGAACTGATACCATTGTTACCAACACCATTAGGTCTGAATAGTGGCTCTGCTAAATCCCACCATAGTCCACCTTTCACAAGTAGCCTAAACTCTTCAGGGTCAGCCATATCCTTATATATAGATTTCTGAGGGTTAGTCTGTAGTGTACCAGCGATTCCAGCGCCTCCACCATAACCAGCACCCGAACCAGTATCTATAACAAGCACCTTCCCATAATCAAGAGAAAGAGGAGGATTAACAATACCCGAAATTATTCGAGCGTATACATCAGGTATTTTTACCTTTTTACCATTGAACGTAATAGATGTCGACATATGCTTCTGTAATTAGATTTATATCAAAATTAGTTGTCTACCGTAATAAGAACCAACAGATGTCAGTAACTAATCAGCGATTTTAGGAACGGGTATTCCTTCCGCTTCAAACACCGCCTTCCACTCACCAATCGTCAGATTCTTATTTTTATGCTTCTTCATAAGAACAAATGAATTTCGTGGAGTTACACTGAGCATGGAGCTTATAGCCATGTGGTTAAATAGCTGCGCTCTGTTAATAGCTATTGCTTTCTTTACTACGGGTTTGCTCACTGCTGGTTTTCCCACTACCTTTTTCTTTACTGCTGCCTTCTTTGCCATCTTATTGAAATTTATAGTTATTACTATGTTTGTATCTCGTTATCTGCTGTCACCACTACATCGCTCGTCGTAGTCGTAGTTGTATTTGTCGTATCAATCGCTAGACCGTGAATAGCAATTAAATTAATCTTCCTCTGTATATCCTGACCCACTACAGCCTCCACCTCATATGATGCCGCTATCCCTATGCCCCTTGCAAAAATACCAGTAGGCATGTTAGGGTGAACCAACCTGAGGTCTTGACCCGTAATGGTCGGGTTCTCTAGTCCAAATAACGTCATCGTGTCGAACACACTGATTAGCATGTACCGTAAAGCATAATACATAACAAGAACCTCCATCCTATTGTTGGAGGTACACATTATGTTATAATTAGACCTGAATCTCCTATTATACGTCATCAGCCCATCATTGTCAATACGAGGGGTGACACCTATCGCTTGCTCATCAGAGGCTTCACTTGGGACAGTAACGTGTATGGTAGGCAGCTCCACCCTATCAGGAGTGAACATTATATGTGTCTCTATGTGTCGCTTTTTATCTACACCGTTATCGATGATAAGCTCTTTTGCCTGCTTAAAGAAGTTATACACGTCCTGATACTCAGTATCCACAAACATCTTGTACAGTATAGTCTTCTTGTAATTAGTCTGCTGCTTAAAATCCTCTCTGACTAGCAAGAATATGCCGTCTATTATACGTTTTATCAGTAGTTCGGGTATTATCATAGTCCTAGTCCTCCTAAAAATTCATCCCTCGCAAGGTCAATCTCATGTAATATATTCGTCTCGTTGAATGCCGACTCAAATAAGTTATGAGCGTCAATTCCGCTATGTATAAAACTATCATTATCCGATTTATCAGATACCCTACGGAATGTCGTATATCCTGCATGACCCGTCTTAGAGCTCTTACGCATGCCAGCATACTTATCTGACTTATGTACGTACTCCTCGAACACCTTACTTTTCATTATTATCTTATCTCTCTTTCCTTTAGCTGCTAGACCCGATTGGAGCGATTGTCCCGCACCTAGCTTCTTTGCTACCTGCCATACGGATTCGGGCATGGGGTCTCCGAGCGTCTCAGCCTCTCCTAATGCTCCTGATGAAGCGTGTCCAAGTGGTATAGTTAGATACCATCCACCGTCTAACTTACGAACTGCTTTCTCGCTCTGAGCAAAGCCAATCTTCATATCGAATGGACTCAGACCAGCCTCTACCGCATTCGGAAGAAAGCCAATGAGTTCAACCATTACAGCCCCTCCTCCCGCTGGAGTCATTATTATTCCACGCTTATACGTCTCACGGGTCTTACGTAATCTACTGTTCGCCTCAGACCGTAAATCATAGACAAATCGTGAAGCCATGCGCTTCACTAATGCGCTTGAAAATCCTTCGACTTCCTCACGAGACACATCAAATGCGCCTACTAATTCTGATATGTCTATTTTTACAGGTTGCATTTTAATCTGATTCACATGGTGGACATGGAGGCTCTGTGGAGTATGAATTATCAAACAGCCCATCTCCATTGAAATCAACAGGGTCGTGTACAAAGTGAGCCCTCCGTGCTATCATAGCCATAGGCATGATTTCTTGAGTATTAGCCCCATCTATTATAGCATATGAGTTCCTTATGTCCCTAAGAACCTCAAGCACATGGAATTGTACATTATGTTTATACCTAATAGTGACAGCCATCTTAGGCTTATCATAGAATTTATCTGCAAATTTTAGCACGCTACCATCAAACTCAAGCGAAACGTCGGTATCTAAATCCATTAGTGACAGTTTCACATCAGGTGATATAAACACATATGCTTCAATTATCTCCGTAGCGGGGTACATGAGGAATGAATACATTTCATTTTGGAAATTAACGGGGTATATGACCTCGCTATGTATGCTCTCACTATCAACGACGGTTATCCTATCATTATATCCAACATGGTCTCGGTTTCTAGGGGTGATGTTGACAGTGCCTGACTTCTCTTCTGTCCAATCAAGGCGCTTACCACTAAAACTAATACTCTGCATGAGCATCTTAGTCTTTACCGTGTTTATGTATACCCAGCCTGTACTACCGCAATTCTTACATGAGGATAATGCATCCAAGCCTTTTGGCTTACATGGACATCGGACTGCTTTTTCCCACAGAACCTCATAACCCTTTTGGTCGATAACAACGTCAAACTGGTCGCCTTCGAGATCCACTCTAGGCTTCCCAGTATCATTAGCCCCTTCAGCTATGGTAATTTGTTTGTCTTCATTCATGACTATACTACTAGTATTTTATCTCTATTCTTACGAGTAATTCTAACAGTCTCACCATCACCTAAGTCCATTTTACTACCTTTCCTATTATTATCCAAAGCCCATAGAGGCTGTAAGTTTGTATAATGGAGTAGTGGTATTAACTCTTCTTTATTATTTGCTGAAACTAATGGAATGACATGGTCTGCTTGCCACTCCCCGTAATTCTTCCAAGTCATACCTTCAACAAATTGTTGTTCTATATGACGCTGGACGGTCTCCCAATCAGCTCCTAAGAGCTCCAAAGACCTTTTAGATTTCTTAGAATCTAATCTCCTAAAAGCGTCTTGAATACGACAGCGACATAGCTTCTCAAACCGAAATAATGGGTCATTATGATACTTCTTAATATACCAATTATTATTTAGCTCATTAGACCTATCTTTATTCTCTTTATGCCATTTTCTAGTCCGCTCCCTTGCTGCCTCTCCATCTATCTCATACTCTTCTTTCTTCTTCTTTAATATAATACCACGATTTTTAAGATAATACAATTTCTTACATGCTCTGCATTGATAGTCTAAACCATCGGGATTACTCTTATTTCTATTGAACTCACTTAAAGTTTTAGTTTTCCCACACTGACCACATAACTTTTCCATATTATTTCCTATTTTAACATGACGCAAAGCGAAGCCCAGTATAATAATTTCTTAGTCTTGGTAAAGATTCCTTAAGGTCGGCAAGGTATGCTTTAACCCTTGATGAATAACCGCTATTTTCGGCAGATGAAGTCGTTTGAATTGATTGTGATAGACCATCAATACTTATAGATTGCCCAGCTATACCAGCTCCAAGAATTAAATCACCCAATAAATTGAATATATTAATTGCAGCTAGTTTGCCTATGAAATTCGTAATATCAGCAGGCGCTTTATCAAATCCAGTACAGTATTTTAGTTTCCAATAATTAGGAAAATGGTCGATTCTATGCATTCCAACATATGGAGTAATAGCGTGGTGCATAAGTGGTGCATACCCCTTTGTAGGAGGTACTATGTTCACTATGCGGTCAGGCATCCCAACATTAGTCGTTTTTGATGACAACCATGTCTCGTCGTACTCTATCTGAAGTTGGTCATTGAAATATCCATGAAGCTGATACGCCTCAACAACAGGAAAGTCCGTAGTTATCATGCCCCATGCATCAAAGTCGTTCTTATACAACGTATAATCCGACTCGATAACTTGTTTCTGTAACCTGATATCCAAGAACTTCTCCATCTCCTCCTGAGCTGCCTTTATGTATAATTCATACGTAGCGTCAGATATAAGAGAGCCGTCAGCTGCCTTAGTAGTTATACCGTATAGGTATGTACTAACAAGCTCAGCAGGACTCATAGCGAGTCCTTTGTTCTTACCATATATCATACTAAGCGTCAGCATATAAATTTAGTTTTAGTTTGCGTTTTTAAGCAACCAATCAACAAGGTCTTCCTTCTTCATTTTGCCATATTCGCTATACGGTTTACCCGTAGCTTTAGCAAGTGTATGAAGCTCTTTTAGTAGCATATCCATAAGCGCCTCTTTCTCAGACAATGGAGCTACTGTAGTGGTCATCGCACTAGTAGTCGTAGACGTATCGGTCGTAGTAACCTCCGATGTTGTTGTGGCTGCTACCGTCGTCGTTTCAACTATGTCACCAGTCCTGATTTTAAGCTCTCTAATCTCCTTTTTGAGCTTATCAAGTTCTATCAGATATGTTCCCCCGTCTAGTTCCTCGTTACGAGCCACGAGATTTTTATTCTCAATGGATAGTTCAGTAAATTTCGCATCCAGCACGTTCTTCTCGTTCACTACACGCCTGATGGTTTCCTTAAGAGAGGTGATAGTCTTACTATCACTAGCACCCTTAGGGTTATCCTTTTCAAGCTTCTTGACGATAGCCTCACGCTTCTTCTTTTCCAGTTCTAACTTTTTGGGGTCATACTCCTCGATTGAGGGGTCTATTCGGATTAGCTCTAAAGCTTGTTCCTCATCAACTTCAGCAATACACATGTCATTGAATGTGATATCGCCTACGCTGGTTGAAATTGTTTGATTTGCTCTGTGGTTCTTTGGTGTGTATAACTTCATAATTAGTATATTTAAAAAAAGCCACTCAATTGAGTGGCTTTTGAGTTTATAACGATTTTCAGTTAGCTTATTATGCTGACACGTACTGTCCCGCATTTAGAATGATAGTCATTTTCTTCGGTGCATACAACTGCGGTGTTCCGAACAGTAATATCATGAATCGGTCAGCCGTGCTCACACGTGCTAAGTCCATCTTCATTACTGGTGCTAGTTGTTTGAATGACCATATGTCAGGAGACGCTTCAGTAATAATCGCTTTACGAGTATTAGGTATAATTCTAAGCTTATTTCTAACTTTACCCGCTGCTCCGCCATCGTATCCCGCTGCTAATTGGGCTACTGATACCATAAATACTGGGTATAATGGTGTGTCAGCTAGTAATGTAGTTGGGTCTTTTTCAGACATATAGATGATATATCCTGTTGGAGCATATGAACCCGCTCCCGCTGTAAATTCATAATCAATAGAGTCACCCGCAAGGACAGACACAAGACCTGCTTGTATCATTGTGATTGCTGAATAACCGAATCTATTGATGGCAGCTACCCCAATGAAGTAATCGCCTGCGCCTGCTGCACCAAATCTAGTGTTGGCATCAGCTGGTGTTGTTTGACCTACTGCTACAGGAACTGCTGGAGCTTTAGTATGAGTTGCTGCTGCGCTTGTTAAGCGTGCAACTTGGTCGTTCATGAATTTATCATATTTTATATCAAGTGTTCCAAATGGAGAGTGAAACTTATTTACTCTCTGACCCATCTCACCCGCAGTTATACCAGCACTATTAGGTATAATACGTTTTGATTCGTGGAATGATTTAACAAAGTTTGATAGGATGTCGGTTGGAGCAATTAGCAAGTCAGCATCGCCATGATTCTCAACGATATTCTGAGCTGCGCCCTCGATATTACCCTCTGATAGGTGTGAACCTCTAAGGTCAATGACCTCAGGAGAGTTTTGCCATAAATCAAGACTTGAATAAGCAGACTTGTGCATGGTAAGGAATCCGTTCCATTCGTGAGGAATAACCGCTGCATCACCCAAGAACATTGCTCTATCAGCTTTTCTTAGTACCCATTTCGTACCAGTCTTAGCCTGATGAAGTTTAAGGTCACCTACGTTAGTTGACACCAATTGAGCTTGAAGTGTTGTAGAACGTACAGTTCCGACATACTTCACAAGCTCTGCAACTCTTTCATAGGTATTATCTGTTTCCTCAGGAAGGTCACCCTCTCCGATGAATCCGCCACCTTCTTGACCGTAATCAAGGATACGCTCGTATTCCTCAACGGTACTAAATGCTGGTAGCTTAGGAATTTGCATCCACAACGCTATATCAGTTTCCTTAAACTGAAGGTCTTTTAATGTCCTTTCTAATGATTCTACTTTAAGAGAACCACCACTTACGTTAGCAGGGTCACCACCACGTAAATGCCCAACTGATAGGGCTTTTCTAAGTGTGTTAAGTTCATGAGAAGAAGCGATTCCCGCTCCATTTCCACCTACAGATTGGTACTGTGATAAATTAATGTTTTCCATAATATAGCGTTTTTGATTAAAAGTTCAATTATATATAAAAGCTATTGGCAGCTTACGCTGCTATAACGATTTTATGCTTAGTTCTTAGTTCTTCAATAATACTTGATGATAAGCTTCCTGATGCCTCATATAACAAAGCAGCTTTGTACATATCATTTGTTTCACCCTTCTGAATTTGGTCGTTAGTAAGGTTTCCTGATGCGGTATCTAGCGCTTTCAATACTTCCTCTTTCTGCTTCGATGCAGACAATACCTTCTCGTCTTCTTTTAGACCTACCTGCTCTCCGAATGATTTCTCGATATGAGCCTGAGAAGTGAATGAACGTTGTGGGTTTGGCATCTCAGCCATTTTCTCTACATCAGCTTTGATAAGCTCAATACTCTCTTTAAGGGTATCAATCTCAGCTTTCTGTAAATCAATAGTTTCAATAGCTTTTTCCACATTGTCGTATATTGCTTTTTCTACTACGCCCAATGATTCAAATTTATTACCAATCTCTTCTACCATACCAGTGATAGAATCAGTAATGGATTTCTGAAAGTCTTCTAAGCCCTCAATACTTCCACCCTCAGCCTTATCCAGTTGACCTTTAAGTACTTCCTCAACAACAAGTTTAAGGGCATCTGTTGTGCCTTTAATCTCTTCTATTTGAGCTTTAACTAATTCAGGAGTCATATCTCCCTCAGCAGCAAGTCTTTCTTGTTCAGCTTTTTCTAACTCAAGTTCTTCTTTTGTTTTTGTAGGTTCAGCAGTATCTTCCGCTTTAGTCAATTTAATACCAAGCGTTGCCAATGCGTTGTTTACCTCTGTGCTTAGACCGTTTTCCATAACGTGTTAGATTTAAATTTGATGGTTCAAAAATATCCTCTACTCTAGAGGACAGAAATTTTATATATTTAATTTATTCGATATTACATAATAGGTTTCGACACAAGTGATTCAGAGTCAATGCTTAGACCGTTCAGATGGGATTTAATTACATCCCAGTTCTCAGCATCAATCTCACCATTCGCATATGCCTTATGTATGGTAACAACCGCCTCTCTAAATAAAGCAGCGCCATCCATTTGCACCTCAATACTCATGTCTGCCTTAATAATCACAGTAGTACCATCGTGCTGCTCCTGAAGTATAATCCCATCAACCTCATCGTATTCCAATGCTCCGCCCATCTGACCTTTCGATATATCCATTACGGTTGATGCATTCTTTGGTGTTGGGGCTACCGCAAGATGAGTGATTTTAGCTTTCTTGATATACTTCTTGTTTACAGTATCACGCTCGGTTACCTTTCCCTCAATGGAGAAACCTAGCCTACGACTACTACCACTTTTTTCTAGTACCTGACCGATTTTATATACTTTCTTAGCTAATTCGTTATCTTTGTACAACAAAGCCTTTACGACCATCTGATTGTTCACTATCTTAGCCTCGAGAGGCTCTCCAATAATAGCCATCGGGTCATTCTTCACTTGATGATTCCAATTTATATGACCTTTAGACATAAAATGTGAAAGGTCAAATCCATTAGGGTCAAGTATCTCACCATCTGAATCCACATCCATAGTGGAGGCTACACCTTTAATAATTAAACGCTCCTCTGCTGCACCATCAGTCTTATTGATTTTAGCTTTTTCAAATTCTATCGGTATAAATGCATTAAAATCTTCAGAATGTTCCATAGTATTATTATTTTCCATTTAGACTATACTTACTGAGGTCTCGACTTCTCACACAATTCTTTGCAGCTTCAATTGCTTGTATCGCTACACCCTCCTCAATTTCTTTATTCTCATAAGCATCAATAACAGAGATCAAACTATCCTCTACACTATTATCATTAAGGATGATACAAGCTTCCGCCCAGCATCGCCCTTTCCTCCTCATTAAAACCAGTAATCTACATCGATGATAGTGAGCTTTATTATTATAGTGATAAATATCGTTCAAAAAATTATCCATCACTCTATCCTGCTCTCCTGATATCCCAGCCATATGTGCTGGATCATATTTAGATATACCGAGACTACTACTTAATTGACTACTGACTTGCTCTGTCTTTAATGTTTGCTCTAATAATTGCTCTGCTGCTGTTCGTATCGAAGCTTCTGACCTTTCAAATCCTGTCTGATGCTCAACCATTAATTTAATAGTCAAGCTATCAGACAAGAAGAAGGCACGCACATTGCAGAACCAGAGCTTCTTTAATACCTTCATATATTTCATTATTGTTTTTCATATTTAGAAACCAAGAACTGACGCTTGTTTAATACTCATTTTATACTTATCTTTTTCCTTAATATTATCATAGATAGTATCAAGTCTCACAAGCTCAACTGAATGATTTACCCATTTCCGAGCATAAGTATTATACTCCCTCATGCACTTCTGACGCTCCTCAGCTGTAGCTTTTTGTTCTTTAGAACTATTCAAATTATCGAATGTTATTGCTTCAGTATAATCCCCACGTTTCGGATAATTAGACGTATTCTCATACATCTGCTCATAGCTATACTTCTTAGGTACATCAGTCAACCTATGATACATACCATCAAACATATAGTCATCCTCATAATAATCCGCATCAGGCTCAACACCAGCCTTGCCTTTCTCCGAAGTCATCTCTGTTTTACACTTATCCACAATACTCTGGACAGTACCCTTTAATGAACCCAACCGAGTCTTTATCTCCTCACCAGTCTTCTCAATAATAAAGCCTTCACCATCAGGTTTAGATGGTAATCCACTAAGAAGGCTTCCCTTCTCTAACTTATCCATAATGGTAATATTCCGCTCCCCATCAAACTGTATCGATTTCTTTATAGTAGAGGTCAACTCATCAGTATTTACCCCTAAAGTAGTGTCTTGGGTCTCAGCCTTTTTAATACCTAAATCATTAAATGCCTTATTTAAATCTTCCATATTATGTACGTTATTATTAACAATTATAACTTACGAAAATCTTTCCACTTAGGAATTTCGTTAATATTTATTTTCTTATCTAACTTATCTCCACCCTTGTCCAATAAAGCTTTCCCTTGTTGTAAAGTTAATATCATATTTTTCCGTGCCTCATCTATCTGTTCGTCACTAAGACCCGTAGGGTCATTAGCCACAGCTATAAGATACATTAAATTCTCTAAATATCGCTCGTCTATTATCATGCCGCCTCTTTACCATTTATTGTTATCCATCTGCATTCATACCCTTCAGCTTCCCATTCCGTGAATTTATTAAATACAAGCTTTTCCGTAGTACCCTGTATATATTCATCACTTATCTTATTCTTGCATACCAAAGGACAACCTTCTGTATCATCTTTATCATTTCCACCATGAACAGATGCTTGATGAAACTCAATACCACCATATTTTATATAGTAATTACCCTTACCATCTTTCTCGGTATAGAGTCTTATTATATTCCGTTTGAATCTACCCGAATATGCTGACTCCATCATGTACCCCTCAAAATTCTCAAATATAGCTGTTTCCTTATCTACTTTTTCACCATACGGTCTCACCATATCCTCTAATGAATACGTAAACATAGTATCTAAATCAGTGCTAAGGAAGACCTCGCCTATCGTAGTCTTGTTCGTGGGTGTGCTCCTAAACGTAATAAAATACCTTATATTTGGGTTGTCAGATATGATTTTATCTATCTTCGCTCTGTTCGTTTTTGCTGCTGCTGCTATGATAGCTGCTGCTGCTCCTTCTTTTATTCCCATACTATTACAATATTAAATGCCCCGATTAAAACATCGGGGCATGCCTTTTTATTTTATTCTTGGATTAATTTTACTAGCTCAATGATAGACAATAGCATAGCAAACGACTTCTCTATGATCTGTTCAGATTTATCATTTTCAAGCTCAAACTCTTCAGCTACAAAAGCCAATAGTTCTGCTCTATCCTCAGAACCCAAGTCCTCAAATTCAGCCTTGATTTGTGGAAAGTTATTGTATATCTTATACAAATCTTTTAACTCCCATGCAATTCCAAAACCCTCAGCAAAATTGATTTTCCCGTCGTCTGCTGCTTTTACGACTGCCATACCGATGTCAATGACCTCTTTTACGGCTTTCTTGATTTCCTCAATACCTAATGGCGCTTGAGTTGTTGTGCCTTCATTTTCCATAATATATTATTTAGATTTAAGTTTAGACAAGCCCTTTTTGAGCATGTCATCTTTTGCAAAAAATAGCCCTGCTCCTATTGTTATCAACGTTCCACCAGACACCCCAGCATCCTTAGGAAATATAACAAGATATAATCCTATCAAAATTATGATAAGACCCAATATTGTCGTTATATAATTTTTTATTCTATTTATCATTTTTTTCTGCTTTCAATTGTGCAATGAACATGTCCAACTTAACAACGGTAGACTTCATTACAGGGGTCAATGGTAGACTATCTTCGTAAAATACAAGAGGTTCGCCCCCCTCCACATTTACATAAATAATATCCTCCTTGTCTTTACCTGACAGGACTATGATTATTAAGAAAGTCAAAAAGCCTTTGATCAATAATTTCATAAACTTCTTTTTTATTACTGTTCTCAGTTTCTAATCTTACAATTCTCTCAAAATGATCTTTCAGTATTCCTAATACTTTCTCTTTAAACTCCTTATTATCAGCCTTAATCTCCGCCTTAAACTCTTTATAGTCTTTTTCATGTCTTAGCTGATTCGCTGTAGATAGCTCAATGAAATTATCAAGATTATTTTGAATTACTGCCATATTGTATTTAGGTGCAGTTACTGTGGAAAACACGCTAAACAACGTACCTATAATACCAAATACGAGCGATATCACGGTCACTATCACTAATGTTCTTGTACCTACTTTAGTTTTCGCCATATGCCAAATCTATTGAAAAATTCACTAGGTGATTTTGTTATCCTGTTACTGAATATAGATAATCCAAGTCCCACCGTTGCCATTACCATAAAATATATGTAATACCAAAAACTATCAGGCTTCAATAATTGCCATTCTGCACCACAAATTATAGCTATATACTTCAATACTTCGTAGAAAACAGTTAAGCCCATAAACCAAAACCACCAATCCCATATATTTGAGTATTTGATATTTTTAAATACCCAATACATAAATAAGTATACTAACATTACAACCACTAAGGATATTAATCTGTTCTTATCCTCAATAGCACTATCTAGTTCTTCTTTTGAAAGCCCTTTAGGTATTTTAATAAAATAATCTAATATAGCTGATATATAAAATAACAACAATGCCAGTGAGGATAATATAATATAATAAACTTCTTTAATCATTATCTTTGTTTGGATGAACGGTAATAATCATAGGAGGTATTTCTGTTAAATTAACATTTAATTCAACAGCGGTTGAACCTTCTGGGCTTATGTCACGTACATAATTTTCTTCATGAGTATCAAAAAGATCGTCAACATCTTTTTGCGACATACCTAGTTTTTTTAAGGCTTCTTTTGTAAATGGTATTAAAATTGCTTCTTCCATAATATATAAGTTTAGCTATGTAAATATAATATAATAAAGTTTGCGTGTACAACAGTCATATCCTGCGTTCCGCTCTCGTTTGATACCTCTAGCACAAACCTATCGTTATCGGTTTCTGCACCCACATATATCGCACCTACAAGCTTACTGTAATTAGTGGATCCTCTCCCTGTTTCTGCAACAGTAAACCCCTCTGTAGTCGCTGCATTAACATCAAAAATTCTTGCATGATACTCAACATTAGTAGTACCGGTAAAGGTTAATACAAAAAGTGCTACATAGTGCCCTGCATTATCCACAATCAAAGTATCACCACTCATTGAGAAACCATCAAGATCTGTTACCTGCCATAAATCGCCTGTAGCATTTGCAACTTGGTAGTAGTCTCCTTGTACAGATATACTAATTAAAACACTAGAATCCTGAAAGCCTCCTGCAGCGTGGCGAATCTCACCTATAGTTAAGAGTCCATTTACATCTAAATTGCCTTCAAGTAAAACACTATCCCCTCTATATATTTTTACATTATTATCGTTTAAAAATAAATTCTGCCCAAATACTCCCATTGAACAAATTACGAATATTATTATAATTAACTTTTTCATTAGCTTGTTGAGTTTATTAAAAATATTTTTATAGACAAGGTTGATCCCAGCCTATTTCTTATCGTTACAGCACTCCCTGAATCAAAAACACAAAGATTCGAGATTGTATCTGTGTTTATTACATTTGCAGTTGGATTTAACAGAGTTACCATACCATTAATCGACCAACGAAACTGTGTAAATTCTTGGTTGTCTCCTATTATTATAGTTCCAAAACCACAAGTAGAAGCTGGTAAAACTATACTTCCGTTATTTAAAAGTGTTTGTTTTTTAAAATATGTGGGCAGCCCTCCGAACTCTGCATATTCCCCTGCTATAATTGAATCACACCTATAAGCGTCTGTAGTAACCCCAGAAACATTTACCAATTTTGTAATTGTGTCTGAGTGAAAAAACAGCGTGTCCTTTATTGTGATAGGGTCACCTATAAATATATCTGAAAAATTATGTTTAAACATTGAATCTACCTCATAAATCGCATTAGTAACTGGCAGTGATCCTTTTTCTCCTGACATACCAAAAGGTATTTCTGTGTAATTACCAGAATTAAATACATGCTTCATTGTCTGTTCTGCCGTAAAATATGACTTGATATAGTACATTTTTGCGCTATCCTGTAAAAATACAATAGATTTATTTGCAGATAAAGCACATTCAAAAGATGCAGTTTCAGTCGACACTACATACAGCTTTGCTTCTTGACCATAGCAAATATTAACTATTAGTATGAATATTATGATTCTCATTGATAAATATGGTTTATTACATTTAATGTTCCATTTATTAACTCTTCATAACCTGTTTGATTAGGGTGTAACCCATTTGAGTGAAGTCCTGAGACTTTAGGATAACCTCCGTCTCTATCCAATACCATTGTGTCATATGCTACATTTACTCTTACATCATAAGCCCCATAACCGTATGTACTATGTATTAACTTGTTCAATGCTCTTACCCTCAATATGTACGTTTCATAACCTATAAAATTTGAATAGTTGGTCATCCAGCCAAATACCGTATTACTTGCTGTTGTCGGTAAGCAAATAATTATTTTAGCAGATGAGCCACTAAGCAAAGAATCAATAAGAGTCTGTGCATTTGTCATTATTGTTGCAATAGCAGTTACTCCAAAACAATCATTTATTCCAAGACTGACTCTAATGATGTCAGGTGGAGAAGCGATTGAATCTGCTACATATGTAGGTACATCCAATACCCCTGCTGTAGCAAGCAAGCTTGTAGCACCTATAAACCTTAGAAATGTTGCTCCCCCGTCTCCTGCATGCAAGTTAGGGGCTGTACCTTGGTTCCCGACACTTGTTAATGTAACATTTAATGAGTCATCAATAACGGGCTTCATCCTTGCCCAACCTCCACTTGTCAAACTATTCCCTATTGCTAATATCACTTTTGCGCCAAGTGCTGCTTTTGCTTCTACTTTTATAACAGAAGTTACAATATCAGTATAATTACCTATTTCATTTTGTGCCCTGCATGTAATCGCATAAGTGCCTACTGCCACACCACCATCTATCTCGTAATAAATTGAAGTCTCATTTCCTACTGAGCATGTCCAATCAAATGTAACTCTAGTTTTTTTATTAGCTGGTATATAGGCAACATTATCATTATATAATTTTACATTATTTCCTTCAGCTACATAAAGGGTATCAGGGAGCCATAGATCAGAATCGAATCCAACTATTCCTACATTATCAAAGATAACACTGTCTGCTAACCCACTATCTGTAAATTCATCTGCTACATAAAAATCATTTTTATGAAATTTCATATACGCGCCTGAACCGCTCGGTTCACCTGCATAAAACATCATTGTATGTATAAGCAATGAGTCATAAGTTGGATAATTTGATAAATCTGTAGTTATACTTCTTTCATAAGTTCCAATAGCTTGACCCACGTATGATTTGTAATTATAGTTCAAAGCATACGATATTATGTCGGGTGCGTTATAGTCTACAACCGAACCATCTTTATATATAAACAATCCTATATAAGTTCTTGCACTTCCTGCATCAGATCTTAACACATCATATTTAATATTTAGTGTTATAGAGGTTTTCTTTTGTTGCGTGTATGTAAACTGCACCCCATTAAATGCCGTTGACCAAAAATTAATCTCTATTGTATCTCCATTATTTGAATAATATGTACATGGAACAACGTCAGGTATAAACCATGTTGCACATCTAAATGTATCTGAATCATATAGATTAGACTCCAAATCTATTAATTGCCCAAACCCAAATAAAGGTAATAATAATATTAATAATAATGCTTTTTTCATTAGTTTGTTGAAAAAGTTAAATTAACCCTCAAAAACAAAGTTGCTGCAAGCCTATTTCTTATAGTCACTGTAGTCCCTGAATCGAATATACAAAACTTTGCGTCCGTATCTGTATTGACAACATTAGCCGTATTATTAACAAGAGTTACCACTCCTGCTGTAGTCCAGTAGAATTGCGTGTATTCCTGACTGTCTCCAATTTGAGCTGTTCCAAAACCACATGTTGCAGTGGGTAACACAATACTTCCGTCATCTAAAAGATTTTGCTTTAAAGCATATATCTCAACACCTCCTACTTCCACATAAGAGCCTACTATTATTGAGTCGCTCCTATATGCATCTACTGTAGTACTAGACACGTCTACTAAGTTAGTTATTGTGTCTGTTGCATTAAAAAATAATGTGTCACCACCGTCACCTACTAGTGTATTGCCAACAATAGCAACGTCCCCACCCGTAGGCTCCAACGAAATATCCGCCACTGATGTAAATACCATATCTGTTACTATGTCTATCCAATCATTTGCCCCGTCAATCTCTAATCGGTCAACTCTTGTATTCGCATTTGATAAGTTTATTAAGTTACTTGAATGCGTTATTGTAGCATCACCACTAGCCCAATCTATTACTGCCCCAGAAGCAAGAAACAATTCACTAAAAGCAACACCCGAAGCTCCTATTGCTCCACCGTCATTTGCTGAAATTCTTAAACCTGTTCCTGTAGTTAAAGATGCAGAGATTAAACCATTGCCCACAACATGAAATACTTCTGTTGGTGTAGCTGTTCCTATTCCTACACTATCTCCTATTGTATTCAAATATGTATAATTGCCTGTTCTATCCCAGTAACTAGCTATATCTAATAAACCTGCGACTGTATCCGATTTATTAGGGAAAACCCATGCCTGAGCGCCTGTAAGTGGTGCTGACTTTAGACTACTTGTAGAACCTGTATTAGAGAATTGATAAAAATTATCATTCACATTTATATGATTACCTCCGCTTGCTGTCATAGATATACCATGTAGTACCTCCACACCAGCATCAGTTAATATCTTTAACTGATAAGCGTCTGAATTTATTTCTATATCACCAGCATTAGTCGATATACTCTGTACGTCCCCACCCACATCTGATAATTGAATCGTATTACCAGCCATATCAATATCAGAATTCATAGTCAGATCACTATTTATTTTTATAGTAGTGTCTGAATTAGATATGTTCAACACACCATCTCTATCAAACTGAATAATGAATGTATCTGTCCCTACTATGTATATCTCAGGGAGAGTATCTAGATAATGAGTCTGATTACCATAAATAGGTGTTTGAGCATAAGACCATGCGCATAATATGGTAAATATTAATAGGATTAGTAGTTTTTTCATATTCCAAGTACTGATATAGTTAAGCCAGCGGGTAAATTTACACCCACCTTGATTATTACTTTATTTGTTGGGTCAGCTGGGTCAGGCTTTAATGTAGCCACGTCAGCATTATTATTAGCATCCTTTACCTGAAGTTGTAATTCAGATATACCGAAGCCATGACTCACTGATTTCTCAACATTAGCAACAAGAGCTCCCGTTGCTACATCGCCTCCACTTACTGGGGATGAACCTCCGCCACCGCCAGACTCCTGTGGATATAGGATTGCTACTCCGTCGCTAGTCATGTATCTGTATTTTTACGGTTAATAATCCAGCTGTTATAGTACCTTTAACAAATGGTATGTTTAGATACTTCGCACCCACTGAGTTTGATATAAATAACGCAGAGCCATTAGCTCCCGCTATTGCTTTAGTGAATGTAGGATGGTCATTCCAGTTAAGGACTTGGAAATCTTCCATGTGACCTGATAGTTGAACTTTAGTAGATCCCGCAAAAGCAGGGGCTCCCACTAGATCTTTCCATATGACATGGACAGTATAGCCTTTATGTTGGGGCATATTAAAGAAAAAATCCTTATTCCCCGCTAAAGATACGTCCCACCCATCAACTAATACATTAACATTTGATTCTGCTGTATCCATAATAATTCAATTACAATTACACAAATGTATTTTCGGGACATTATAGGAGAATTAGCAACTCCTTATTGAATCGCTTTTGTCATACCGCTCATTACAAATATCTTTGCCTGTCCATGTTTGACCTCAACAACCTGACTATTCACAATGATGTCGCTATAACGTTCAGCCACCTCATCGCAGCTATCAAATTTTCTAACATGACTACCACCAAGAAAACTCGGTAGAGTAATCACAATCCTTTTACCAGCAGGGATTTTCGCCAACATCTGTTTGTCAAGCGTGATATGCTCTAGTATCTCAATCATTATGTACACATCAGCATCGGGTATCACATCCCAATCAAATATGTTGGCGCAAGTCAACGAGACCTTATCTTGGTCAGTCCTTTTTACCAACCTCTTACAAGCATTAGATATAGCAGCAGCCGAAATATCAAAGCCAGCATACTTGTCAACCTTCTTATCAAGCATCAAATTCATGACCTGACCAACTCCGCAGCCTATATCAACAACACTATCGCCAGCATTCACATGCTTTGCAACCTCCGTCCATACCCTGAGATATGGTGAGGAACTATATGGTCTATTATAATGACGCTTCTCATCCTCTTTGCCGTATATATGATTGCATTCATCCCTTATCAAATCAGGTGTGACCTTGCTATGAACAGTCCTGTAGTCTATATCCCACATATTAAAGAAATCCTGCTCGTGCATGACTTTCTTTGCAAAATACTCCTTACGCTTCTCCTCAGCCAAGCTCTTATTCTCTGCGAAAAGAGCTCTTGCTCCTTCGAGTGTCTTATTGTTTCCAAGAAAGTCTATCACTCTTTTACTATCCTCTAAAAGCACACTAGCAGTCCAATATTTATTATATAGGACAGTAGATAGCGGTGTACCATGAGAGCCGTGCTTCTTAAAGATATGCCCAGTCTCAACATCCGAAGCTACTCGGCAGCTTCCGCCAAACAACCAGCTCTTGAGCGATATCAATGGCTCTAGTGTACCCCATAACTTATGACCCGTCCAGCCATCAACGTAATTGTACCACGACTTCTTCACGCCATAGAATGCTCCCAGTATACAAGGAACTTCAAAGCTCCCCGTACCTTTATAGGCTGGAAACCATTTAGCCTCAATGACCCCACGAAAGCTCTCAGCAACACTAGGGTTCGTCGATTTATCGTGGAACATGAGGATTGTAGCGCCATTGGACTTCATCCTCGTGCGCCTATACTCGATATCCATATTATCCACAGCATCCTTCTCACACTTAGAACATTTACCATTGACTATATCCTCGTTACAACACCTTGAATACTGATTCAGCCCTATACACATGGAGGCAGTGAAAGCCTTAGGATATTTATCAATCTCATCATACATCTTCCCAGCCCATCCATTATCTATGAACCTTATGTCCGATGCATGGATGAATAGATTCTCGTACTTGGCAGCCTTTACGCCAGTATCAAAGCCAGCACCCACACCTAAATTTTCTGTGTGCCTGATGACTTTGCAGTTATCGTAATGGAGTTCTAGTGGTACTGTGGAATAGTCATCAACGACAATAATTTCGTACTCATCTATATCCTTGATTGTTTCTTTGATTTGGTTTATGCATTCGCATACAAAATCTACACCCTCGTTGTGATAGGTGATAATAATACTCAATTGTCTCTTCATCGTTATATTTTTCAATTGCTCCGCAAAGGTACAACACCTATCCTCTACTCGAAATAGCAGCTAAAACTATTTTAATTTATACAGTCGTCGTAGTAGTTGTCGTAGTAGTCGGAGCTGCGGTTGTAGTCGGA